>Ga0209345_10000271_pt1 | contig 68803 bp, 129 predicted proteins | sample Cruoilmetagenom7_FD_187294 | JGI IMG/M metagenome (GOLD analysis project Ga0209345, IMG submission 187294) | Oil polluted marine microbial communities from Coal Oil Point, Santa Barbara, California, USA - Sample 7 (SPAdes) (version 2) | ecosystem: Environmental > Aquatic > Marine > Oil seeps ... | reverse complement strand
AACGAGATAACATCTTTTCGTGGGTTGGGGAAAATTCCCCACCCACAAAGTTCGGTAGTAAATTATATAATAAAACAACTCAAAAAACAAGTGCAAATAATTAAGGGTATCAGCTATACAAAATTTTGGGAGGAGTATTTTTATGATACGTGTAAAACCTAAACTGCCGAGCTATTGTATGCAAGTAGTAAAACTTGTTCACAACAAAAAGATTCCAGACTTATGTAAACTTTGCTACCCAAGGCACAAAAACGGATGCCCTAATTATGGAAAGAAGGGGGAATGTCCCCCTTCTGCTCCTTATATTAAACAAATACTAAAAGTAGATAAAAAAATGTGGTTAGTTCATTCTGAATTCAATCTAGCAAATCATGTAAAAAAAATGAGGAAAAAGCATCCCGAATGGAGCGAAGTTCAATTACGTAATTTATTATATTGGGATAAAACATCTAAAAGGCAAATGAAGGAACGTAGTAAAATTATCCAAAAAAAATTAGGGAAGAGGGCAAATATTGCTATTACAATGGGAGAAGCACACGGTGTTAACCTGTATGTAACATGTAAAAAATCAGGATTAATTCTTGAAAAGATTAATATGAAATTAAAAATTTGTAGGCATGTAGCTATACTAGGGAAAGCTAAAAATCTTAAAAAACTTAAAAAATTAGGATTAAATTCGATTATAATTAAGGAGGATGATTAAATGGATTCGGAGAAAAAAACAAAAAATATTAAAATCATCTTGGTAATGGTTATTTGTTTACTTTCTATGGCAGCAAACATTTATAATTTTTCTCGTTATTTCTCGATTCTTTCCTTTAATAAAGAGATTTTTTTACCAGAAGTAAAACTCGTAGCTGATTATGCATATTATAGAAATGATAAACTCCCGAAAATAATATGTAATGCAATTGGTCGCGAAACTATTAAACAAAGCAAAAAACAAGGAATTCCTGTAGAATTATTAATTGGTATAATAGCGTCACAATCAATATTCGACCCGACTTACATTTCCGAAGCTGGTAAAAGAGGTTTAATGCGAGTATGCGGCTATGGTGATATTCAAGTAGATAGAAATAATATCCATAATATAGATTATAACATAAGTAAAGGTATAGAAATATTAAAAGCTAAACTTAAAAAGAATGGTGGAGACATAACTAATGGTTTACTATTATACACGGGAAATGAAGAACTTGTGTCTAATATAAAAGAGGAAATAGGAAAGTTCATTATTTATAAATTCGGAGTTAATAAAAATTATCAATTTAATGAAAAGAAAAATAGCGGAAACAAACAAGGTTAAAACAATATTAGAGGAAATAATAAACATGAAAACTTATGTAGAAAATATAACAAACAAAAATCTGTCATTATCTTCTGGGGTATTTATTAAACCGCACGAAACAAAACCTATAACAGAAGACATTGAAAAATTTATTAGCAGACTCGATATTTCTAATTTAATAAAAAATAAAAAAATACGGATAAAGGAATATAAATCATTCCGTGAGTTAATGGCCGAAAAAGATGCTGAAATAAGATCTCTAAAAAAAGAAATAAAAAGTTTGAAAAAGAACTTAAAAAAAGTTAAATCCGGGACTGGTGTTTTGAATAAAAGTTTAAATAAAATATCTAATCTTCTTTCTCAAGAGGCAAAAGAAACGTCAGAAGACAAAAAGCTTTTTTGGTTAAAACAAATAATCAAAGAAAATATAGGTATACAAAAAAATAGAAAAGGGACTTTGTAAATAAAGGTTATCTGAAAATTACTAATCAAAGGAGTGTATTATGTGGTCATTAAAACAATTACAAGATACGAACATTACGAAAGCTTGCATCAATAACCAATGGGTGCCTGCTCGACCGTTAAATTATCAAAAAGAGTATTTGTCATTTTGGAAAAGGGTGAAGTTTGCGTGGGCTGTTTTTACTTGTCGGGCAGAAGCCTTTACGTGGCCGTTGAATCAATAATATTTACAACATGAAAGGACTCAAAATGAGTATATGCAAAACAGCAGCAAATGCAGAGTGGCAAGAATCTGGTGGAGTGCTTGAAATACCGGATGAGTGGAACGTATGTGGAGCGAATTTCGACACAGTGGAGCCTTATGTTAAGATAAGCAATTCAACTTCCACTGAAGAAAAGAAGCTTCCAGTTCCTAAATCGTTGGCATATTATCTATCTATGCATCACTGTGGGTCTGCTTATATGCACGAAATAATAGATAGTAATGCTAGGCAACAATTGCGTGATGAGATAAAACAGGTACTAGGGATATAACTCACGCATCCAGAGAAGCAGCGAATCGTTCTCTGATACTAACGTTGTTTTTCTTGGTCTTGGGTGTAACATGATAAAAAGGGAAAAGTATGAAATTTGCATACACACAAAAAATACCAGAATTAGAACGAGCATTTATAGCACTTAGAAACGCAGAAAAAGAAAATGGTAGGAATAAAAAAATATCTGTATTCTCGTCTGCTTTTAATAACAAGATACTTAAAAATATAATAACTATGACATATGATTGGCGTATTTGTTATTGGGTACGTTGTGAATCATATACTTCTTCTTCGAATAAAATAAATAGTAAAACAGTAAAAAAATCAAATTATAAATCCTTTTGCAAAATATTAAAAAATTTCACTAATGGTGTCTTATCGGGGAATGCAGCTAAAGAAGAACTAAGTAAGTTTTTTAAGTTATGCTCTTCCTTAGAAAAGAAATGGTATTCACGAATTATTAACAGAAATTTAAAAATAGGATGTTCCGGTAAGACTTTTAACGTTGTATGGAAAGATCTTATACCTAAGTTTGGTGTACAAACAGGTATTGAATACGATGATTTTATAGCAAAAGGATTAAAGATTAAATTTCCAGTTTTTGTTGAAAAAAAGATAGACGGAACAAGAGGTGTTTTTGTAAAAAAAGAAAAGATTGATAGGATATCAGTATATAGCAGAGGAGGTTTTAAACTATCTCAGGTAGTGCCACATATGATTAAATCATTAAATAAAAAGATGGTAAAAAGTGGTTTACTAGATGGTGAATTCTATTGTAAATGGTCTAAAAAGGACGAAAAACTCAGAAAAGCTTTATTAAAAAATGGTACAAAAACACCATATTCTTTTAAGAGTAAATGGGGTAAAACACGAGCTCTTCTAAAAAGAGGTGTAAAAAAATCCGGTGAATATGTAGCTTCAGAAGAATGGTTATCCTATGTACGAAATAACCTAATATTCTATTCTTTTGACTTACCATCAAAATCAGTTTTTATGGAAAGTAAATGTTTTACTGATAAAAACCCTTTACGCAAAAGGAGAAAAAGGTTAGTAAAGCTAATAAAAAAACTGCCAAAGGAATTCCGGTATCCTAAACAACATACAGTAAATTCTAAAAAAGAACTTAATTTATTATTCAAGTATTACCTTAAAAAAGGTTATGAAGGGATAATGGCAAAATCCCCTGATTCACCGTACACTATAGATAGATCTGATTATTGGTGGAAAAGGAAAAAGTTTAAAACTGATGATTTTAAAGTAGTAGGATATCGCGAGGGCACCGGAAGGTTAAAAGGAACGTTAGGTTCGCTAACAATCTTAAAAAATGGTAAAGAGGTTCGTGTAGGTATAGGTATGACAGACAAAAAAAGAGATGAGTTGTGGAAGAAAAGAAAATCTATAAAATATATCGAAGTTAGAAGACAAGATGATAAAGTAGCTAAAATGAGATTTGGATCATTAAGAATAAGGGACGATAAAAAATAATGTAGAAAATTCGGTTTAAAAGATTATGATTCGCCGAACCTGATTTTCTAAAATAGCTGAACAGTTCCTGTATAAATAAATGGGGTGAGAAATGCTAAAATGCGAATCATGTATTTATTTAAAATCAAAACCAAAATTAAAAAATGGGAAATACAAATTTTGCTACGATCTTGGCTTCCATGAAGAGTATAAGGCTTGTAGAAATTGGAGGCCAAACTTCCTTTTTATAGAGAAAAGAAAATCTTTGAATAAGTTTCTAGCCCATCTAGATGGGCTGTATAAAAAAGATTTAGATATTATAGAAAGGATAATAAAAATACAAAATGTTTTTATAAAAAGTAAATTACCACATAAAATTGGTAGTATAGTTCTTTATCAATTTAAAGGTAGATGGTTTACAATATTTGTAGAAAATATAATAAAAATAGATGATACTTATTTTATACAAGGAAGACCTGAAGATAGTGAAACAACGTTCACCCTACCAATTACATCTGTAGATAAAAAGAATAAGACTAGAGTTTTTTTAAAAACTAAACTAAAAGTACGACTAAAAACAAATAAGAGAATTATAGCTACAAGAGTTAGGGGAAGTTAATGTCAAAATAACCAAACCTTCAGGAGGAAATAAATGGAAATAGATTACGATGAAATAATTGCACAATTAAAAGATATCAGAAAGCTTGAAAGAACTATAAATCCAAAAACGATGTCTCTATTGATGTCTGTATTGAATATGGAATGCGCTAAAAAATTAAAATGTGAAAAATGTAGTAAAGAAGAAATGATACGTTGTCTTAAACAATACCATAGCAGAATAAGAATTTCATGGGGTACATTACTACTCCGTAAAGAATATAAATGGGCTAAAACAAAATTTGAAGAATTGCTTCGCGACATAATTATAAAACTCTTATCTGAGGCAGGAATAACATGGAAATTATGGCACAAAGAAAACGAAAAATGGGTAGAAGTTATTAATATTTTAGATGGGAAAGCTCTTATAAAAGTTAAGGATGAATTTATAAAATCCCCAATTGAAATGTATGATTTAACAATACAATCAGATGCTGATATAGAAAATAAAAAAGCAAAAATAAAACTAGAATTAGCAAAAAAAGCTGAAAGAATCAATGAATCAAAAAAGGAATACAAAGATATTGAATTTTCTTTAAAAAGAAAATTTACTATAATTAAAGAAGAAAAAGTTACAATTAGATTATCTCACTTTGACATTGCTGCTATAAGAAAGAATACGCATAAATTAATGATTTGGAGAAGAGATAATAGTTTATGGTTAGTCCCAAAACGACAAGTATGGCGTATGCATTATGCTTTAATTAATAACGAAACAAAATTATTTTTTGAGTCCTGCTCGAAACGTATAGAATATGAGGATTAATATTATGATTTGTGGTAAACTTTATGCTGCACTTTATAAAATCAAAGATCCAGTTATTATAAAAGAACTTAGTATTAACATATTCCGGTATGCGTTAGGGCTTTCAAAACAACGATCTCATATAAAAATACAGGCAAAAAGACATGATTTACCTGAATTGCTTGAGATAAAATTCTTTGCAGATCACTCATACTATGTATTGAGTAGTTATTGGAGATCGGTTTTAAAGTCAATAATAACTGGTAAAATAAAAGAAGCGTCAGAAGAATTTAACATATCAGAAAGGGATATAAGGTTTGTTTTAGATGAAGTTGATTTAAGTAAAAAAGAAGTTTCAACCTTAAAAATGGGGCTTATTAAACCAAGACTTTACAGCAAAGACGAATTGTTCATAATAGCAAATAATCATATATATGATTATATTAATTATTTGGTCAAAAATAAATTAAGATTTATTTATGAAAGTAATAACCTAAGTAAAGGTGATTTTGTTACTGAAATGCAAATATCAGCTTTAAGCTTTCTTTATAAAAGAGATTGGGAATTTAAAGACAAATTAATAAGGTCCGCAAAAACTTCTATGAAAAATTCAGCTTTAACAAAGTTACGCAAGTTTACTACCCAAAGCAGGTCTCGTATTATTTCAGGTAATAATGGATGGGAAAATACTGTAGCAGGAACAGATACTGTAGAAAATATTGAGGCAGTTACACCAATGGTACCTGTTATAAATTATCAAAAAATTATTAATAATTGTAGTAAAAAACAAGCTGCATATCTTAATGTTGTTACAGATTCAAAAGTCAACCACGAATTCGAAGCTTCATTAGATCATGAACCAAGAACTTTTTTAGAATTAATAAATAAGACAAGAACTTTTTTTAAAATAAATGAAAATGATTTATTTTTACTAAAATCTCTGACATTAAATAAGGACTGTGAAAAACAGATAAAACAATTCCGAGGTAGCATCGAGTCGATGATAACTCCACTGGATTGATAATCAAATAATGATATCCGATGATATGCGTCGTAGGCTCAAATCTTTTCCTTCATATTCTGACAATTCTACAATAGCAGTGCCTCAACGATTAACGTATTGCGGTCATTTAACAGAAAGTGGTCAGAATATAATAGAGAAAAATTGACAGATAACATAAAGTAAATCCTTAAAACAATTTAGGAATAAAAATGGAAAACAATGATAACGACAAAAATAAAGAAGAAATCGTACCACAAGTTAACGGGAATAAAGAAACTAGGAAGCCAGGTGGCATAGTTGTTTGGGGACAAAAAACTTTACAAACTAAACCAAGTGCAACCGATAGAATAAATGTAAGAAGGTTATTAATTGCAATAGAAAAAGCTATAGCTGAAACTAATGTTGTTTCTATGATAGGTCTATTATAGCTTCTGAAAATGATTTATTTTTACTAAAATCTCTGACATTAAATAAGAAAGGAGAACAAAATATAATTGGGAAAAATTGGTAGGTAACATAAAGTTAGATTGAAATAATTTAATTTTTGATATCTAAAATCTTTTAAAAAATCTTAAAGTAATTGGGAGGTAAAAATGGAAAATAATGATAATGGCAAAAATAAAGAAGAAATCGTACCACAAGTTAATGAAAATAAAGAAACAAGGCAGCCAGTTGTGGTACCTTTAGGGATTAACCAAATTAAAGAAAATTTAAGTGCGTTTAGAGCGATCCTTAATGAAGAATTTTCTACCATGGAAACTATGAATAGAGAAGTTTTTATAAGAAAACCAGTAGATATAATGATTTGTATTCAGTTTGAAGATGGCCATACACATAGTGTACTTCCACATATAGACGTTGTTGAACATATGATTCAAGCTATTATTGGAGAAGTACGTAAACAGGATAATAAAGTGTTCCCAACAAGCGTATCTAAGATAAATTCATCTGCAATAGATGTTGATCAGGAAGAAAAAATCAAATCTGAAACTACTCAAGCTGAAGATACTAAAGACAAGGAATAAAATCTAAAATTTAAAAGTACAATATAAAGGATATATCATGTGTAACATACAAGTAAAACAAAACCCAACAAAAAAAGAAAGAGGATGTTTGTGTACTAAATACTACAATTGTTTGTTATACACAAAATGTATCGATATTGCCATCACATGGATGAATTTCGATTGTACAAAATGTCCTTTATTCGTTCTTGCTCAAGAAAAAGATTTGGTAACTTTCATAGTAACAAGAAATAATAAAATTTCTAACTATAAAAAGGTGGTCATAAATAATGATACACAAAAATCTCAAAGGAGTAACCACTTACATAGATAAAAGAAAATCTTTTAACGCGATAGAAGAAATCTTTAATCAACTCGTAAAAGATATAGATGATAATATTTTGGAAGATTTACTGGTAGTTAGCAAAATAAAAAATAAAGAAAAAAATAGTACAATTCACTATTCCTTATTAGGGGAAACTGATGTTGTTTCTATGATAGGTCTATTAGAGTTTTTAAAAATGCAGATATACGAGAACGAAGCTGTTGATGCAAGTATAGAAGAAATGTACGATTTTTGAAATACTAACATCACCGAGACCTTAATAGTAGTGGGGGGATAAATGAAAAGATTGAAAAAGTTAGTCATGATTATTTTATGCTTTACGTGTTTGCAATGTGCAGCTATTGTTATTTATTGGCATAGTATAGGTTTCGAAATAAAAGATATTCTTTCTTATAAACAAAAAATCGAGAAGGAGATTGCTACATTAAAATGGAAAGTAGATTACTACGAACAAAAGTGGATGGAATGCGAAGAAGATGGTCTTGTTATAACAATGGATGAATTGGAATCTTTTCTTAAAAAGAATACGCGAACAACAAAATAAAGTTGAATCTATAGTAATAACACAGGAGATGTTCTAAATGACAAAGATAAATGTATTGTATGAGATAACACACAACGTAGAAGGCAGTTCGTTCACGTTCCTTATTATTTCTGATAACCTAGAACAAGCAGTGCAAGAGTCGTTCAAACTTGCTGCAGACAAAGTAGGAGAAAGGTTCAAAACCAGAACTATGAGTGGGGAATACCTATCCTTAATAAAGGTAACACGCAACGTTAAAGTTTTTCTTAACAGAATTAAGACTCACAATGAAGAAACAAAGGTTACGTGTCCAGAATGCGGCCATTCATGGGGAGCAAAGGTAGAAGGGTACGTCACGTGTTTCAAATGTAGCAAAAGTTTCTCCCCAAAAGAATGAAAGCTGACCAAAGCATGAGTACAAAAAAAGAATTGGTTTGGAGGAGGTGCGACGATGGAGCAATGGAGACAATTTAAAGTGGGTGATATCGTAACCAGAATCGGAACTGACGAGCATAAAATTATAAGTATAGGGTGTGGTGGGGACATAATGACTTTTAGGTGTATAAAAGCACCGCATGATGGATTTTGTAGAGTTGGTGACACAGAACAAAACGTCCCATGGCGTTATAATTATATAAAGGACAAAGACGATAAACTCCAAAAAAACTTTTTTTAAAAAAGGAGGTATGTACAATGGGAGATAAAGGTAAGAAGGATAAAGACAAAGGAAAGAAGCAAAAACAGAATAAGCAAAAACAAAAAGATGCAAAAAAATCGGAGCAGCAAAAAAGAAACAAAAATAAACAAAAAAACTGGAACTAGAGAGAATGGAAATGATCGATAAGGTAGTATATGTAAGGAAATATAGAGTAAGGATGGTCATGTACTGGGATTATTTTAAGTACGTTGTTGAACACAAGAAGAATGTAGGGATTGAGTGTCTTAAAATTCAAAGGATAAATCGGATACTATGTTAATACCGAAGGCGTTAGCCTATTATTTGGGTACGCATTTTTGTGGATCTCAGGTGATGTACGAAAACATAGCTGATACCAAGCAAGCAGTTAGGCATGTTATCCGCGAAGCACTTGGGATAGGAAAAGATTAAACGAGTAAGAAACTTGGTTACTTATAGGAGGAAATTATGTTTGTTATAGATGCGCACGAGTATTACCAAATGAAAGAATATTTTGAAATTAATGTAAAATGTCCGTATAAGACCTGTGTTACTGGAGAGAGCCTTCTAGTTGATTTTAAGACGCCTAGTCCATGTATTGGTAATTCTGGTAATGTTAATTGTCCGAATTATCAGAGGTTGTGGTCAGATTGCTTAGAAGTAAAAGATAAGTGCAGCGAGGACTATCCTAGGAAGGATGGCAAAACAATGGGATTAGCCGGAAAGGACAAGGATGTGGAATATAGTAAAAAGGTCTTGTTACCTATTCAAGTGCCCAGAGGGGATTATTGTTGGGATAGTAAAAGGATTTGTGAATACTTCGATAACGAAGGAGGGCATGGTCGTTGCGAATTAGGACTCGGCGCACTTAAAAGAAATGAAGTGGGAGATTATCCTAAGCCTGAAAAATGTCGGGTGTTAGAGGAAGACGTATGAAAGTTTATTTAGTAGGACGACTTACCATATGATAAAGCGAGGTTTTAGTTGGATTGATAACCTAATGATGGAGTGAATAAATGGCGTATGTCGAAGTGTATGATAAAGGAGAAAAGACGTTTGACCGTTACATTGTTTTTATTGGAGATGTTGCGTATGCAATGTCTGAGAATGTTGAGTCGCCCCAAGGGATGAATCAGTTTTTTGGTGAACGAGAAAAATTTATTATGCCTGCAAGTATGAGAGTCAGTTTGGAGGAGCTACCCCAAGAAGTGCATGATGCAATAGGAAAAATAGCAGGTTGGAAAAGGTAAGTTATGAAAAAGATAAAGATAAATGTAGCTAGGACTATCAGAGGAAAGAATGCAAATAATGATAGTAAATATTGATAAGAATTAAAGAAGCCTCTAACAGAACGTTACCAAATACATTATTACAATTAACAAAGGATAGGCTTATACAACTTTAGAAAAAGAGGAATTAATACAATGTTTAAGTACCCTGCAACTGTAATCAAAACTAATCTTGCTTGGAAGTTTCTAGAGGATCACAGTTTTGACCACCTCCGCATCGGTGACATCTGGCTCACGTCCTCGAAAGATAGTCAATTTGGAAAGCTAATCAGAAGGGTAACGAGTTGGCATGGAGATCCAGTTACCTACAACCACATAGCTGGCTACACAGGTTCTGGCAATATCTTAGAAGCTCTTCACATGGTAACAGAACGCTTAGGGAAGCCATACTTCCGTAGTAGCAACAAACTCAAGATAATACGTAACAGAGCATGGAACCAACGGCAACGGGCTGCTATCTTGTTTCAAGCTAAGAAGTATACAGGAATGCCATATGGTTATCTCAAGGTCTTCCTCCTCCAAGGGCTCGACTGTGTCTTCCGTACGGACAAGTTTACCCGTTGCTTCTCGATCACACCACTCCCTTACTGTTCTCAGCTATGGGCTCAGGCTGTTGCTATGGCAGGTATAGCCGGTAAGATCAATGGTAAACACCCCAAGTCAGTAAACCCTGACGATTGGGATGACGAAGCAGAACGAAACGAAGATTGGCAGACAGTGCTAGAGCACGACGGAAAAAATTGTCGTATCGAAGGGCAAACAGTATCTACCCTAGAAAAGTTCCTTGCTAACTACAACTACCTGAATGATTCAAATGACTAGAATTGTTTCTAATAAAAAGTGAAAACCTAAGGAAAACAATGATTTTGTTATCTTAACACAAGGACTGAAAGGAGTATAAACATGAAAATTATTAATAGGAAAACATTTTTAACGATGCCAGCTGGCACAATCTATGCGAAATTTGAGCCATGTATTTTTGGTGATATCTGCATAAAAGAACGATCGTCAACCATAACCGATGATTGGATATACCAAGACATAATTGCGGCTATTGATGTACATGATTCAAACGAATTCGGAGAGGTGTTATGTCGCGCTGAGAAAACAGGCGAATCAATACCGATGGATTTTTATTGTACGAGCCGTGACGATTGTTTTGATGCCGAACAATTATTTGCAGTGTGGGAACGGCAAGATGTAGAGTCGTTAATCGAACGATTGGTTAAAACATTACATAACAAATAAATGTATTAATCTCATTTAAATGGCAGGATGAACAATGCATCTCAACCATACGTTTCTTTTATTATTAAATAATAATTTTATTACGGAAAGTATTTAGTAAAGTCAACAATGGAGGTTTTAGAATGATGCCTAATAAAAAAAGTGGTTTTGTATAGACTTGTGGCGCAAAAAGGAGGCAAAGATGGCGAAAGAAAAAATAAAAAGAGATTTATACATCAAAGCACTTGATGGTGCCAATGAACTCGTTACATTGTGTATACCATCATCTGTACAATATAAGCAAAGACACAAAAGTGAGCCCGACAATCTACCTGATTTAGTTTTTAATAAACGGGTAGTTGTTAGAGTACATAAAGATGAAGAGGAAAAAATACGTATTCGAGAGATCGAAGGCTACTTACTCTGTAGACTACTTGATTATGAAGCTATCAATCACAAATGGTGTGTTAACACCGATTTAATTATGCAAGTTGTCGACAATAGTACCTCTTCACTAGATCGTTATATTGGGAGACTTATTACATCCAAGTATGGCGGAAAGCATTCTTTTATATTTTGTGATAAGTTTCAAGTAATCTCATTTAAATGGCAGGATTACTTCAAAAAAGAGAAGAAAGGTAGGCTCCCTAAAAATTCTTCCGAGTAAAATCATTTAAAATAAATGCTGAGGAGAAGCTGATATGATTAACTGTAATGCAATAACTACTAATCCAACTCATTTTCTAGCTGCAGTTGAGTTAATCAAACAGGCTAGAAGTAAGTATGAAATTCCGTCTGAGACTTGGCCATACCCAACAGAGTATAAATACGGAATCGTGGGAAGTCAGTATTATTCAGAAGTATGGGTTGATGGAATGGATTGGCAACATACTTATTGGGTATTGGAATCTAACAATTATCATAATCCAAAAGTAACTCCGTTTATTATGTTTCGAGATCATAAGGATGAAAAAAAATTTAATCCTTATAATTTCGGAGAACTGGTTAAAGCTTTATTAGTCCATAGAATGGACACATTATGGATAAAAAGTGGTGACTTAGGACATTATACAGATAGTGTATGGCCTTATATAAAAACAGATGAAAACCAGGAAAAAGGCAATCTATATTCGTTCTACATGAGCCATGCATCTCAACCATACGTTTCTTTTCTTGTAAATATTAATTTTATTCCTGGAAAGTATTTAGTAAAGCTAACAAGGGAGGTTTTAGAATGATGCCTAAGGAAAACAATGATTTAGCTATCTTAGCACAAGGACTGGAAGAGCAAGGAGAACACCGCCGAAAGATGATGAGGTATTTTAAAAAACATCTTTCCGTCCTTAAAAAGAAAGGTATTGTTCTTTCGGCCAATGCTAAAAAAGTTGCCTCTTTACATGAGGAATATTCTAGTATTCTACACTTGATGGGAAGACAATGCAAAAATAAGAAAGAGGTGAAAGCTGAAATTAAAGCACTGAAATCTAGAATAAAGAAGATTAATAAAATAGTTCCAGATAAGATAGCCCATAAAAAGGAGATATAATTATAGCTAACATGGAAGGGATGGGAGACAATGATACTTAAAAAAGTTATTTCTGGAGGACAAACAGGTGCCGACCAGGCTGCACTCAAAGCAGCAAAAATCTGCAAAATAAAAACGGGTGGTTGGGCCCCGAAAGACTGGAGAACAGCAGAAGGACCCACTATAAAACTGAAAACTAGGTATGGATTAAAAGAGTATAATGGTGGCTACAAGGAAAGAACCTGGGCTAACGTTAGAGACTCGGATGCAACATTGAGGTTGGCAATCGATTTTAATTCTCCGGGTGAAAAATGTACCATGAATGCAATCACTGCGTATGGAAAGCCTCATTTCGATATAAATTTGTATAAGCCACCAAGACATAGCGAAGTCATCACATGGTTGGAAGAAAACAAAGTTGCTATTTTAAATGTAGCAGGGAATAGACAACCACTTACAGGTAAATTTGATATTTACGGAAAAGCATTACGTTATTTAAAAATATTATTCATGAAGAAGAAATTATGATAACATATTCTTTATACTTTGAAAGGATGGTTTGGATTGTAGTAATAACGAGCTCATCTCCATAGAAGGCGCGCCTAAAAAAGTAGAAAGAGGTTTTTTGTGCGACTACAATGAGCTAACTTCACTCAAAGGCGCACCTAAAGAAGTGAAAGGAGGTTTTTGGTGTAATAATAATATAAAAGTATTTACTGTAGAAGAAGTAGAAGCAGTATCTATAGTTGGAAAAGGTATTTACCCCAAAAGAGAGACAGACGACTAATTTTAAATATTTATCTAGGATATAAAACGATGTTATATTAATAGCTCAGGAGGTAGGAATTAGTGGTAATTTTGAGAAGATAAAGAATCGAGAAGTAGGAAAGGAGGTGATAACATATGATAAAGATAACACCATTTGATTTAGCCCAACGATTCGTGGGAATGAAGGGAGTTAAGGGATTGGTAGAAAGTCCGCAGATTCTTGCCCTGTCAACACGGGATGCTCAGTGGCCTATGCATGACGAAGTACCGTGGTGCTCATCATTTGTGAATTACATTTGTTGGTTGCTTAGGCTTCCGAGATCTAAGAGTTTGATGGCGAGATCTTGGTTGCAGGTTGGAGAGCCACTACACCACTACACTGATGCAAAGGTAGGGTTTGACGTAGTAATCCTAAACAGACAAATCGGAGGGAAGAGTCCACCAGGACAGGATATCACCGATGCACCAGGACATGTCGGATTCTATGCTGGCAGGAATGCTGAATACGTGTATTTGCTTGGTGGTAATCATGGAGATGTAGTAAATGTGTCAAGATATCATCTAAATCGGATTCTCAGGATACATAGACTGTGGACATGTAATATTTGCGTGGAGTGATGCTACTTGGCTTGATGAGAATATTAACATGAAGAGCGAAGCCTAGAAAGGAGGACGTCATCGCGGAAGAAAAATTCTATTATACATCGGGAGCAATGAAGTACGGGAAAGGCTGGTGGTGGCACAAACTATTCAAGTTTCCTAAATTTCCTATCGTAACTAGAACCCTGACTGCCTTTGAGAATATAGGCTATCCATACGCTATCGTTCCTTTAGGAAATTCTATTTGGAATCATTTGGGCCTTCACAATATTGGGCTAACTAAATGGCTCAAAAAATATTATAAAGTTATTCAACCAGATAACATAATCATTTCAATTGCTGGGAGTGACTACGAGATAGAAACTATGGTAGCTACATTAGAATACTATAAAGTAAAAGGAATCGAGCTTAATTTCTCTTGTCCTAATGTTGAAGATTACAAAAATAAAAAGATTCCTAAATCGAACCATAAGCTTTATCTTAAATTGAATCATACGCAAGACCCATACAGATACGATCTTAATAAAATAGAAGGGATTTCAGTTAATAGCATACCAAAATGGAAAGGTGGAATTTCTGGTAAGCTAGCACAACATGATAATTGGACATTCATTGGTAAATTCATAAAAGAAGGGTTGCCTGTCGCAGGAGCATCTTGGATTTCCTTTCAGGATATGAAAAGATTGATGGATATAGGGGTCGTAAGATTTCAAATTGGTACTGTAATGTTAATAAACCCAAAATTAGTAGAGAAGGATCTTTTTTACCTCGAAAGGGAAACAGACGACTAATTTTAAGCTTGTAAATCGGGGATAAAGATGAGATAACTACAAAATGTAATAGTAAAAACTGTATCCAGAGTTGGAATAGCAATATTTAGTTAACGCAACTAATTATTAGGAGGTATAGAATGTATAAAAATGAAGTAGCGCCTATCGAAGATAACTTCGAATCGTACTTCGAAGTAAAAGGGACTTACACAATAAGAGATAAAGTTTACGACGTCAAAGGCGACGTCCTTCTTCTTAGGAAAGTAGAGTCTCTGCCGTTCAAGTTTGGTGTAGTCACTGGAAATTTTAATTGCAGTGAAAATAACCTTACCTCTCTTAAAGGCGCTCCGGAAGAAGTAGTGGGAGATTTTTGGTGTGGGGAAAATAAACTCACCTCTCTCAAAGGTGCTCCTATGAAAGTAGGAGGAGATTTTTGGTGTAGCGAAAACAACCTCACTTCTCTTGAAGGTGCACCTGTAAAAGTAGAAGGTGGTTTTGATTGTACTAGAAACAAGCTTGTATCTCTCAAAGGCGCTCCCGAAGAAGTAGGAAGAGGCTTTTGGTGTGATGGTAATAATCTCCATTCCCTTAAAGACGCTCCTACAAAAGTAGGGGGAGATTTTGATTGTAACGATAATAAACTAACTTCCCTTGAAGGTGCTCCTAAAGAAGTAAGAGGAGATTTTGGGTGCGGTGACAATGAACTAACCTCCCTCAAAGGCGCTCCTAAAGAAGTAGGAGGAAGTTTTTGGTGTGGTTATAACAAGCTCCACTTCCTCAAAGGTGCTCCTGTTAAAGTAAAAGGTAATTTTGGTTGTATTAACAACAAGCTCGTCTCCCTCGAAGGTGCGCCTAAAGAAGTAGGAGGAGATTTTTGGTGCGACAATAACAACCTCATCTCATTCGAAGGCGCTCCTATAAAAGTAGGAAGAGGTTTTTGGTGTGGTAAAAACAAGCTCACTTTTCTAAATGGTTCCTATGTTAGAGCAGGAGAGATTTTAATTACGGGTTAAACGATTGTTGTAAATTGTGTACCATCTGCAGGGAAGAGCCTACAGATCCGAGGATTGAAGTCTGCGCAAAGTGCCTAAATGATAAAAATTATCGAAGCTTTGGGGGGAAAATGTTTAACAAAATAATCCATAAGCACAACATCACGATGCCTACACCGACTGACTGCACATGTAAAATAGGAGCAAAACTCTTACCAATTTTAAGCCCAGTTATTGTTATAAAAAATCCGGGATGTAACGAGTATAAAGGCTACGGAGACATGTACAAGATTGTTTGGAAGTGTAGTCATTGTGGAAAGATTGTTGGGTCATGAAAATTTCTGCGTGCTGTAACATAGAAATTCAATTTGTAATATTTTATACAGTTTACTTCAACAAAGAATTGGAGGGTGGTAAATGGAAAAAAATCCGATCATAATTGCTTTAGATGGGATGGAGAGGACGGAAGCTTTTGAAATGGCAGAAAAACTATCCGGGAAAGTCTGGGGTTTTAAAGTCAACGACCTCCTAGATGCGGATGTAGGAAGTATTGCCATAATTAAAGAATTGAAGAAATATGGAAAAGTCTTTGCCGACTGTAAATTTCACGATATTCCGCAAACTGTGGAAAATCGAATTAAAAAAATTGTCAGAGCAAAGCCAGACCTGATAACAGTTCATGCTTCAGGAGGTATAGAAATGATGACCAGAGCAATAGCTGTAGCAGGGGAAAGTAAAATCTTGGCTGTAACTGTTCTAACATCTCTTAGTGACCACGATGCAAACAACATTTTTCATACGTCTGTTAGTACAAAAGTTCTGGAATTTGTACAGGATGCTTCTCGGGCTGCTGTGTATGGGATTGTATGTTCTGCTCAAGAGTTAAGCCTATATAAGAATTTTAAAAACCTTATTAAAGTCACACCTGGGATTCGTCCCAGATGGTTTCAAGACGCTGGCGACGATCAAAAGAGAACTGCTACGCCAGCTGAGGCAATTGGGTTTGGATCAACTTATCTTGTCATAGGGCGTCCTATTACAAAAGCCAAATATCAGATTGATGCTATAGAAAGGACATTGGAAGAAATTGAGCAGCGAAGTCATCATAGATAAACATGTAAACGATAGATGAAAATATCATTATTAGATTAAATACATAATTTATGGACTATAAAAAGAGGAAAATAATTATGAATTCTAAAAGTTTATTAATAGAGAAAGATATTCTTGATTTATTTAGCAGCTGCAATGCTGTCTGGATTCATGATGGTTATACGAATAAGCCTCATGCTGAATTACATTCTGGTTTATGTAGTAATGGCTATTTTAATTGTCCTGAAGTTCTCAAATATCCTCAATTTTGCGAGAAACTTGCTCAGGAACTAGTATGGAAATTAAGTGTCAACGGAATAAGGAATGTAGATTGGGTGATCGGATCTTCCTATGCTGCTATTACACTCTCTTACGAGGTCGCTAAGAAATTAAATGCTATACATGCTTTTACAGAGAAAGACCCATCTGGAATCAAAAAAATGGTGTGGAGAAGGATGACTATTCCAGCTGAGGCTACAGTTCTTCAGGTAGAGGAACTTATTACTACCAGTGAAACATTCAAAGAGGTTAGGAGGGCTATAGAAGAAGGCAACTCCGAACCAGTAAATTTTTTGCCAATTATTGGAACTATTGTCCATAGACCACATAAGCGTACTGACTATACAGACTATAAAATAATAACTTTGATCGAAAAAGAGATCTGGACAGCCGAACCGGACAAATGCCCTCTCTGTAAAGCAGGTTCCCCAAGGTATCGTCCAAAGTCTCACTGGAAGGAACTACTTGGGTGAAAGACGTTATAAAATGAGTCGCTAGCTCAGTTGGTAGAGCATCTGACTTTTAATCAGGTGGTCACAGGTTCGATCCCTGTGCGACTCATTTTCGATTTTACGGCTCCCCTTAATAAATAAGGGGATAAATTCAAATTGGTACTGTAATGTTAATAAACCTAATAGAGAAGGAGGTAGCTAATGTATAAATACATTGTGATTGAAGGTGCAGATTGGTCAGGAAAGACGTTCTTAGCAAAAAAGTTGTTTGATATTCTACCTGAGAATAAAGTGTTTACTAAAGAGCCAGGCACACCTGGGTTGGACTTTTGTATGGGAATCAGAAAAGTGATTCTCAATACTCCTGATCTCTCTCCTACAACATATACGCTACTTTTTTCAGCAGATAGAGAAGAACATCTTAATAAAGTTGTAGAACCTGCATTAAAGAAGAACAAATGGGTGGTTAGTGATAGATCTATCTTGAGTGATTACGCTTATCGTCCGCAAAGAGAACTGAATATATACAGGGATAAACATTTTTTAAGATTTATAGCACTAAAGCCTCTCGTACTCTACATTATAACAAATTCGGACAATAGTTTAGAAAGAGTAAAGAATAGAGATAAGAATCCTTTTGAGTTGACACACGTGATTCACAAATTAGATATAATTAAACAAAATTATCAACTAGCACTCGAACGTTTCAAGGAACACGGAGGAAGTGTTGCTACAATCGATAATAATGGTACTATTAGAGAGTCAATGGAGCGCATTATATACTTCATTGAAGACTGTTTGACTACAAACTTATATTAACTTAAATCCAATTTACTGAAAATAGAGAGAATCAGTTTGGTTAGCAAAAATTCTCTAGGTGGCTATAGGTTAGCTTGTGTTAGGTTAAAAAGAATTCCAGTTTTAGGAAGGAGGGAGAAGGGAATAGGTATACATTATGAATATTATAAAAGATCCAAGGCGAAAGAAAACTAATCAAATTTGTACTAAGTATTATAATTGCCTGCACTATGTGGAATGTATGGAAACTGCTGTCAGATGTAGATGGGTAAATTTTGACTGCACCAAATGTTCTTTGATCAGAAAAGCTTCGAAAGATGATTTGGTAACTTTTAGAGTACAAAGCGGAAGTGTTATTACATCACAATTGAAATTTTAGATAGTTTTTTACTACAGCTGTTTAGTTTCGAAAGGAGTGTATTATGAAAATTGTTGTCGATCCAGGGCATGGCGGAATAGATGCTGGAGCTAAATGGAAAGAAAAATATGGTTGTAGAGAAGAAAATGATTTGAATCTTTCTATATCTTATTATCTGAAATACGAATTGGATTTGCTTAATCACAAAGTTACCTTATCGAGATATAATGATATATATGTTGGTTTAAAAGAAAGGACTCTACTAGCTGATAAATTCGATGCTGACATATTTATCTCTATTCATGCAGACGCTTGGCATAATACTAATGAGGACGGAATATCTACCCACAAGTATGGATCTGGTGAAAGAACGAAGCTCCTTGCTAACATAATTCATAGTCAGTTGACACACAAATTCCCTGATCATACAAATAGAGGAATTAAAAGTTCGGAATTCTATGTATTGCAAAATACAAGGATGCCATCAGTTCTTATCAAGTGTGGGCCCATCACTTATCCGAAAGAGAAGAAATTCTTTAATGCAGTTATAAATCAAGTTTTGCTTGCAAAGGCAATTGCTAGTGGAGTTAAGAGTTATATCAAAAGTACCTATAGAGAAGACGCTTTACAAAGAACGATATATAGATGGGTATGGCATAACTGGCTGCACCGATTTTAATACAGAAATTTTTGTATAAGCTATGGGAGCAAAAGGAGGAAGGTCATGAAAAATATTAAAGATGTGAATATTCTAGTAGTTGGCGATATAATGCTTGATAAATATATAGTAGGCAGCGTTGAACGGATTTCCCCAGAAGCCCCTGTTCCGATACTTCTAGCAAACAGAGAGTATTCTAAATTAGGTGGAGCAGGGAATGTAGTTAGTAATATCCGAGAGCTTGGTCCCAATGTAATATATTTAGGTATAGTGGGGGAAGATGAAGCTGGCCTTTCTATAATCCAAAAACTGAATAAAATACTTGTTGATAACCAAGAAAAAATACTTGCTGATAGCCATATCATACAATCAAAAGAAATCGTTACAACACAAAAGACGAGGATAGTGGCCGAGTATAGATTAATGCAAATGATAAGAATAGATAAAGAGTTAAAGTATGTACCCGTCAATACTACTAATGCACTTTGCGAAGAGTGTACTAAGTTGAAATACGAATCTATAGATATAATAGTGGTATCTGATTACGCAAAAGGAGTCGTGTCGGAACAATTGATGACCATTATTAGCAACATGAACGTGCCTATTATTATAGACCCCGCACCTGAACACTTTTCTTTGTATTCTCGGGTTCGTTACAAGAATACTCTTATAGTAACACCAAACAGCAAAGAACTCGAGTCTGCTCAACCTTATCCGAATTACGCGAACTATATTGTAAAAACTTTAGGGAAGGATGGAATGCAGATCTATCACGGAGAAAATCTCGAAGAAATTTATTATATCCCTCAATCCCCTGTGGAAGTTTATAATGTTAGTGGTGCTGGGGATACAGTCACGTCGGTAATTGCAATTTGTATCGGAATGGGAATGAATCTTAGCGAAGCAGCAAAGATTGCCAACGAATGCTCTCGTTATGTTGTGACTCAACCTGATACATCTACTGTTCCTAAGGCTATATTCGAAAAAGCTTTAAAAGGCTAATGAGTACGCAATTTAAAAAGAAAACAAAGGAGTCGTCAATGATAAAAAAAGAAGAGCAATCCCTAAGGGGATTAACATCGTATGGTGCTATACTCGACGTTTATAGTTTCGTGAGCCAAAAAAGCGGGCCTGTAACGAAAGTGGGCAGAAAATCATTTACCCATTGTCCATCAACCAACAGATTTAGTGGCGAAGAAGATGCGCATAATACTTTTCAACCACTTATGATTGAGCGTAGCGGTGTTCATTAACATGTCAGATGTTCTTTAAAAGAAAGGATGGTGAGATAAGGAAATACATGAAAAAATTATGCTCATGGCGATTTGATAGTTTTTTTGGTGTCGAAATAAAACCATGCTTTAATAGAATAGGAGTCAATCTATGAGTCAAGAGACTTTAAATAAAGAACAAAAAACGGTTACAATAGAACAACTAGAACAAGCTGTTCAAGCAATAGAAGAAGGTATTTTTGAACAAACAGGTATTGACTATTTTAATCTAACAGTTAGGACTAATGGGTTTTGTCAGATAGTTGATTTTATTGGAATAGAGTTGTGGTCGTCTGAAAACGATATGAGAGAATATTCTTCTCCCGAAGAAGACACATACGAATCTATTGAAAAATTCCTTAGAAGGGAACTTATGAATAATCTAAAAGTGCTGCATAAAATAAACGTGTAAACCTTTAATGTGGAATGGAAATAATAACTAAAGAGGAGGATAATATGTCTGACAATATAACAGTTATAGTACAAAATAGAACTGTATTTCAATCTATTATATCTGATATATTCACTTTTGGAACTCTACTTATAGCTCTATTTATTAATTATAATTATTTGGGCGACTCAGTATTAGTTAAACTATTAATAATATTTTGTTTTTTTGTTCAAGTTATTGTTACTGGATCAAAAAAAATAAAGAGAATGACAGAATCGGAAGCTTTAATCTATTTACAAAATAACAGTCGTTAAATCGTGATAACAAATGTGTGATATGAAAAGTGGACTGGAAAAGGAAAACTAATGAGATGTTTAATCGTGATAACAAAGATTTAGAACAAATTATTAGGACTTTGGGTTTCTATTTTGTTTTGAAAAAGTATAATGGCACAGTTTTAAAGGATAACTCTTTAAACAATAGAAAATAAGGAAACAATATGTCTATAAAAGTTTATTCGCAAGAAGAATTCGATAAAGCACTAAAAATGGGTGAACAAAAAATTTGAAATTATTGGATTTTGTGTCGTGCTTCATAGAAAAAGCAATGCCGTGCTTTGTAGAAACAGCAATGCAGTGCTTTATGGAAACAGCAATGCCGTGCTTTGTGGGAACAGCCATGCTGTGCTTTGGGAAAACAGCCGTGTCATGCTTTGGGAAAATAGCCATGTCGATCTTTGGGGAAATAGCCATGCTGAGCTTCATGGAAATAGCCGTGCTGAGCTTCATGGAAAGAGCCATGCCGTGCTTAGGGAAAGTAGCCATGCCGTTCTTCGTGGAGGTAGTCATGCCGTTCTTCGTGGAGGTAGTCATGCCGAGCTTTGGGAAAACAGCCATGCCGAGCTTTGGGGAAACAGCCATGCCGAGCTTTTGGATTTTAGTATTGCTTATATCAATTCAATGTATTCTACATATAAAAAGAATGCTAAGTCCACAATTATTACACCAATCTATCCTAACAACATTATAGATTGGTGCGCACTAAAAGGGATAAAAATTAAAAATAATAGAATACAATTATGGAAATGCACAAATACAAATGGAACTGATTTTTATTCTGGAACAATCAATTATGATTCTAATAAAGAAATAGTCTGTCCTGATTGGGATAATAAATATAAAGAAGAATGTGGAGCAGGGCTGCACTTGGCTAACTCCCCATCGGCGGCGCGTTTTTTTTTGTGACCAAAAAACAAGCGAAACTTTTTAAAGTTTCTGCTAATATTAATGATTGTGTTTGCTTCCAGAGTCAGCATCAGTATCCCATGAAGCTGCGAGCAAAAAAATGTCGTAAAGTAAAAGAGTATCCTATTGATTTCATTGGATATTAGAGAACAATGAGGGATATGAAAGCAAAGATGTTGAATCATGATAACAAAAAGCTGGTATGGACTGGCATTATGGATGGAACTAAGAAGACAATAGAGGAGGCTACATGGAAGCATTAGTAATAATCGGAATGAGACCAGAAATCATAAAGATGGCATCGGTTGTGAAGGAATTGTCAGATAAAGGACACGAGGTCAAGATCGATCCCTCACTTGCTTCCGATTTCCACTACATGCGTGATGACGTAATAATAGATCCATCAGGCAAGATCTATGCCTGCGGGTGCTTGAATAACTGCCTCGATACAGTGGATAAATTTGAGATACAGGACTGGTTTTGGGATCACGAGATATGCACAACTAGAAAACTAGGGGAGGAATGTGGAGATGAATAGACCGAAAGTTCCGAAGGTTGTTATGTACATGACGGGAGGCATAGTGCAGTGGAGTATGGCTAATGGACCTGTTGATCTGCTTCTCATAGATGGGGATACCGATGGGGTAGACAAGCATAATCTGTACAAATGGAGAGATATCAATGGTGTAGATGATAAGTCATGGGTGCCGCACCTTGGTAGAGTAGGAACCAATAACTTAGAATTTGTGGATCGTGTGTATGGCCAAATTGAGGCTGGAGATGTCGAAGATCAGGGAGGTGAAGATGTCGAGACCACCGAGGATTCCATGAAATGGATATCGGTTAATACACGCAAACCTAAAATAGGTCAAAAAGTGTATTGTTATTTTGTTATGAAAAGATATGATGGCACAATTTTAAAGGATACACGTCTTTTATATTATCTTAAATATCGTTTGGATCAAAGAAAGCATGTTTTTTCCGATAAGAGTGAACTTTGGCATGATATGAATCTTGGTGAAACGAATTGGCCTGTAACACACTGGATGCTAGAGCCAAGTGCACCTAACCAGTTAGCCAGAAAGGTGGATGGTCATGAAAATTTATATTGCAACGACAAGTAAATTAAAGGAAACGGCACAACTAATAACAGCTAAACTACATTCACAAGGTCACCAGGTATTCAATCCTTGCGAAGAATTGCTTGGTAGACCAATGTTTTACTGGCCTAGACTACTCGTTGAAGGAGAAGCAGATCTTGAGAATTACGACATCAAGATCCTTCTAAAGAAAGAAAACATACAGCGAGCGTTTCAAAAGGACAAGAAGTGGCTCGATTGGGCAGACTGTTGTATTCTTACCATTCCTTCAGGAAGATTATCTCACATGAAAGCAGGTTACGCTAAGGGTTGTGGAAAAAGCTTGTTTGTGTTAGGAGAATTCAAAGAGGAACTGGATATTATGCATAACCTCGCGGATGGCATTTACGAGCTTACAGAGATGGACTTGTTGCTTCAAACACTCGAACGAGGATCCGGATGTTAGATCCCAGTGCACCTATCAGTTGTTCAAAAAGGAGATAATATAATGATAGAATTAGAAGAATATTTTAAAATATACGGAACTTATGAGATAAAAAATAAAATGTATTACGTCGATGGTGATGTAATATTGATTAAGAAAGTCGGAACCTTACCATTTAGGTTTAGTGTAATTACAGGAGCTTTTAATTGCGGTAGCATGGAGCTTACTTCTCTTAAAGGCGCACCTAAAGAAGTAGGAGGAGGTTTTTATTGCTGTAACAACAAGCTCACTACCTTGAAAGGTGCACCTATTAAAGTAGAAGGAGCTTTTTATTGTGGTAACAACAAACTTACCTCTCTCGAAGGTGCACCTACTAAAGTAGGAAGAGCTTTTGAATGTAGTAACAACAAGCTTATATCTCTTAAAGGGTCCCCCACTAGAATAAAAGGTGATTTTTGGTGTCACAATAACAACCTCACTTCACTTAAAGGTGCACCCAAAGAAGTAGGAAGAGGTTTTTGGTGTAGTGGAAACAAACTCGTCACTCTTAAAGGTGCACCTAAAAAAGTAGGAAGAGATTTTGATTGCGGTGATAATATTAAATTGTTTACTAAATAGGAAGTGGAAGCAGTAACCAGAGTTGGAAAAAATATTTATACCAGAAGATAGGAGATAGTATAATGACAACAGCTGAAGATGGTTTCGAATCGTACTTCCGGATAAACGGAACTTACATAGTAAAAAATAAAATTTATAACATAAATGGCGACATAACTCTACTTAAGAAAGTGGAAACTTTACCATTTAGGTTTGGTGTAGTTACTGGGAATTTTTGGTGCTCCGAAAATAAACTTACCTCTCTTGAAGGCGCTCCGGAAGAAGTAGGAGGAAATTTTTGGTGTAGCAAAAACAAGCTCACATCTCTCATAGGAGCTCCTGTTAAAGTAGGAGGATTTCTTTGGTGTAACGACAACAAGCTTGTTTCTCTCAAAGGCGCACCTAAAGAAGTAGGAGGAAATTTTTGGTGTGGTTATAATAAGCTCACCTCTTTAGAAGGTGCTCCTACAAAAGTAGGTGGGAGTTTTTGGTGTAGCAGAAACGAACTTACCTCTCTAGAAGGTGCTCCTAAAGAAGTAGGAGTAACTTTTGACTGTAGTAACAACAAGCTCCACTCTCTCAAAGGTGCTTCTGTAGAAGTAGGAGAAGATTTTGATTGTAGTGATAACAAGCTCCTTTCTCTGAAAGGCGCGCCTAAAAAAGTAGAAGGAAATTTTGATTGTAGTGGAAATAAGCTCATTTCTCTTGAATGCGCACCTATTGAAGTAAGTGAGGATTTTTGGTGTAGGGACAACGAACTCACTTCTCTTAAAGGTGCTCCTATTAAAGTAGGAAGAGATTTTGATTGCAATAATAACAAGCTCATCTCTCTTGAATATGCCCCCATCAAAGTAGGAGGAAACTTTTATTGCAGGTTCAATAAGCTTACATCTTTGAAAGGTGCTCCTAAAGAAGTAGGAGGAGGTTTTCGATGTAATGGCAATGTAACATTGTTTACTATAGAGGAAATAAGAGCAATATCTAAAGTTGGAAAAAGTATTTATGTTAAATGGTAGGAAACAATACAATGATAACAACCAAATAGAGGAAGAAATGAAAATAATTAAATCTTATGTACTTGTAACAGAAAACGTATATTTGGAAAATTATAAAAGGAGATCATATGTTAGCTACAAAATTAATTCCAGATCGTATTAAGGATTTGTCTGATGAAAAAATCAAAAGTATTGCTAATGGGAAATTGCTAACGGATGTTTTTTACTTCAAATTTGTAAAGGTTGTGGTTCGACACTCTGTAGCCCATCAGCATCAACTAATGATGCAAAAATTGTAAGTAAGTGTAAAAAATGTTTTGAACCAAATTAGTGAGGGAAAATCATTGGCAGCTACAAAAATTAAGTTACGAACAGAGCTTATCTCAGTAGTCGAAGAGTTGAAAGAAAATGGGGAAAAAATTGTCTTTACAAATGGCTGCTTTGATATTCTCCATGTGGGACACATTCAGTCTTTCCGAGAAGCAAAAAGAAATGGTGATATACTAATAGTAGCCATAAACAGCGATAATTCAGTGCGATCTATTAAGGGACAGAATAGACCTATTATCCCTGAGGGTCAGAGAGCAGAAATGCTCACTGCTATTACGGATGTTGATTATGTGATCCTTTTCGACGAACCAGATCCATTAACACTCATAGTCGCTATTAAACCTCATCTTCTAGTAAAAGGAGCAGATTGGGTCAGCGGAACAGTGATTGGTCAGGAAGTGGTGGAAAGTGAGGGAGGAAAAGTTTTACAGGTTCCTTTAGTGAAAGGTGTTTCTACATCTGATCTCATTAAAAGAATAAAAGCATTAAAATAATACAAGCCTGATAGATTAAAGAAAACTTTAGATATAATTAAATAATTAAATAGTTAGGTAAAGATATGTCAAAGAAACTTGGTCAATTACATCAATTACATTGTGGTGCATGTATGACAAATTTTGAGAGTATGGATGATCTAAACAAACACTTAAAAGATTGTTCCGCTGCATTTCACATGCTTCCATTTATTGTTAATTTATGGATTGGTAATGATAAGAGTGGGCATCCACTCGGACACTTTATAAGAAACTTACACGAAAATGCTCATCTTATTAAGCAGTATGCCTACTCAATAGCTGATCAAATGGACTCTTTTCATAGATCAGAAATCCATGCAGAGTTATGTCGTAAACTCGATTTAAATTATAATAAGTTTAAGCCATTTGAGGGTTTAGATATTAAAAAAAATACCATCACGAAAAGATTGTGATGGAATATTGTGGGAAGCTTTAGCAGCACATGCTAACAGTCTTTGTAGAAAGAAACCAAAATAAAAGGGAAAATCATTAACAGCTACAAGAATCAAATTACAAGGAAGGTACAATCATGGTTGAAAAAAATTTAAAGGATGTACTTGGAGAAGCACAACCAGCAATTAAGGACTTGGTTATGTTCCGGTCAGACCCAACACTTGAAGACTTGGCGGAAGCAGAAGAAAAACCTGCCATAATATTTTGTAGAGTTACGGGAACTACCGAGGAGTGCGCTGAAACAGTCGAAAAAATCAAGAAGCGGTTAGGTGATAAATTTTTTTCATCATTGTTATTTTTAGATGGAAGGTTTATAGATGAAGATGTACTACCACAGGACAAGTATGAGGAGATGATTCTCGATATGTGCAAACAGATACAACGAATGTAGGAAAGGCAATGACTATCCAGATATGTCTACAATGTTAAACTTAAAGAGAAGGTTTAAAATGAATACCAAAAAAGATGAGCCTAGTAAACTAAAGACAGCCGAAGATGATTTCAAACTCTACTTCGAAGTAGACGGAACTTATACAGTAAGAGACGAAGTTTATGACGTCAATGGTAATGTAACACTAATTAAAAATGGAAACTTTGCCTTTTAGGTTTGGTATAGTTACGGGAACTTTTGATTGCAGTAAAAATAACCTCACCTCTCTGAAATGGGCACCTAAAGAAGTAGGAGAAGATTTTGGGTGCGATGGTAACGAGCTCACCTCGCTAGAAGGCGCTCCTATAGAAGTAGGAAGAAACTTTGGTTGTAGGTTCAATAACCTCACATCTCTTGAAGGTGCTCCTAAAAAAGTAGGAGAAGATTTTTGGTGTAACAATAATAAAAAGTTGTTTACTATAGAGGAAGTAGAAGCAGTATCCAGAGTTGAAAAAAGTATTTATGTTTGAAGATAGGAGATAATACAAGGACAATAGTGGAAGGAGAAGATGAAGATAATGAAAGTAATTAATATAATGAATCTCGCTAAAACCCCAAAAGAAAGAAAGAGGATAGTTCACGAACTGATAGACAGTGGTAAAGCTATATATATTGGTCGCTTTAATGCTTCCTACAACTTAGAGGAGTCTCCTTTGGCTAACAATTACAATGTTACTACTTATGGAAGGAAAGAAGCAATAAGGCTGTATAAAGTAGATCTTGAAGGTGACCAGGATAAGTTGAATAAATTGAGAGAGTTGAGAGGCAAGGATTTAATATGTTGGTGTAAACCTAATCCTTGTCATGGGGATGTGTTAGTAGAGTTGATAAGGAAAAAAAGAGGTAAGAAGCAGCGATGTCGATTAAAAAATATCTGACTTTCCATGTTGCCCTTACAAGACAAAGGAGAAAGAAGATGGAATTAAAAGTCACCAATTGTGCTAGATGTGGAAAAGACCATGTTGTTGAATTTAAAGAATTTTCTAAAAATCCGTTTAATGCTTGTAATCATGTTTTTACACTTTTGGGAATGTGTCCTAATCTAGAGAACCAATACTTATGTACTTTATAACGTAGGATTAGATGATTTAGAAGAATATTTTAAAATATACGGAACTACAAGCAGTGCAAGAGTCGTTCAAACTTTCTGCAGACAAAGTAGGAGAAAGGTTCAAAACCAGAACTATGAGTGGGGAGTATCTCTCTTTAATAAAGGTAACACGCAACGTAATAACAATCGTATAAGCATACGAAGACTTATAAGAATGGTGAAAGAAAATGTTTGCTTGTTGGTTCAGAACAATGATTGAAGTCACAGTGCTAGAGCACGACGGAAAAAATTGTCGTATCGAAGGGCAAACAGTATCTACCCTAGAAAAGTTCCTTGCTAACTACAACTACCTGAATGATTCAAATGACTAGAATGGTTTCTAAGTAGCTGCAAAAAGATTCTGCTTTTCGTGGCATAGATAAAGTCTTCAAAAGAATGAAAAAAGAACTATAATCTAAAGGAGAAATCAAATGGTCTACCCAATACGAGATATTATTTATAGCTCTTTTCAAGATGCTATAAATAAAATGTTTACTAAAACATTATTCGAGAATCATCCTGCTCTATGTATAGCTTTCGTATGTAACAATCTTCACAATTCTCATTTGTACTCTTTAAAGGATAATAAGTGTTACTATAAAGGAAAGTATATAGGATATTTTAAATTTGATGAAAAGGGGGGAACAATACTTTGCACACTGAAAAAACCAATCGAATTTATTAACTTCAACTTAGTTGTTACCAAAGATTCGACACTCTGTAGCCCATCAGCATCAACTAATGATGCAAAAAATTGTAAGTAAGTGTAAGTAATATTTTGAACCAAACTTTAAGGCACAAGGAAAGATGGATATTGAAATTTTAAAACAAATGATGCAGTTTGCTCATCATTTATGAGTCATTCAAGAAGTATAGGATCTGTTGACCAAATTACCACCAATGGTCATAGAGCCAAAACACAATTGAAAGAGTTTTGGCCGCAAATTAGTATAGCATAAGTGGAGAAAATACAATGGAATGTAAAAGTAAATTAAAGGCATTGCCTACCGAAGATAATTTCGAAAAGTATTTCGAAATAAAAGGAACTTATAAAGTAAGAGACGGAGTTTATGATGTCGATGGTGACATCATTCTTAAGAAGAAGGTTAAAACCCTTCTCTTTAAATTTGGTACGGTTACTATGGATTTTCGGTGTGATGGGAATAGCCTTACTTCTCTCGAAGGCGCTCCTAAAGAAGTAGGAGGAGATTTTTTATGTAACGATAACAAGCTTACATCTCTTGAAGGTGCACCTGTAAAAGTAGGAGGAGATTTTGATTGCAGCAAAAATAGACTTATCTCTCTTAAAGGCGCTCCTAAAGAAGAGAAAGGAAGCTTTGATTGTAGGTTTAACAAGCTCCGCTCTCTCAAAGGTGCACCTGTAAAAATAGGAAAAACTTTTTGGTGTAGTAGAAATAACAAGCTCCGCTCTCTCGAAGGCGCTCCTACAGAAGTAGGAGGAGATTTTGATTGTAGCCATAACAAGCTCCGCTCTCTCAAAGGTGCGCCTGTAAAAGTAGGAGAAACTTTTTATTGCAATAGAAACAAGCTACGCTCTCTTAAAGGCGCTCCTAAAGAAGTAGGAGGAGTTTTTAATTGTACTGGTAATAAAAAAGTGTTTACTATAGAAGAAGTAAGAAAAGAGATTTCCTCGAAAGTTTAGTAGAAACTTATAACTTATAGAAATTTAAAAAATAGGTATCAAAAAAGAAAGCGTAGTCGCTATACAATCTATAGAGGAGATGGGAAAATGAAAGAAGTTAATAATCAAGGAACTTTCGAATCGTATTTCAAGATAGAGGGAACTTACACAGTAAAAGATAACGTTTATGATGTAGAAGGTGGCGTCCTTCTTCTTAGGAATATGGAGTCTCTCCCTTTTAAGTTTGGTATAGTTACGGGAACTTTTGATTGTAGTAACAAAGGGCTCACCTCACTTAAAGGCGCACCTGTTAAAGTAGGAATAGATTTTGATTGCAGTGAAAATAGCCTTACATCCCTCATAGGCGTCCCTAAGGAAGTAGGAAGGGATTTTAATTGCCGCGAAAATAACCTCACCTCTCTGAAAGGAGCACCTACTAAAGTAGGAAAAGATTTTGATTGCAGTGAAAATAGCCTTACCTCTCTTGAGGGCGCACCTAAAGAAGTAGGAAGAGATTTTGGTTGTAGCGAAAATAACCTCATCTCCCTTGAAGGCGCTCCCGAAAAAGTAGGAGAAGATTTTTGGTGTAACGAAAATAAGCTTGTTTCTCTTGAAGGTGCTCCCGAAGAAGTCGGAAGAGATTTTGATTGTCGCGAAAATAACCTCACCTCTCTGAAAGGAGCACCTGCTAAAGTAGGAAGAGATTTTAGGTGTATCAGAAATAACCTTATCTCGCTCGAAATCGCTACTAAAAAAGTAGGTGGGACTTTTTGGTGTAGTGAAAACGAACTAACCTCTCTTGAAGGTGCTCCCGAAGAAGTAGGGGGAACTTTTTGGTGTAACGACAACAAGCTCACAACACTGAAAGGCGCCCCTGTTAAAATAGAAGGAAGTTTTGATTGTAGGTTTAATAAGCTCACTTCCCTAAAATATGCACCTAAAGAAGTAATGGGGAATTTTTGGTGTAGCTATAACGAACTAACTTCCCTTGAAGGTGCTCCTGAAGAAGTAGTGGGAACTTTTGATTGTACTGGTAATAAAAAAGTGTTTACTATAGAAGAGGTAAAAAAGAGATTTCCTCGAAAGTTTAAGGTAAACTTATAACTTAAGAAGGGAATAGAGAAAACGCAATTATTAGGAGGTATCAAATGCGTGAAAATGAACCGGAGATAACGCCTAACGAAGATGATTTCGAATCGTACTTCAAGGTAGAGGGAACTTACTCAGTAAGAGATGAAGTTTATGATGTTAAGGGTAACGTCTTCCTCATCAGGAAAGTAGAGTCTTTCCCATTTAAGTTCGGTACAGTTACTGGAAGTTTTGATTGTAGTAACAAAAGGCTCACCTCACTTAAAGGTGCACCTGTTAAAGTAGGAAAAGATTTTGATTGCAGTGAAAATAACCTAATCTCCCTTGAGGGCGCTCCTAAAGAAGTAGGAAGGGATTTTGATTGCAGTGAAAATAGCCTTACCTTTCTTGAAGGAGCTCCGAAAAAAGTAGGGGGGCATTTTTGGTGTAGTGAAAATGAACTCGTCTCACTTAAAGGTTCACCTGTTGAAGTAGGAGGAAGTTTTTGGTGTGACGACAACAAGATCACCACACTGAAAGGCGCTCCTGAAGAAGTAGGAGGAAGTTTTGATTGTAGGTTTAATAAGCTTACTTCCCTCGAAGGCGCTCCTATAAAAGTAGGAAGAGCTTTTTGGTGTTATAGAAATAACCTTGTTTCCCTAAAAGGTGCTCCTAAAGAAGTAGGAGGAAATTTTTGGTGTAGCTATAACAATCTCACCTCTCTTGAAGGTGCACCTGTTAAAGTAGGGGGAAATTTTTATTGTAATGGGAATAACTTGACGAAGCAAGAAAATAAACGCTCCTATAAGATAGCGTAGCCTTGAAAGGAAGGTCATAATTCCACCATCAGTAGATGATCATGAAGCGAACATTGATGGAATGATAAGAGCCATAACTATAGTTGATATTAGAAATAAATCTATTGAAGAATTAAGAGAAATTGTAGCACAATACGAGAGGTATAAAGCTGAAAAAGAGGGAAAGGAATCTACTTGGGGATTTTTTAAAAAATTTTCCAATTTTATTGGTTGTCTTTTTCTTTATTCCGATTACGTTTCTTCTATGAAGAGTTTAGATGCACACTACGCAAGAGATGAATTAAAAAGACGGAAGTATCATTCACATTGAAGGAGGGCGAAAAAAATGAAGTTATCGGAGCTCATAAAACACTACCACCATCGTTTAACTATCGATAGTGTCGATGGCGGAAAAACATTTTTCTTAAAGTGTAATGATTGTTGTATGACAATTTGCGACATAGTTGAGGAACGGCAAATATCAAATCTTTGTGTCAATTCCAAATTAGTCCTGAAGGAGATCAATAGTTAAATGTTAAATAATTTTTTATTTGATATACAATCATTCGAGAGTTCATTCAAAACCACCACATTTGTAAGAAAGTAAAAGTATGCAAATAGTTAATGAACTAAAATGTAAAAATGAAGATGATTTCGAATCATACTTTCAGATAGATGGAACTTACACATTAAAAGATAACATTTATTATGTAGAAGGTAACGTCTTTCTTATTAGGAATACGGAGTCTCTCCCTTTTAAGTTCGGTACAGTTACTGGAAGTTTTGATTGTAGTAAAAACAAACTCACTTCGCTAAAAAACACTCCTACAAAAATAGGGGAAAATTTTGATTGTAGGGATAACGAGCTTACTTCTCTCAAGGATGCACCTGTTAAAGTAGGAGGAAGTTTTTATTGTAATAGTAACAACGAGCTTACTTCTCTCAAAGGTGCTCCTGTAAAAGTAGGAGGAGATTTTTGGTGCAGTAACAACAAGCTTGTTTCTCTCAAAGACGCACCTAAAGAAATAGTAGGAGGTTTTTGGTGCAGCTATAATAAGCTTACTTCTCTTAAGGGTTCCCCTATAAAAGTAGGAGGAGATTTTTGGTGCAGCAGTAACGAGCTTTGCTCCCTCGAAGGAGCTCCTAAAGAAGTAGGAGGAAATTTCTGGTGTAGCTATAACGATCTCACCTCTCTCGAAGGTGCACCTGTTAAAGTAGGAGGAAATTTTGAATGTAACGGTAACAAGCTCCACTCCATTGAAGGCGCTCCTAAAGAAATAGGAGGAGATTTTTGGTGCAGCAGTAACGAGCTTTACTCCCTCGAAGGAGCTCCTAAAGAAGTAGGAGAAAGTTTTTGGTGTAGGTTTGACAATCTACACTTCATCAAAGGCACTCTTACAAAAGTAGCGGGAAGTTTTTGGTGTAAATATAACAAACTTACTTCTCTTAAGGATACACCTATTAAAGTAAAGCGAGATACGGAAATTGCAAAAGATACTCTGGAGAAGGAAAAAAATAAAAGTTAGGAGGGTTCGTGAAAGACTTCAAACAGGTTAACATACCAATCGATTATTTCTTGCGGATGGCTATCAAAGAATACACAAACTGGGGAAAAGCACTTGTTCGAGAGTTCATTCAAAACTCTGTTGATGCAGGTGCGAAACAAATCAAAGTCCATCTAAATGGTGACTACCTGGTGTTTGAAGATGATGGTCAAGGTATGAGCCAAGATATTATCGAAGGGAGTTTACTAACTCTTGGTGGTTCCTTTAAAAATAATAAGGATGCTGTTGGCGGCTTGGGGAAGGCCAAAGAAATCCTGTACTTCTCATGGCCTGAATGGAATATTCATAGTAGAGACAATTTAGTCCATGGTAAAGGAGGAAGCTATAAGATTGAGAAGACAATTAAGAGAGTTGGTACAAGAAGTATTATCCGTACCAACGGAAAAGTTACCTACATCTTGGATAAGTTAGTTGACTTTTGTAAGAACTGTAGTCTCCCTTCTATAGAGATCCAATTCTCTTCCGACAACTCAGAGAAGAAGTTCATTAATAGGAACCAGGCTCAGAAAGGGAAATACAGTTATACCATCGATGGTTTAGTCGGCTTTTGTGAGAACTGTAGTTTCCCTTCTATAGAGATCAAATCCTCTTCTGACAAACTGGAGAAGAAGTTAATTGATATAAACCAGGCTCGAAAAGGGAAATGCATTTATAACATCGATGGTTTGGGTAGTCTTTATGAACGAGAGGATACGTATCCATCTGGTTTAGTAATAATCCAAACTCGTGGTCTTTATATGTTTAACATCTATACTGTACTTGACAAATCGTACATCTTTAATATAGCTACTAAGTCCTACGATTGTCTTACAGCCAATCGTGATGGCTTTATAGGGGATTGGAACGATAAAGTACAGAAAATGATAAGTACTCTATCGGTTGAATCGGAGTCGCTCAACGTAACAAAGGAATATGTCATTGAGGTTCAACTGTTGACCAGAGAAAAAGAGATCGAAGGGTACGAAACAATCAGGAAACAATTTAGCGAAAGCCTAGAAACATTCTTTAACAAAAACCTTAACGATGTAACTGAAGAAGATATAGATAAGTTTATAAATGGCCGATCCGTGCAGCTAGAAAAATTCTGTGCTAAGAGTACAGATAAAGTGGTGAAAAGGCTCGTGACTATAAAACACAACACTTGGTACATGGATAAGTGCATCCAGATGTATAAGCAAGGGTTCCCAGAAGGCTTCATCATTATAACAGATAGAGAACCTAACAACAAGATTATGCGAAGGTTTACCACACATAAAACTTACAAGACAGCTATGCTATGGAAAATGGCTATCCGAAAGGTCGCGAATTGTTTACACAAAGAGGACAAAGTTTTTGGCTACGGGTTGGTTGACATTCCTGATAAAGAAGCAGAAGTAAAAGATGGATATTTCCTTGTTAACCCATCAGTATTCGAAAGTCTAACCTGGAAAGAAATGGCAATTAGGATGCTATTTACAGCATGTCATGAGTGGGCTCACTTTATGGGTCATTCATACCATAACGAATCATTTATATTGAGCAGTGAAAAAATAATGCTAAAGGTGTTTAAAAATAGAGTAAATATACGTGACCTGACCAGAGAGAATAAATCAACGAAGCGTCCAACAAAGCAAGTACATACTCGAATTTGAAAATCGTTTGTGCAGAATAGCGAAAAATACGCACAAGGAGATTTAATTACGGCACTTAAGTATCACCACACCTTTACAATTATAGGTAAGTCTAGCTTCCCATAGATATACTTAGGCATGATAGAGCATACCCTGTAAACTCTTGTAACTTAGCCAGCATAATAACATGTAGTGCATGTGAGCCTACATCAGAGAGTCTAGAAGTCGAACTTGGAATGGATACAGAATTTAAGTTTCAAGGACCAACTGAAGCCCGATGGAGAAGTTTCGGCTGGGAAATCAAACACTGCTCAGTAAAAAAGATATAACATTATAATGTAAGGAAATTAAAAGTAGATGTTGGAGGCCTTAGTGCTGTATGGCAATGAACAACGGATCAGCTGAGATGAAATTCGAGGGGCCATAATACCGTTTGCTATATCTCAGCCTCCAATATCTTCTTTTTTCTTTTTGGCAATGAAGAGCTGAAAGAAACATAATCCAAACTGGTTACCAATTAGGGTTACCAGTGGTAGTTGCGAAAGAGATATTAATACTTCCCTTAGATAAGGAGAATACTATGTGCTTAGAAAGAGCAGCTACGAAAGTAGAGCGAAGAAGGAACTTCCAATATACTAAGTCCAACGATGGATCTTTCATAGGATTTAAATTTTTCAAATATTCTAAACGCTCTTCATGTGGTCGTAACTTCAAAACCAAAAGACTATTGGGAGAAAAAATGGAGAATGGACCATTCCCAGTTGGAAAGTGGATTCATGAAAATGGTTGGAGATCTTTCCCTAATAAGAATTCAACACGTTTTTATTACCACTACGAAAGGCAGCAGTATACAATAGGATTTCATATATACGTGCGTGAAAAGGATATTAATATGCTAGGATCCTTTTATGGAAATGTAAGGAGAACGGTAAAGTTCAGGAACATAGTACAGACTGGTTACCAACAAGGTATACCAATTGTAGTTGCAAAAGAAATGTTAATACTTCCCCTTAGAAAAAAGGAGAAAAAATCATGTGCTTAGATAGACCAGCCACGAAATCAGAGCGAATAATGAACTTCCAGTACACTAAGTCCAATGATGGCTCATTTATAGGATTTAAACTTTTTAAATATTCCAAACTACCGCATGGTAGTAACTTTAGGAACAAAAAATTATTTGGACAAATAATACCAAGTAAACCAATTCCAATAGGGAAGTGGATTCATGAAAATGATTTGAGACCTTTCCCGACTAAAAATACAACATGTTTTTATTACCCACATAAAAGGAAGAAGTACACAATTGGATTTCATATATACGTGCATGAAAAGGATGCTAAGAGGCTAGAATTATTCTATATTAATGTAATAAAAAGAGCAGTAAAGTTCAGGAATATAGTACAAACTGGTTACCAACAAGGTATACCAATTGTAGTTGCAAAAGAAATGTTAATACTTCCCCTTAGAAAAAAGGAGAATAATTGAACATGATTACTGTAAGTTTGCAAAAGACAAGAAATTGGAGAGTTCCAATCTCTTTAATTATAAATTTTAAACACAAAACAGTGAAGGAGATAGTAACAAAACAAATCCCATACTCTAAAAGAAGGGAAAATAAAATGACATTGGAATACATTGATAAGAAAGATCTGGAGAGATTACATATTCTGGTTGGCGAGCTAAGAGCACGTCAAATGAGTAGCGGAATCGTAGTGATTCCGAAGCCAGATCAAGGAGGTCTACAATTCAAGTTCGATGTGGCAGGTGAGGAGGCTGATGCATGCCGTGCTTTAGCTCAAGAGATGGATATGGTAGAAGTGGGAGGAAACAAAAAATGAAAATAGAACTTTACCGTACAGGAATAGAGATTTTACCAGAGTCTGAACCAGATATATGTTTTATAGAAGATACATTGGTTCTCAAAAAAAGCTTGTAGTGAGAATTCCTTAATGTGTTTGGGTGTTAGATGTAAAGGCGATAGTTGACTATGCTAGAGCAGAGATTCTGGGAAGGTATTGTATCTTTCGATCGTGTAATGCTGGAGACGGACGATTTTACGGATTCAGTGAGACCATAAAGTGAGGAAAACAATGTTAAAAAAACCTGAAATAGTCATAGACAAATGGAAAGAGTGTATAAAGCAGTGGAATCTATATACGTGTTGTAAAACACACAAGGGTGAATCACATTTAGATAGAACAGCTAAGGTAAATGCGTTCGAGACCTTCCTAGAAGATCTTTTTTCTAAGGAAGAGAAGAAAGATCTGGAGAGATTACATATTCTGGTTGGCGAGCTAAGAGCACGTCAAATGAGTAGCGGAATCGTAGTGATTCCGAAGCCAGATCAAGGAGGTCTACAATTTAAGTTTGATGTGGTAGGTGACGAAGCTGATGCATGCCGTGCTTTAGCTCGAGAGATGGATATGGTAGAAGTGAAATCATAGGAAGTGGATACAAATACACCTTAATTAACATAATGAATTTAGCTAAAATTTGGTAACATTTATTGTTTGTGATTGTGGTTTGAAGATGGAAGAATACAGTTCATCGGTTGGGTTTGGTCTTTCAAAAGTGCAGTTATGTAAAAGAGCCGTAAACAAATGGAATAAATCTATTGGGAGGAACGACAAGATGAAAAAACCGAAGCTTAGCTAAACTTATATTGAATAATAGAAAAGAAGGAGTACAACGATGGAAAAAATGGATATTGGGCCGAATCTAGCCAACGCGATAAGCAAACTGATTAATTGTGAGAAAGACAAAGGGGTAGATATGGGAGAAGTGTTACAAAAAGCATTTGGTATTTCCTTTCAAAATAGTACCCCAAAAGTGTTGTGTAACGTAGTACAATGCAAACATAATGACAAACACATATGTGTAAACGAACGGATAATATTTGAGGAATGTAGTTTGAATTTCTTTAAATGCCTTTCCAGAGAAAACAAAGATTAAGGAGAGATAAAAAATGAAAGGAAAATGGGTTTATGTTGTCAATTTCATAAAACCAAAACAGGTGAAGGTTAGTTTTTTTAAAAGACTGTTAGAAAGACTTATCTTAATAAGTGGAACAAACTCCGTCTATGAGAACGAAAAAATGGCTTTGAGGAAAGTAAAAAGAATGCGAATAGACTGCGACAGAATAGGAAGCGGACTCAGAGTAATCCATCGTAAGGTGATGTATTTTACAGATGAAGTTGAAGAAGGAAGTTTTGAGGACAGGTGCTCAATTTGTGGAGCACTACTAGAAAAGAAAGAAGTAAAGAGCCAAGCCAGTTTGGTTTGACAGCCAAAATAACTTAAGAGGAAAATGCAATGAAAATCGTTAAAGTGAATATCACTGATAAGGTAAAATCGGCGGAAGTCAAGGACTTATTTATGTTCCGATCAGACCCAACACTCAATAGAAGCTGGTAAGCTTACTAGGAAGAGGGACAATTCTTGGTATCGGAAATGGGCGTTTTGGCAGGCGAATTTTTGGGACATGCTGTCGTTACTGTTACTAGTTATTACTCGACATAACAATAGTTAGTAATAGTTAATAGTATAGTATAGATAGTAATAGCAAGTGATCGATTTCAGATAACATTTATATATATGGAGGATTAAAAAATGAATAGATTAGAGATGGAGGTGCAACAGACAAAAAGGGAACACGAAATTAAGAAAGCTTGGGCTAAATACCATACTGGTTGGTTGATGATGCCTGTTCAGCTGGTACTATTACGAGCATTCCTGTATTGGTGGATTAACTTCGAGAATAACAACCATTGTTGCAGAGTCATGAAGATGTATGTTGGAGAAAGAGCGGGGCATACAACTTTGTGGAAGGTAATCCAAGCTACATTTCCTGAACAGTTTGTGCTCGTTGGATCAACATTAGGATTAGGACGAGAGGTATTGAAAGATTCATTCGCAGGAGTTAGTATACTATCCAGGCCTCATACTCTGCGAGAAGTGGTGAAAGGCAAAATTTGCATCCTTGATTTAGGTGGAATAGAACTGAGTGAAAGACATAGGAGAAAGTTCTTAAACAACAATGCAGAAGCGTTGATAAGTTCTTAGGAGGAATTATGCCTGAACGAGGGAGAAAGGTAAGGTTTTTATGAAAGTAAAAGTTGGTGACAAAATATATGATGGAGAAAAAGAACCAGTAATGGTTATTTTGTCGAAAGGCGAAAGAGAACAGATTGCGAATATGCACCCGGATGTAACAAAGTACTGCACATTCCCCGATACTCAAGAATGGACAGATGATGACCACAAAAAAATTAAGGAGTGGATGGAATATATAATGGAGGGCTGATTACCACAGCGGCGATGTCATTGGCATTGGTCGTAATGATGAGTATGGATGGTTCATCATGGGGAAACATACAAATGTCACCAAAGGAGGAATGAAATGTAGAAACGAATCAGAAACTTATAAACCTCATTGGGGAAGAATCATCTAATTTAAAGGATCAGGTCACAGCTCAGGAGAGGAAATGATAATTAAAGTTAAACAAAGAGAGAAGCAAAGAACCAAACCAGTTTGGTTTGACAGCGTCATAAATTCGCTGGGAATGGCCACAACGATACGAGGTGCAAAGATGGTTGTATTGAAAACCATACCAAAGCAAATCAGAAAGGATCAAAAGATAGGCTTGAATGACATTAAAGTGAAGGAAGAACCAGAGAGGTTCTGTGTATTATAAGTAAACGAACTTTCATCGGGGGGGGAAATGAAAATTAAAGTGATACCGTTTATAACTAACATAAAAGGGACTTGTAGTTGTATGGTTGGTTTATACAATCATTCAAAAGAGGATTGCACTGTCGAGTGTGTAAGCATAAAGGATGGAAAGGTGTTTAAAACATTCACCGAGATGGTTCCATCTCAGTGTGACATTGGTCTGACACAAGATGATTTTGGGAGAGGTGTAATAACATTACAAATTAAAGCTCCCGATTCAATCATGGTGGTTGTACAATTGATCAAAGATGGGTTTGGTTTTGCTCCACTTTCAGTGTTTGAGGCAAACTCACTGGAGGAATGACACACCGCAAGAAGGAACTCCATGAGGATCGACAGGAAAGTAAAATAAACCAAAGAGGTTAAAATAATGAAAGGTACGAAAGAATTTGAAGATTTGATGACACAATTTGAGAAAGACTTCAAACAAATAATATACGGTCACGAAGTTCAACGAGTGTCAAAAGATGATAAAGTCCCGGTTGATGTCTTTTATCACAATGGACACATAAACATCCTTTTCACTGCGTATATGTATGGCTACCAACTACGCAAATCGATAGAACAATTAAATACAATAACAAAATCGAAAGGAAGCCAATGAGAATCATTCAATTCCCAGAGTGCAACATCACCTTCGCTAAGAACCAACCACAATATCGACAACTTCATGCTTTGGTTCCGGAAAATGGAGATAGCGCGATCACTTGTTGGGGTCCCTCTTTCCTAGATCGTTTAAAGATTCTATTCACAGGAAAAATATGGCTCACAACATTAACATTCAACAAACCACTCCAACCACTAAAGATGTCAGCACACAAACCATTCAAGAAGGCTCAATGACAGTCAATTTCTACATTGGTTCAGCAACTGTTGAATTAAGAGGGAACAAAGCGTTTGGTGGATTCTATTTTAAACTGAAAGTGATGTTTTATGGCAAACCAGTATATAGATTAAGAAAGGAAAGAGAAGATGAATTATGACATTGTTGGATTATGTCCACGATCAGACTTATCTATAGGCGCATGGGGTTTTAGTATTAAACTATACCCTGAGTTTAAAAATCAGGTATCACAATCGGAATTGACTGCGGATAACGCTCGTGAAACTATCAGTAAATTAGGTAGATCGTGGTTAGACGGTTGTGGGTTTGAGGAAAAATATGAGATTGATGGCGAAGAGAAGTGGCTCTACACACCAAATCAGGATTTAAGAGTTTCTTGGGGAGAATGGGGACTGGAGCATATCACAGTTCCTGGAAACGCTTGCGGTTTGGACATTACGGGTGGGATAGGAGCACCTATTGGTGGAGGGAAGTGTCTTGCTCCACATAACATAGACTCAATGAGACAAACAATGTTACTCTTAGTTGTGTTTACGTGGTTTACAGAAAGCATCGGTATTTTAGCCGATGGAAAATAAATATACACACCCATTATCTATGAAGATTGGAGGCTAAAATGATAGATCATTCAGATATTTCCGAATATTCTTTAGACCGGTTTGAGCAGTTCCGAAGAAATGGTGTATGGGGAACATGCGTTAATTGTCCTAAGACAAATAACCATAAAGCATTTCCCGAGTTTTGCAAAAATAAGAATAGAAGCGATCATTTATTATCAATAGATTTATTGTGTGATAGTTACAAGATTTTGCGTGCCGGATAACAACGTTTCCAACAACCAACAAACGGGGGTAAACCAAGGTTCGGTGCAGGAAAAAGCATCAAGCTAATTTCGTTTTCTTTTTATAGTAAGCAGAATATCTGCGTATACTAATTTGGTTTACTAAGAATTAGGGGAACACAATGGAATTCGATATACATAAATGTATTTGCGGTAGAAGTGTAGACGTTTCGTGCAAGAATGTGTATGACTATACTTTTGTAGCATTTATTGTTTGTGATTGTGGATTGAAGATAGAAGAATACAGTTCTTCGGTTGGGTTTGGTACTACAAAAGTACAGTTATGTAAAAGAGTCATAGACAAATGGAATAAATCTATGGTGATGAAAGACAAGAAGGGAGATGAACGAAAATAAAAGCGGAACTCTAAACTAATAGATTAATGATTAGCTAAGTATGATACGCAGAAATGATAAGGAGGCATTGAATGATTCGTGAAAAAGACTTCGAGAGGGGAACACAATGGAAATACCAATGGAAATAATAAAATTGATTATATTCATATTAATATTATTTATAGGAGTATCATGTTGTTTTCTATTTTTTGCAGCAGTAGAAAGATTGGTGCACAAGTTTTTACACCAATTTTCTATGATGGTTTTTTGGCCATTTTGTTTATTTTGCGGAAAATCTAAAGGGAAAATAAATTATATATGTCAACCGGGATATAGCAATAGTCATCATTATTATTATCATAAAAAATGTGTCCAATCTATATTAGAAGATCCCGACTCCTTCACCTATTATATTGATATAGCCATGACTATTGACCAATTAGAATTCGAGAAAAAATCAGCTACAATGGATGTTTCGATAAAAAAATCGGAGAGGGAAAAACTTGCAAAATTATACGAAGAAAATCTGGAAAAGTAGATGGGGAAAGGTTGTTGAAGTTCGGTTGTTGAGTAAAAACAAAAACAAAGGAGACGTATTGTGGAAAATATAAAAGCTAAAACATTATCAGATGATTTCGATATTAGGATTGATGAGTTACCAATGTCAGATCCTAGAGGAGTTTCCTTTTATGATATTTGCTGTATCAAAGTAGAAGATATTGAATACAAGAAGCTTTCATCACATACCTAGAACTTTAAGAACTTTTAAACAAGAACAAACAACAAACGGGGGTAAACCAAGGTTCGGTGCAGGAAAAAGCATTAAACTATTTCGTTTCTCTTTTATAGTAAGCAGAATATCTGCGTATACTAATTTCGTTTACTAAGGATGGAGAACACAATGGAAATACTAAAATTAATTATATTCATATTAATATTATTTATAGGAGTGGTGATACCACGAATAGGAGGTGAAAGATGGTAGATAGACTGAAAAGAATGCCGATCCTAGACAAGTGGACTAAAGAGGATCTGATGAGTAATATCATAGTGCTCGAAACCAATGCTGAGGAGTCTAATAAGATCTTGGCGCAGTGTACTAAGTCTCTCAAGAAGGTTCAGGATCACAAAGATCGTCTTGTCACGGAGAACAAGAGGCTGCAAGAACGTAGTAGTGATTTGAGTGCTGCTAATTACCAAGTGAGGTGTTTGCGTGAGGAGGTAGCATTGCGGGATGAGATGATTAGGAAGATTAAGGTAGCGGCGTTCGATTTGCAGTACGAACTGCGGGAGCGATACCGAGTAGAAAAATAGTAACGAAAGGAGGGAGCCCAGTGAAATTGAAGTGTGTGTTAACAATGGAGAGTACAGCAGTTAAGAAGTGCCTGGGTAGAGATATGACAGATGAGGAGTTCGCTGCATTTTGTAAAGAGGCAGTGATTACAAAAATGTTAGAAGGGATGATAACTAATGTTGATAAGAAAAAATAAAAGCTGACCACGAGTTCCTAATGTAGGTTGATACAAAGGGAAACAATTGCGAATGGGAGAACATCGATGAAAAAATTGACCAGTAAAGAGCTATTGTTAGAGTGGGAATGTGCGATCTGTAAGAAAGTAAGACCAGATGCAAAGATTTCAATTCGTGTCAGAAAACATAATTTTGCGGTAAGTATTGCAACGATAACCCTTCTTGTGTAGAAGAATCTAAGAACTTTACTTACTTGGGGAAAGAAAGAGAAGAAAGTCAATACCTAGTGAAAGGTACGAACTTACAGTGGGGTAAAAACTGAATTGGTTGGCAGAGTTTGGTTGTTGGGTAAAAAGAAGGGAATAATACAATGACAATAGCTGAAGATTTTAAATCGTACTTTAAGATAATAGGAATTTATTCAGTAAAAAATAACATTTATGACGTCAATGGTGACGTCATTCTACTTAGAAACGTGGAGTCTTTCCCCTTCAAGTTTGGTATAGTTACTGGAACTTTTTGGTGTGTCAAAAATAACCTCACCTCTTTAAAAGGTGCTCCTAAAGAAGTAGGTGGAGGTTTTTATTGTAATAGAAATAACCTCACCTCCCTCGAAGGCGCCCCTACAAAAGTAGGAGGAACTTTTTTGTGTAATGACAACAAGCTCGTCTCTCTCAAAGGGGCACCTAAAGAAACAAAAGGTGATTTTTGGTGCAGCAGAAACAAGCTTGTTTCTCTCGAAGGCGCTCCTAAAGAAACAAAAGGAAATTTCTGGTGCAACGACAACAATATCCGTTCCCTTAAAGGTGCACCCAAAGAAACAAGAGGTGATTTTGATTGTAGTGGAAACAAGCTCACATCTCTCGATAATGCCCCTACAAAAGTAGGAGGAGATTTTAATTGTATGTTTAACGAACTTCACTCCATTGAAGGCGCCCCTACAAAAGTAGGAGGAACTTTTTTGTGTAATGACAACAATATCCGTTCCCTCGAAGGCGCTCCTAAAGAAGTGGGAGAAAGCTTTGATTGTAGCTTTAACAAGCTTGTATCTCTCGAAGGGTCACCTAAAGAAGTAGGAGGTGATTTTAATTGTAACAATAACGAACTAACTTCCCTCAAAGGCGCTCCTATCAAAGTAGGAGAAGATTTTTGTTGTAGGTTTAACAAACTTATTTCTTTAAAAGGTGCACCTAAAAAAGTAGGAAGAGGTTTTCGGTGTGACAATAATGTAATGTTGTTTACTATAGAAGAAATAAGAGCAGTATCTATGTTGATGATAGGAGGACAAAACGGATTGTTGAAAACGTGTTGTTGATATAAAACAGAAACAATCAACAGGCGGTGGTAAAAATAGGTTGTTAATAAAATTGGGTTGTTACTACAAAAACAAGCGGTGTACGGATTGGTTTGAGTTTGGTGGTGAAAAAACAAACAACAAGCGGGAATTAAGAAAATAAGGGTAGACGAAACGAGAGACTTTGAGGATAAAATCATTAAGGAGGGTCATATTATGAAGGTAAGTGTTGGGGAACTAAAAGAATATGTAGAATACTGGTATAATACACCATTACAAGAGAAGAGTGCTATGACTCTTTTGAAGGACTTAGAAGACCCTTCAGCTTCTGGTATCGGATCACTTCTAATGGCATATATTCTGTGTTTGCTTGGCCTTAACGGAGAAGACTATAAGAATAATGACACCAAATTTTTCAGAACAGAAATGGAAGCATATTCCTATGCAAAAACTGATGGTTGTATATTAGGATTATTCGAACTATATAGAGTTGCGACTATTTAAGAATTAAAGTAGTTTTTGAATTTCTTTAAATGCTCTTCGCTCTTCCTAGGAAAACAAAGATTAACATAAGGATAGATCAAAAATGAAAGGAAAATGGGTTTATGTTGTAAATCGGGTGGTTAACACAAAAACAAACGAAAAACAACCAACAGACGGGGGGTAAAAACGGTTTTTGGTTGTTGACACAAAAACAAAAATAAAAACAAACAACAGACGGGGGTAAACCAAAGTTCGGTGCGGCAAAAAGCTGTTAGCTAATTTCATTTTCTTTTTATAGTAAGCAGAATATTTGCGTATACTAATTTCGTTTACTAATAATAGTGAGGAATGTGTGAAGAATAGTGATTCGTTTACTATTTCGTTGCACTCCGAGTCAGTTTTTAAACGAATTTTCTTTTAGAACTCCCGTTTTTAAACAACTGGGAGGCAGGAATAAGGCAACTATTGGTAGGTTTAAGGCAGATTTTAGGGCAAACTTTTCCAGCCCTGCCTAAAACTGCCTAAAACCGCATTTTAGGCAATTTCACTGCCTCGAAAACAACAACGTTTTAAGGTGCTTTACTAGATGAAAGGAGATGATTTGATATGGGAATGAAATATGATTTATTTAAACCGGAAAGAAAGGAAAGGTTTGATTTAGGAAAGGGCATGTGGTGCAGCATCTTTGATAGTAAAAGTACAGATTTTAGGATTACGGATCTCTTTAATAGTAATTACGATTTGTATTGTAAGTTATTAGAGGGAATAGCATCTAGATTTGATCATAAAATTACTCTCGGGTATTTTGATGATTTAGCTAAAATGATTATTGAATGGTGCGGAGATGATATAATTCAATTCCATGATATTGAGAGTTTTAATGAAGAACATTTGGGAAACCAAGATATAAAATCTTATGACTGTCACGAAAAAAAATTCCCATATACAGGTTCACGATATATAGATTCACGATGTAACTAACTAACAATTGTGTTTTTTACTAAGAAAGGAAAACGTGATGACATATAAAAAATGTAATACATGTTGTTTCTTAGGTATAACAGAGTTGACTAATGAAGAAAGACCTTATTGTACTAAAATAGCTAATTGTGACCTTGGTGAAGATGTGACTGCTTACGATGACGAAGGTGGTCAATATGCAATATTAATTATTAACAATCCAGACAAATTTGGATGTGCTTTACATTCTGAGTCGTCATACAAACTAAAGAGCTATCCGATTAATGAAAATGAAGAGGTAATAGATTATGAATGAAGAAATTGCAGCAAAGAAGCAGTTGTTAGATAACGATCTGAAAGAATTGCTGAAAGAAAAGATGAAAAGACAGATGATTGAAGTAATCCCAGATGAAATGTGGGATTCGATGATAAAACAAATTCTTGAAGAGTTTAAGGAAAATGACATTCAAAAAATAGTAAAGAATTTTGCTAAAGAAAGGTTAATCAGGGAAATTTCAGATTTTCTGAATGGTGCGGAATGGCAAAAACAATACGGAATAGATGGGAGGGAAAAAGCAGGTAAAGCAGTGATTGACTTAATCAAAGAAATTAGTCCAGATATGATAGCTTCTATGTTTGGAGGGCTTGTTCAAGCAATGTTGGAAGGAGCAAGAAACCATATTTCTTCGGGAACAAATTATCAAAATTACCAGTTTTAAACTATGGGAGAAACGATTATGGTAATACCTGACCCATACCAGAGAGATGTAGATGTGCTAGTAGAGAAAGGTTTTGAGAAAAAGAGAAAGGTTTATTGTAGTGAATGTAAATTTTTCAAAGAAGGGAAAGAATCAATAAATAAAAACAATGACTGTTCCTGATTTAAAGCTAAATGGAGAACAGAAGATATTATGGCAAGCATTGGAATGGCTGTTGTTATAATTCTTTCTATTTACCTTGTTATTTGTCTTATTGGAGGATTACTATGAAGTTAACAACTGAAGGAAACACAAAAGGTTACACTAGATTATCTTGGGATCAGTATTTTATGAAGATAGCATTTCTTGTAGCTGAACGATCTACTTGTAAACGCCATCATGTTGGGGCGATAGCTGTAAGGGATCACAGAATACTTACTACAGGTTATAATGGCGCGCCTTCCGATACGAAAGATTGTCTCGAACTTGGTTGTTTAAGAAATGAACTTAATATACCTTCTGGTGAGAGACACGAAATATGTAGAGCCTTGCACGGTGAGGAGAATGCTATACTACAAGCGTCTCTCCATGGAATCAGCATAAAGGGAGCTACTATTTATTGCACACATACTCCTTGTGTAATTTGTGCCAAAATGGTAGCTGGCTCAAAAATATCAAAGTTTGTCTATGCTATTGACTATAAAGACATTGAATATAAAAAGCTTTTTAAAGAAGTCGGGATTATCTATGAGAAGGTTAGTATACCTAGTTTTATAATTTCAATTTTAAAATAGGAGGAAAGTTATAATGGAAAACATACAGAAGCTTGTAGAAATGATAACAAAGGAAGCATCACTTTTGAAAAGTAATACGGATGTTGTACGAAGGGAGCCTGCTGATATAATGATAGCAATTCAATTTAAGGATGGTCACATTCATACTGTATTGCCACATATGGAAATTGTTAGAGCGATGGCTAATGTTATCCAGTCTCACTTAGAGAAATACGATTCAGATACTGCAAAAGATGAAGTGATGAAAAACATTATGGAATATGGTAAAAAAGAAAACGACCAGCTTCCTCCACCGCTACTTCCTCTCTTACAACCTCTACCACCTAAAAGGATTATTAGAGAGGGGGACTACCAGTCTTCATTTTGGAAAGTACATGAACAACCAATTCCCGAACAAGAGGTTGAAAGTCGGAGAGTAAATGAAAAACCCATTCCTGAAAAAGAAGAGGTTGGAGATTAAAAGAAACGCGAAGTATTTTGGATGTTGCTAGTGCTGCCTTCATTCTGGGATTAGCACTAGCAACATCACGAAAGTTATTTTGGAGAATGTGCGCACTCCAAATATGATTTATAGTTACCATCACTTCTCGGATACAGCGCGATCATTTTCGATGTGTCCACCACTTTTAATCTGCGGTAATCTTCTTCTATTCGCACAATGATGCAATCACGTGGACTGACACCATGTAACCGCATCAATTGCTCCGATGTGATATAGTGACTATCTCTGTCTCTGCGAGAGACAACATAACCAGGATAAACAATATATTTTTTCATCATAATAACCTCTAGTAGAAAGGATATGTTAATGGCGAAAATACAATTAACGATGAAACAAGTTTTAGGATATGTAATTGTTGGTATTAAGAATGGTAACTATCAAGCAGCCATAAATCTCGCTCAAGAGTGCATAAATGAAATAGATGCTAAACCGAAAACTAACAAGCCACTTGACTCTGATAGCCAAAAGCCACCGCAAGACAGCTAAACTATTCTAAGTATAGGCCACCATTCTAATATGTCGTAATAATTTAACTTTTTTACTCCACTAATACTAGGATTTGGGTCTAGCACGTGTTCGCCATTCCAGTAAACAACATGTTTTGTATGTTCAGGGAATACCTTACTCTTAACTGTAAGCATTGCTGGGTTTTGGATTTTAATAATAAAATTAATACTATCTTTAGTTTCAAAATCGTTAAAATCAGAATTTAAAATAAGAAATGTACCAAGCGAATAACCTCTGTCTAAGAGGTAAAGCATGATCTCTTCTAAATAAAAACCAGTATAGTGGAATGGATGGGCAGTACATGAATCGAAGTCTGAACCATCATGACCTACAAAATCAATAACGTCTTTAAGTTCCTCGCCGGCGATCATGGCAGCTACACAAGCAATACATGAATATGTATTAGGCTGTTTAATGATTTTCATTCTTTACCTTCCTTATACTTTCACAGCAATATTTATACCAACGCCGTCCTGGTGATTTCTAAAAGGGCAACATACAAACCATACCAGTCTCTTCATGTTGCCAACAGCTCCAAATCCATCTTGTCCAAATGCTATTCTGAAGTCTTCGCATAATTGTCATTATGTTATTTCTCCTATTTAGTCTTCAACATAAATACCCTTTTCCAACTTTGGATACTGCTTTTACTTCCTCTATAGTAAACAATTTTTCATTATTGTTACACAAAAAATCTCCTCCTACTTCTTTAGGCGCACCTTTAAGAGATCGAAGCTTGTTTCTATTGCACCAAAAAGTTCCTCCTATTTCTTCAGGAGCACCTTCAAGGGAGGCAAGTTCATTATCACCACAATCAAAATCTCCACCTACTTTAAGGGGAGCACCTTTGAGGGAGGTGAGGTTGTTACAGCAACACCAAAAACCTGTTCCTACTTCTTTAGGAGCACCTTCAAGGGAGTGAAGGTTATTAAACATACATAAAAAATCTTCTCCTATTTTGACAGGAGCACCTTCGAGAGAGGTAAGTTTGTTAAACCTACAATTAAAAATTCCTTCTATTTCTTCAGGGGCGCCTTTCAGGGTGGTAAGCTTGTTATCGTTACACCAAAAATTTTTCCCTACTTTAACAGGAACACCTTCTAAAGAAGTTAGGTTATTTCTACAACAATCAAAATTTCCTCCTACTTTAGTAGGAACGCCTTCAAGAGAACGGAGCTTGTTGTCGTTACACAGAAAATTCCCAGTAACTATACCAAATTTAAACGGTAAAGTTTCCACCTTCTTAATCAGAAGGATATTACCATCAACATCATAAACTCCGTCTCTTACTGTGTAAGTCCCTTTTATCTTAAAGCAACTTTCAAAATCATTTTCATTACTGCATTCTATTGTTGTCATTATGTTATTTCCTCACATTATTTTTTTTAGATTTGCTACAAAAGTCACATTTAGTATTAGACTTCCCCCATTCCTTCGAACCTTCTGCATACCCCCAAGATAGCCCATAGTAGTTAGCAAGAGCGTTCATACATCTTTCACAAGCACTCGAAGTTATCAGAATAGCCTCGCCCAACGTAAAGTTTCCGCTATTTGCTATAGCCAAAACTAAATCTTCCTGCCAAGAACTTTCCATAGTCATAAAATCCCTACTACCTTCAGCATCCCACTTATCCGGCCACTTATCTCCAGGATAGTCTTTCTCTTCAACAACCTGAGTACCTCGACACTTCGTACACTCTCTACCTTTAACTCCATCAATCCAACCTCCAGTTTTTACAATGTACTGGGAAGGATGATTACATTTATCAACCTCACTCCTTTGTACAATACGCAATACATTATGCCTTATTACATTAGGGAAGGTGCTATGCTGATAGATGAAGCCATCTGGTGGTTCCTTAAAAATGTCAGGAGGACTATCCCATTTCTTTCCACCCTCATTTTCATACCAAAGAGTCCGCAACTTCTTAGGATCTATTGTAATATATTTAGTCTTGAATAAAGGAGAAGGATCCTTTCCCAAGAGTGCGGTCACAATACCTCTATCGGTTACGAGTTTCGCTAATACAGGTTTCTTAAATGACATAGTCCGAGCACCAGTTCGACTTTCGATGCCATAAGCTTCCCTAAGCATTGCTGCTAAAACAAATTCATTTCGCCTCTCCAACTTAGATAATATATTCTTTAATCCGAACTTTTTCCTAATGTTATTTATTTTCTCTTTTATATCCTTCACTATCTTTCTATAATTTTTTCTAGTACAGTCTATATACGGCATAAGGAACGAACTACCAGTCCCTAAATCAGTAAATGCGAAAAATGGATTCTGCCCCATACCCCATTGTATCCCATCATATTTAACGTCGTTATCTAAATCGAAACGTACAAAAAGATCTTTCATTTCTTTTTTAAGCTTTTTTTCATCCATAAGTTTTTCCTTTTTTGTTCTGATAATAAATAATTTTGTTCATTTGCCTTGTCTCTTCATAATAAACGCCATCAGGTAAAAGACAGTACTTATCCCGAAAACAAAGTAAGCCAAGATTGGATGTAACAAGTCTATACCCAAGAATTTTGTAAAACTTAAAGACAAGAAAGCCAAAAAGCAAAAAAACAATGAATATCTCGCAAGTTTTTGTGGAGTATTTATGGCGGATAATTGCCTACGAAAATATTCATTTTCAGATTGTAAGTCTTTTAGAATCTTTAACATATTCTTTTCCATACTTTTCCTCCATTTACTATATCTTCGGAGTGATAAAAGCATTGTCTTGCAACCATTCAATGTCAATCTCACCTTTCTTTTGCGCTTCCAGCAGCGTCTTTCGCTCTTCCAACATTTGTTTACTAGCTATAAAAGCTTGCTTTGTGCAATCTACTCCAGTCCATCTTTTCTTGGTCCCCCAAAACTCTTTTGTATCCATACACTTTTCCTTTTATTAATTTATATAAAACTTACTCATACTTTGTATTTATCTATTTCAAGTATAATATTTTTCCCAACTCTAGATACTGCTTTTACTTCCTCTATAGTAAACGATTTTGGATTACCACCACACCAAAAATCCCATCCTACTTCTTTAGGCGCGCCCTTTTACTACACAAGGTTCTTCGAGCTTTTGAACTGAAAATTTTAGTTCCTTTTGGGCGACATTCTTTTCCTTGCTTAAAGTTTCATCTGTAACATACTCATGAATAGTTTTTAATGCAGAAATAACACCTACAGGGTAGGGAGTATTTATAGTAAAAGATCTCATATGATGTTCTTCATATAAAATGGAAGCTAAAATAGCCGCTTCTCTCATTTCTGATGGTGTGTAATTACAGGATTCTATATGTGCAACCATCATATCAACCAACTTACAGTAATGATTGTCGTTGTGGTATTTCTCTCTAGGCGTCATTTTCAATTACCTCCTATTAATTTGTTATCCTTTTCTTATAAACCAATTAATTTTCTTAAGCAACTTAGCACCTTTAGTTATCATTTTTGTTTCCTCCCTATTAATTGGCGAGTAACAACTCATCCCTTTCTCTATTAATTCCCTTAGTGGAACTAAATCTGATTTTGCGATTATAATTTTCATAATTTTCCTTTATTTTTAATTTATTAACTTCAATTCTAGTTCCATCAACCCCAGTTCCAGTTCCACAATGGTCGTATTACTATTGTTATGCCAAATTGCTATACCATTTTCCGCTTTCCACTCTCTAATATTCCTAAAATCGTCGTCTATTAAAATATGAGACGGACCTGCAAAGCATTTCTTCTCTTCCCTCCTACACATAATAGTAGCAACTTCCCCAAGTTCTCTTTTTACCCATTCAAGTTTACCTTTTTCTACATGCACACTTTTTTCACATATACTTTTTTCTGGTAATGCTGTCAACAAGATTGGTCTGTACTTTTTTACGTGATTCCACAACTTCTTTCCGTCCCTCATCCAACTAAGACCGGACCAGAATGCCATTCCCTCTGAATTAATAGCATCCCAAAGCTTGACCTCTTCTTCCTCTATCAATTTTCTTACATCCAGATTTTTCTTGTAAAGTTTTTGAACACCTCCCATAAAGTCAGTGAGCACTCCATCCATATCAACAAAAATTTTAAACATTAGCTTTGACTCCTTTTTACTGACGTTAAACTTCTCCTAGTTAGTCTTCAAACATAAATGCTTCTCCCAACATTAGATACTGCTTCTACTTCTTCCTTAATAAACAATTTTACATTATCATTACACCAAAAATCTCTTTCTACTTCTTTAGGAGCATATTCAAGGGAGATGAGCTTATTAAAGCTACAATCAAAACTTCCTCCTACTTTAACAGGTGCACCTTTGAGAGATACAAGCTCATTGTTGTGACACCAAAAAGTTCTTACTACTTCTTTGGGAGCACCTTTAACAGAGATAAGCTTATTAAAGCTACAATCAAAACCTCCTTCTACTTTAACAGGAGTACCTTCAAGGGAAGTTAGGTTATTATCACTGCACCAAAAACCTCCTCCTACTTCTTTAGGTGCACCTTCAAGAGAGACGAGCTTGTTAAACATACAATCAAAAGTTCCTCCTACTTTAACAGGGGCACCTTCAAGAGATACGAGGTTGTTGTCACTGCATCGAAAATTTCTAGTAACTACACCAAACTTGAATGGTAAAGTTTCCACCTTCTTAATCAAAAGGACGTCGCCTTCAACATCATAAACTCCGTTTCTTACTATATAAGTCCCAGTTACCTTAAATGACGACTCGAAATCTTCAGCTATTATTGTATTTGTTGTCATTAGGATATCTCCTTCCAGCTTATTCCATATAAGTATTATAAATGTCAAGCTTCAGTTGAGCACCTCCAGCAAATTTCCAATACTCGTTAATGTTATCATCAGTCACAAACTTTTCCCAATCAACTACACTAAGTACAATTGCTCCTTCCTTCCGAACGAACTGAGTAAGTTCCAGTAGATTCTCGAACTTCTTAACCCAACCAACACCCCTCTTCCATCGCGCCCCACTGCACGGTCTACCACTACAACCTCTCACTCGTGATATTATGATCTCTTCCATTGCGATTACCTCGCTTTCTTAGGTTCTACTCTATGCAATCATTGTTAAAATTTTCCTAGCTTATCCTTAACATATTTCAAAGCTTTTTCATCAAGTTCCCGCAGTGATTTCAATTCTCCCATGTTTCGCACGAGAACATTCCTCTTTACTCTAATTAAAGAATTAGAGCCTATATCAAAATCTGAATACTTTTCAGCAAGAGCCTCCAGATCATTTTGAATACCATTAACGTCAAAATATTTTCCTTTATACGATACAAGAACGTGTGCAAAATGACTTGGAGCTACTTTTTTAACCCTAACAGTTTTAACCTTTTTGCTTTTATTTTTCGTCGAATACCCTAAAAGGTATATTCCTGCAGTCAAGCCTCTTTCTTTTAAGAAATCATAGAGACCTAAAGCAAACACACCACATTCACCATGCAAAAATCTGGTTTTGTAAAAACCTTTAAAATTTTTCTTGATAAAGCTATCTAAAGTCTTGGGTGACAGAATACGAGCATGAACTTTAATTCCTTCCAACTCTTTAGCTAAAAGAATATGACCTCTCCTCTTCAACCTACCTACTATATTACTTAGTTGCATAACATTCCTCCTACTTACATTGACTCATTATCTTTTAATGACTTTGGGCTAATTCTTCATCTATATTAACTATTGTCCAATTTTTATTTGCAGTATAACCAGATCTTTTCCAGTTGTCACCTTCTGCAGGACCTGCAATTGGACAAAGGACGACCCTGTTAAACTTAAACCCTTCTGCCCAGTTAACCAAACTAGGATTATTCTTCCAGAAATTTGAAATTCTTGGAAAATTCTCTTCAAGAGTTCCCCTGATTTTAATTGTTTTGTCTTTTAAGTTTACTGCTAACATTATCTCACTCCTTCGTCTATATTAACTATTGTCCAATCTCTATCTCTCACAACATAATTGGTTTTATCCCAATTACGGCCTTTTGTAGGACCTAGAAGGGGACAAAAAACTTTATGCAGCTTAAACTCTCCAGTCCAGTTAACCAAACTAGGGTTATCTTTCCAGAAATCTGCAATTCTCTGAAAATTCTCTTCAAGAGTTCCCCGGATCTTAATTGTTTTGGCTTTTAAGTTTACTACTAACATTATCTGACTCCTTGTGGCCGGTTGTTTGCTAGAAATAACCATTCAATTAAGAAAAGATGACCCTTCCCCCCTAGCCTTCCTATCTCGGTTACCATTCCTAATCTCTTTCTCTTCTTCTCTTTCAAATCCACTAATCTTTCTAAGCAACTTAGCACCTTTAGTTATCATTTTTGCCTCTTCCCTATTAATAGGTGAATAACAACTCATCCCTTTTTCTATTAATTTCCTTAGTGAAACCAAATCTGCTTTTCTGATTATAATTTTCATAGTTTTCCTTTTGTTTTTTTTCCTAAAGGACTCTTCATTTTTCTAAAGGACTCTTCATTTTTCTAAAGGACTCTTCATTTTTTTCTAAAAAGAATCCAACCCGTTTTTCCTACATTGCTGCTTCCCCCTTTCTTTATATAAACTTCATGCTAGAGAGATACCTTTAGCATGATTCTAGCATTTAGGAAAACCAATCCCGCCGGTGGGGGAATTAATGCCCTTTGTTGGTTTTTGGGTTAGTGAAACATAGTAAAACTCGCCCGAAGGGTGGTGAAACTCGTTAGGAAGTTAGTAAAAGTCGGAAAATCGTGGCTTATTTCTCGGCCCCACCAATTTTTTGTCTCGTTACAACCTCAATTACCCAATTCTCTTCTAAAATGAAACCACCTTCCCTTTGTTCATTTTGGTTCCTTTTGTACCAAAAACCTCAACCTCTAACAACATACAACAACCAATTCATATGTTTATGGCCTGATCGCCGGCCTTCTACATGCTTCTTTAAAAGAACCCACCTTTTCTTCCACGTTTTGATCAGTTTTAACACGCTCGCCCACATGTTGTTCGTTGTTTTTCCGTTTGTAGTCGGGTTGTTCAACCACTTGTGGTCGGTTGTCTGCTTTCATTAGTTGACATTTCGTTAAACAACTACTGCCTAAGTATAGAATTGTTATTCAGTCTATTTTTTGGTTCGTAGGCTCTTAACATTTCTTTTGGGCTTCCTATTGAGGAGGATTCGAAATAGAGTTGAGAAGCCTGCTGCTTGTTTTTTTGACCAATTCGGCTTCAACACAATCCGGCACATATTCTCAACTAACAGATGAGCTACCTTGTACTCTTGCTACTCTTTGTTACTTAAACTAAAACTCTCCCAACTTTCTTCCTCCCATTTCTCTGTGTCTGCTTTCTTTAATCGAGCTTCAACAACTACTCCTACGATAGTCCCAACTCCGAAAAGAACCAAACCTAATCCTAATACAATTGCTTTTGCAAAGATTTCACCTGTTACTAGGGCAATCAATCCTAAAATAATAGTGGCTAAATATAGAATTGTTTTCCAGTTTGTTTTTAGTTCGTATGCCATTGACATTTCTTTTGGGCCTCCTAGCTTTACGGTAATTCGAAATAGAGTTGAAAATCATGCGGTTTGTTTGACCACTTGCGGAATTCCAAACATCTTTCCTTAAGTTTTATCAGTCAACATCAGTCAACAACTTCGCTATCGTTTCTGCCATACCTTCATGATATATCAATAACGTTTTAAAGTGTTCGATCATTCGTTTTTTAACGAGGCTGATAAAGTCGCTTGATGCGTTACAAAATGGTACGTTTTCGCTGAAGGAAAGTGGTCCGTCTATTTGTACAAAAGTTGTATCGGATGTTGTCGTTAAGGCACCAATTTTTATTAGCGGAAGTTCGTATTCTACCTTTTCCAACCATTCTTGTAAAATCATTTTAGTCCTCCTTTGTTCCTGGAACAACTTCGGCGCCAATTCTTTGTTTCCTTCCCTTTTTTAAAAGGGTTAATCCCGTTTTTAACATCTGAGAATATGTAATAGAGGCATCTTTTGCCATCATAGAGGCAGAATTTCTAGGCACTCGCGTCAGCCCTGCCTAAAACTGCCTAAAACCGGAAAATTGCCTTTGTTTTGTTGTTTATTCTCCTAAACTGATTCTAATAAAAGAGAGGAAAACCTTGTTTGTATTTAATCAGAACTTTGTATTCGATTAGTAACTTGCTTGCATTCGGTGTTGGAAATTCGTAACTCTGTATCACCATAATTCGGATAAGCCAAACTAGCTTTTATTGAAAAAGGTAACTCCTTGCAAGAAAATCCTGCTGCTTTCTTATGACCTCCTCCTCCCCATTTCTTTGCTGTTAAAGAAACATCTACATCTTGTTTAGTTGAATACATCGAAACTGTCCATTGACCTTTTTGGTAACCAAAACAAAGCATAGCATCGTACTTTGTTTCATCCCACACTGAATCGAAAAGTTGGTGGTTGGTTCTCAATTTGTTAGCAGCGATAAATTTTAAACCATCAAACTCTATTTCGAACGAACAACTTTTGACGTAAAGCTCGTTGCTTTTGCTGTTGTAAGCAAGAATAGGTTTACCATCTTCTACGATTTGTTGTACTTTTTGGAGAGATAACAATTCTTTCCAAAAGGGTTGATTTTCTGGATTTGTGTTGTGACTACGCATACCATATTGAAAAGGCAAAGTACGAGGATCTGAATGATTGAACACATCGTATTCAGCAAGAAGCTTCACAAAAGTAGGTGTTGGGGATACTTCAGGAAAAAGGTAATCGAAAACAAGTGAACATGCTCCGATACCGATTTTTTGGATTCCTGGTAACATTTTCCCAGTTTTTTGGAAGTCCTCGATTGCAGACTTATGATGATCTATCCAAATTAGATTACCAGTTCCTACTGAAGCTTCGAGTGAAAACATATCCTGGGTAGGCAAACTGAAATCAACCATGAAGACCTTTTCCGAAGGAGTTAAAGAGGACCAGGGAAACTCATCCATGTAATCGATACCTATTAGTTCACATTGAGGATATTTTAACTTAACAAGAGCACCTGAACAATAACCGTCTAAATCAGCTGAATGGTAAAAACATTTCACGTGAAATGTTTCTTCTTGTTTTTGGGAAAGTTTTTGTAGCTCAATTTCAGGCTTTACTAAAGGTTGTTGTTGTTTTATTAGTGATGCGATGCGTGGTTTTACTTTGATTATATTCGTACGATTTACATCATCGTAAATTGGTTCTACATCTATTACACAAGAAGCATCAGTGCCATAAACTACATGTAATAAATCAGAAATTGAATCAGCAATTTTTATAGTATCGTTTGTTGTTAAAGCATCTTGCAACTCAGTTAATATCTTTTGTTGTTCAGCATTCATTTTTTATCTCCTTTTGCGAGTCAATTCAAGAGATAATCATTTTATAAATCGGCATCTTTGCACAAAGTTTTATAGTAATAACGTCTACAGTTAATTTATGGTTATCAATTACTTTAGGAGAGTAGTTATTAGGTTCATCACAAACAATGTCATAGCAAAAGATATACCCATTAGCTTTCATTTCCGAAAGTTCGTAGTTTATGGAACTAGCTAATTCCGATCTGAGCACCCTGTCGTTCAGTTTACCTTTATAATGAACGAGTTCCTCATCAACGAGTTGTTTGATGTGGAGTACTCTCTTCTCAATTTCTGCTAAAGGCAAACATTTGTTTCCAGTCTTCCAAAGCTTCTCCTTAAAAAGATCAAGATTAGTTATATCAACTCCATCAATTAAGAACGAAGTTTTCAATTGTCGTCTATCCATTTTGTAGTATCTCCTTCAATAATTATTGTATGTTAAACCTCATCTTAGCTATTTCTTCTACGTGTTTATATAGATGAAGACCTTTTGATGATGCAATGATCTCCCCATCTTCAACATCTAACTCAGCAGCCATGTAAGATTTCAAAAGTTGAATTGCTCCTAAGTTAGCTGGAAACCCACCCCACAAATCCCATGATCTGAAATAGGGAAATAAATGAAGAGCTCCGTAGCGAACTCTTGTATCGATGTGCCGCAAACATGAAGGATCTTCTAACGTGATATCCTTTGGTTGTGCGACTTGAAGGATGACCTGATTCGAATTAAAACCAAACTCCTTATAACGTTTTATGGCTGTATTAATCTGATCTATCGGACTTTCTAGTCCATCAATTGGAGCAGCGACTAAACGTTCGCCATACGTGTATTGTTCACCGATTTCTTTCCTTGCGGACATGATATACCGCTCGAAGTAATCTCTTACATATTCCATTGTTGTTGGGGGTGGGAGAGTAGAACCTTCTTGGAAAACTGGAATTGTTGGCTCTACACCTGGAAATTTTATTCTGATTGTTGCCCAATCGAACTCTAAACGATATGAACCTTCGTAACTACCATGGTCAATTTTATATTTATAACCATGTTTAAATAACTCGAAAACTGCTTGATGCCAAGCATCATCCAAAGTGGAAGCTTCGATGTAAACTGGTTTTAAATTTGCTTTTACTTCTAATTTCATTAGAATTACTCCTTACATTTTAATAGATGAGATACAATTCGATTTCCATCTAAAATCTCGCTCTTTCTTCTGTTCTTTAAAAAGGGCAATACTTCGTATTTTAGTGATTCCTTCAATTTCAGCATTTCGTTTTATTGCAACCATTTTGCGTTCTTCAAAAGTCCCTCGTCTCTTAGCTTCTCCCACTATCTTGGCTCCTTTCTATTTTAGAAATTGTTTTGGCTGTCTTCTCCTCTTAATAGTATAGTAGTGTTAATAGGATGGGTGCACTTTTGCGCATTCAATAATGCGTCAGTAACTCAGGTGTCAAAGAGGTAGTGGGTTTACTCTATTCCTGAGAATGGTGGACCCTTTTCCAATGTGCAAGCAATCGCTCCCGTAACCCACAGGGCGTCTGTCGGTCAAAGCTACTTCCCATCCCATTAACGATGACATTAAAGTTCATATTTACTGATCTTCACACAACTCTATTTCAGTAAAATAGTAAACAGCTACGCCATTGTTTTGTCTAACAAACCACACATCCCCACCATGGCCAGGGACATAGGTTTCTACAACTCCTTCCTCCCCGATTTTCCGCAGAGATAAGTGCTCTTCTGAAATTAACATGCCAATTGTTCCATCATCGGAAACTACACGGACCTTTATCCCAGGCTTAACTTCATCTAATCTCATTTGAATTACTCCTCATTAAATAATGAAAGAATGCTACAATTTTCTGATTCTACAGGAATTGGTTCTAATTCACAACTACAGCAAAATAGAAACAACAAACTTACAACTATCACTTTAGTTATTATTTTCATCATAACCTCCTTTACTAATCTTAGGGAAAGGGAAATTCAATTGTCTTTATTTGTAACCTTAAGTTAATCCCCAAGCAGAACGGAAATTTTTTATAGAGTTAACTGAAATATTAAACTGAGCAGCTAGCTGATTGTTTAAAAGTTTTAGTGGTAACTTATTTTCTATAGCTTTTTGGTAAAGAATTGTAACTTTATACAAAAAAGTTTGTTTTGGTAAAATATCGAAGGTATTAAATTCATTTACTAAGTATCCTAAAATTACTTCATTACTTTTACCAGTAGCTTTACTAAGAAAATTTGCAATGTCTTTAAGTTTACTCATTTCTTTATCCATATGGACTCCATTTAGTTGTAATCTTTTTCATAAAACGGAAATCTGTTGGTAATTCTTTCTTATATTTCACTATCTATTTTGACAGGTTTATATCTTTTACATTTAAAATTATTAATTTCTTGTTCTCTTTTACATTTAAAATTATTCATTTCTTGTTCTAATTTACGTCTTACTTCTTGGATGTTTTTTACTGTTATCCACGGAGAGTTACCTTGTTCCCATATGTATTGTGATTTACCACAAATACTACATATTTCTACCATACCACCATCTGGCCAATTTTCAAAATATGATGAAGTATGTGTACAAATTGTAGAATCCATTTTATTCTCCTTATTCTTGATAAGATTTCAAATTTTTAGGTTTTTTCCTAATCATTGTTAACCCAACATCCCAAGCTGAATGTACAAATGTAAAACAATCTACATCATCTCTTCTTTCTAGTTCTTGTCTTAATTTATAAAGATCGCCGCATTTATTGTCAATTAAGAAATCTTCGTTAATTGGGTAAGTATCATGTAAAAATATAATTCCATTTTCACTTAATTTGCTAAAAATATTTTCAAAATCTTTCTTGGTTTGCTCGTAAGTATGTACAGTAACATCTATCAAAGCAACTGCTATAGTTCTTATATCTATTGTTTCAAAGAAATCATTAGAAGATCCGCTATGCACAATAGCATTTTCCCCAAAGTAACCTTCTATATTTTTACATAATTCAACAACGTTTGCTTGATCGCTACAATGATAAGCTTTTCTATTGTACTTTTTAGCAAGCCTTGTAAAAAATATAGAAGATTCTCCTATTCCTATTTCTACAATATCACCTTTTACGAAAAATAAAGCATAGTCACCTAGAACACCAAGTATAGCCCATCTATCCCAAACAAAGAATGAAGAGAATGGAATGCTGCAAGGTTCCCAACTAGCAACTTTTTCGAATAATTCTACATATGATGGATTTCCTTTTGGTTTATGTTTAAGAGAAGTTACAGAATCAGTATCTATAATCTCTTCCCACTTTTTATTCCCTTCTTCGAAGTCAAATGTTATTCCTAAAGAAGTAACAGCATCATACACTTCTTTGTAGTTAAAAAGGAAATCTGGAAACATTAGTACTCTAAAGTCTATTCCAAGTTCACCTACTTTAGCCATAAATTTCCAAATATCGTTTCTAAATAACTTTGGATCATTTGCACGTTTTGGGTCCCTATAACTTATGGGCAAACTTTGTCTAGATTTTATAATATCTTCAATTGGTTCACGATGAAGTATCAGTAATTTAAAATCTTTGAGTTTATACCATGCTTCTAAAATTTCAGGTTCCCAGGTTAATCTAGGATCCTTAACAACTTCAGTATTTATTTCTGCTACAGTATCCTTGTATGTATCAGCATTAATTTTGCCATATGTGAGGAACTCTCGATACATAAGTTCTATAATTGAATACATCTTATTCCATTCCATCCCTGCTCGAATATAAGGATCAAGAGTTCCATGTGTGCCAACATTAATTCCTATTTGCTGCAAAAAATAAGTCAAAAAACTTGTCCCGCATCTACCTAGTCCTGTTACAATTATCATTTACATTACCTTTCAGGTGGTTGCTTCCACACCTTTTAAAGGGTTTTGAAAAAGTGGGTTATAGTAGTCTACATTAATGGAAACCCTATTTTTATAGTGAAAATGAATAGCACAAGGAATACCAGAAACCATTGTAGTTTTAAAACAGTTAAAAGCTTCAGAGTAGTTGGTACACTCTTCTATCAAAACAGAAGGATACTGTTCTTTCCCATCTTCACCTCTTATTCCCCATACTTGAAACACAATTGAATCTTTTTTATATGTTTCCGTATTTTTAGAGTAAAAATTGATAGCGCAAGTAATACCAGAAACCATTGTAGTTTTAAAACAGTTAAAAGCTTCAGAGTAGTTTGAACATTCTTCTATCAAAACAGAAGGGTACTGTTCTTTATCATCCCCACCTCTTATTCCCCATACTTGAAACACAACTGAATCTTTTTTATATGTTTCCATATTCTTACCCTTTCATAACCTTCCTCTTTACAGAGGCTATACTATCCTTCAGGAGAGTTTATTAACTTTTTGAACTGGTCTTGATTGCATTCCTGTACAACTTGATTTGCATTCCTGTACAACTTGATTGGCAGTAATTCCAGTCGCAATCACAACATGAAATCCATAAACGCTTTTGTTTATTCTTTTTGAAAAAGCTTTTAACTGCAATTAAATGTTTTTTCCTATCTTTAGAAGTATTTCTTAATAAAAAAGTTTCCATTATCTTTTCCCCTTATAATAAATTTTCAATCCTACATCTTACTAACAGCCCTTCTTTTAGAAGCTTTTAGAGCATTCATTGTTTTTGCTTTAGGTGTTTCGATTTTAATATGCGTAGCAGAATTACATACACCGTTTTTCCATTTAAAGGAAGGATCAGCATAAAATTTGCAAAATTTGCCAGTAGGATACACTTTTATGTGTTTACAGTTTTCACATTTATCTACAACAGTGTTACATTTTCCGTCAGCATAACTACAACCATTTTTTGTTTGGAAAGCGCAATTAGTACCTTCCTTCAAAGTTTCACAAATCATAGTTTCCCCCTTTAAATTATTGTTATTTTTAATTACTTTAATCCCAAGTCTGGAAGATGAACTCATCCGAAACCTTTTAAGTCTCTATTTGTATAGCTAAAAAGGTGTTCCAAAAGAACCGCTGGTTACCAACCTCTTGAAGGAGTTGTTGTTCTTGTTTTTCAGTAGGGTACATCCTGTACTTGATACCTTTATTCCTTATCCTCTTCATCTCATTCCTCTCCAATGATTGTACTTAATAATATAACAATAGCTTCTTCTATAGAATTGTATTAGATTTAGTATAAGATTCCTTACACAATCTTTCTTCCGGAAAATGTTTACAAAACCAATCTATATTGCCATCTTGGCTTGGCTTTTTAAAAATTGAAGGCATTTTCTCGCCTTTTAGCAACTTGGCAAATAACAATGGATAAATTATTGTTTCTCCCCAAGGAAGACTGGCAAAAGTAATTCCTAATGTAGGATAGCCTATAGCAGTTATAATACCTGGAATTACAACATGCTCAACCATTTCTATCATTCCTGCCAATAAACCTATTTTCCATCCATGCTTTTTTATCAAATGTTTAATCTCTTTTACCATTCTCTTAACATTTAATTTAGAAATAACAAGTCTTCCGGCACGTATAATAGATTCCTCCGTAACTTCATGTTCTTTTTCATCATGAGTTCTTTTTATTATTTCCTTCTTTATGGCTTTAGGTATTTGTTCTATCGTTAATTTATTCTTTTTTGCATACTCGTGAAGATCCTCAGTAATTTCTTCATTTATTATTTGCTTTACTATTTTTGGCGCTAATTCCTCAATAGTTTTATCTAAAATATCATCTATATCCTCTTTATAGTTTTTTATAAAGAACTCTACTCCTTTTTTAATTGGTAAAGAAAAAGCATACCAAAGTTTTTTCATAGAATCCTTTAATTTTGCGTCAACAACATCATAACCTTCTAGTTTATCTAGATAAGCAGTAATTCTATCTATATTACTATTCATTTTGTTATTTGGTTTAACCATAAATATAATTCTAAGTGCACCAGCTTCGGAAAATTCATACATCTCTTCTAGTTTGTTTATAATTTTTTCCATACACTACATCCCCCAAAAAATTAGCTTTTAATATTTCTAATGTTTCAAATCCCCTTCTAACCTCATCCAAATTTTTATTAAAACAAACATTACATATTTTTTCTTGATTAAGAATATATTGAGGATAACCTGTTATTAGTTTTTTACAAAATGCACATTTCATGTTTTTAACCTATCTATTCTTTCTTCTGATTCGTAACAATAATCCCAGACCACCTAATAGAAAAGTACCAATTGTACTTAATAACATAATAATAGCCTCTTTGCTCCAACCCTCTTTTTTAATTTGAATAACAATTGGGTTGTTAGCTTTATTTATCATTTGCTCTTGTTGTTGTGGTTTGATTATAATTTTTTGTTCATATTCTGTATACCCACCACCAGCGAAAACTGCTGATGATAGTAAAAAAATAAAAATTGTAATCAAAAAGGTTTTTCTCATGTCAACCTCCTTCACTGATTTATACCTAAAATAAAAGTAGTATGGAGTGCTATACTATAGCACTCTTGACATTCAGCCTCTCTCCAACCAATTATATCATTCCAAACTAATATAATACCATTATTATCAACAACAGCTTTTGGTTCAGGATCCCCAGTTGTAGAATTAAAAACATGATACTGCGCGTTTTGTTGCTCAACAACAAACATTTCTTGTAGTCCCTGGATTAAGTGTTCGTTTCTCATTTCCATGATATCTCCAATTAGAATTTTTTTTATATTATCAAGAATCACCAAAAGCTAACAACATTAATAGATTCTATCTATTTTGATAAGTCAGTATGACCACGTTTTTTAAATACAACATATGTCAAAATCTTCTACTTCTTTTTTTTGGGCTTATCCATTTATCCCATATACTATAAGGAAACTAATTTGGAGGTTCTGGTAATTCGACCTTTTGGAAATAAGCATCTTCGGTTTCTGACTTATACATGAACTGCCCATCCGCCTTAAACATTAAACCGTTACCGATTTTTAAAACCTTAACAAGACAATATTCAGGATCACGTTTGCTACCACAAGATATTCTTCCGTATCTATATCCGTAAAACCAATAAGTTCCTTCTTTAGTTGGCCATTTCTTCGTCCATTTCTTCGTCAATTTCTTTGTCTTTTTCATAATTTTACATCCTTATTAATTATTTACTAATAATTACAAATCTGTTATCGAGTTTTTTTATAGTAGGTCTAACCTGTTTCCAAGATTTTCCACCATTACCACAACCTGGTTGCGGTAGAATTACTTTTTTAAAATTATTTTTGTTTGTCAACTTTACTAACTGTTTTACAGATTGTCTAATTAAATCTATATCAGACAATTCGAACCATTTATGTTTAGTTGGGAAACTAATAATGGCTTTATCTTTATATAAACCACAAATTTGTACTATATTTCCAAACTTTTGAACAAGAAACCCTAATTCATAATCAATTCCAGGAATATTGTGCCTAGCTTCTAAAGCACAACCTCTTCCCATAACTAAAGCACCGTTCTTTTTTATAACACCATTAGTAGTTATACAAAGGGCATCAGCAGACATTTTCCATAAATTTCCTACTACTTCTTTCATTGTATCTAATTACCTTTTAATTAGAAGTTATTTTCTTTTTCTTTTGCTTTAATTCGCCATAGTATAAAATCGCCCATATTACAATAAATTTTTTCTGAAAAGTTTTTAGCATTTCCAGAATAGTATTCTAAAGCTTTTTCTAATCCTTCACCATTAGCCATTTCTACTTTCTGTAAAAGTATTTGAATACCAATATTAATGTTATAATTTATATCATGAGCCCTACTAGGATCAATAGGAATTTCAACTCCCCCATTCAGGATTTGCATTAAACCTTTAGCCCTAGCGTTTGATATAGCAGTTGGGTTAAAACAAGATTCCTGCTTCATAATTCCAATTATTAATTCAATAGGAACATTATACTTCCTAGAAGCTTTTTCGACGGAACTTCCTATATCCCTACATGTTGATACAGGTATAGCAATATTTTTACATTTAATATAATTCGCAATTAATTTAACTTCTTCATAGTTTATTTTTGGTTTATATACGCTACTATTATTAGTAACGTTTTCATCTAACAGTTGAACCATTAATAAACCAGATAAAAGCCCAATACAAAACCATGATAGTCTTTTAAGTACCTCATAAGTTTTATTTGTATCCATTAAGTGCTCCTTTTTCTCCAATATTATTATTTTATAGCTCAATACCGTTCAGGTCATTAAAAACTTTGTGCACTTTTCCGTCTCTTATAAAACCTTTAATAAAATCATTTGTAGCAATGATTTTATTAATATCTTGATTAATTCCATGTGATAGTATTATGATGCTATTCTCTTTTATTTTATCGAACCAGAAGTTATCTGTATTTTTATTATGGAATTCTACCAAAGAACCAAAAAAACCTTTTAATATTTCCCCATAATGGTTATTTGAATCATAACATACTATTTTATCCCATTTTTTAATGAAACTTAATAATGCAACTTCAATACCTCTACCTACTTCGCACACATAAGCAACATTTGCCAAGTCTTTCATCTTTTTTGCATTTTCAAACATATTTAACTTTATTATTCCATCACCTAATGTCCGTGGAATAGAAAAATTATGATTGTCTTTAAGAATTTCAGGAAAATCTTTTTCCTGATAAGCTTTTTCTCCAAGAATTAAAAAATCTATCACTTCTGCTGTCCACCAATCAGAACACCAAAAGTCTTTACCTATTCCGCAAGCTTCTTGTTCACTATAATTCAATCTTGTGTCTCTTGTATAATTACTCAATTCTTGTAAAAGTTCTATTTGGTTTTTATCGAAAGTCATAACATTCCTTTCATAAAATAGTGAGCCAATTGTATACTATAACATTATATATCTTTTCCACACACATTTTGATTTAAAAATATTTTAACTGGTTTTTCAAAACCTTTTAACTGACGATCTTCGGTTGTAAAATCGTTTAGTACATCTTTTATAATAAAGTAATCATAATAATCTAAAATTATCCCACATGGTCTAGCTTGGTCACATAATCTAAATGCTTTATTAAGGCAAGGCCCAAAGTAATCTTCGTTTTCCAATTTAACAGTACGCCCTTTAGTAGATCCGCAACCTAATTGCATATCAGAATAAGAACCAATTAGTTTACCAAAGTCGTCGATAATAGGGATCAAAACTTTGTTAATTTCATTAATACATTCGATTGTTTCAGTGAGAGCTTTTATATTTTTATCTTTATCAAAGGGGTTCTCAAGACTTTTTATTATAAGAGCACCATCACCTATTGACTTTAGAATACACCCATTAAACACACTAGAAACTACATTCCAGAACTCATTTAAGAATTTAGGTGCCTCAAAAAGAGCATCAGCATCTTTATTAGAAGACCATTTTGTAAAATTCCTTAAATCAATAACAGTATTTATACTAAATATCATATATCCCCCTATTCAAAAACAGAGACAAAATCATATATTAAATTTACCTGATCTTTAGAAAATCCCCATTTATCAATGTTATCCTTAACCCATTCTTTTAAATTATTCTTCAATTCCTGAGACATTGATGCCCAATCAGCTACCATTTCAGCTATATCTAATTTTGTCATGTCTTTAGTATTACTGTAAAATTCTGGATGGTGTTTATTTGTACGTATATGATGTTCAGTAGCTTTATTTACTTTATCTTTTATATATTTTGGGTAGACAAATTCCCTCCCAGAATTATTTTCTTTATACCACCAAGATAACCAAACATATGGTATATATTCATCCTTGCTGTATTTAGATATATCGTGCGTTTCAGCTCTTTCCCTTAACAATTCTGCTGGGATACCTTTCTTTTCCTGAATTATTCTCTTTATATTCTTTTTAACTCTATCTCTATGTTGTTTTGTTCTACTTTCATAGAAATCAATCATTTCTTTTGTAGGTTCTTCGCTAGCAAGAACTTCAAATGCCAAATCTTTATTACCAGAAGCTTTTAATTTTGATATAATACAATTTATACTACTCATTATAATATAATCCTTATTTATTTCATATTAACAAAATTTATAACTAAATCTTTATTTTCGTAAGTTTTCAATTTGGCTATAATACGTGCTACCCTAGCTACTAATTTTATAATTTTACTAGATTTAGGAGCCTTTGTTTCAAAACCCAAATCAAATACACATATGTTACCATTCTTTATACCAAGATTATCACCACTAAAATCTTTGTAACCTGAAATACCACTAGCTTTCATTTCAGTAAGAATAGCAGCAAGGTCTGCAATAGCACTTTCACAAACAACTTTTGGTTGATGTAACCCAGGACACCATTTTTTTACCATTTTCTTGATCCCTATTTCGCCTTTTAACAACTCTTTTTCATCACTAACTCTATATAGGGAAACCAATGTTGTCAGAAAATTAATAATTTTTCTCTTTTTAGAGGAAAACTTCCTATCTATAAGTTCTCTTCGTATTAACCATATACTATCTCTCCCTGAAGCAAAACTAACAATTTTATTTAGTTTACCAACTTGATAAATGTCAACCAAATACTTATTTTTCTTTCCAATAAGTGCAGAAGATGCTCTAGCTTCAGTAGGGTCTGTTGTTATTTTAAATACAGTTCCGTCAGATAATAAATACGCAGCCCCAAAACCACCCCAACCTAAACGCTTAATAATTTTTAAAGGTTTTTTAGTCAACTTTTTAATTAAGCCTTCAGCATATTTTTTGTCTTCATTTTTACATTCTCCTTCAAGGATGGAAATAAGTCTTTCATGGAGATCTATTTTAGCCATTTAATAATTCCTTTCTAAATTTATGTTAACAGTTGTTTGACCCTATAGACATGTTATACAACGAACTTTTTCATTAAGATACGAACACCATGACCATTTACTACATTTATGATTTACATTAAATGCACAAAGATAATTAAATCCTGGAGTATGTTTATGCCAATGAATA
>Ga0209345_10000270_pt1 | contig 68901 bp, 62 predicted proteins | sample Cruoilmetagenom7_FD_187294 | JGI IMG/M metagenome (GOLD analysis project Ga0209345, IMG submission 187294) | Oil polluted marine microbial communities from Coal Oil Point, Santa Barbara, California, USA - Sample 7 (SPAdes) (version 2) | ecosystem: Environmental > Aquatic > Marine > Oil seeps ... | reverse complement strand
AAGGTGATGAAATATTAGGAAATGACACGCGAGTAAAGGTGGTTAAAAATAAAGTGGCGCCGCCTTTTAAACAAGCGCTTTTTGAAATATTGTATGGTGAAGGGATTTCACGCGAGGGTGAGCTAGTTGATTTAGGCGTTAGTCTAGATTTGGTTGAAAAGGCCGGCTCTTGGTACAGCTACGGTGGCGCTAAAATTGGTCAAGGTAAGGACAACGCAAAGAGTTTCTTTAGGGAAAACCCTGATAAGTCAGCCGAGCTTGAAGGCAATATTCGAGAGGCTTTATTACCTAAACAGGAAAAACTCGTCAGTAATAAAGATAAAACTAATGGTGAAGAAGACTGAGCGAAGAGAAGAAAAAAGAGCAATCACGCTTAAGAGCCAGTTGCCTTGCTATGCTGGCAAGGCGGGAACATAGTCAGCGAGAGCTCTTTCAAAAACTAAGCAGCAAAGGTTTTGGAACGAACGATATTAGGGCTTTACTGGAAGAGTTTGTTCAGTTGAATTGGCAAAGTGATCAACGATTTGCCGAAAGTTATGGACGCTCAAGGGTGTACAAAGGCTTTGGCCCTATTCGTATTCAGCAGGAACTAAAAGAAAAGGGTGTTGATGCACATATAAATGATGTGTTTGATGAGCAGCCAGACTGGTCAGCATTGTTAAGTGACTTACACGTTAAAAAATATGGGCAACAGGCACCAGATAGCATGAAAGAACGAGCAAAGCGTACACGGTTTTTTCAACATAAGGGATTTACACACGACATGATTAGGCAGTTATTTAATCAATTGTCTTAACGCAGGTTTTAAAGAAATGAAGAATTTAAGTAGTGCTGAGATTAGATCAGCTTTTTTGACATATTTTGAAAAGCAAGGGCATACCATCGTACCGTCCAGTTCGTTGGTGCCCGGTAATGATCCAACGCTACTGTTCACCAACGCCGGAATGGTGCAGTTTAAAGATGTTTTTCTTGGTGATGAAAAACGTTCGTATACGAAAGCAACTTCTTCTCAGCGCTGCGTAAGAGCAGGCGGTAAACACAATGACTTGGAAAATGTGGGCTACACGGCTCGTCATCATACGTTTTTTGAAATGTTGGGTAATTTTAGTTTCGGTGAATATTTTAAGCGCGATGCGATTAACTATGCATGGGGCTTTTTAGTTGAAGAAATGGGCATACCTGCAGAAAAGCTGTGGGTAACAGTTTTTGATGAAGATCCTGAAGCAGCAGACATTTGGTTGAATGAAGTAGGTGTTAGCCCCGAGCGTCTCTCACGCATTGGTGCAAAGGATAATTTTTGGTCTATGGGCGATACAGGCCCATGTGGCCCGTGCTCAGAAATATTTTATGATCATGGTGAAGAGGTAGCGGGCGGACCACCCGGAACACCTGAAGAAGATGGTGATCGTTATGTTGAAATATGGAATTTGGTTTTCATGCAGTATGACCGTAATGATAAAGGTGAATTAACACCCCTGCCAAAACCTTCAGTGGATACGGGAATGGGCTTAGAGCGTATTGCCGCCGTACTACAAGGCGTTCACAATAATTACGATATTGATCTATTTCAGGCCTTGATTAAAAGAGCGGCTGAATTAACCAACACGAAGGATGCCCAACATACTTCATTGCGAGTATTGGTTGACCATATTCGATCATGTGCGTTTTTAATCGTCGATGGTGTGCAGCCTTCTAATGAAGGAAGAGGTTATGTGCTGCGTCGTATTATTCGTCGGGCGATCCGTCATGGCTATAAACTAGAGACTAAAGAAGCCTTCTTTCATAAACTAGTTCAACCATTGGTTGAGGAAATGGGCGAAGCCTATCCAGAGCTTAAAGCTAAAGCTGACATGGTCAGCAATATCTTACTAAAAGAAGAGCAACGTTTTGCTGAAACTTTAGAGCAAGGAATGAAGCTTCTGCAAGACGGTACACAGTCGCTAGAAAACAATTTGATTACGGGTGAAACAGCCTTCAAGCTATACGACACCTATGGTTTTCCAGTCGATTTGACAGCCGATTATGCGAGAGAAAATAACTTAACAGTTGATTTAGAAGGCTTTGAAAAAGCAATGAATGTCCAGCGTGAGCGGGCAAGGTCTTCTAGCTCATTTGCTGTGGGGCAGTCAGAATTGCCTGATTTAGACTTAAGCACAGAGTTTATCGGCTATGAGTTGCTTCAGGCAGATTCTACGATACAAGCTATTTATAAAGAGGGTATTGAGCTAGCGTCAATAAATGCAGGTGAAGAGGCTTATTTGGTGCTTGATAAAACGCCTTTTTATGCGGAATCAGGAGGGCAAGCGGGTGATCGTGGTGTTATTTCGATGCAAGATGCTACCTTTGACGTTTCGGATGTTCAAAAAAGAGGGCAAACGTATTTTCACATTGGTAAGGTGTCTCACGGTGAATTTAAAGTACAACAGGTTGTTAGTGCAGAAGTTGATGGTCAAAACCGATTAGCCACAGCTGCTAACCATTCAGCAACGCATTTATTACATGCGGCCTTACGTAAGGTATTGGGTGAACATGTCACTCAAAAAGGCTCATTGGTTGATGCAACACGGTTACGTTTTGATTTTAGCCATTTTGAGCCCATTACAAAGGCTCAATTACTAGAAATTGAGCGCTTAGTTAACTCACAAATTAGATCAAATGTTGATGTTGAAACCCAAATCACTGATCAAGAGACCGCCATTGCTAACGGTGCGATGGCCTTATTTGGTGAGAAATATGGGGATAAGGTTCGCGTGTTAAAGATGGGGGATTTCTCAACAGAACTTTGTGGAGGCACTCATGTGACGCGTATCGGGGATATGGGCTTGATGAAAATTCTATCGGAAACTGGAATTGCTTCAGGTGTAAGACGTATCGAAGCGGTAGCGGGTGAAGGTGCGCTGTCGTGGGTTGAAGAAAATGATCAGCGGCTACAAGAGATTAGTCACATCGTAAAGGGCAACCGTGATTCTGCGATTGATAAAATTGTACAGCTTCAAGAAAAAAATAAATTGCTTGAAAAAGAATTAGAGCAGTTAAAAGGTCAGCTGGCAAAAGCGGCAAGTGGTGATCTGATCAGTCAGGCAGTTCAAGTTGATGGTGTTAATGTGTTGGCCGCAAATATTGCCGGTAGCGATAGTAAAACACTACGTGATTTAGTCGATCAACTAAAAGATAAATTGGGTGATGCGGCCATCGTATTATCAACAGTTCAAGATAATAAAGTGACTTTGATCGCCGGTGTTTCAAAAAGCCAAACCAGCCGTATTAAAGCAGGTGAGTTGGTTAACTCAGTGGCTCTACAAGTTGGTGGTAAAGGCGGTGGCCGACCAGATATGGCGCAAGCTGGAGGTGATAACCCTGGTGCGTTAGATTCGGCTTTAGAATCGGTACCTAGTTGGGTTGCGGCTAAACTTAATGGTGGTAAAAACTAAGTTTAACAAGCTTTAGAACTACAGCACTGCCGCTATAATTAGAGTTAAAAAACGTTTTTAATTCTATGTTTCATAGGCAATAACTAAATACAAAACAGTGAAATAATTATGAGTTTACATGTACATAAGTACGGCGGTACGTCAGTCGGTACAGCTGAAAAAATTCAGAATGTGGCTAAAAAGCTAGTCGACGAGAGAAAAGCAACAGGTCATGACCTTGTTGTAGTTGTATCGGCGATGAGTGGTGAAACAAATAGGATGACCGATTTGGCGCAGATGATGCAATCTGCGCCCTCAAAAAAACAAATGGATGTGTTGCTATCTACCGGCGAGCAAGTGACCATTGCGCTATTATGCATGGCCTTGGAGGAGTTAGGCCAAGCGGCTTCATCGTTTACCGGTGGGCAAGTTAAAATTATTACCGATGACTCGCATAGCAAAGCACGTATCGAAGAGATTCAAACAGAGAACATTCAAGCGGCATTAAAAGACAATAAAATAGTCGTTGTGGCAGGCTTCCAAGGCGTTACGGCAGAGGGCGCGATTACAACACTGGGTCGAGGCGGATCAGACACAACAGCGGTTGCATTGGCGGCAGCGTTAAAAGCAGATGAATGCCGAATTTACACTGATGTAGATGGTGTCTACACGACTGACCCGCGCGTAGAACCAAAGGCGAAAAGGTTAGCTAAAATAACCTTTGAAGAAATGTTAGAAATGGCCAGTTTAGGCTCTAAAATTTTGCAAATTCGGTCTGTAGAATTTGCCGGAAAATACAATGTTCCATTACGCGTGTTATCTACATTTATTGATGGTGAAGGCACGTTAATTACTTATGAGGACGATGAGATGGAAAAAGCACTAATTTCAGGTATTGCGTTTAATCGTGATGAAGCAAAAGTAACTTTAGCAGGTGTACCCGATATGCCAGGTGTAGCATCGGCCATATTAAAACCAATTTCAGAAGCAAATATTGAGATTGATATGATTGTTCAAAATGTTGCAGAGGATAAAACGACAGACTTTACGTTTACCGTCCACAGGAATGATTATGATAAAACACTGCAAATCTTACAAAATATTTGTGCTGAATTAGGCGCCGAAAAAGTTGATGGTGATAATAAAATAGTCAAAGTATCAATCGTTGGCGTTGGCATGCGTTCACATGCAGGCATTGCTAGCCAGATGTTTACAGCTTTAGCTGACGAGGGCATTAATATTAGAATGATATCAACCTCAGAGATTAAAATTTCAGTCGTGGTCGATGAAAAATATTTAGAGTTAGCAGTTCGTACTTTGCACGAATCTTTTGGCCTTTCAGGTGAATAATCATCACTTGAGAGCTGTTTGAGTTTAATTAGCTATGGTAGAATACACCTTATAATAATAAGAAAATATAATTGGTTGGCAACGCTTCAAAGAAGAAGCAAAAAGGAGCTAATATGCTTATATTAACGCGTAAAGTTGGTGAATCCCTAGTGATTGGTGATGATGTATCTATCATCGTTTTAGGGGTAAAAGGAAATCAAGTAAGAATTGGAGTTGACGCACCTAAAAGCGTTTCTGTTCATCGAGAAGAGATTTATAATAAAATTCAAGATGAAAAGGCTACAGACGGTAACAGGTAAGTAGTCAGTAATAAATTCCGGAGAGATGGCCGAGCGGCTGAAGGCGCTCCCCTGCTAAGGGAGTATGGGTTTTATAGCCCATCGAGGGTTCGAATCCCTCTCTCTCCGCCATTCAAAATCCTTATGTATCAGATGCATAGGGATTTTTTTGTTTTTATGGTTCAATAAATAAATCCTTTGTAGCAGCGTAGTCATATGCTTTATGGTTAATCTATACCTCGTTCCATTAATTCTTGTGGCTGGTTTAACAATAGCTTGAATATTGTGATACACAATAAATATACACAGATTCAAGTAATTAATGATTTTATAGTGGAGTTTGGTGTGTTTTTTTCAAAATGTTCCTTAATGAAAGAATTCAATATATAAGGTGGCTCTTTTCACCATTTTCACCATTTTCCCCTTTTTTCATTATGGTTGGGTATTACTAAAGGGGGGGGACTTGTTTATTTTAAATAAAATTACTTTCTTTGACTCTTTTTACTTGACCTTTAGTCCAGTCCGAATACAATAGCCACCTCAAAGCGCCTGTAGCTCAGCTGGATAGAGTACTCGGCTACGAACCGAGCGGTCGGGCGTTCGAATCGCTCCAGGCGCGCCAATCAAGAAACCCTCCTTTTGGAGGGTTTTTTTATGCTCAAAATTCCTATTAATTTAATTAGATGCACCTATTATTTGCGTGATTAATTGTAAAGGCCAGCTAACGGGTTGATATTAAAACTATTTTACAATTAGTGATTGGTTATTCTTTTCTACTATATATGGTTGAATAGGAATTAGTTAACACATCATCTTGTGTTTTAACGTGCTTTCTTATAATCTAGATGAATAGGGACGAGGAGGGCAACCCTCCAAAATAATAAACAATTGGATGCATAAGGTAAATATGAGCACAGTCAACTTAAAAGTTATTAAAGAAAACCAATCTGAGATTGATTTTCAATCCGCGTCGTTAGATATCTGGGATAAAAAATACTGTTTAAAAAAACAGGATGGGGCACCAGTTGATACAAATATTCAAGAAACCTATCACCGTGTTGCAAAAGCCATTGCAGATGTTGAGCAAACCGAAGATAAAAAAGAATATTGGCATGAGCAATTTGTATGGGCGTTAAAGCATGGTGCAATTCCAGCGGGCCGTATTATTTCTAATGCGGGTGCTAGTGCTTATAAACCGGCTACATCTACTATTAACTGCACAGTGTCGGGTTCTATTTCTGATTCTATGGACGATATACTACGTAAAACCCACGAAGCGGGTTTAACGCTTAAAGCAGGTTGTGGTATTGGCTACGAATTCTCGACACTACGTCCTAAAGGCGCGTATGTTTCAGGGGCTGGTGCAAACACCTCCGGTCCGCTATCGTTTATGGATATTTTCGATAAAATGTGTTTTACCGTTTCCTCAGCCGGTGGCCGCCGTGGTGCACAAATGGCGACATTTGATATTGCTCACCCTGATGTACGTGATTTTGTTCATGTAAAACGTGAAGACGGCCGCTTGCGTCAATTTAACCTATCTCTATTGATAACAGACGACTTCGTTCAAGCTGTGAAAGATGATACTGATTGGCCCTTGGTTTTTCCCTTGTCAGAAAAAGAAATGGCTTCTGGTGAGATTGATTTAAACGATACAGACAAGGTGCTATGGCGTGAATGGCCGATAAGCGAAGGTTATCAGGTTAATGACGTTGGCTTGGTAGCTTGCCGTATTTATAAAAGAGTGAAAGCGCAGCGATTGTGGGAAACAATTATGGCCTCAACCTATGATTATGCTGAGCCAGGCTTCATCCTTATTGATAAAGTAAACGAAATGAATAATAACTGGTTCTGCGAAAATATTCGTGCAACCAACCCATGTGGTGAACAACCTTTACCCGCGTATGGTTCTTGCTTGTTAGGGTCCATTAATTTAACGAAATTTGTTGTTAAGCCCTTTACCTCCAAAGCCTCTTTTGATTGGGATGCATTCCGTCAAACAGTCAGCATATTTACACGTATGCTCGATAATGTTGTTGAAATTAATGGCTTACCACTGGATGGTCAGCGCGAAGCGATTGAGCATAAGCGACGTCACGGCATGGGTTTCCTAGGCTTGGGTTCAACATTAACCATGATGGGTATCCCTTATGGTGAAGAGAAGTCGGTTGAATTTACCGAAGAAGTCAGTAAGCAACTGGCGGTAACAGGCTGGGAAGCAGGTTTAGAGCTGGCTAAAGAAAAAGGCCCAGCGCCCATCATGGATGAAGACTTTGACGTGACTGGAGATATGTTACGTAAGCGACCAGAAATGTTGGACGATGGTTATAAAGTAGGCGATAAAGTAAAAGGCCGCATACTGCACGCTAGGTATAGCCGATACATGCAACAAATAGCAAGCGTTGCACCCGAGTTAGTAGAAGAACTGGCAGAAGTAGGTGCTCGCTTTACCCACCATAGCTCTATTGCACCAACAGGCACCATTTCACTGTCGCTAGCAAATAATGCCAGTAATGGCATAGAGCCCAGTTTTGCTCATCACTATGCACGTAACGTTATTCGCGAAGGACGCAATGCAAAAGAAAAAGTAGATGTGTTCTCATACGAGCTATTGGCATATCGCACACTGATTAATGAACAAGCGATGCCTTATTCAGAACTGCCCGAAGAAAAATTACCAAGCTACTTCGTCACAGCAGAAACGATTACGCCAAAACAACATGTAGACATTCAAGCCGCCGCACAAACGTGGATTGACTCGTCTATTTCAAAAACAGCAAATGTGCCCACAGAGTTCCCATTCGAAGACTTTAAAGATATCTATCTCTACGCCCATGAAAAAGGCTTAAAGGGCTGTACTACCTTCCGTTTTAACCCAGATGTATTCCAAGGCGTGTTGGTTAAAGAATCAGACCTTGAAAATACCACCTACCGTTTCAACCTTCAAGATGGCACAACGCTAGAAGCAAAAGGAAACGAAATGATTGAATATGATGGTGAATCGCATACAGCAGCCAATTTGTATGATGCCTTAAAAGAAGGCTACTACGGCAAATTTTAAAGCAGCGTTAGAGAAAAGGAAAACAACAATGACACATAAAATTACACAAGCAATTACGGGTTATGAAGTCGTCAAAGACGAAGTGGAAACCGCTGAAAAACAAGTAGCGCCGGTAGAAGAGAAAAGCAATATCATCCAAATGCATGAAAGCCTAAAGCGGCCAGAAATGCTCTTAGGTTCAACCTATAAAATTAAAACGCCTCTATCCGAGCACTCGCTGTACATCACGATTAATGACTTAATATTAAACCCAGATACAGATCATGAGCAACGCCGCCCATTTGAAGTGTTTATTAATTCTAAAAACATGGATCACTTCCAATGGATTGTTGCGCTAACAAGAATTATGTCCGCCGTGTTTAGAAAAGGTGGCGACATCACCTTCCTAGTAGAAGAACTACGTTCCGTATTTGACCCCAGTGGTGGTTACTTCAAAAAAGGCGGTAAGTTTATGCCGTCACTCGTAGCTGAAATTGGGGATGTCGTCGAATCGCATTTAAAAATGATTGGGATGATTAAAACTGAAGAAATCAGTGAGCATCAACAAAAAATCATGGATGAAAAACGCGCTCAGTTTGAAGCAGAAAAACTGGTTAAATCTCCCGAGCATGAAACTGCTAGCGAATTTCCAGCAGGCGCACAATTATGTACAAAGTGTAATGTTGTAGCGTCTATTCAAATGGATGGCTGTATGACATGTTTGAATTGTGGTGATAGTAAATGTGGCTAGGGTGAAATCAAGCTGGCTGACCCCTTGATTTCTCTTGATTTCTAAAACTTCCTTAGCGAAGGTTTATGTGAACCAAATATTAAGAAATAAAACACCTAACAAGTGGGTAAAAGGCGACGCGGGAAAAGCGCCGCGCGCTTTACTCTAAGCGTTATACCCAACAAGGAGAAAATGTAGATTGGCTGTAAAAACCACCCCACGACTCATTGAGCTTACATATGAAGCAACCTTAAAGTCATATTGGCGTAAAAATGCCCTTCGTAAATTTCTACGAGCTTCACATGTGTCAGAATCATTTGTTTCATCATGGGCAACAGATGAATCTAAAAGAGAGTTATTAGATAGATTATTCCTTAAACTACAACAAACAGATAAAGGGAAAGCAGTAATATTCCAAATGTCTAAAAACCTATCAGAACAAACTACTTTCCCTGACTTAAGAGACTGGGAAGATACAAAAGAAAAAATACAAAATGCTCACAAAGCGGTTCAAGAATTAAAAGTTTATTTAAAAAAACAAAATGAAGAAATTACGAGCGAAAAAGAGCGTAAAGAAATCCAAGAAAGAGCAAGAAAAACAAAAGAAAGAATCCAACGTTCGCAAACAGATAAATCTAAACTTCAACAAAGCTTAGATGTTCTGCATACAGAAGTAGGAACTCAAAATGGTGGCTATGCTTTTGAAGGTTGGTTTTATGAGCTTCTTGACTTTAGTGAGATACAAAATAGAAAGCCTTACAAAGTAGATGGTAGGCAAATCGACGGTTCAATGACATTAGATGGTACAACTTACCTAGTCGAATTAAAATTCACAAAAAAGCAATCAGGTGCAACAGATATTGACTCGTTAAAAGCTAAGGTTAATAAAATGGCTGATAATACAATGGGAATTATGGCTTCAATAACTGGCTATAGTAGTGTTGCTATAAGTGATGCATCGGGCAGTAAAACTACGCTTCTTCTTTTAGATGCTAGCCATTTATATATGTTTCTTTCTGGTAGCATGAGTTTTGCTGAAATTGTGTCAAGAGTACGTCGGCATGCTTCTCAAACGGGTGAAGCCTACTTACCAATGAATAAATTTAGTGGTTAATTTAGACAAAGGTATAACGAGTTAAAGGAGACGTCTTAGACTCACATTGAAAGTGCAACATCTTCATGGAGAACAGTTAAAGGGAACCTCATAGAGTCCCCTTTAATTCACGTGAATAGGCGGAAAGTGCAGGTTTGATTAGTAAGCAATCAGAAGCTTAGAGATTATTAGGTTTAATAAAGACACTTTTAGCTCAATTGGCCTAAATGATTTGGTAAACCAATATGGTTAAACTTTACTTAGGCCAAGAGATAGGAAGGTAATAGAAAGAGCGCCAATATAGGTACGAATGTGATTCCATCGTTGCCATTTAATTTGGTACATAGACCAAATGTCTTTTGCTTTTGAGCCATTGGCACTGGCTAATAGGTTGTTAAGCGGTACATTGAACATCATTGTGATGCCGAAAGGGCCGGTTAAGTATGCAAGAGCGCCCAGCAATAAAAAAATACTGTCCGCCTGATTTATGCTCAATATAGAATTAAAAACGATGATTGAGCATAGGGCTGGCGTTCCGAAAAAGAGTATGAGGAATATGGGATTAATGATTTTCTCGTTTATTTGCTGCATAGCAATCATTCCAGTTTCCGGTGGAAGTTCTGCCAATGCCTTCATGACGAAATTTGAAAATGCAAAAAGTAATCCGCTGACTAAACTGGCGCCTAATATGGTGGTTACTATCAATGTACTGAAGAAATAATCCATAGTGTTGTCCTTATTTTAAATATGTTGAGTCTAGCCCTTCGATTAAATTACGTTGTTGCTCGATAATATGAATCAAAAACTCTTTGCATACACGCACTCTTGCGGTGGCTATTAAGTCTACATGACTTAATAGCCATACACCCGTGGGGCAATATCCCAGCTAAATCACCTTTTGTTATAAATAAATGGTTAGTGTCACACTGGTTAACTTCAATTATTAACTCAGATTCACCACTCGGAAGAGATAGTTTTTCCACATATTTCTTACCTATTACACCATGTTCTAAGTTATTTGCAGACTTAATATCAACCACACCTGGAAACCAACGTTTATAGTTTTCCATGTTTGATACATATTTGAAGATAACAGGAGTCGGTGCATCAATTGTGATGGAGGTTTGAGATAATTCGATCATATCAATTCCTTTATTGGTTAGCTTTTAGTCAGGCCATTATTAATAACCATCATGAAATATTTGAGTTCCTCAATTTGAGAGTGGATTCGGATTTATTGATTTTGGCTAATAACCAGCAGATGCACATCGTTGAGAGCACGAACTCTTGCCGCTTTACTACGAATTAAATCGCCATTTACAATGTTATAAATTTCGGTGTTTTTTCCGTTTTTTTGTTCACTGATTTTTGCTTTACCAGTAATGATATAAACCAGCGTGTCATTGTTTAAATCGAGATTACTTTCAGCTTTTAAATGAACGATATCCATGATCGTTTGGCTATCAAAAGTGTGATCTTGCGATTTTTTTCCGCCATAAATTCGGGTCACGCCATCCAGTTTCGGAGTGTATGCTTTATAAGCTGCACGTTGGCCTTTTTCTTCTGGTAGTGCCCACACTTGCAACATTCTGTTTTTGCCGTTGTCTGGGTTGATTTCATTGTGTGCGAAACCTTCACCACCGGCACGTTGCACTTGAACATCGCCCGCAACCAAGTTTTTACCGTGCTCCAGAGAACCTTCATGGCTTACTCGGCCATCGATGATGATGGAAATGACATCGATTTCGCTATGAGGATGCATACCTGAGGAACCCAAAGGCTTGTATTGAGCGTCAGCCAGGTAAACCATGTTACCTAATCCTTCAAAGGTTTCTGGTTCTTTGTGTTCACCAAAAATCCGGCTGTCAGTCACAAGGCGATGCTCAACAATGCCAGCAAATCCACCTAATTTTAATGAGTCTCTTGATAGTATCTTCATGACTAAATCCTACTTTTGTTTAAACGAGTTTCTGTCGTTGATGGCGTTATTTTAGTGGCTAGGGATTGTTTGATATATACCCATAATTTAGAATCATTATTCCAATTTAAACAACAATAAGCAGGGGAGGCAGAATGAGCGGGGCTAAGTATGAAATGGGTGGGGCCAGGGATTTGAATGACATGATGCTGTTTATCGCAGTGATTGATGCAGGAAGTTTTACTCTAGCTGCAGACGGCTTAAGTATTCCTAAGGCGAATTTGAGCCGTAAAATTTCTCGGCTGGAGGAGAGATTAGGGGTCACACTGCTAGAGCGTACTACTCGCTCACAACACATTACCGAAGCTGGAAAAGACTATTTAGAGCATTGTCGACGCATTCATCTGGAAGTGGATTTAGCGGAGGCGTCTATTGCCCAAATATTAAATAAGGTAGAAGGACATCTCAGAATAGGTGTCTCTGTCGGAATGGGACATGAAGTACTGAAGCCTGTGATGGGGAAGTTTATGCACCAATATCCGAAGATTAATTTGCAGCTAAACCTGCTCAATCGGCGAGTAGATCTTATTGAAGAGGGGTTTGATTTAGTCATCCGCATTGGCACGCTTGAAGATTCTCGTTTAATTGCCAAACGCTTAGGCCATGTAAGTCGAAAAATATACGTAAGTCCAGACTATTTAAAACGCTGTGGAACGATAACGTCTATTGAACAATTGGATCAGTACGATTTTTTGCTGATGAGTAACGTACATAATGATGGTCGTGTTGTTTTAAATTTCGGCAAGCAGCAACAAGATTTTCGAGTCACTCCTAAAATGCTGGTGAACGATTTCCTTATCCTTAAACAAATGGCGATAGAAGGTATAGGAGTCGCTATCATTCCCGATTACATGTGCCATCAAGAAGTAAAAAGCGGCGTGTTAATCCCACTGTTTGAAGATTGGGGGATGGCAAATGTAGACGTGTACGCTCTATACCCAAAACACAGGCTCAATATCCCAAAAGTAAAAGCGTTTTTGGAATACGCTCAAGAGGTGTTTAAGGAAAGGTTATAGTGATTAATGGTAGCTGAGCTGTTGATCTCAATTTTATAACTGCTCTGAAGGCATTTTAACGCCAGTAAAATTCTCACTAGAGTCCTTCAACCAGTCTATGAATAAACGGGTTCTTGTAGAGAGATATGAGTTTTGCGGATACATCGCATAGATGTTTGTTTCTGGGTAGGATTTGTATTCGGGAAATAGCGCTACCAGTTCACCTGATCGAAGGTAAGAATCAGCACTAAATATCGGAAGTAAAGCGACACCTAGACCCTGTAAGCATGCCTCCAATATCATTTCCGCAGTATTTGCGGAGAAATTTCGATTTAGAGTTAGTGAAGAAATCGCATCATTGTTTTTTTGATAACGCCACACTTCTTTTTGAGCGTGCTTAGTGTAAAAAATTCCAGGGTAATCAGAAAGCTGGTCGACCGATTCAGGTACCCCATATTTCTCTATCAGTTTTTTCCCAGCACATAATATTATGGGGCAAGGAGCCAATTTGCGGGCTATCAGATTAGAGTCTTCTAACGCCCCGATTCTAATGACTACATCAAACCCCTCTGCAGCAACATCGACCCAACGATCATTAAAGTCGATCTCAAGCTCCACCTCAGGATAATGTTCAGCAAAGGTGGCAATCGGGCGAGTAAGAAATTGTGTTCCAAAGGACATCGGAGCATTCACTTTAAGCTTGCCGGTTGGACGAACCTTTAACTCATGGATCTGTTGCTCGGCTTCATTCAAGTCATCTAGTGCTTTACGAGCTTTCGCGAAATACATAGCACCTTCCTCAGTTAGCGAGACATGCCTTGTCGTTCGGTTTAATAACTTGATTCCCAATTGCTCTTCAAGAGATTGGACTTGCTTACTTATAGCTGGCCCAGTCAGCCCCAGTGCTCTTGCGGCCCCAGCAAAACTTTCGTTTTTGGCCACTTCGAGAAATATGCCGACACGGGAGATATGATCCATATTAAGTACTAAAAGGAATTAATGAAATAATAATATTGCATATTATCAATAAAAATGGAACTGATAATATGTGATCTCTATTAACCAATACGAGAAATTAACGATGAACACTTCAACTTCAAATCACGGTGCTCTTTTAACACGAGTTACTCTTGGCAGTATTTTATTGGCTCACGGTGCCCTCAAAATATTTGTTTTCACTATTCCTGGTACCGCTGGTTTTTTTGAGAGTCTTGGGCTACCGGCTGTTGCTGCTTACTTAACCATTTTTGGTGAAGTCGCTGGTGGAGCCGCCCTTATATTGGGTGTTTACCCTCGCCTTGTGGCTTTGCTTAGCTTGCCGATTCTAATTGGTGCTGCCTGGGTTCATTTGGGTAATGGTTGGCTATTCAGTAACGAAGGTGGTGGTTGGGAGTTCCCAGTACTACTAATCGTATTGGCAGTGATTGTGGCAATCCAGGGCGCTGGCAGTCTCGCAATTAGACGTTTGCCTATTGTAGACAGACTGATTCCTAATTCATTGAGTGCATAACTTAATTATTTAACACAGGAGACAAACAATGATTACTCAATATCTTTATGCAAACCTAGGCCATACTAATCATGGGTGGTTAGATGCACGTCATCACTTTAGTTTTTCTAGTTACCTGAACCCACAACGACAGCATTTTGGTGTGCTACGCGTCATCAACGACGATGCAATAAAAGCAGGCGCAGGCTTTGATACTCATCCGCATAAAAACATGGAGATTATTACTTACGTACGACAGGGTGCGATTACGCATCGAGACAGTAAGGGAAATGTTGGTCGTACCGTAGCGGGTGACGTACAAGTGATGAGCGCCGGCACAGGTGTTACTCATTCAGAATTCAATCTTGAGAATGAAGATACAAACATATTTCAAATTTGGATTCAGCCGAATCAAATGGATGTTAAGCCACAGTGGAACCGTCATGAATTTCCAAAAAAACCGACTGGAAATGAGCTCATGCTATTAGTGTCGGGTGATGGCGATGCGCCGTTATCGATTTATCAAGATGCTTTAATTTATGCAGGATATCTCGTCGAAGGCACTGAGCTAAGGCATCCAATTAAACACCAAGCATATGTGCTGGTGTCAGAAGGGTCTCTCGAATTAGAGGGGCGTTTACTGAACAAGGGAGATGGCCTGGAAGTCTCAGAATTGTCATCTATTTACATGAAGGCGCTGATTGATACCAAATTATTGGTTATTGATGTGCCGCAAAAAACAACACAGCAATTGGGCAAATATCCAGGAGAGTTTCAATGAACAACATATTACATATAGATGCGAGCGGACGTAAAACATCATCAGTCACTCGAAAATTGAGCAACGACATCATACAGAAAATCAGCAACGATCAAAGTACAGTAACGTACCGCGATGTGAGTCAAGGCTTGCCCTTCGTGGACGAAATGATGATCGGTGCTTATTACACTCAAAAGGCCGAACGTAGTGATCAACAAAATCAAGCCATCGTAATTTCAGATGCTATTGTTGAAGAGCTGGTGGCGGCTGACACGGTCGTCATCGGCATACCAATCTATAATTTTTCTATGCCCGCAGGATTTAAAGCATGGTCAGATTTAGCCGCACGCGTTGGAGAAACTTTTAAGTATACCGAAAATGGGCCGGTTGGCTTATTGGAAGGCAAAAAGGCTTATATTGTGGTCGCATCGGGAGGTACTAAAGTCGGTAGTGAGATTGATTTTCTTACTCCGTGGTTACATCATTACTTGGGCTTCATTGGCATTCATGATGTCAATATTATTCAGGCCGAAGCACTTAATCAGAATGGCGATAAAACAATTATAGACCTTTTATAGTCGAATTAAATATTCACAATTGTTTTGTTATATTAAGTTACACCAGAAAAAAAACTATAAAAAGCCTCAGCATTGTTAAGTGCTGAGGCTTTAATGCATGCTTCTGGTTACAGTTGATAGGCCTTTTAAAAAAAGGAGCCTGTAGTCTGTTGGAGAAAGTCGCACCTTATGCTTTTATTTAGTCGCAAGTTATGTGTTAATTATAATTATGGATTCAGTAAATATAGGGGGTTGTTAGTCGCGTCTTATGCTCTAACCCACGTCACACCTTCTGAGCTAACCCACTTTTTTATCTTTGAACTAGCGAATTAACCATTTAAGGAAAATAATTATGACTAGCTTGTTTGACCCAATAAAAATTGGCGCACTTGATTTGCCCAACCGTATTATTATGTCACCCCTTACACGCTGCCGTTCGGGTAGCAGCCGTATTCCTAATGATTTAATGGTGGAATATTACACACAGCGCAGTACAGCTGGGTTAATTATAAGCGAGGCGACTGCCGTATCACCAATGGGTGTGGGTTATGCTGATACGCCAGGTATTTGGTCTGATGAGCAAGTTGAGGGCTGGAAAAAAATTACCGATGCTGTACACCAAGAAGGTGGCAAAATAGTGATGCAACTATGGCATGTTGGGCGCATTTCTGATCCGGTTTTTCTTGATGGTCAGCTGCCTGTTGCCCCTAGTGCGATCAGGCCTGAAGGGGAGGTTAGTTTAGTTCGCCCTAAAAAGCCTTTTGTTACGCCACGTGCATTGGAGTTGAGTGAAATTAAGGAGATCATTGAGCAGTTCCGTAAAGGAGCTGAGAATGCCAAAAAAGCGGGCTTTGATGGTGTGGAAATTCATGGTGCGAACGGTTATTTGCCCGACCAATTCTTGCAGGATAGTAGTAACCATAGAACAGATAACTATGGTGGAAGTATAGAAAACCGTGCCAGATTTATGCTGGAAATCACAGATGCTGTCATTTCAGTTTGGGGTGCAGATAGAGTCGGTATGCACCTAGCACCACAAGGCGATGCTCACGATATGGGAGATTCTGATTTATTAGCTACCTTTAGCTACGTTGCTACAGAGCTTGGTAAGCGTAACATTGCTTTTATTTTTGCACGTGAGTTGGTGAGCGAAGATTGCTTTGGACCTAAATTAAAAGCTGCTTTTGGTGGGGTTTATATTGCTAACCAAGGCCTTACAAAAGAAAGTGCAACTGAAATATTAAAATCAAATCAAGCCGATGCGGTTGCTTTCGGCAAGCTTTATATTGCTAACCCTGACTTAGTTTATAGATATAAGACCGATGCAGCATTAAATGAGCCGGATGGGAGCACTTTTTATGCATTTACAGAGAAAGGCTATACAGATTACCCAAGCCTTGAAAAAGAAGAGAAAAGGTAGTTCAGGTAGGGTTTATTCTAAATATAGCGAAGGCTTTAACCTGGGGAGTTAAGGGAGTTAACAGCGGCTGTTGATGATTAACGCCGGAAGGTATCGCTAGTTTGATGAAAATCGAGAGGTTGGCAAACTTGATTGCTTATTTTAACTAATTCATTTTTAAATTTACGAGGGAAACAAATGAAATATCAACACGGTAGTGACCTAATTGACGTATTAGGTGAAGTGTATGAAACGATGCTTGAAGATGTAGTAGAGCGTTTGTTAAAGGTTGAAGAATTTTCAGCTCCTATCTTGCATGATTTGATAGATGATGTAAAAGAAGAGACGATTAAACTAGAAAAAGTGACTCAAGAAGAGGCTGCTCAGTTAGCTGAAACCCTCAAGCAAGATTTAAATGAGGGTGCTCAATATCTTGCGAAGACAGGGTTGGAGTTTAAAGATTGGCTTGGCTTTGAAGTAGAGACATTAGAGAGTGCAGCATTAGGGAAGTTGTTAAGTGTCGTTGATAAAACAAAGCTTCAGATGTTAGCTTTAAAAAATGAGATTGATAAACGTGCACACCCCCATACAGGTGAGGTAATTGGGGCGGGTACATTAGTGTGTGATCAATGTGGTGAAAAATTACATTTTCACAAAGCTGGAAAGGTACCACCATGCCCTAAATGTCATGGCACAACTTTTCACCGATAATATTCAAAAAAGCCTGGAAATCAGGCAGCTCGGTGTTAGCAAGTTTGGCCCCAATGGTTTTTAAACAAGGTAACTAAAATGAAAAACGTGTTGATCATTTATAGTCGCTTAGTACTTTCAAAAGGGTATTAAAAAAATATCTATATTTACTGATTCGGTTTTTGAATTATTTATTGCCTGCTTAATATGAGGTGAAGGTGACTTGATATTAATCAAGAAGCTCAAAGATTTAGGGGTAATCGAAAGAGCTTTGTGTTTGCCGGTGATCTGTGGCATTAGTGTACTACCACCCCCTTGAATGATGTATCAAAAATATACTAATTATCAACTTAGGAGTTGAACGATGAAAAAAGAAGTAATGATTGTTCTTGCAGCAGCCATGTTAATACCCACGTATGCTGGCGCAAAAGAAAATGGACATGGTGCATATGACGCTGTGTCAGATAAGGTGATAGCCGAGCAAAGAGCAAGGCTTGCAAGCAATACAAAAGGGAAGGGGTTTGGTCCTCAATCTCCACGTGATATTGATGCAGTAGCCGGTAGTAATTTACGTACATTTAATGCGGCACCGGAGCCTACGGAAATGAATCTTTGTAATATTCATTTTCATAAAAACGCCGAACATAAAGGTGGTGAGTTCACTGAGTATGCAGGTAATGGCGACGGTCACGGATACCAGAGTGGGTATAAATATTCAGGAACGTTGAGTGCGCTTGAGCTTAAACCAGTAGAGCAGGAAATTTGTCCTAGCGAGCATGGTGCTTTAAGTGTAGGTGATACGGTTGAAGTACACTATGTGCACTCAAGCGCTCAGGTTGAACCGGGTCCAACATTAGGTTCATGTCTAAACGAGGCGATCAAAAACCCTCAGCTGCGTGTGGAAACACAAGTATATGTTCTAGTTAACGATAGTAATGCGCTTGATTTTATGAGCCTAACCAAACATGAAAAAGTAGGTGACTTGCATCAAGCAATTGATATTCCTAGTAATACCGGAATAGCTATTCAGTATGCTGGTTCAACGACTGGCCCAGGTTACAACGAAAAAGGCTCCCCATTTCAGGTTTCATGGAGTGTTCGCCCGAATGTCGCTAAAGTGGATATTGAGAGCGTTGGCAAATGGTGTAAAGGTAATGTTTTCAATGAAGATCATGCGCATGGCGTAAGAAACCTTGTTACTAACCCTGATCTTATTTCAACAATTAGTCGCTAAATTTGATTGATCAGTTGCTTGGTAGGTGTTGAAACCTGCCGAGCAACGCGTCATGTTATACAAAAAGAGGTATTGTGGAGCTAGCTGAAGTTGTCCCTTGGGGCCGGGGATTAAGCGAATACAAGGCAATGTTTTCGTTATCAGATAATGACCTTAAAAAGAGCATACTGGGTTGTGGTGATGGCCCCGCCAGTTTTAACGCTGAATTATCGAAAAGTGGCCATGATATTGTCTCTGTTGACCCAATATACCAATTTAATAGCAAAGAAGTACGCTCAAGGATTGATGAGGTATACCCTCAAATAATGAGTCAAGTTGCTAAAAATACAGAGGGTTATGTTTGGAAAAACATAGCTAATGTTGAGGCGATAGGTAGCGCTAGAATGGCTCCAATGCAAAGCTTTTTAGCTGACTATGCGCAAGGGAAAAAGTCAGGCCGGTATATAAATGCATCACTACCAAGGCTGCCATTCAAAAACACTGAGTTTGAGTTAGCACTGTGTTCACATTATTTTTTCTTTAAGGTGTCGGCGGTGAAGATGAAATAAACAAGGCATGCTAGGTAAAAGTGATTTAGAGAAAAACTCTCAATATGTTTAAATATCTTGTGATTTCAACGATTAATAATTGATTTAAGGAGAACGTGTGATGACTGACTTGTTTAACGAAAAATCTAAAAGTTGGGACAGTGATGTGACCGTTAAAACGTTGTCGTCGGCTATTGGGTCTTTAATATTAGAACAGATTCCTTTAAATGCTCAGATGGAGGTGATGGATTTTGGCGCAGGAACGGGTTTAATTAGTTCCTATGTTGCCCCGTTGGTTAACAAAATTGTAGCAGTGGATATTTCTGAGGCCATGTTAGATAAGTTGGTTTCTAAGCCTGAACTAGATGGTAAGGTTGAAGCTGTGTGCCAAGACCTATTAGAAACGCCATTGGAAGGACGGTTTGATTTGATTATGAGTGCAATGGCGATTCATCATATTTCCGATACGGCAAAGCTTATTCAGACTTTTTCTGAGCACTTAAAGGAAGGTGGGATGATTGCTTTAGCAGACCTAGATAAGGAAGATGGAAGTTTTCACCCTGAAGGTACAGAAGGTGTTTTTCATCACGGTTTTAATCGAGACGTATTTGAAGAAATTTTAATAAATAATGGCTTTGAAGGTATCCACTTTTTTACGGCCTATACGGTTACTAAAGCTGAAAAGGAATTTCCTGTGTTTCTTGTGGTAGCGAAAAAAGGTAAATAAGAGTCCAGCTGTTAAGGAGAACTATAAAATATCAGTAATTGTTAATGCTATGTTTTTGTCATCCAAAAGGTGTCTTATGTCAGAAGTATTTGGTTTTAATGTTTATTCATCAAATGAAATAACTGAGTGTATGAAAACTGTTGGGCTTGCAAAGGCGTAGCCTGATTTTTTAAGGTCGTTATACTAATTATTTTTAGCAACTTGGTTGATAGAAGTGTGTTCGTAGGGTTTGTTTATTGCATTATTTAGTAGCGCCCTAACGAAAAAATTAATATATAAAATATGTTCATGTAGGCCGCGATGGTCGTTTGTTAAAGCCCGGTTAAATTGATAGAAAGAACGGTAACGTTAATAGATTTGAGGAAGTAAGGATGCACGAGCACACGATACAAAACTTACAACATCATCACGACTTTTCACTTAAAAATGAACGTGGAGAGCGGCGCACGATGTATGTGCTAATACTCACGGCCATAACAATGGTGGTTGAAATAGTGGCAGGCAGTATTTTTGGCTCAATGGCGTTGCTCGCAGATGGTTGGCATATGGCCACTCATGTCGCAGCATTTCTAATAACAATTTATGCTTATCGTTACGCGCGTCGGTATAAAAAAAATGCAGCGTACTCTTTTGGTACAGGCAAGGTCAGTGTGTTAGGTGGGTTTGCTAGCGCGGTGGCCTTAACGGTTGTTGCGTTGTTGATGATGGTTGAATCGTTGCATCGCCTGATTGACCCGCAAGCGATTCAATTTAATGCGGCTATTGGTGTGGCGGTTATTGGGTTGGTTATCAATGTGATCAGTGCTTTCCTATTAAAGGATGATCACCATCACCATCAGCATGATCATAATTTAAAAGCAGCCTATTTTCATGTGTTGGCGGATGCACTAACGTCGCTACTGGCCATTGTTGCTTTGTTAGCGGGTAAATATTTTGGTTGGCATTGGCTAGATCCAGCAATGGGGGTCGTGGGCGCTGTGATTATTACGCGTTGGTCTTATGGTTTGGTGAAACAAACGGCCCCTATTTTGTTAGACGGGAGTATTGACGAGCAATATAAATTAAAGGTTAAAGACTGTATTGAAAGAGACTCAGATAATCGCGTATCAGATCTTCATATTTGGAAAATAAGCCCAAGCCATTACGCAGCAATTATTTCATTGGTAACCGACCACCCTCAACCGAATGCCTACTATAAAAATTTATTAACTAGTTTTGATAAGCTTGCGCATATTACGGTTGAAGTGAATGAGTGTGATGATGAGTTATGTGTCGGCTAATGAATACTTTCCTGCTTAAGTCTATATGCTTAATGTGGCTGTAAAGTAGATTGCTTTTATACGTTAACTACTACCAAAAAATATAGCAGCATCGCCTTTATGCCACGGTTTGTAAGGGGCCATTGCTTGGGTAAACACAGTTTGCTGATAGTGTTTATTTAACCAACGTTGAGTTGATGGGTAGGGTGCTTGTCGATACCACTGGCGTTCAACGCGCGAGAATTGGCGAATAAACGGCAAAATGGCATAGTCGGTAAGGCTGGGGGAGTCGCCCATTATGTACTCATGCTGAGTTAGGCGTTGCTCCAGATCGTTTATATAAGCCTCGCAATGTAAACGATAGCTGTCTTTTTCATCATCATGATAGCGCGAAGCGGCCTTATACTTTTTTAATGCGTCAACAAACTCATTATCAGTACGATGGATTAGTTCAAGCATGGCTACTTGATCGCCATGTAATAGCTGCTTAGGATCATTTTTACTGAGTGCCCACAACATGATGTCTAAGCTTTGCTCTATAACTGATGATTGGTTGATGACCAAAACCGGTACGGTTGCTTTAGGAGAAGCGGCTAACATGTCCGCTGGCTTATTTTTCATATCCACGTCACGTAAGATGACCGGCTGTTTAGCAAGCAATAGACCCATTCGCGCCCGTATAGCGTACGGGCATTGGCGTAATGAATACAGAATGGGTAATGGAGACATATAACAGTATTTCTTGAACAGTATTATTTAGGCATCGAGTATATAACGACAGGGAGGCAGCTTTCATAGTTGGGTTCGTTAATAAACTAAAGTCGCTAACGCAACGTGATTGATTAAAATGCGAATCCAAAGGCGTTGCCAAACAATGTAAAATGGTTCAGCGGCCGTATTCTATTTCTGGAGATCCCCATCAACGCCTTTTTATCTATTCCTGTTGGCATTCGCTATATGGTTCTGAGTGCTTTTTCGTTCAGTATTATGGCCTTGTTCGTTAAATTAGTGGGTGATAAGGGTATCCCTGTTTTAGAGATTGTCGCGGCGCGCTCATTGGTTTCATTAGTGATAAGTTATATGGGTATTCGACACGAAGGGATAGCCTTGTTGGGCACGCGTAAAGGTTTGTTAGCGGCACGTGGGTTAACAGGTTTCGCGGCATTAATTTGTGTCTTTTATGCGATTACCCATTTACCCTTAGCAGAAGCAATGGTGTTGCAGTATTTGCACCCGATGTTTACGGCTATCTTGGCGCTATTTTTTTTAAAAGAACACCTCAAAATGGGAACGCTTATTTGTATTTTTCTTAGTTTTTTAGGTGTATTAATGATTGTGCAGCTTGATTTTTTATTCACATCTACGGCAGCTAATTTGGATGAGTTTAGTGTAATGGTTGCTATTGCTGGAGCGTTTGGTAGTGCGGTAGCTTACACATTGGTTCGAGCATTGGCGAAAACAGAACACCCGTTAGTGATTATTTTATATTTCCCCTTAATATCTTTACCGGCCAGTATCATTTTATTGTGGGGAGAGTTTGTAATGCCGGAGGGAGTGACTTGGTTTTATTTGCTCGCGATTGGTGTGGCGACGCAAATTGGACAAATTGGTTTAACAAAAAGTATGCAAACAGAATCAGCGGGGCGGGCGACAAGCTTTGGTTATTTGCAAGTGGTTTTTGCTATGTTACTTGGGCTGTTTGTATATGGAGAATACCCATCAATAGAAACTTTAATCGGTGCAAGTTTGATTATTGTTGGTGCCTATCTTAATGTAACTTGGAAAAGTAAAATAAAGGAGTAAATGATGGCTAAAGCATGCGCACGACACATTTTAGTTAAAACAAAAGAAGAGGCTGATAAGCTTAAAAAACAGCTAGCACAAGGCGCTGATTTTGCAAGCCTTGCCAAAAAGCACTCTCAATGTAATTCGGCAAAAAGAGGGGGCGACTTAGGCGAATTTAGCCCTGGTAAAATGTTAAAAGCTTTTGATAATGTGGTGTTTAAAAAACCATTACTAACCGTTCATGGCCCAGTTAAAACTAAGGTTGGTTATCATTTAATAGAAACCATTTACCGTACATAAATGTCATATTTAAAAAACCAGAAATTATGAAAATACTATTTACTAAACCGACATCATTGACCGAGGAAAAATCAGCCTTATTGATGACCGAGTTAACTCAGGTACTCGCATATAAAGGGGTGGAGGATATGAGTACTCATTTGTTATTAGAATTGGATAATGAGGTTGTTGATATCGTGTCAATTCAACAGTTGTTTGCATTGTTTGAACGTTGGGATATTGATAAAAGCCCTCTAGAATCTTTACTTCAGCTGGTTGAACGCAATAAGTAATCGGGTCGCCTAGCTTGTTCTAGGTGTTAAGTCAGTCATGTTTTTTTAAAGAAAGTAGGCGCGGTTTTGCCATGCTTTTTATTCTTTTAGTGGTTCTTATTTAAAAATAGTATGTTCTATGGCAGTAACAAAGTTTAAGCTGAGTTATGTACACCCTAAATATTGGATATCTTGGTTAGTGGTGGGGGTTAGTTGGTTGTTAGCCACTATCCCGAGGTCGTGGCAATTTTGTTTATCATACTGGGTTGCAAATAGGCTTTCGAAAACAAACGGCCCCCGTATGAGCACCATTCGGCGCAATATTGAATTGTGCTTTCCTGAGGAAGCAGTTGATGAGCGGGAGGCGTTAATTCGAGGTAATGTGCAGTCGTCATCTTTGATGCTGTTTGAGTTGCTGAACATGGTTTGGCGTACACCATCAGATATGACCTCAGTCGCTAGAGTTGTTGGTATAGGGCATCTTGAGCGGGCGCTAGCAGCCGATAAACCACTTTTACTGGTAACAGGGCACTTTACGCCATTGTTTCATGCAGCAACGCAGCTGGCATCTATTACGCCTTATAATGCAGTTTATAGGCGACTTGATAACCCAGTGATGGAGGCAAACTTGTACCGGCGTGGGGTGGAAAAATATCCGATGCACCTTTTTCACCGTAAAGATATCCGCAAGATGTTAACAAAGCTTGCTGATAACGGAACGGTTTTTATTTCGCCGGATCAAGATTTTGGCGTGAACCGTGGGGCCTTTGTTTCATTTTTTGGCATTCCTACGGCCACTATTACCAGCATTCCTCAATACGCGCGGCAAACTAACGCTCAAGTGATGCTATTTAGTGGCTACCGGGAGGGGGAAACGGGCGTAGTGATTGAATTCGAACCGGTACTTGAGAATTACCCAAGCGATGATGATGTAGCAGATACCCAGCGTTGGAGTGATTGGTTGGAAGCAAAAATACGTTTACACCCAGAAGATTATTTATGGATGCATAAGCGGTTTAAAACACGCCCAGAAGGGGAGCCGAGTTTGTATGAAAAAACCTTAAGTTAAACAAACACTTTATTAATAATGACGATGAATCAAGCCAAACAATCATTAACCCAGCGCTGCTTACTTAAAATTGAAGCTTGGGGAAATAAGCTACCGCATCCGACAATGCTGTTTATTTATTTATGTGGTCTTGTCATTGGACTGTCATGGTTAGGCCATTATTTGGGCTTAATGGCAGTAAATCCGGTTAATGGTGAGCAGGTGGAGGTTGAAAGCCTTGTTAATGTGACCGGCCTGCATTTAATGCTGGCTAAGATGGTGTCAAACTTTATGAATTTTGCACCGGTGGGGCCCGTGTTAGTGGTTATGCTGGGCTTAGGTATTGCTGAACGCTCTGGTTTAATTCAAACTGCTTTGCGATTACTCGTAATGCAAGCGCCGGATAAGCTGCTGACATTTATAGTGGTTTTTGCAGGTGTTATGTCAAGTATCGCGGTAGATTCTGGTTATGTTGTTATGATCCCAATGGCTGGGCTTATATTTCTTGCCGCAGGCCGACACCCACTAGCAGGTATAGCGGCTTGCTTTGCAGGTGTTTCGGGAGGCTTTAGCGCTAATTTATTGGTTGGGCCATTTGATGCCATTCTTGGCGGTATTAGCACCGAGGCCGCGCATTTGATTGACCCAAATTATGACGTGTCTGCAACGGCTAATTATTATTTTATTGTGCTCTCTACCTTGCTGATTTCTGCATTGGGTACGATAGTGACGGAGCGCTATATCACCCCTATGCTGGGCGAATATAAAGGCGAAAGATCGAGTGATTTGAATGCGACGCTATCTCTTGATGAACGTAAGGGTCTGTTGGCTGCGTCACTGGCGGGTTTATTAATTATCACGTGTGTTTTATGGGGTTTAATTCCTGAGCAAGGCTTTTTAAGGCATCCTGAAACGGGTGGCATTATAAAATCTCCCTTCATGTCGGGTTTAATTGCGTTAATCACCCTAACGGCTGCCTTGATGGGCGTTGTTTTTGGCAAGGTATCAGGCCGTTTTAAAAATCATGTTGATGTGATTACTAGCATGGAAAAAACGATGGCGGTGATGGCTACTTACATTGTGTTAATGTTTTTTGCAGCTCAATTTGTTAATTATTTTAGCTGGACTAACTTGGGTTTAATTTTAGCTATTAATGGGGCGGAGGCCTTGAAAAATAGTGGCCTTGGCATGGTGCCTTTAATGTTGGGCTTTATCTTTTTATGCACGTTTGCAAATTTGTTTGTGGGTAGTGCTTCAGCTAAATGGGCTGTTATGGCCCCTGTTTTTATACCCATGTTTATGTTGTTAGGGCTTGCTCCAGAAGTTGTGCAGGCCGCTTATCGGGTAGGGGATAGCTCTACCAACATTATTACTCCCTTGATGCCTTATTTTGCTTTAGTGTATGCGTTTATGAAACGTTATGACGATCGTATTGGGGTGGGTACGGTGATGACCTTAATGTTGCCTTACTCAGTGGCTTTTTTAATAGGTTGGGGTTTATTGTTAAGTATATGGTTAGTGTTGGGCGTTCCACTGGGGCCGGATGGATCGTTGTTCTTGCCAGTTCCTTTATAGCTGGTTATAAAAGCTAATGCTTGGGCCAATGTAAACGTATATTTAAGGGAGTGAATGGATGAAAATAGGATTGGCGTTAGGTAGTGGAGCGTCTCGTGGTTGGTCGCATATTGGGGTTATTAAAGCACTTATGGCGGAAGGGATTGAGCCAGATATTGTGTGCGGTACTTCCATTGGTGCTTTGGTTGGTGCATCTTACTTGTCTGGTCGTTTAGACGATTTAGAACAGTGGACGTGTTCTTTATCGAAATTTGAAATAGCTAAATTTTTTGAAATTAATCGTTCGCTAAATGGTTTTGTTAATACGGAACGGTTACATAGTTTTTTAAGCAAATATGTTGCAGCAGAGAAGGCGCTCATTGAACAGTTTGGTAAGCAATATGCCAGTGTGGCAACTGATTTAGAAACGGGTAGAGAGATTTGGCTGTCTGAAGGGTCGGTATTAGAGGCAGTATGGGCTTCTATTTCAATACCCGGTTTATTCCCTGTGATACGGCATGACAATACATGGCTAGTCGATGGTGGGCTTGTTAATCCTGTGCCTGTCTCTGTTTGTCGAGCGTTAGGGGCTGATGTGGTCATTGCTGTTAATTTAAACGGAGACATTGTCGGTAAGCATACGCAGAAACAAGAAAAGAAAAAGGTGAGCAGGCCACCTGGAAAGATGGTCGATAAGCTTTCAAACTTGGTAGCAGAGTATACCGATTCGTTTTTTTCAACAGATAGACATGAGCAACAAGCGCCTAGTATGCTTGAGGCGATTGTAGGGTCTGTTAATATTACTCAAGATAGAATTACACGAAGCCGTATGGCCGGAGATCCACCAGACATTATTCTGACGCCTAAGCTACCACAGATGGGTTTAATGGAGTTTTACCTAGCCGAAGAGGCGATAAATGAAGGGGTAAATTGTGTTCAACGGATGTTACCGGAGATAAAATACACCTTAGGTATTAACTAGAAGGTTACATTTAACAATAACAAAGAGGGTGGATGATGGCTGACGGTCTAGAATTTAGTGATGAAGTAAACCATGCGTTAAAAATGGCGTATCAAACACCAGATATTGTTGCAGCAAGGGCGGAGGTTTTAAAATCGCTGAAACTACAGGCAGGGTTAAAGGTGTTGGATATTGGTTCTGGCCCCGGGTTGTTAGCACTGGATATTAGTCAAAAAATGGCTGGTTCAGGGTCTGTGGTAGGTGTTGATATGGCGGACAATATGATTGAATCGGCTGAAAAGCTGTGTGCCGATAACAAGAGGGTATCCTTTGAACAAGGCGATGCTATGTCGCTTCCATTCGCCGATAATAGTTTTGATGCAGTTGTTTCAACACAAGTTTATGAGTATGTACCGGACTTAGATGCTGCGTTGGCAGAGTTTGCACGAGTGCTCCGCCCAGGCGGACGAGGGGTTATTGTTGATACAGATTGGGCGTTTCCTTACTGGAGTGCGGGTGATGGTGATTGTCGTGATCGTATGATAAATGCATGGAAGCAGCACTGTGCGCAAGAATCAGTACCTATGCGCTTACCCCGCTCAATCAATTCAGCGGGTTTGCAGTTGCAAAATGTACGCGCATTACCCATTATGAATACTCACTATAACGAAGTTAATTTTAGCTACTGGTTATCGAAAATCATCGCCTCATTTGCCATCGGCCGAGAGGGTTTGACCCACAGTGATTCTGATGCTTGGATAGCAGGGCTTAACTCGCTTGAGCAAAGTGGGGAGTATTTCTTTTGTATTAATCGTTATCTTTATGAAATTGTTAATTAATAAGTTAGTTTTTGAGACTTGCTGAGACGTCCTTTCTTTTATAGATAAAAGCTCCAGTAAAAATAATGAACTGATAGTCGTCGAGAAGATAGGGATAACCGTTAAGTAAAAATGTAGGTTATTGAAACACCCCAATACATAAGCGTAACTAAAGAGCGTGGAAACGGAACGGATAAGATATCTTTTCGATGTGGTTTGATGTATTGAACAAAACTTTGAGCTTAGCGTTTTGACTGCTTGCACATAAAGTGAAATTCTGTGGGTCAAAGGGGTAGCAGATTGCATTAGTTTCAAGCGTCAGTTTTTTCTTAGCTGGTAGGCTAGGCAGTTCACGTTAAATTCACCTCTTCTGCCATTGTACGAAATGAGCAATGACCCAGTTGTTTAAGGTATTTGGTTCGTAACAAGAAAAAAAATCCGGATGAGATTAACGGGACAAGTGACGAGGTGATCAATCGTTTTTTTAGTCTTTGCCTGATCTTTAATGTAAGATTTTATAGCGGTTTTAAGTCAAGAGGGGTGGTGGGGGTATAGAAAACTGTTGAAGTAAACTTTTGAGACAACTCTTCTTGTTCTGTATAAAAAACGCCCACTAATGTGAGCGTTTTTACACTAAGAGACCATTATCTAGTCAATATAGAATAAGATTTTTTTCTATATATCAATATCCATTCCATAACCAGACGCTTCTACGCCATGACCAAAGATGTCACCAGCATAATGCTCTTGAGTCTCTGGTTTAACATAATCACCCCAGCCAAGCTCCATCAACCAGCCAGAAGGTGTGGCTGAGTAGAAGGTATACAGTTGATCATTAGCATGCTTACCTAACTGCATAGCAACATCAATACCTTGATTACGAATAATATCGTGTGATTGACCAAAATCATCTAGATTGCTGTATTGAATGTGAAGGTGGTTTAGGCGCTCTACCATGCCATGGAAACCAAAGGCAATAGAATGCTGGCGACCATTACAATGCATAAAACAAGGTTCGGCAAAGTTACCATCTGGCATGGGGATCCTATACTCCACAGACCCTACTAAGCCTAATAACTTGTAGAAATCATACGTTTCTTCATCATTATCTGAACGCACAAGAACGTGACCTAAACCTTGGTCTCCAGCAATGAAATTACCAAATAGAGGACGTCCAGGGTGGAAAGGTTTCATCACATCCACTTGAGGACTGTAATAAATTTCATTAGCTGTACCAGATGGGTCTTCAAGTTTTATCAAAGCCAGCACATGACGCTCTCGTGCTTCTTCAGGCGTTCCTACGCGAAAAGCAACACCAGCATCCGTTAGCTGTTTTTGCATCGCTTTAAACTCTTCTTGACCAGCAACACGCCAGCCCATATAAGCTAAATCATCAGAGTCAGCCGTTTGATGAACAGTAATGCGGTGATGCTGAAGGTCCATTCTTAAGTGAAAACGGTCATCTTGGCCACTTTCAACAATTTGAAGACCAATGCATTCAGTTGCATACTTTCTCCATGCGGTTGTATCAGTTACATTAAGGCCTAAATAGCCTAATTCTATTACTTGTACCATTTCTCGCTCCTAACTTTGGATATAAAAAAAATTATAAAAATACGTTTAAACTTTTATTCATAAAGATATTTTGGTCTAAAATAATTTTACGTTTAGCCAGTTTTAACTGCCCATTTACGCGACGTAAAATATCAGTTCTATGACCGACCATTAGGTGTTCTTCATCTTCATTCATATTGCGGTTTACCGTTGTTAATGAATAAACCTTGTACTCATCAGGGTTGTCGGTATGTTCAACTTCAATATTGCCGATAACATGAGATACCCTAGTAGCAGGGTCTTCGGACCAGCATGTCCCCGTGTCATTACGTAACACCCTTCTCTTTAGGTTATGCATATCATCATTGTAATAAGCCATGTCATTAACCGTTGGTTCGGTTTGGTTTTTACGGTAATACTGATAGCGATAAGGCATCCAGTAATGAATATCCTCAGTCAACGTGTCTAACCAAGCATGAAATTCTTCGGTATCTAAAAGACGAGCTTCTTTATACAAAAACTGCTGAACCTCAAAGGTTAGTTCCATAGAAGCAGGGGTTGCTGATTGTTCTGTTGTATTAGTCATCGTCCTAGCTCCTATTTAGTTGTTGTATGACGTGGTTTATAACGCGTAGGAACATCATCCCAAGAATCAGCATTCATCAAATCCGCCCAGCGAGTATAAAAGTGGCGCTGGTTGGCGTCGTTAAATTGACCCTTATAAATAATGCCAGGTAATTCTTCATGCTCGATTTCACGTGTAATACCACAGCCATAATGAAGTTTTTCTTGACGGGTTAAATAACCTTTATTAACTTGGGTATTACCTTCCCAGTTTTCACCGTCATCCATTTCTAGAACGCCAGCTGGGTTAAAGGTCATCATGCAAGCATTGTTAATTTCTTGCTTAATTTCTTCGGGCATATTTTTATTTACAACGGTAAAAATACGTAACTCTAATTTTTTAGGCCCTCTGGGTAGCCAAACGCGAAAGGTTTGAATGCCAGGTAAGAAGGAAATATTAGGGAATAATGACACTGAGGCTAATGAACCAAAGATATTGGAGCGAAGCTCGCCATATTTATCTTTTATCTTAGGCTTAATAATGTCTCTGACATAGTTCATCCACTTTTCAGAACCACCAATAACAACGTCAGCATAACCATCGGTGCCAAATTCCCAACCGTGCCCATTAACACTGGCATGGAAAGAATCATCCTGTACAGCTGGGCCAAAACCCTCGCCATTATTCATGGCTTTTAGTCCTGAGTCATGGTTCCAAAGCGCATGGTAAGCATCACCAATAAAATTTTCTACGCCAAACTTCCAGTTAGAGTTAGCATAAGACTTGATGCCACCATTGATGAATTCAGTTTCGCCATCGTTATCGAACATCATGTCTAAGTACCAAGTGAAGTCACCTAGCCACTCTTCAAGAGAGGGGGCTTCTGGGTCAAATGTCGCAAATATTAGGCCTTTATAGGTTTCAACACGTGCTTGTTTAGGGCTCCACTTTTCTTTGTCAATATCGCCTTCATCGTATACGTGCTCGTTAGCTAAAGCGCCGAGTTTGCCGTCAATGCCAAAGCTCCAGCCATGGTAATTACAAATAAAAGAACGTGTATTGCCTTCGTCTGCAAAACAGAATTTATTGCCGCGGTGAGGGCAAGAATTTAAAAAAACTCTGACACTCCCGTCTTTTTGACGTGCGCCAATAACACCATCTTCGCCCATATAGGTCGTATAAAAATCATTAGCATTAGGAATCATTGAATCATGAGCAATAAACTGCCACGATTTTGCAAAAATTTGCTTTAACTCCTGCTCATAAATTTCCTCTTCCCAAAAGATACGGCGGTCGACCCAACCTTCTTCGTTATCAATAAATTGATGGTAATCAGTGTTGTTGCTCATTTTTTAGTTCTCCTTTGTTTGGCCTACTTTTCTAAGAAAGTAAGGTGCAATTATTCTAACCATCGTTTATCTTTAACGTTCTGATGCAGATCAGAAAACGCACATGAAGTGAGTGTTCGTTTTTAATGATAAGCAATTCTTAATAAGTTTTATTAGTTTGACTTGTTATTGAATGGACAATGATTTGTAAAACTTGAAGTGAAGTGAAGTGGGTAAATTAAGGTAAGACGATAATTGCGAACGAAGGTGAGATACGCCTTAACTTAAGCTGTACTTTTTGCCCCTATATCCGTTTTGTTATGTAATCTAATTATTATGTTTAATTTTAAAAACTCGACATATTTGATAGCTGCTTTAATAACAGTCTGTTTGTTGTCTTTTCAAAGCACAGGCCTAGCGGAGGTATTTAAGTATAAAGATGAAGCTGGGCACTGGCAGTTTTCTGATTCTCCTATAAAGGGCAAAGTAGCAACAACAGCGCGCTCTTATAGTAGTTCAGGCGTATCAAGCGATAAAGTGCAAGACTTTGTAGAGTTACTAACGTCTAAATACCCATCGTCAAATCCAGTTCAGCAAGCGACGATGGCGGTGGTAACCATTAAAAGTAAACTTGGTTCTGGTTCAGGCTTTTTTGTATCGCAGGACTGTTATTTAATTACTAATAAGCATGTGGTGCGCCCAGCTAAAGGGAAGCAATGGGACGCAACGCAAGCAAAAATTAAAAAAAATGCATTGATATTTGAGCGTAATAGAATGCAGATAAATCATGAGGCAGAGCGATTAGAGGTTAATAGGCAAAAACTTGATGATTACTGGACTTATATGAATAGTTTGTCATCAGAAAAACAAAAGGACTTAGCGCAACGAGAATATGCACTGTATGAACGACAATTTGCACAAGATCGACAACGATTAAATGATGCACAGAGAAAGCTGAATGAGAATGAGAAGAAATTTAACCAACAGCAATCGAATTTTAACTTTTCAAGTGCAGTATCAAATGTAGCGCAGTCATTTGAAATCATATTAAAGGACAATACTAAAACCCGAGCGAATCTTGTAGAAATTGCGCCTGATGATGATTTGGCTTTGCTCAAAGTGAAAGCGTGTAGAGCGCCTTATCTTAAATTAACAACGAGTGGGGTTTCTCAAGGGACGCGTGTACATGCGATTGGTAGTCCCTTAGGCTTGCGAGATCAATTAACCGAAGGGACGGTGACGCAACTGTCAACAAAAGGAATTGTGACCGATGCGCAAATTTTACCCGGTAATAGTGGTGGACCTTTAATTACCGATAATGGGCATGTCGTGGCAGTTAACACCATTAAAGTAGCGAAGGACTCCGCACTTAATATTGGGTTTGGTGTTTCCATTCCTGTTGCTAAAGTTAAGCAAAATTTTGGACGTTACCTAAAATAGTCGCTGACTCTACGCTTAAGTAAGGGGGTGTTTATTGATGGGATGTTTAGTTGAATACTAAACAGTAGCACTGTTATGGTTATTTAGGCGCGGCTAGAATTGTTCCACTGATAAATATCTATGCTCTCGGGGGCGCAGTTTCTACAGCCGCCTTGGCATAGTGAACCTGCTGGTAATTTTTTGGCGCAACCTTTTTTAACCCAATGCTCCAACATTGATTTAGCATCTTCTGGTGATATATTAAAATGCAAGGCTAGATCACGAACCGGAACCATACCCGCTGCTTTTAAGTAATCACGAATATCTAATAAAATCATATGCTTTTATTGAGGGCCGGGTTTATAGCGAGTAGTTTTTGGCCTGTTTGGCGAAGTATTAACCAAATAGCAATAAAGCCACCGCTGAACAGGCTAAGCCATAACAATGTTTGAGTTGGGTGGTGAGTAAAGTACGCTAGTTGATAGAAAGAAGTCGCGATACTGTAGGCTAAATACATACTCCAGAAGATAGAAAATAAGGCCCAACGAGTGCCAGTTTCACGCTTAACGGCTGCAATAGCGGCTACACAAGGTACGTATAAAAGGATAAAAAGCAGATAACTAAAAGCACCAACTTTACCGTCAAAGTATTTCACCAATGTGCCAAATAGGGCGTGACTTACATCTTGATCTATCGCTGCATCTTCAATATTGTCTGTGGCATCTAGTGCACGCAAACCGAGTGGGTCTCCCATATTTTGAAAGGCATCAGTAAGGTTTTCGTTGGTGATGATTATCGCGTCTGAAAATTTGGCAGTAAGGCTGAAGTCCTCTTCATTGTCAGACGTATTACCTTCTAAATTGGAGTAAACCGCATCGAGTGTACCAACCACGACTTCTTTAGCGAGTAGGCCGCTAAAAATACCGACGATAGCAGGCCAGTTTTCTGGCTGAATACCCATCGGTTCAAAGGCAGGCGTAAAGGTTTTGCTGACCTCACTTAAGACAGAATTTGAACTGTTTTCATTGCCAAAACTACCGTCTGTTCCAACAGAGTTTAAGATATTAATAACCATGACCATTAAGACAATGAATTTACCGGCTTCAAGTATGAAGCTTTTTAATCGCTCCCAAGTGTGAATTAATAGGTTTTTGATAGCAGGGCGATGGTAAGGGGGAAGTTCAATTAAAAAATTTTCTGACTCGCCTTCGAGAACGCTGCTTTTTAAGAGCAATGCGGTAAAAACTGCGGCGGCTATACCAAGTAGATAAAGTAAAAAAACAATATTTTGTCCGGAATGAGGGAAGAACGCAGCAGCAAATAGAGCATATACAGAAAGCCGTGCACCACAAGACATAAAGGGAGCCATCATCACGGTCATAATACGGTCGCGTTGCTTTTCTAGGGTACGGGTCGCCATGATGGAAGGAACGTTGCAACCAAAACCGACAATAAGCGGTACAAATGCTTTGCCGGGTAAGCCTAGCTTACGCATAAACCGATCCATTACGAAGGCTGCTCGTGCCATATAGCCAGAGTCTTCTAGTATAGATAGGCAAAAATATAGTGTGGCAATGATAGGAATAAAGGTTGCAACAACTTGGATGCCTCCACCTAAGCCATCTGCAAGAAGTACCTGAAACCAATTTGGAAATGCTAAGTTTTCAAGCTGAATTTTAAGCCCATCAACAAATAAAGCGCCGGCTGTAATATCAAAGAAATCAATAAAAGCACCGCCAAGATTAATGGTAATGCTAAACATTAAATAGATAGCAAAAAAGAAAATAGGTAAGCCTAAGTAATCATTCAATACGGCTTTATCGACACGGTCAGACCATGTCTGTTTAGTGTTTTGTGTTTGTTCAACAGCACTAGCCGTTAAGTGATGTGCAAACTCATATCGGCTTGCAGCAATTAATGTGTCAGCATCTTCGTTAGTTTCTTCTTTAATGGTGTTTTGTAAACGGTGGCAAGTATCTTTTGTTTGCTGTGTTGTAGAAGGAGAAAAGTAACCTTCTAAGCATTGTAAGGCGTGCCATTGCAGTGCAAACTGTGATGTTAACTCGGTGTTTAAGGTCGGAATTATTTCGTTTACAGCTGATTTGATGATACTGGGATAATCAACATGAAGATGTTTTTTTGATGGGTAGGATATGACTTTTATGAGTTCATCTAAAAGGTGGCTAATACCTTTGTTTTGCCGAGCCATAATAGGGATAACAGGGCAGCCTAGTGTGCCTGATAAAACATCAAGGCTGATCTCCATTGCTCTAGACTTTGCAACGTCCATCATATTTAAAGCCAAGACGGCAGGTATGCCTGTTTCAAGCAGTTGTGTGGTGAGGAATAAGCTTCGTTCTAGGTTTGCCGCATCGGCAACAATTAATAAAGCATCAGCCTCATCAGATAAGATGTATTGGCGTGCAATTTGTTCATCTAATGCTTCACGATCGCTATCAAGCGCATAAACGCCGGGTAGATCGACCAATATAATATCTTGATTATTGACCTTGCCTAGTCCTTCTCGGCGCTCGACGGTTACCCCTGGCCAGTTACCTGTTTTTTGTTTAATGCCTGTAATGGTATTAAATAATGTTGATTTACCACAATTGGGGTTACCAATAACAGCAATAACAGGGTTTTTATTTGAGAGTGTTGCAGGCTTACTGGTTTCGCAGCATTTTTTTGTCATAGTATTTGAATAAGAACTTGTTGTGCTAACGCTTCATTTAATGCGATACGCGCATTACCAATGCTAACAACGATACCACCTTTTCTTTTTTGCGTGACTTGAAGAGGGATAAGCTTTGAAAACCCAAGAGCTAACAGCTTCTTTTCTAATTTTTGATCCATTTTCTCTTTGCTCAGCATTGCCTTTTGACCAACTTCAATGTCAGCTAATGTTGAATGGCTTTTTAATTCAGGGCAATTTGACATGGACTTCAAACGTTAATGATAATGATTCCCATTCTAATCTCTCATTAAAGTATGTCAAGCCAAGCAGTTTTATGAACGGTGGGAATTAGTCAATTTTATGATATAGATCAGGTATACGCTGGATAGTAAAATGATCCAAGAAAAACTTAGCCAACCCACAATGCCATCATATTGGCCTGTTAAGAAAGCCAAGTTCGAAGAGTCACTACTATCGGTGAGTTCTTTTGTGAGTTTGATTAGAAATACCCAGCTGGCATGTAAGCCAATGCAAACTGCTAAAGTCTGGGTTCTCAGTCGAACCAAAGCGAGTAATAGGCCAACTACAAATAATGCAAAAAAATCATCGGCCGACATAAATGAAGTCCCCTTAAAAGCGTTTATGATCACTTCAAAACCGCTGATAAAGCTTAATAAGGCTTGATCAATGTGTTCGGCCGGCTTGATAAAGTGCAATATGGCATAAAAAAGGCTACTAATAACAACAGCGGTGTAGCCAGTATGCCAGTTTTCACTCAGTTTGAAAAACAAACCTCTAAAAAGGGTCTCTTCTATGAGAGCAACGATAACGCCAGCAGCGAGTGCTTTAAAAATAAATGTTAGGTTTATGTGGGCATCGTTAGCTAATACTCTGATATCTAGGTATATCAGTAAGGCAATCACCGGAGCTAAGATTGCGAATCCGACTAAAAATCCGCATGAGGATTTTTTCAAAAAATTAATGAAGGTTTGGTTGTGACCAATTGAACGCAAGCTTAGATCAAAAAATTTAAAACAAGGAATTAAACCTAAAACCAAAAAAAGTAGGGCAGAGCGTGTCACCCAGCTTTCAAAGCGATAGGTATCGTTACCAACGAGTTGAAATAATGGGTAAGCAATAGTCGCTGCTAAAAGGGATGCTAATAAGAAGTAAAAAACAAAAAAAAGGAAGGCTTTCATAAAAAAAATATACTTTTTAAAAAAAAATCTTAAAAGAGGTGCAAAAGTGTTGGAAGAGTCGGTATGATACCGCACATTATCACCAACCAAAATGCGAAAGTGGCGGAATTGGTAGACGCGCTGGTTTTAGGTACCAGTATCGTAAGATGTGAGAGTTCGAGTCTCTCCTTTCGCACCATCTATATTTTTACTCATCATTAATAAACTACACTAGAGAATAATTATGCAGGTTTCTGTTGAATCTAATTCTGATATTAAAAGAACTTTAACAATTGTTGTACCTCAAGAAGAAGTCGACACGGCCATTAACAAGCGTTATGACGATGTAAAGCGCAATGCACGTATTGATGGCTTTCGACCTGGCAAGGTTCCAATGAGCGTTCTTAAAAAGAAATTTGGTGCTAGTGTTAGAGCTGAAGCGCTTTCAGACTTAACTCAAAGTTTCTTCTATAAGGCTATTATGGAAGAAAAAATCAACCCAGTAAGTCCACCTGTTATTACGCCGAATGATGAAAAAACAGAAGGCTACGAATTTTCTGCGAGCTTTGAAGTTTATCCAGAAATTACCATTAACCCAGTAGAAGACTTAGTGCTGAACAGCCCTGTTGTGGAAATTGCAGAATCTGACATCGATGAGATGGTTGAGAAAATTCAAAAGCAAAAAGCGAACTGGAAAGAGGTGAAAACTAAAGCAAAAGATGGTAACCAAGTGACGGTTAGCTTTGAAGGTAAAGTAGGTGATAAGCCTATTTCAGAAGAACCCATCAAAGGTTTTCCAATCGTGTTAGGTTCGAAAAGCATGATCCCAGGTTTTGAAGATAATTTAAAAGGCGTCAAAACAGGGGAAAAATTAAGTTTTGAAGTGACTTTCCCAGAAGACTACCAACAAGCAGACTTTGCAGGCAAAGTCGGTGCTTTTGATGTTGAAGTTGATAAAGTTGAAAAGAGTGAGCTACCAGAAATCGATGAAGCTTTCATTAAAGAGTTCGGTGTAGAAAGTGGTGAAGTGTCGGACTTCCGAGCTGACCTGACTAAAAACATGACGGCTGAAATGGATCGTGCTTTAGCATCAAAACGTAAGCAAGTAGTTATGGATGCGCTTGTCGAAAACAATGAAGTGTCAGTACCAGAAGCTTTAGTTGATAATGAAATCAACCAAATGATGGCTTCATTAAATGAAAAAGCAGTACAAGCAGGTCAGCCAGCACAACCTGAATTACCAAAAGAGCTGTTTCACGATCAAGCTGCTAAACGCGTTAAATTAGGTTTGTTGTTGTCAGAAGTCATTAAGCAAAACGACATGAAAGCCGAAGCGGATAAAGTTCAAGCTCGTATTGAAGAATTTGCTCAAACATACGATTCACCTGAAGAAGTTATTAACTGGTATAACGCTAACCCAGAAGAGCGCAATAAGGTTGAAAGCGTTGTGTTAGAAGACCAGCTGGTTGATTGGGTGCTTGAGAAAGCAAGCGTAACCGAAACATCATTAACATTTGAAGAATTGATGTCGTCTGCGCAAGCAGCGAGTTAATTAAAAAAAAGGGAATTAATATGCTAAACACACAAGAAGCGACTGCACTTGGATTGGTTCCAATGGTGGTTGAACAAACTGCTCGTGGTGAACGCTCGTACGATATTTATTCTCGATTACTTAAAGAACGCGTCATATTCTTGGTGGGTCAGGTTGAAGATCATATGGCCAATTTGATCGTTGCACAAATGCTGTTTTTGGAATCTGAAAACCCTGATAAAGATATACACCTGTATATTAACTCACCGGGTGGTTCAGTAACCGCGGGGATGTCTATTTATGACACCATGCAGTTCATTAAACCAGATGTTAGCACAATGTGTATTGGTCAAGCAGCCAGCATGGGTGCTTTATTATTAACTGGTGGTGCAACTGGCAAACGTTATGCATTACCACATTCTAGGATGATGATTCATCAACCTTTAGGTGGTTTTCAAGGTCAAGCGTCTGATATCGACATTCATGCTAAAGAAATTTTACTAATACGAGACCGTTTGAATAATATAATGGCGGCACATACGGGGCAGCCAATTGATATTATTCAAGGTGATACCGATAGAGACAACTTTATGGGAAGTAATAAAGCTGTCGAATACGGTTTAATTGATAAAGTATTAAAAACCCGGAATACTGAAGAGTTGGAAAAATAGTCGCTTAGACTGGACAGATCTTAAATCTTGGTCATACACTATAATTAGGTATAGTGACATATTGAGACTGCTAAAGTGGTCAGAAATAGTAGTAGTGTTAAAGAAAAAGAGGTTTTTATGAGTGATGACATAAACAATAGCGAAAATGATGGGAAGCTTTTAATTTGCTCGTTCTGTGGCAAAAATCAGCACGAAGTTAGAAAATTAATTGCAGGTCCCTCAGTTTTTATTTGTGATGAATGTGTAGAGCTTTGTAACGATATTATTAAAGAAGAGCTTCAAGAAAATGAAGCTGCTGGTACAGGAAGTGATTTACCGAAACCGGCTGAGATTAAAGAATCGTTAGATAAATACGTTATTGGCCAGCAACAAGCTAAAAAGATTTTATCCGTCGCTGTCTATAATCATTATAAACGCCTAAATGCTTCACGAGGTGACGATGATGTTGAGCTGGCTAAAAGTAATGTGTTATTAATTGGGCCAACCGGTTCAGGAAAAACATTATTGGCTGAGACATTGGCTCGAATGCTGAATGTGCCTTTCACCATCGCTGATGCGACCACCTTAACCGAAGCAGGTTATGTAGGTGAGGATGTTGAAAATATAATCCAAAAAATTCTCCAAAAATGTGACTTTGATGTTGAAAAAGCAGAAAGTGGCATTGTTTACATTGATGAAATAGATAAAATTTCACGTAAATCAGATAATCCTTCATTAACACGAGATGTATCGGGTGAAGGCGTACAACAAGCGCTATTGAAACTAATTGAAGGAACAGTGGCCTCAGTGCCTCCTCAAGGTGGGCGAAAGCATCCACAGCAAGAATTTTTGCAAGTTGATACGGCCAATATTTTATTTATCGTAGGCGGTGCATTTGCTGGCTTAGATAAGGTTATTAAGGATCGCTCTCAAAAAAATGTTGGTATCGGCTTTTCAGCAGAAGTTGTTGCAGAAAGTGATGAGTTAGATGTTGGTGATGTATTGCAAGGTGTAGAACCTGAAGACTTGGTTAAATATGGTTTGATACCAGAGTTCGTGGGTAGGTTGCCTGTTGTTGCTACGCTTGAGGAATTAGATGAAGACGCACTGATAGAAATACTCAGTCAACCTAAAAATGCGTTAACTAAACAATATATAAGACTTTTCGAGATGGAAGGTGTTGAGCTGGAGTTTAGAGAAGAAGCATTAAGAGAAGTTGCTAAAAAAGCAATGGCTAGAAAAACAGGTGCGAGGGGCTTAAGGACTATTCTAGAAAATATACTGCTAGATACTATGTATGATCTACCTTCGTTGGAAAACGTATGTAAAGTAGTGATTGATGAGAATGTTATTCGCCAAGAGTCAGAGCCTATGTTTATCTATGAAAATGAGCATAAATTAGCTTCGTCGGAATAAAAGATATTTAAACTTCAAAAAAGGCGCTTTAAGCGCCTTTTTTTATATCTACTCGCTTGAAAATTGTACTTCATGCCCCAATATAAGTTTGAACTCCTATCTATCTTTCAAGGTGCTCATTAAATGAATGACGAACAAAATTTAAAAAACTTACCTATTCTTCCGCTTAGAGACGTGGTTGTTTACCCAAATATGGTTATTCCATTGTTTGTTGGTCGTGAACGCTCTATTCAGGCTATTGATTTAGCGATGGACGATAATAAAAAAATCGTTCTGGTTGCACAAAAAAATCCTGATAACGATGACCCTAAAGAAACGGATCTTTATGAGGTTGGAACCTTAGCGAGTATCCTACAGCTACTTAAACTACCTGATGGTACCGTTAAAGTATTGGTTGAAGGCGAGAAACGCGTAAAAATTGAAAGGATTGCTACAACAGATAAGTTATTTACGGCTGATGTTGGGTTACTCGAAGATGAGTTAGACATTGAAGAAAAAGAAATGGATGTGCTGATTAGAACGGTAACATCCGCTTTTGAAAGTTACGTTAAATTAAATAAAAAAGTACCACCTGAGGTGCTTACTTCATTATCAGGTATTGAAGGCTCTGGACGCCTTGCAGATACGATGTCTGCACACATGGTGCTGAAAGTAGAAGAAAAGCAGAAAATTTTGGAAACAAATAATTTGCGTGAAAGACTTGAGCACTTAATGCTATTAATGGAAGGTGAAGTAGATATTCTTGAAATGGAAAAACAAATTCGTGGTCGCGTTAAGCAGCAAATGGAGAAAAACCAGCGCGAATACTATTTAAGTGAGCAGATGAAAGCCATTCAAAATGAATTAGGCGATATGGACGAAGGCTCAAATGAAATAGAGGAACTTGAAAAGAAAATTTCTGATGCAGGTATGACCAAAGAGGCTAAAGAAAAAGCAGCCTCAGAGGTTAATAAGTTAAAAATGATGTCGCCGATGTCAGCCGAGGCGAGTGTTATAAGAAATTACATTGACTGTATGGTTAATGTTCCTTGGAAAAAACGTACTCGGATCAGACATGACTTAGCAGCAGCTCAAAAAGTTTTGGACGCAGATCATTACGGTTTAGAAAAGGTTAAAGAGAGAATTCTTGAGTATTTGGCGGTACAACAGCGTGTGAAAAATATGAAAGGGCCAATTCTTTGCTTGGTGGGCCCTCCTGGTGTTGGTAAAACATCGCTAGGTCAATCAATTGCTCGTGCAACAAATCGTAAGTTTGTACGCATGTCACTTGGTGGTGTGCGTGACGAGGCCGAGATAAGAGGGCATAGACGAACTTATATCGGTTCCATGCCAGGTAAAATTTTACAAAATTTATCTAAAGTTGAAACCAGAAATCCTTTATTTCTACTTGATGAAATTGACAAAATGGCAATGGACTTTAGAGGTGACCCAGCATCGGCCTTGTTAGAGGTATTAGATCCTGAGCAAAATAATACGTTTAATGACCATTACCTAGAAGTAGACTTCGATTTGTCAGAAGTTATGTTTGTAGCGACGGCTAATAGTATGAATATTCCTGGGCCATTATTAGATCGTATGGAAGTGATTAACCTTTCTGGTTATACGGAAGATGAAAAAATTAATATTACGGAAGATTATTTAATTAAAAAGCAGCTTAAAAATAATGGTTTGAAAGACTCTGAATTACACATCAGTCAGTCAGCGATTAGAGATACCGTTCGTTACTATACTCGTGAGGCAGGTGTGAGAAACATCGATAGAGAGATGTCTAAAATATGCCGCAAAGTAGTTAGAGATATTCTTTTAAGTAAGCCGAAGAAAAAAATTAATGTGACATCACGGAATCTTAATAAATACCTTGGTGTAAAACGTTTTGACTTTGGCAAGGCTGAAGAAAAAAATCAAGTGGGCCAAGTAACAGGTTTGGCATGGACGGAAGTTGGTGGTGAGTTGTTAACAATTGAGTCTGCGATTACGGAAGGTAAGGGTAAGCTGACTTTGACCGGTAAGTTGGGTGACGTCATGCAAGAGTCTATTCAAGCCGCATTAACGGTTGTGAGAAGTCGATCTGCTACATTAGGTCTTAAGCCTGACTTCTATCAAAGTAATGATATCCATGTTCATGTTCCTGAAGGGGCCACGCCTAAAGATGGTCCAAGTGCGGGTGTCGGTATGTGTACAGCTCTAGTGTCTTCTCTAACAGGAATTCCTGTGTTGGCAGATGTGGCAATGACGGGGGAAATTACCCTTCGAGGTGAAGTGTTGCCGATTGGCGGGTTAAAAGAGAAATTGTTGGCGGCCTTACGAGGAGGAATTACAACTGTAGTTATTCCACATCAAAATGAGAAAGATTTAGTAGAAATGCCTGCGAATATTAAGCAGAGCCTCAAAATTATTCCAGTGCGCTGGATTGACGAGGTTCTTGAAATAGCGCTAGAAAGAGTACCGGTACCACTTGAAAGCAGTGATAAATCAACTAAAACAGATGAGAATAAGAAAAAATCAGCAAAAAACAAAACAATAACAGCACATTAAAAAAGATAGTTAAAATCTGCTTGATACATGGTATGCTAATTTTTTAATTTAAAATTAAAAAAAAGCCTTAAAAGCCTTATGGTGCTTGACACTGATAGGGCTGAAAGGATATAAAATCACTTTGTTGGCTTAATAGTAGAATGGATATAATTAGTTATTAACGCCAACAGTTTTAAAAACTATTTTTTAATACTTTATAAACAATCCTAATTGGGGGAAACAAATGAATAAATCGGACCTTATTAACGCTATCGCAGAAGAATCAGGACTTACAAAAGCAGATGCTGGACGTGCACTTGATGCGACTATTTCATCAGTAGGTAATGCACTTAAAGCGGGTGACTCTATTTCATTAATTGGCTTTGGTACTTTCTCTGTAAAAGAGCGTTCAGCACGTACAGGTCGTAATCCACAAACAGGTGAAGCTATCCAAATTAAAGCTTCTAAAATTCCTTCATTTAAAGCTGGCAAAACTTTAAAAGACTCTGTAAACTAGCGTCTTTTCCGAATGAGGGTGCTTAGCTCAGCTGGGAGAGCGTCGCCCTTACAAGGCGAATGTCGGGGGTTCGATCCCCTCAGCACCCACCAAATAGGAGTGGTAGTTCAGTTGGTTAGAATACCGGCCTGTCACGCCGGGGGTCGCGGGTTCGAGTCCCGTCCACTCCGCCAAAACAACCCTAAGGCCATTACGGTCTTGGGGTTTTTTTTTGAAAAATTAATGTAGGTTATTTTATGTTAGATAGATTGAGAGTACATGTTAAAGGCTGGTTAGGCGTTGTTATTCTTATAATGATATCGATACCGTTTGCTTTGTTTGGTTTACAAAACTACACCAATGGTGGCTCAGAAACTCCAGTCGCTATAGTAGGGGATTATGAGATTTACCAGGCTGAAGCAAATAATGCTTATCAAAACCGGGTTGTTGAATTAAAAGAACAATATGGTGACCAGTACTCAGCTGATTTATTTAATGAAGAGGCCTTAAGGCAAGAGTCTTTGACCCGTTTGGTGCAAGAAAAGTTAGTGCTTCAAACGATTCTTGATGACGGTTATGTGGCTTCAGATAAGGCTGTTCTCAATGTTATTTCTCAATTAGAGGCTTTTCAGAAAGATGGGCAATTTGATAAAACGACTTATGAACAACTGCTACAAGCAAGGGGATTAACAACCAGCAATTTTGTAGAAAATGTTCGAATTGGTATTGAGCGAGAACAATTTATAAATTCAATCATAGAATCCTCATTTATAGATGATAGTGAGATAGAAGAGTTTTATCGTCTGTCCAATCAAACAAGGGATATAAGGTATTTATCCTTACCTATTACGTCTGCAATCAGTGATGTTGTGGCTAGCGATGAGGAGATTCAAGAAAATTATGCTAAGAATAAGCATTTATATACAACAGCAGAAGAAGCGTCTATTGATTATGTAGAGTTAAGCTTAGCTAACCTTATGTCTGAGGTTGAACCCACTGAGGAAGAGTTATTGGCTTTTTACGAATCTGAGCAACAATCATTTTCAGTGGCTGGCCACCGTAGAGCAAGTCATATACTTTTTGAAGTATCGACAGACTCGACTGAGCTTGAGTCGGAGAATAAAAGAGTGCTTGCTGAGCAGGTGTTAACAAGGCTCAGAGCAGGTGAAAGCTTTGCATCATTAGCGAAAGAGTTTTCTGATGACATAGGGTCTGCAAAAACAGGCGGTGACCTAGGTATCATCACTGACGGTATGATGGGTACAGAATTTGAGAAAACACTCGAAACCCTAAATGAGGGCGATATAAGTGATGTGATTCAAACCACTTATGGCTACCAAATTATAAAATTAACCTCAAAAGAGTCTGACAAGATTCAGCCCTATGACGAAGTCAAAAATACAGTTAAGGAGCTTTTCAGCAGTAATATAGCAGCTGAAAAGTTTTATCAAATGGCGGAGCGTTTTGCTGAGCTAAGTTTTGAAAATCCAGATTCATTAGATCCTTTAGTCGATGAGCTGGGGTTGTCTATTCAACATCAAGCAAGCATCACAACAACGAATGGAGACGGTGTTGCGGCATCAGCTAAAGTACGTCAGGCAATATTTAATGAAGAGGTATTAGCAGGTAATAATAGTGATGTCATTGAGGTGGACTCGGAACACTTAGTTGTTTTACGCATTAATCAATATAACACTGAAGAAGTAATGGCACTTGAGAGTGTGAAAAATAAGGTTGAATTAGCTGTTAAAACCGATAAAGCTATTGATCTGTTGAACAAAAAGGGCAATGAACTCCTTACTGAGGTTCAATCAGGCGTTTCTCTTAAGGAGTTATCATCTCAAGAGGGTGTTACCTTGGAAGATATTGGGCCGGTGACAAGGAATGAAAGGCTTGCTTCAACTATCTTATTAAGAGAAGCATTTAGTATGCCTCACCCAAGTGATGAAAAACCTTCTTTTACCTTAAGTACATTGGAAAATGGTGATGTTACTTTGATTGAGTTGAGTAAAGTCACAGATGGTGATACAGATGATCTGACAGAGGCTTCTCGAGCATCATTAAGAGAGTTTTTGGCTCGCTTAACAAATGAAGTAACACTGGCCGCATCACTGGCAGATTTGAGTGTTAATACAGGTGTGGTTTTCCCAAAGAAGTCTGAATAAATGAAGCTTCACTGGCAAATCTTTATAGGTATTGGCTTAGCGATTATTGCTGGAATTGCAACAGGTGAGACGGCGGGCATAGGTGGCGTTTTATTTTATGACGTGTACGTGTTTTTAGGCACGTTGTTTCTAAATGCATTAAAGATGTTGATTGTACCGCTTATTCTTTCTTCAATTATTTGTGGTGTAGCCAATATGGGCGACCTTGGAGGCCTAGGTCGCTTGGGGGGTAAGACAATCATGTATTACCTTTCGACCAGTGTTGTAGCCATCCTGATAGGGCTTGTATTAGTTAATATTGTTGAGCCGGGTGTTATTGACGGTGATCCTGTACGTGATCGCGTAGGCTTGAGCGAGGATATTAGCGGCATTGCAGAAAAAATAGAAGGCAAAGGGGCTGGTGATATAGCGGGTATGTTTTTGCGAATGGTGCCAACCAATATAGTGGCAGCCGCAGCGGACGGAAAAATGCTTGGCTTGATATTTTTTGGTTTACTGTTTGGTTGCTTTATGACACAAGTGGTAGAGCAAAGAAAAACGGTATTACTGACATTTTGGAATGCTATTCTTGATGTGATGATGAAGATGACCGATTGGGTTATGAAATTTTCACCCATCGGTGTGTTCGGGTTAGTTGCTAAAGTCGTTGCTTCAACCGGGCTGTCAGCATTTTTGCCATTAGCTTATTTTTTCTTCACGGTTGTGTCGGCGTTAGCCATGCATATGTTTGTTGTTATGCCTTTGGCGTTAAAATATCTAGGTCGCGTAAAGCCACAACGTCACTTTAAAGCAATGACGCCAGCATTGTTAACCTCATTTTCAACCAGTTCTTCATCTGCAACTTTACCAATTACCATAGAGTGTGTTGAAAAAAATGCTGGGGTATCTAATAGGACAGGGAGTTTTGTATTACCTTTGGGCGCTACTATTAATATGGATGGTACGGCCTTATATGAATGTGTAGCAGCGATGTTTATTGCTCAAGCTTATGGTTTAGATTTGGGTTTTGCAGAACAATTCATTATCGTCATAACAGCCTTGGTTACTTCCATAGGTGTTGCCGGTATTCCTGCCGCAAGCCTTGTTGCAATTAGTATCATTTTAATGGCTATTGGCTTACCACTGGAAGGTATTGGGTTAATCCTAGCCGTTGATCGAGTATTAGATATGTGCAGAACCAGTGTTAATGTGTTTAGTGACTCCTGCGGTGCTGTTATTATTGCGCGTAGTGAAGGTGAAGATCAGGTGTTACGTTAAGGTTTAACAATGGTGAAGTGAAGCCAGTGATTAAAAAACTTAAGGCTACCGGCTTTTTATTTTTACTATTGTTTATAGGCGCCTGTACAGACAGAGCGTTGAATAACCCTTATGTTGAGGATGAAGGTAGCAATAAAGTTATTTACTCGTCATTTTCTGAACGTCCCAAACACTTAGATCCTGCCAAAGCATATAGTTCGAATGAATATGCAATTATTGCTCAAATTTACGAACCGTTATTTCAATATCATTATTTAAAACGCCCTTATCAATTAGAACCGTTACTAGCTGCTACCATGCCGACGGTTCGCTATTTCGATAAAGATAATAAGCCCCTATCTCATAACACTCTAGAGACAGATATTGCTTATAGTGAATACCTGTTGACCATCAAAGCGGGTACCAAATTTCAACCTCACCCAAGTTTTAATATAAAGAATCACGAGCAACTACCTAAAGACTGGAATGCTGTTTCTATTTATGACTTACCGCTGGCTACGCGTGAGTTAACCGCAGATGACTTTATTTACCAGATAAAACGTTTAGCTGATCCGGCTACACAATCACCTATAGCCGGCTTAATGGCCAATTATATTGTTGGCTTTAGTGATTATGCGAAGAGGCAAGGCGCATTAAAAAAACAACGTCCATCCTTAAGCAAAACTGAGCGTTTGCATGCAGAAGAAATGTCTGGCGTGGAGGTATTAGATAAGCTACGTTTTACGGTACGGGTTAAGGGTAAATACCCTCAGTTTATAAATTGGCTGGCGATGCCTTTCTTTGCACCAATGCCTTGGGAAGCAGATGAGTTGTATGCGAATCCATTATTAGTATCAAAAAATATTAGCTTGGACTGGTATCCAGTGGGTACGGGGGCTTATTTTTTGGCAGAAAATAACCCGAATAGACGGATGGTTTTATTAAAAAACCCCAATTTTCATGTTGAATACTATCCATCACAAGCTGATCAGGCTGCCCGTGAGCAGGGTTTGTTGGAAGATGCTGGAAAAAAACTTCCACTCACAGACAAAGTAATTTTCTCTCTGGAGAAAGAAAATATCCCTTATTGGAATAAGTTTCTACAAGGCTACTATGATGCATCGGGCGTCAGCTCAGATAGTTTTGACCAAGCCGTTAGCTTTTCAGCCGAAGGAGATATTGGATTAAGCCAGAGTATGATTGAGCGAGGTATTGGATTACAAACAGCGGTAACCACATCTAGTTATTATTTTGGCTTTAATATGTTGGATAAGGTGGTGGGCGGATATTCTGATAAGGCAAAAAAACTTCGTCAGGCGATTTCAATCGTGATGGATTTTGACGAATATATTTCAATCTTTCAAAATGGCCGTGGTGTGCCAGCACAAGGTGTTATTCCACCAGGAATTTTTGGCCACGTTGATGGTGAGTTAGGTATTAACTCTGTTGTTTATACCTGGGATGATGGCTTAGTGAGACGACCGATAGCTCAAGCACAGCAATTATTAGCTGAGGCAGGCTATGAAAAAGGTATTGACCCAGCTACTGGAAAACCACTGGTGTTGTACTTTGATACGATGGATAGTGGCCCAGACAGTAAGGCACGATTAAATTGGTTACGTAAGCAATTTAACAAGATCAATATACAGTTAGTGATTCGGGGGACAGACTACAATCGTTTTCAAGAAAAGATGCGTGGCGGTCGAGCACAAATGTTTATGTGGGGGTGGAATGCTGATTACCCAGACCCAGAAAACTTCTTGTTTTTGCTGTATGGAAAAAATGCTAAATCTATTCACGGTGGTGAAAATGCAGCTAATTATCAAAATGCAGAATTTGATGCGCTATTCGAGCAAATGAGCACAATGGCTGATACAGCTGAGCGGCAAGCGATTATTAATAAAATGGTTACTATTGCGCGACAAGATGCGCCCTGGTTATGGGGTTTTCACCCAAAGGCTTTTTCGTTACACCATGCCTGGTATAAAAACGCCAACCCAAATTTAATGGCGAATAATAAAACCAAATACATTAATATAGACAATAAGTTACGTGCAACATATCAAGCTAAATGGAATAAGCCTACGTATTGGCCTTTAATCTTGGTTGCGCTGTTAGTCGCCTGTTTATTATTACCGGCATACCTTATTTATCGCCGAATAGAGCGAGCCACAGCATTATGATTAATTACATTATAAGGCGTTTGTTTTATGTCATACCGGTGTTGCTGGGGGTTAATATACTAACGTTTGTATTGTTTTTTGTTGTTAATACACCCGATGATATGGCGCGCATGCAATTAGGTGATAAGCATGTGACTCAAGCAGCGGTAGACAATTGGAAGCAACAACGTGGTTACGATTTGCCGTTATTATGGAATTCTCAAGAAGCGGGCTTAAAAAAAGCATCTAACACCATTTTCTTTAATAAGTCGGTTGGTCTGTTTGTGTTTGACCTGGGTATCTCAGATAGCGGGCGAGATATAGTTGCCGATATTACTCAACGTATGTGGCCAAGTTTAGCGATAGCGATTCCATCATTACTATTCGGTGTATTGGCGAATATTACATTTGCCTTATTGTTAATTTTTTATCGAAGCAGTGCTTTAGAGTTTGCCGGCTTGTTTCTCTGTATAGCGTTGATGTCTATCTCCGGTCTTTTTTATATTATTGCTGGTCAGTACTTTGTAGGGAAGCTGTTAGCCTTAACCCCCATTTCTGGTTATGCACCGGGCATAGATGCCTTCAAATTTATTCTTTTGCCCGTTTTCATCGGAGTGATTGGCGGATTAGGTTCCGGCGTACGTTGGTATCGAACGTTATTCTTAGAAGAAGCTGCGAAAGATTATGTTAGAACAGCCAAAGCAAAGGGTTTATCTGAGCTTCAAGTATTGTTTAGGCATGTTTTAAAAAATGCCATGATTCCAATATTAACGGGAATTGTCGTGATATTGCCGTTATTGTTTATGGGGAGCCTGATTACCGAATCATTTTTTGGAATACCAGGGCTTGGCAGCTATACCATTGATGCCATCAGTAGCCAAGATTTTGCGATTGTGCGCTCCATGGTATTTCTAGGGTCATTTCTATACATTATTGGCCTATTAATGACCGATATTTCATATACCTTAGTTGACCCAAGAGTTAGGCTGAACTGATGTTAACGATGTTGTGGACAGATATTGCAATGTTTGGCCTTGTTATCGGTGTGATTGTCGCTATTTGGCGTTCTAGTAAAAAAGAGCATTTACGTCGGCCTTGGGCAAAAGTATTTAATAATAGAATAGGCGTTGTTTCTTTAACGGTTGTGTTGGTTTTTTTATTGATTGGCGTGTTGGATTCTGTTCGTTTGCAACACCATGATCCATTGCCCAATGGCGATCGTAATGAACATGCACAGACATTAAGCGTGTTAGATATCATCTTAACGCCACTTAGATTGCAGGTTGAAAAGACCTACTCTCAACCCTTTGCTAGTACAGCTTATTCTAAAGAGATGAGCGTTGATAAGGCTGGGGTAAGCCGATGGACTTATCCACGATTATTGTATGGTGGCGCGCATTTACAGAACCCTGAGTCAGATAAACAAGCTGATATATTATCAAAGCTCAGCAAAGGCTTAGCGCAAGGCATTGCAGCGTGGTGTGTGCTCATTTTCATAGTATGGCTGCTAATAAAGAATTTATTTAACAGCCAGTCTAAGGGTGTTAGGACTAGCTTGTTAACCTTGCTGGTCATTTTTTGCGTGGTAGGCATGGCAGCATCGTTAGCACCTTATTATCATATTTTAGGTACTGATAAAGTCGGCGAAGATGTGCTTTATCAAGCACTAAAAAGTATAAGAACAGGGCTGGTGATTGGTGGCCTAACAACGATTGTGATGCTGCCTATCGCTATTAGCTTAGGCTTAATGGCTGGTTTTTTTCGCGGATGGATTGATGATGTTATTCAATATGTCTACACCACATTAAGCTCAATACCCGGCGTTTTGTTAATTGCCGCTGCCATATTAATGGCACAAGTATATATGGCAAATAACCCAGAATTATTCACAACAGTTGAAGAGCGTGCTGATATGCGTTTGCTATTATTGTGTTTGATATTAGGCATTACTAGTTGGACAGGCCTATGTCGGTTATTGCGTGCTGAGACACTTAAAATACGGGAAATGGATTATGTGGTCGCTGCACGTGCTTTAGGTGTTGGACGGTTTCAACTGCTAAAGCGCCATGTGTTGCCTAATGTCATGCACTTAGTCATGATTACTATTGCGCTCGACTTTAGCGGTTTGGTATTGGCTGAAGCGGTTTTATCGTACATCAATATTGGGGTAGACCCTTCAACCTATAGTTGGGGCAATATGATTAATACATCGCGACTAGAAATGGCGCGCGAACCGATTGTATGGTGGTCCTTAACAGCAGCCTTTGTTTTTATGTTTAGCTTGGTATTAGCCGCAAACTTGTTCGCCGATGTTGTTCGTGATGCATTTGACCCACGATATATAAAATAAATTAGATTAAATAAACTTGATAACTTACTGATAAATGAATAAATATATTTTCCATAAAGAAACGCTAACAAGTGAAGAACTTGATTTGATTAATCGTACATTTGCCGTTGATGCTGAACATAAAGGTCGTTTTTATAGCCTTCAAACGTCTAAGCTTATTGAGCTATCATCGCTACGTGAGAAATTGAAATGCGATGTGAGTCGGCTCAGTGAAGGGTTTTCTGGGCAGGAGGTTCGTTTGCTGGTAACCGATATGGACTCAACCTTAATTTCTATTGAATGTATTGATGAAATTGCTGATATGTTAGGTATAAAGCCACAAGTATCTGCGATTACTGAAGCGGCCATGCGCGGTGAACTTAATTTTGAAGAATCACTCACCCAACGGGTTAAATTATTAAAAGGCTTGCCAGTTGAAAAACTACAGCGCGTTTATGACGAGCGCTTAAGCTTAAACCCTGGGGCGGAAGAATTAATAGCCTATTTAAAACAATCGAATATTAAATTAGCGCTGGTGTCAGGAGGCTTTACTTTCTTTACCGACAAGCTAAAGCAAAGATTAGGCTTAGATTACACCTTAGCTAACATCTTGGATATTAAAGAGGGTTGTTTAACGGGACAGGTCAGCGGCGATATTGTAGGGGCTCAAGCGAAAGCAGATTTGTTATCCCAGCTATCAACACAGTTACAACTAGAGTCTCATCAAGTGATTGCGATGGGCGATGGCGCTAACGACTTATTAATGATGGATATTGCTGGCTTAAGCGTGGCTTATCATGCAAAACCAACTGTGCAGGCACAGACTGATATTCAAATAAATGTTGGCGGCTTAGAGACCGTTATTGATTTATTAAAAGCCTAACAATGCCAACGCCTCTACTATCTATTCAAGGGCTTAAAACCCAATTTAACCAACCGTCGGAAACGATTAAAGCGGTTGATGCAATCAGTTTTGATATTGCAGAGGGCGAGGCGTTTGCATTAGTTGGTGAGTCGGGTTGTGGGAAATCCATTTCAGCATTATCTGTGCTGAGGTTGCTACCTAATAATGCTCAGATTACCGCCGGGAAAGTGATTTATCGTGGCTCCGATTTATTACGGATGCCTGAAAAAAATATGCGTGACATACGTGGCGTGCGAATATCGATGATTTTTCAAGACCCTATGACATCACTGAACCCTGTGATGACTATTGGAGCGCAAATTGGCGAAGCGGTTTTAATTCATAAACAAAAACCGGCCAGCGAGGTTAGAAAAAAAGTCATCAGTCTGATTCAACAAGTTGGAATACCTGACCCAGAAGAGCGTTATTTAGCATTTCCCCATCAATTATCGGGTGGAATGAGACAACGAGTGATGATCGCAATAGCCTTAGCGAACGAGCCAGACTTGTTAATTGCCGATGAGCCAACTACGGCTTTAGATGTAACGATTCAGGCTCAAATATTACAATTATTAAAAGATCTTCAGCGTCAAATGGGTATGTCGTTATGGATCATTACACATGATTTAGGCATTGTCTCAGATATTGCTGACAGAGTAGCGGTGATGTATGCCGGGCAGTTAGTAGAAGTGGCCTCACGTGATGATTTTTTTAACAAACCATTACACCCATATAGTCGGCGTTTATTTGATGCCTTACCTAATATTCAAAAACGTAACGAATTATTGGTGACATTAACCGGCGCTGTTCCTAAATTATCGGATTCGTTTGTTGGCTGCCGTTTTGCTGAACGTTGTGATTATAAGGAAAGCTCGTGTACATCAACAGTTGAACTTGAATGGTCGGACTTTCCGAACCAGCATCGTGTTAGGTGTATAAAAGCCGAACAGCTTGAGTTAACTGAAAAATCAGGTGATGTGCTGGCTATTCCAAGCGCTGAGCTGGGTGGCGACTCGTCGTTAATCGTTAAAGATTTAAAAGTTCATTTCCCAATAAAAAAAGGCCTGTTAAAACGGACCGTTGGGCAAGTTAAGGCGGTGGATGGTGTTAGTTTTGAATTAGCCGCCGGCACCACGACTGCACTTGTGGGCGAATCGGGCTGTGGTAAAACAACCTTAGGGAAGGCCTTGTTAAAACTACTCCCTATTACCGGGGGCGATGTTGAATATAAGGGCCAAAATTTAGTGGGTTTATCTGAGCAGGCATTTAAGCAATACCGAGAGCAACTCCAAATTATTTTTCAAGACCCGTTTTCCTCAATGAATCCGAGAATGTTAGTCGGTGATATTTTAGAAGAGGGTATTAGAGCCTTAAGTTCAGGCCTAACGAATGCTGATATTGAGCATCAATGCGACACATTGCTAGAAAAAGTAGGGTTAAATTCAGAGGCTAGATTGCGCTACCCGCATGAGTTTTCTGGTGGCCAGCGTCAGCGGCTTTGTATAGCCCGTGCATTAGCGGTTAACCCGTCTATCATTATTTGCGATGAGCCAACAAGCGCGTTAGATGTATCAGTTCAAGCGCAGGTGCTAAATTTATTAAAAAAGCTGCAACAGGAACAAGGGCTTAGTTACTTATTTATCACACATGACTTATCAGTTGTTGCTTATTTAGCAGACACCGTAGCGGTTATGTATTTAGGACGAATTGTAGAATCTGGCACAGTGGATGATGTGCTTAATAACCCCGCACACCCTTATACTAAAGCGTTAATAGAGGCAGTGCCAACACAAGAAGTGCGTTTAGAAAAAACGGATGTTCAGTACGCGGGTACTATGCCGTCCCCCTCTAATCCGCCAAGTGGTTGCCACTTTCACACTCGATGTAAGCATGTTATGCCAGAGTGCCGACAAATTAAACCTGAGAATATTAAGTTAAGCAGCAGTCATAAAGTGGCTTGTTTACTATTTATGCCGAAAGATGGCTAATCATATAAAAAATATTTAGCGGCTACTACTGAAAAGATTATTATGCAGTTATAGCAAAAGAGTAGTTTGCTATGCTTTTAAGTTCTAGTGACATCAACAATAATCTTTAGTTTTTGCCCCGGTTTTAAGTATTTTTTATCCAATGTATTCCATCGTTTAAGGTCATTAATGGCTACGTTGAATTTTTTTGAAATCAAATATAAAGAATCACCCTGCCGGACGGTATAACGGACGGTTTGGTTTTTATTAGCAGAGCTTAAATGCGTGCCAGCATTTGGGTTTGAGCGTTTGCTCCAAACAACCAATTTTTGCCCTATTTTCAAGGTGTCTCTAGGCGCCATTGCATTCCATTTTGCAAGGCGTTGAACGTCAACATTATATTGCTTCGCGATACGCCAAAATGAATCACCTGCCTTAACATAATAGTTGGTTTTATGCCCCGTACGCGACTTGTTTGTGATGCTTTCTTTACGCATTTTAGCGCTGCTAGCATAAAGGCCATCATTATAATTAGCCGTTGGAATGAGTAGGTGTTTTCCGGCTCTTATCAGATGATTCTTAATCGGGTTGGCTTGTTTAATTTGCTTAATGGTTGTTCGATAACGCATTGCTATCTGCCCTAATGACTCACCGCTTTTTATTTTATGGCGTACCCACTTTAAGCGTTGGGAGTCAGGTAAAACGGCTAACCTAGTTTTAAAACTCGCTGACTTAGCAGTTGGAATTAATAAGTAATGAGGGCCAGTTGGGTTAGTGGCCCATTGATTAAACTCAGGGTTTAGAACATACAACTCTTCAATGCTTATCTCAGCAAGCTCAGCCGCGCGAGCAAGATCAATTTGTTTTTTTGTATTAACACGTTCAAAAAAAGGTTTGTTTGGGATGTCTAGCAGCGTTACATTGTATTTTTCTGCATTGGCTAAAATATGCGCTATTGCGATAAGTTTGGGCACGTAATGTTTAGTTTCCTTTCGCAGGCCCAGTGCCCAATAATCAGTATCGCGTTGTAAGCGTTTATTCTTTCTAATCGCGGATGATACTGAGCCACCACCAGCATTGTATCCAGCTAAGGCAAGAAGCCAGTCATTGTCAAAACGTTTCGACAGTTTTGTAAGGTAGGTTAAAGCAGCATTTGTTGAGGCGTACACATCGCGCCGTTCGTCATGCCACCAAGTTTGCTCTAAGCCGAAAGCCACCCCAGTTGAAGGAATAAACTGCCATAAGCCCGCTGCTCGGCCATGTGAATAAGCGAAAGGTTTGTAGGCACTTTCAACAACGGGTAGCAGTGCCAGCTCACCAGGAATGCCGCGTTTTTCAACTTCATTAACAATATGAAAGAGGTAAGGCGTTGCATTTTTTTGCACTCGGGTGAAGTACTCAGGGTGCTTGCTATACCAATCGATCTCAGCTTGAATGCGTTCGTTATTAACAGCGGGTAATTGGTAAAGTGAAAACAAACGTTGCCATAAATCGTTAGCTGCAACAGGTGTTTCGAGTGCTTTTTTTGTTGTATTTTTAGCTCGAACAACTACATCGGTAGCGGCTTTAGTGTTGGATATGAAGGCGGTTTTTTCGGTCGTTCTAGCCGGTGATAATGAGCAAGAAACGAGTACTGAAACGCAGGCAAATAAAAAGAACAGCCGAGTTTTATTTGTGATTAAATATTGCATTATGTTGAATGGGTAATGAAGTCATTTGGTCTTCTAATTATAGTTTGTTTAAACGATGACAGATAAAAAAAACTCATTAATAGAAGGTGGAGTAGAGCTTCGGCAGTGGTTTGGTACGCCCATTGGGCAAGTCTTTCGGCAAGCTGAATCCGCGTTATTGAGTCAAAAACTAAGTGAAAATTTTCGTGCTGAAGTATTGCAGCTCGACTTTATAGGTTGGGAAGAAGAGTTTCACGAAGCGATGCGTTTCGCGCATTATACTATTTTAGATCACGATACGGCTGACCTCACAAAATACACGCGCGTTGTCGCCGAGGCTAATAGTTTACCGATAGAGACGCATAGTATTGATATTGTCATTATGCCTCACACCTTAGAATTTGATGAAAATCCACATCAAGTTTTACGTGAGGTTAGCCGGGTTTTAAAACCAGAAGGGATTGTTTTATTAATGGGTTTTAACCCGTGGGCTTTTTGGCATTTACCTAGGTTTTTACCGAAAGCTAAAAGAACAACGCCTTGGAATGGCCGTTTTATTAGTCACTATAGAGTGCTTGATTGGTTAAAGCTGCTCGACTTTGATATTGAGGTGAGTCAAGGTTGTTGTTTGTTCCCGCTTTATAAAAAAGATAAAGCAACCAAAGTACCGATAATTTTTAGGAAAATACTGGCATGGGTACCCTTTGTACCAGCAGCATATTTTATAATGGGTGTTAAGCGTGTATCGGGTGGCACGTCTATTTTTCACTTACAAAATTTAAAGAATCGATTTATTTCACCCCTAACAGAACCAGCGACAAAGAAGATACATGTTGAAAAAAAAGGTACAGATTTACACTGATGGCGCCTGCCGTGGAAACCCTGGCGTAGGAGGTTGGGGCGCGAGTTTAAGCTATAACGGTACGCATAAAGAAATTTATGGTGGTGAACAAGAGACGACGAATAACCGCATGGAATTAATCGCCGTTATTGAGGCGCTTAAAGTATTGAAAGAGTCTAGTGATTTGACGATTAATAGTGATTCTAAATATGTGTTAAGTGGTATTAACGAATGGATGCCGAACTGGAAAAAAAGGAATTGGAAAACGGCCAGCCGTAAACCGGTCAAAAACGTTGATTTATGGCAGCAATTAGATGCGCAAATACAGCCGCATACGATCAAGTGGGTATGGGTTAAAGGCCATAGTGGAAACCCAGGTAATGATCGAGCTGATGAGCTAGCCAATATGGGTATAGATTCATTATGAGGCAGATTATCCTTGATACGGAAACAACTGGACTGGAACCCAAACAAGGGCATCGCATTATTGAGGTGGGCTGTGTTGAGTTGATTAATCGGCGCCTGACCGGCAATAACTTTCATTACTATTTGAACCCACAACGGGAAATTGATGAGGGTGCGGTTGAGGTTCATGGTTTAACCACTGAATTTTTAGCCGACAAGCCCTTGTATGAGAATATTGCAGAGGAGTTATTTAATTACTTAGAAGGTGCAGAAGTAGTGATTCATAATGCTGCATTTGATGTGGGTTTTATCAATCACGAGTATCGGTTAATGGGCTCTACTCACACGGACATGGGCTCATGGTGTGATATCACCGATTCGCTGCACATGGCGAGGAAAATGTTCCCCGGCCAGCGCAACAGTTTAGATGCGCTTTGTAAGCGATATGAAATAGATAATAGCCAGCGTACCTTACATGGCGCGTTACTCGATGCTGAAATTCTAGCCGATGTGTATTTGATGATGACAGGGGGGCAAAAATCCCTGTTTGATGAAGAACATTCAACGGCTGTAGCATTCAAGCCGAAGGCATTTGATGTAAACCGTCCCTCTCTACCGGTTATTAAAGCAAGCGATCACGAGCTAAAAGATCATTTTCAGCGTATTGAAGCGATTAAAAAAGCATCAGGTGGTGAGTGTGTTTGGGATAGAGTGGATCAGCCGGCGGAATAAAAAAATTATCTATAAATGTCCTAACTACGTGCGTAGTTTGAGTGTTTGCTTAACAGGTGCTCAAGCTTAATACGGTTCTCCTTAAGAGTGTTTGTTTAAGCAAAACTGATAGTTACCCTAGTGGCCTTCTTATATTTAAAGAAGGCGCAAAAAATGTTGATTAACCAGATCAGGTTTTAACGTAAGAGGGCTATTCAATAACCCGCGGTTGTCAGTTTTTGCTAAAATATCGCTTTTTTAATAACTGGTAATTATAAATGACGGTTCGTACACGATTTGCTCCAAGCCCCACAGGGTATTTACATGTTGGCGGCGCAAGAACGGCTTTGTTCTCTTGGCTATATGCTAAAAAAACGAATGGGCAATTTATTTTAAGGATTGAAGATACTGATCGCGAACGCTCAACAGACGCATCTGTTCAAGCCATTTTTGACGGCATGGAGTGGTTGGGCTTATCGCACGATGAAGGGCCTTTCTTTCAAACTGATCGGTTTCCACGTTATTTAGAAATTATTCAGCAATTACTAGATCAAGGTCATGCTTATCATTGTTATTGTTCAGCAGAAGAGGTTGAAGCAATGCGTGAAGAGCAGCGTGCGAATAAACAAAAGCCGCGGTACAACGGTAAGTGTCGGCATCGTACAGAAGCGGTGGAGGGTGTGTCGCCAGTGGTACGCTTTAAAAACCCTGAAACGGGTGTGGTGGCTTTTAATGATTTAGTGCGTGGCGAAATCTCCATTGCTAACGAAGAATTAGATGACCTTATCATTGCGCGGTCAGACGGAACACCAACCTATAACCTAACCGTTGTGGTGGATGATATCGATATGAATATGACGCACATTATTCGTGGCGACGATCATATTAATAACACACCACGGCAAATTAATATTATGACAGCCTTAGGCGCAAAGATACCGCTTTTCGCTCATGTACCAATGATTCTTGGTGACGATGGTGCACGTTTATCTAAACGGCATGGAGCGGTCAGTGTAATGCAATATCGTGATGATGGGTTCCTACCGGAAGCCTTGTTGAATTATTTAGTACGCTTAGGTTGGTCGCATGGTGATAAGGAGCTGTTTACGCGCGATGAAATGATCGAGCTGTTTGATATAAAAGATGTAAATAGAACGGCATCGGCTTTTAATACAGAGAAGCTACTTTGGATTAATCAGCAATACATTATGAGTAGTGAGCCTCAGCAGCTGGTAGCGCCATTAACCGATCAATTAGTTTCACTAGGTTGTGATGTAGAAAATGGCCCGTCCATTATTGATATTGTTAAAACGCAGCAAGAGCGTGCTAAAACATTGAAGGAAATGGCTGAGAAAAGCTTAATGTTCTATAACGATTATGAGGAATTTGATGACAAGGCGGCAAAAAAGAATTTAAAAGAAGCCGGTTTAGAGCCGCTAGAATTATTGCTTACTAAATTTGAAGTATTAGATGACTGGTCAAAGGAACCCTTGCATCAGGTTATTCTAGATACCGCTGAAACTTTGGATTTAAAACTTGGTAAGGTCGCTCAACCTTTACGTGTTGCCTTATCAGGAACCTCAGTTTCACCCGCATTAGATGCGACTCTTTTTCTACTAGGAAAAGAGACATGTTTAAAAAACATTAAAAAAGGAATAAATTACATAAAAAATAGAATTCTTCTGCAAGAAGGCTAGACACTTAGTTCATCATTCAGTACAATTCGCGTCCTGCCAAGAGGGGCCATAGCTCAGCTGGGAGAGCGCAACACTGGCAGTGTTGAGGTCAGCGGTTCGATCCCGCTTGGCTCCACCAATTTTTTGGTGATAAAGTGATTTAGACGATTCACTTTTGTAGTAAAATAAAGACTTAGTCCCCATCGTCTAGAGGCCTAGGACACCGCCCTTTCACGGCGGTAACAGGGGTTCGAACCCCCTTGGGGACGCCATTAAATAAACCGCTTACATTTGTAAGCGGTTTTTTTATGTCTGTGTGAAAGATAGGGGGCAATTAGCTTAAAGATTTCGTTCAAATAATTAGTTGGAGATTTGTATGTAATTATAAAGAGCTTCTCTTCTTGTTGTTTGTGGAAAGGTAGGGGAAACCCATTGGTTAACAGACGTTTTCATGAAAAAAAAACCGCTTAGTTTTTTTAAAACTTTTGTTCTTTCAGGTTACCTGTAGAAGAAGTCAGTAAATTGGTTTTATGAATGTATGCATTTGTCTTCGTCATATCAATAAATATACGCATGACGTGTTGTTTTTAGATGCATTTAAAGAAGCATTATGTGGCTGTGCATGAGGTGCTATTGAAAAGTTTTCGCTTGTTGTATGCTCTTTTATCTAATACTTGATGTGTACCAATGCTTTTCATACCTTCAGTATTATTTTTTAAATGCTCATCTATACTTGAGTTAAATGAATTAATGATCAAATATTGTTCGAGAGAAACCCATAGTGTATTTGGTTTAATTGGGTGCGCGTGTGGTTGTTTAATTAAAATGCCTTTAATGGTGGAATTGAATAATCGACCAAAAATGTTAAAACAGCCTCTTTGAAGGCTTGGTGAGTTGGCTGCTAATAATGATTGGGTATTAGCTAAATAATGATAGGGAATAGTTGAAAGTGAAGCGACAAGGTAAAATCAGACAGTACGATACTAAAATTAACGCTATTGCACGTTTAGCAGATAGTGCCATTATTTTTTTAACGTTTGTATCTATTATCGACATATTAGCTGTTGAGTGGGTGCCCTTGTATCTACCCCTTGTGCTTATATCGGTGGTGCTGTTCAATTTTTTTGCAGAATCACAAGATGCTTACAGGTCTTGGAGGGGAACAGGGATTCGCGCTGAAATAAGTGCTGTATTGTTTTCTTGGCTGATGATGGTGCTGGTTCTATTCCTGTTGGACTTATTGGTGTTTAAAACAGGTCTCTACTATACGCAGGTAGTGCGTACTTGGTTGGTGGTTGTACCTATTCAATTGATTGCGTGGCATGGGGTTGTTCGCTTTGCGCTTATTTATATTAGATCTAAAGGGCATAATACTCGTCAAGTAGCTATCGTTGGAGCAACGCCACTTGGTAACAGATTAAGGGAAAGCTTTAAGAATATGGGTTGGAGTGGGCTTAAATTTTTTGGTTATTATGACGATCGAGTAGATCCTTCTTCTGATAGGCGGCTCGGCGGAGAGGGTGTTAAAGTTATTGGTGGAATGGATCAGTTGATAAAAGACTGTAAAAGTGGCGCTGTTGATGCGGTTTATATTACGATCTCCATGTCTGCAGAGAAAAGAATTAAAGCAATAACCGAAAGGTTGGCCGATAGCACGGCGTCCGTTTACTTTGTGCCAGACTTATTTACCTTTAACTTGCTTAATTCGCGTTGGGTCGATTATCAGGGTGTTACGGCGGTCAGTATTTACGAAACACCTTTCGCGGGGTTGGATAGTGTATTGAAGCGTATGGAAGATATTGTTTTGAGTATTATTATTCTTACGTTAGTAGCACCCATTATGTTAATTATTGCCCTAATAATAAAGCTAACTTCCCCTGGCCCTGTGTTGTTTAGGCAAACACGCTATGGTGTAGATGGGGATAAAATAAAGGTCTGGAAGTTCCGCTCTATGACAACCCAAGACAATGGTGAGCATATACAGCAGGCGAAAAAAGGCGATGCGCGTATTACACCGTTTGGGGCTTTTATACGAAAAACATCTCTTGATGAGTTACCACAGTTTTTTAATGCACTAAAAGGTACTATGTCAATTGTTGGCCCGAGACCACATGCCGTTGCTCATAACGAAGAATACCGAGAAAAAATTCAGGGTTATATGCTTAGGCATAAAGTAAAGCCAGGTATTACCGGTTTAGCACAAATAAAAGGCTTTAGAGGTGAAACAGATACGTTGGATAAAATGGAAGGACGAGTTCATTATGACCTTAAATATATTCAAACATGGACAATAGGATTAGACTTAAAAATTATATTCCTAACTATATTTAAAGGCTTTTTGAATAAAAATGCTTATTGATTATTATGATAAGAATAAAAAAACTAACACCCAATAAATAATAGGAATACAATAAACACACTAATTACATTGCTATAAATTAATGCTAGAAAGTTTAATATTTACGATGAAATTAGTACCAAGGTACAATAGGCAGCTTGTTACTTAATTGCTTATTATAAAAGTGTCTTTGCAGTGTTTTATTTGTAAAGACAATTAACGGCCATAAGCTTAATGAAAAGCAAGTGGTTTTTTAGGCCAAACTTGGTGTGAACCAGGGACGGAAAGTCACAGATCTTTAATGCATGCAACTCTAAAGATGGCTGGGCTACATTACTTAAAATTTAAAGGAAAAATTATGAAAAAAGTAATGTTATTAGTAGTTGGAATATTATTTGCGGGATCAGCATCATCAGCATCTCTTACTCTATCTGAAGATGGAGTATCTGGCGCATCTCAAGATGTCTCAGAGTTTAATAACAATGGTGCTCTTGCTACAGGTGGTGGTGGTACAGATGGCAGCGAAACTTGGGCGTCGGCTTTTGGCTTAACGACTACTGAAGATACAATGGCAAATGTTCTGTGGACGTTTAATCCTGAAGCAAACCTTCAAAGTGCTACAGTTGGTATTGGAAGTGATAGTGTGGATGATTATATTCAAACTTGGAATATTACAGGTAACTTTCTCTTTTCTTTCTTATTCGAAGCTGATGAGTATTATTGGGTAGATATTTTTAATGCCGAATCAAACGGCTTGGAATATGATGTTTCAGTAAGTGCGGTACCTGTACCAGCAGCATTATTCTTATTCGCTCCAGCACTACTAGGCTTCTTTGGTTTACGTCGTAAGGCAGCGGTAGCGGCATAAGTTTTAGATAATGAGTTAATAAGCTTGTTAGTTTAAAAAGGGAGCTTTTGCTCCCTTTTTTTATATATTAAATTACAATCAGTTAAACTTTCATGAGAAAAGGAATATCAAAATGAAAAATACAACCTTATGTCGCAGTATTTTACTATTACTTGTGTTGTTAGCGAGTCACAGTGTTATAGCCTCAGAAAAATATTTATTAAATGCCGGTGATATCTTGGATATATCAGTTTGGAAAGAGGAGTCGCTAAATAAAACGGTCGCTGTTTTGCCAGATGGCAGCTTATCTTTTCCCCTGGCTGGATCGTTACAAGCTAAGGGTAAAAGCATTAGCGAGCTTGAACTGGCGCTTAAGAAGAAGCTTGAAGAGTTTATAACAGACCCCTTGGTAACCGTTGTTGTGGCGAGTGTTAGCGGTAACACGGTTCATATACTGGGCAAGGTGCAAACCCCTGGTAGTTTTGTCATGAACCAACAATTAACGGTTATGCAGGCATTAAGCTTGGCAGGCGGTTTATCTACGTATGCCGAGGAGAATAACATTATCGTACTACGTGAAAATAATGGTAAACAAACTGTCATGCCTGTTCATTACGCCAAGATAAAAGGTGGCGATGACCTGTCTACAAATGTGAGGCTTGAAAGTGGCGATGTTATTGTGATTCCATAGGTTTTTCTTATGTCTAAAATAATTCCATTAACACTGTTAGGTGCGCTCATGTCGACTGCCTTACAAGCAGCTGAGTGGTCTCTATCAGGTAGTGTAAATCCATCGCTAGAATACGATGATAATATTTTTATGCGTGATGAAAACAAGCAAGGTGATTATCACGCAAGAATGAGTCCCACATTGAAAGTGGGCCATGCACTTGAAAATTTTGAGACATCATTAAGTACGGGTTATGTATTAGATCGGTATGAAAGGTCAAGTCAGCTTGATACAGACAATCCTTTTTGGCATTTTGATACAGACTATAAAACAGAACGAAGCACCTGGGGTCTTGGTGTGAGTTATGTTGAAAGTACCAGCCGGTCTGAAGCTGAAGAAGATTCAGGTGATTTTGAAACGAACTCAATCTCAACAACTGAAAGCATTTCACCCTCGTATAGTTTTCAATTGTCAGACCGTGATGTGTTATTGATCAATGCTAGTTATTCTACGAAAGAATACTCAACCACTGACTTTAGTGATAGTAGACGTCGTTCCTTATCAACAAGTTGGCAACATCAGTTTACTGAGCGTTTTAATGGTGGTATTAGTGTGTCGGCGAGTAATAATAAATCAATTGATCTGCTCAACTTGACAGATGACGATATTTATAATGTGTCGTTAACCACAAAATATGATCTTTCAGAAATTTGGGTCGTTAATGGCAGTGTAGGGGTGCGGCAGCTCAAAAGTGAACAGACAGACTTATTTGGTTTTACAGAGGATACCAGTGATACTGGCTCATCGTTAGACATGAGTCTCACTTATAAAGGAGAAGTGGATAGTGCAAGTTTGAACTTGTCACGCTCAATAAGTCCTTCTAGCACGGGTGGTGTAACTGAGCAGGATAGAATTAGCCTTAACTGGTCTAGAGAGTTAACCGAAACACTATCAGCGCGAGTTAGTACCAGTTTTCAAACAACGACTTCCACAATTGATAGTAATGATGAACGTGAAAATATCAATTTCTCACCTTCAGTGAACTGGATGTTCTCGCCAGATGCTAGCGTAGCTTTATCATATACGTACCGTCAGCAAAAAGAAGAGTTACAAGATACCGATGCAAGCAGTCAAGCAGTTATGTTGACGTTAAACTATAATTGGGATGGTTTTAGAGTCTCCCGCTAATTTATTGAGAAAAAATGGAAGAAGATGTTAAAGGAATAAGTGATTACTTAGAAATTCTTAATCGCCATAAAAAATTAGCTATATATCCAGCAATTTTTCTTATATTACTTTCTGCAGCTATTGCACTCTTATTGCCTGCAACTTATAAATCTAGTGGCTTAATTTTAATTGAGTCTCAAGAGATTCCTAATGATTTAGTGCGCTCAACAGTCACCAGTTACGCTGATCAAAGAATAGCCGTCATTAAACAAAAGTTAATGACGACAACGAGAATAATGGATATTGTTAAACGCCATAATCTTTATACGGAAGAACGACAAAAATCACCTCCCTCGGTGATTGTTAACTACTTTAAAGAAAATATGTTTATCGATATGGTCAGTGCGGATGTAACAGACCCTCGTAGTGGGCGTGCAAAACGTGCAAACATTGCTTTCAATGTATCGTTTATGGATAAAAACCCAACCACAGCACAGGTGGTTGCTAATGAGTTAACGACACAATTTCTTAGTGAAAACGTCAAGACGCGTACTGCACGTGCACAAGAGACAGAAGGTTTTTTAAAAGAAGAAGCTAATAAGTTTAAGCGTAAAATTCAATTATTAGAAAAAAATATTGCTGACTTCAAGGAAACTTATAACGACAGTTTGCCGGAGCTACTTCCTTATAATTTATCAATGGTAGAGAGTATTCAGAAAGAATTGGTGGATAGTCAAAATGAACTCATTGATTTAAAAGAGCAAATAATATTAATGAATATAGAGCTAGCTAACCTGGATGCGTTAATGCCGTCTACAGGCATGCAGCAGCCAGCGACAGCTACTCAACAACTTGCTATTGCGAAAGGTGAATACACAGCCCTTCAGGGGAAATATTCAGAAAATCACCCGGATATTAAACGTTTGAAAAGACAAATTGAAAGCCTTGAACTTGATGTTAAGCAATCAGTTAATAAGGAAGCTTCTTCAATTCAGTACAGAAGTCCGTTGTCTTTGAAAATTCAGTCAAGTATTAAATCCTCTGAACGAGAAATCAATAGAATTTTATCTGCCAAAACAGAATTAAAACAAAAGTTAGCTCTGTTTGAAAAACGTGTTGCTGATACTCATCAAGTTAAAAGAGCTTATGATGATTTAATTCGTGACTATGACAATAACCAAGCGAAATACAAAGAATTAAAGGCTAAGGAACTACAGGCGGAGCTAGCCAAAAACCTTGAGTCTGAAAATAAAGGTGAAAGCTTTACCTTGATTGAACCACCACGTGTTCCTAGTAAACCAGAGAAACCAAACCGGCCAAAAATATTTATTCTAGGCGTGGCAGGGTCTATAGCGGTAGGTGTTGGTCTTGCTTTGTTATTTGAATTATTGGTGGGTGGTGTGCGTGGTTATCGCGAAATCAGCCGTGTTACCGGTAGTGCTCCCCTTGTCGTTATCCCTATGTTAACGGTAAAAGGTGAGCATATTGTAAAAACAACCAATCACTACACAAAATTATATTGGCTGCTTGGGGCGGTTGTGATTTTAGTCATAGGTGTTCACTTTTTTGTTATGGACCTTGAAATACTATGGTTTAAGGTCCTTCGTAAAATTAGCTTACTTTGAATGTTCAACGTTATTTAAGGAAATAAGTATATGGATAGAATACAAAAAGCGTTGGATAAAGCAAAAGGAAAACAACAGCCTGAGTCTAATGCATTAAATGATGTAAAACGAAAGGCTGCTGTTGCAACTAAAAAACCAGCTTTAGATATTACTCAAGATATAGCAGGCATTACTTATACTCAAACGAAAGTAGTAGAGGTTTCTGATCAAGGCTTAGCCGATCAACAAGTGATTGCATCACAATATAGTAATGCACAGTCGGGTGTGTTTAGAATGCTTCGTACACAAGTATTGCAAAAAATGCGTGAAAAAAGTTTCCAGACCCTTGCCATCACATCACCAACAGCCGGTGAAGGTAAATCTTTGGTTTCTTCAAACCTTGCTGTTGCCATGGCAATGGAATCAAATCAAACAGTTTTATTGGTGGATCTAGATTTACGGAACCCAACGTTAGGTAATTATTTTAGTTTAAATGTAAAAGCTGGCTTAAAAGATTACTTGGAGGGTGATATTGAGCTTTCTGATGTGCTAATAAACCCTGGCATTAAAGGATTAGTTATATTGCCAGGAAAGGGTCGGGCAGAAAACTCGGCGGAATTGTTATCAAGTAAGAAAATGAGCAGTTTGGTGTCTGACTTAAAAGCGAAATATAATTCAAGAATGATTATTTTAGATACGCCGCCAATCTTGCAAACGGATGATGTTTTATTAGCGTCTAAATATATTGATTCTACGTTATTGGTTTTGGAAGATGGTAAAAACAAAGAATCTGAAATAGTTAAATCCCTTCAGTTGTTAGAAGGTACTCACCTTATTGGTAGTGTGCTCAACAAGTCCGAGAAACCGACGATGCACCAAAGTTACTAAAAAATGTATACGGAACATTTTGGCTTAAATCATAAGCCATTTAATCAAGTACCTGACCCGCATTTTTTATACTTAAGCCCTAATCATAAAAAAGCTCTAACACTGTTAGAGTATGGTGTTGTTAGTCATGCTGGTTTTACCGTGGTAACAGGTGAAATTGGAGCGGGTAAAACAACACTAATTAGAGCATTACTAAAAAAAATAGATGATGACTGTGTTATTGGTTTAATCAATAACACGCATGCATCATTTGGTGGGCTAATGGAATGGGTTTTAGATGCTTTAGATATTGAATCATGCGCATCTGATAATGCCGGTAGATATAGAGATTATATAAACTTTGTCATCGAGCAATATGCAGAGGATAAACGTGTCATTCTTATAATAGATGAGGCACAAAATCTTAGTGTAGAGGCACTAGAAGAATTACGTTTATTGTCAAATGTAAATATTGATGCAGATATATTTATGCAGTTAATTCTCACAGGGCAACCGGAATTAATTGATAAATTGAATGAGCCAGAACTTGAGCAATTCGCCCAACGTATCGGGGTGGAATTTCACCTGAACTCCTTAGATTATAGGCAAACAGAAAAGTATATTACGCATCGATTAAAAACAGCCGGTGCAATCCATCCTATCTTTACGCATGAAGCGTGTGCAGCCATATTTTGTTACAGCGAAGGTGTGCCTAGAAGAATAAATAACCTATGTGACTTCGCTTTAGTGTATGCCTTTGCCGATGACTTAGAAACGATAAAAATAAATACAGTTTTAAGCATGATGAAAGATAAAAAAACATCACGCATCATCAAACCATCGGGGAAACCAAACCCACAAGTAGATAGTGTGCGGAACTTATTGAAAGACAAATACAAGATAGTCTTAACATAAACGTCTGAGCTCTAATCTTGGAGTTTTTAACGGGCATATTCAAGCTAGTTAATTAGCAGAGTATTTAGAGAAGTTGTCTTAGATGACGATGTTAATTACAAATAGCCGATAGAGTGGTGAGTGGGACTGAAGTATATATGACACCCTTTTTGTTTGATGATACTCAGACCTTTTGCCTCGTTGTAAATTGCTTAGTTTAGTTTGAAAAGATGTGTTTTTGATAAAGTGTGACCCAGTATATGTTTTTAATTTATTACTCCTCTATTATAAGTTTACAGCTAATATACAACGGGACGGGCGTGCAATAAATGCTTATTCCCTTAACCCGATATAAAGTTCTAATTGCTAAATGGAATCACAGGAAAATGAAATATGGAAACCTCTAGTATGAAAAAACCACTAGCTGCTCTTATATGTATGAGTGTCCTAATGTTTGGTTGCTCAGAAACAGAACCAGATATCGAAGTAGTTGGAAAAATTAATCAAGACATCAGTGAGAACTCTCCAGCAGCAGGGCGGTCGGCTACAGTTAAATATATTCAGAAGACTCAGAGTGATGGTGTGGCCTCTTTTTCCTGGGCCCCACCCAAACAAATAAGAGAGTCCCGCAAGGATGTCGAGTTGATAAGAATTGTTGAAAACTCAAACCAAGTGAGTGGTCAAAAGACACATAGCTCAGCTAAAACCTTTGGTTCTACAAGCCCACAGTTAAGCTTAGCATCAACAGAATTTAGTGGATCAGGTGGATCAGGTGGATCAGGTGGATCAGGTGGATCAGGTGGATCAGGTGGATCAGGTGGATCAGGTGGATCAGGTGGATCAGGTGGATCAGGTGGATCAGGTGGATCAGGTGGATCAGGTGGATCAGG
>Ga0209345_10000269_pt1 | contig 69146 bp, 55 predicted proteins | sample Cruoilmetagenom7_FD_187294 | JGI IMG/M metagenome (GOLD analysis project Ga0209345, IMG submission 187294) | Oil polluted marine microbial communities from Coal Oil Point, Santa Barbara, California, USA - Sample 7 (SPAdes) (version 2) | ecosystem: Environmental > Aquatic > Marine > Oil seeps ... | reverse complement strand
TTCCGATCTGGTTTCTGTCCGAAGCATTGATGCCGAGCGTCAGGAGGCGATTAAACAGCGGACAGAAACCGAACGCGAAGCCCAGCGCCGGCATGATACCTACAAAGCCCGCGCTGAAGCTGCCGAGCGGCTGGAAACAGAGTTTTCGCTGGTCGAACGCACCCGTAATAACGCTCAGAACAAGCTTGCCAATGTGCGCCTGCGAGTCAAAGAAGCGCAGGCTGCCCGCGTCGCAACAATCAGCAAGGATCTCGAGGCGGTTCAACGTAAGCTGAAGGCCTTCGATGAGCAGACCGGAGAGGGTATCCGGGACGTTGAATCCGGCTTTCAGCAGCAGATGCTGGATGTGCGAGGCCATTGGGCTGAGCAGGAGGCGGAGCTTCAGTCCAGTATCGACCAGTTGTCTGAACTGATTGCCTCGGCGGAGTCTGAATATAAAGCCCGCCTCAGGAAAAAACGCGAGATATACGATCAGCGCTTGTCAGAAGAGGGCATTGATCCGAAGGTGGTTCAGGAAGCAAGAGACGCGTTAGGCACACTTAAAGGGACGGTTGAAAAAATCGTTGCGTCTGAGGATCTCGTGCGTGGATACCGGAAGTGGCGCGAACAGGAATGGAGCAAGGTTGAAGCGCTTACGGAACAGGCCAGTCAGGCAAAGGCACAGCGAGAGGCTGCCGTCCGTAAACGTGATGAGGCAGAGCGAACCTGGAAGGAACAGGACCGCAAGCTGAAGGTGTCTGTTGCCGAGCACCAGAGCGCCGTCAAAACGCTACGGGATCAGACGGAGGCCGCCGAAGGAGTGCTCAGGCACTTTCAGGGCGAAACGCTTGCTGAAGGCTTTCCGGGCAACATTGCTGATCTCACACAGGAGCTTCAGGGCACCTATCAAAAGCTGGAGCAGTTGCGTAAAGAGGTGGTTGGCACCTTTGACCAGGCCACATCTATTCTGAACCGGTATGACAACACCCAGATCCAGCAGGCCTGGCAGAAACTGTCTGCCTACAGGCGCAGCCAGATGACCGGCGAGGTGCTGGATCATGAGGAAAGCTTCAAGTTGGCGCGGGTTCCGGATCTGCGTGAGCTGTTGGATACCGATATACCCCAGCTACGTGATGCGCTGATTGATCAGTTTGTGTCCGAGGCAGGCAGCCTGGTTAAGTATTTCGACAGCCTGGAAGTCATGGCACGTGAGGTAAAAGCGGTTTCGAGTTTGCTGAAGCGCAAGATCAATACGGATCAGCAGATCGAGAGCCTCAGCGATATTCAGGTGGTGCTGGAGCCTCGCGTCTATGAGGACGAAACCTGGCAGCCGTTGAAGGAGTTTGTAGAACAGTGGCAAGCGTGGATTCCTATGAACCGCCGTTCTCTGCCGAACGATGGAATTCTGAGGCGTTTTAAACTGGTTACTGACACCCTGAGTGACGCCAAAGTAAAAGAAAGTGTCGAGTCGATGATCGACATGCGTCTGGAAATGAAAGAAAACGACCGGCAGGTGGTGATTCGCACCGATGCGGATTTCCTGTCCGCCAGTTCAACGGGGCTCACTTACCTGGCGATCATGACTGTATTCATGGGGCTCACACGCTATCTGTGCCCGGATCTGAATACCCGTATTACCTGGCCCATTGATGAGCTGGCAACACTTAGCCCCAACAACATCTCTCATCTGGCCGATATGCTGGAAGCGAACAATCTGACCATGATTTCTGCATGTCCGAAGCTGGACAGAAGCCTGCGCAAATTCTTCGAAAACAAGATTTCGCTCAAGCAGGGGCGGGTTCATACCTATGAAACGTCGGCGAATCAGGGAAAGCACACCGGGATGTTCGCAAGTCTGAGCCACGGCGCCCAGACTCCGCAGGCAATAACAGAAGAGGTGCCAGATCATGAGTAGTCCACTGTTCGAACGCACGGTTACAGCGCTGCTTCAGGAGCGGGTGATCTGTGAAGTCAGTGACGACGAGTTATACAACTATCTGCTCTTGCCGGGCAACCAGGATGCGGTAAACCGCTTTTTGGGTCAGATCAACCGAACGCTTCGGCAGACCAGCGCCCGCGATGCATTTGTATGTGCGTATCTGGATACCTCAGATGCAGAAACCAGAGAAGCGATCCGTCATCAGTTCCGGGACGTTGCCAACAATCTTGAGGCCTTCGTTCAGTTCCTGCGACTTGTGATGATGCTGGGCGCAAATGATCGCCCGGTATTGCCCGGCGACAAGCTGTCTGAGGGCGCCATACTGGAACGCATTGCGGCGGCACCTGCGCTGGAATCAAAGCTGAGGTCGCTGGCGGAGAAAAAGGTGTTTCACACCAAACGCGCAGATTCAGCCGGCCAGATTCGCGCGGTACTCTCCAGCCTGGAGAAAATGGGGTACCTGAAGCCTGTGGGCACCACTGGCAGCCTGTTCCGGGCCACTGGCAGATGGAGCTGGCTGTACGATGCCATGACATTCATTCAGGCCCATGAAGGCATTCAGGCGACGGAAGATGCTGATTCCGAGCAGATGAGGCTTCACTGATGGCTCGTGCTCAAGATGCTCATAGCACACTCCGCGCCCTGGCAAAATATGGCGAGGCGATTCTGGAGGCGCACCTGCGTAACGGAAACCGTATCCCGGATTCTGATGACAATCTTGGCCTGATTGAAACCCTGGAACATCATCGGCTGGTGTGGCGCATTGGTGAATCTGAAGACCTTCAGCTGAAAAAAGTTCTGGTGCAGTTTCTCGATCACATAACGGAATCGGAAAGGCGTCGCTACGCCAGTGCCCAGGTGCACATTCTGTGGCAGCAACTGAGTGAGTTGTTCCAGGAATACAAAGAGGCCAAGAAGCGGTCCGCCCTGAGTGACATTGACCGGCTTGAAGGCGAAATCAAAGAGTGCCTGGCGGATGTGATAGAAGATATCCGCAACGCTACTGAGGCTTTTGCCACCTATATCAATACCGGGTTTGCCTACATTACAGATTTGCATCTGCGGATTCGTGAAAATGAGCGGGTTATTGAGCGGGCAGGCCGCCTGATTACGCTGTTCGAGAGCTTTCGTATCCGGGAGCTGGCGGAGCAGGCTGGTTCGGACGCTTTTCTGAAGCGGCTCTTGTTGCGTCACCTGCCGGCCACTCTGGAGTCTTCCCAGAAGAACCTTTCCTACGCACTTAACCAGCTGCGAAAGATGCTGGTACGCATGCGTGAAGACCAGCGGTTGAGCCGGATGGTCGGTGCCTTTGAAGCACACTTCATTAATAACCGCGGGTTTGAACCGTCTATTGACCACCTGGATTTGCGGCAGGTTCCGGAATCTCTCAATACAGTGGCTCCTTTCCAGATACGTGGCTTCGGGGACATATACGATTCTGCTGATGATCTTGAGCTGATAGAGATAGCGGCCAAAGCCAGGACGGTTCCTGCTGACATTGAGGATAAGCCTGTTCCGGATGGTGTAGACACCGTCAGTTTTGACGTGGCAGGCGAAACCGAAACAGAAGATGACGACCCGGTAGAAGACGCCATTGAGGAACTGATTCAGCTGGTTGTAGACGGAGCGCTTGGTGAGGGAGCGATCCTCGCGTCCGAGGCGCTTGCCGGTACCGGGCTGAGGATCGACAAAGCCGACTGGCTGCAAGCTATTGTGTCCGAGATTGAATCTCTGCCTGATGGGGACCAGAGGCATATTGAAGTGATCTACCACCAGACCCCGCACTGGATTTACCCGGACAACGTAATGATTTCTGACCTGACCCTGAAGCACAATCATGCCGGCTGAAATCGCTGCCATAGAACGCTTGCTAAAGGCGGGAAAATCGAAGGTTCAGCGTAATAAGCTTTGGGAACAGATCTGCGCCGAAAACGGGGTAGGGCAGGTCATTGGCAGAGATATTCATTTTTCGCCCGATGACAAGCAACGCCTGCGGGACTATATCCGGGCAGAGCATGGTGTGGATCCGCAATATGACTCCCGCGCCGGGGGGCGAATGGTTATGGCCCGCCAGAACGCCAGTGAAAAGCTCAGCAGGGATTCCGTCTTTGGTCACTTGCTCGTAATGGCAACAGCAGGCACCACGAAGCTGAGAGTGAACAGCGCAGATGTGAGAACGCCCCACGGTAGTGTGCTCAGCGTGCTACCGGAATACCTGGATACCGACCACCTGAGGTCCGGGAAGCTGGTGATTGTTGAAAATGGCGGCTTAATGCCCTTTTGGGCGGATCTCAGGCTGCCGGATTCCTGGAAAAACTCAGTGATTCTGTATCGTGGCCACCGGGAAAATGCCCGTGCCGTGCTGGAAATTGCCAGCGACCAGCCCGCTGATAAACTGGCCTGGTTCTTTGACTTTGACCCGGCGGGGCAGGCCTTTGCGCTTGATCAAGGCCGAGGGAGTACTTTGGTGCCTCAGAATTGGCGTGAGTTTGGCGGGCATACACCATTTAACCAACCAAAGACTCACCGCAACCAGGCTTCGGCTCTGAAACGATTTAAAGCCCGGGCCAACGGTGAGCTTCTTGCGATTGCTGAGCACATGGCAAGCGAAGAACTGGCATTGATGCAAGAGCACATGGTCCTGCGGCATGTGCAGTTGGAGGCTATAGCCATTGAGGGTAGGGCAATGGCTATAGCGCCGGACTAGCTTCTTGCTTAGAAACTACCTTCAAGCCTTGCCACAAGGCCTTTGCCGGGAGACAGGATTTCACCTTCAGTAAGGTGTTCCCTGTATCGCTTATCCAGCAGGTTGTTTCCTTCCAGGGTAACTTTCAGATTGCTCAGATCGCCCGCTGAACCGAAGTCCCATCCCAGGGATATATCAATGGTTGCATAGCCCGGTGTGCTGCTCTCAGTATTGTTGGAGAAGATGTCAGCCGTTCGGTTCTGTTCGGCTACCGCACGAACCTGGCTATGCCAGTTGAAGCCAGGGCGTGACCGCTGGCCAAGTCCAAGGGTGAGTTCGGGCGCAGGCATCTGGTACAGCGGCTCGTCATCCTGTTTGTTTTCGCCGCGAAGCCAGGTAAGGCTGCCATCAATATCAATGGCAGGGGCACTGGCGTTGAGTGCCTCCATCGGCATTATGAAGCCTGCTTCTGCACCGTAGATCGTGACTTCGTCCAGGTTTTCGGTTTGCTTGATAGGCAGGTTGTTACTGGGGTTGTTGGTTCCTGTTACCCGGCCAGCAATGTAGTCATCGATCCGGGTATAAAAAGCGGCGAGCTGGTATTCACCCAGGCGACCGCGCCCTTTGACCCCGATTTCTGCACTGGTAGATTTTTCCGGATCCAGCTGAGGGTTGCCCTGGTGGTAGTATCCATCGCCCCGCGAGGCATCCTCGAAGCGCTCCCGCATATCCGCAGCACGGTAGGCTGTGCCTAAAGAAACGTAGGGATTCACCATGGGGCTCAGGTTGTAGATGGCCCCTGCAGACCAGGACAGTGTCTCGTTGGTGTTTTTCAGGCCAGTCGTAAGGGCGCTCGTGCCATTACCCACTACGCTGGCATCACCGGTAACCTTGTCATACCTGGCTCCAATCTGGATATTCCAGTTGCCGGTAGCAATGTCATCTTGTACAAAAACACCCTGACTTTGTATTTCCCCGTCCCTGAAAGGCGAGTTGGAAACTGCGGTATCAGATGTCGCCGGGCTATAGGTAAACCGTTCCGGGTCTGCGGTCATTTCCCAGGCTTCGAGGCCCACCGTTAGCAGGTGGGCTCCGGCAACCGGTATTCTGTACTGGGCTTTGGCTCCATCTGTATCAAAACTGACGTCATTCCACACCTGATTGCGATCCTTGAAATCCCAGAAGGCTCTTATTTCACGCTCTACCTCCTGGCGGTAAATGCTTGCTTCGAATGTTCCGGATGCGATCGCGGCTTCGTAGCCGAGTTCTGCCAGGGTTCTGCTTTGTTTCGGCGAGTGAATCGTGAGTGTGCCATTACCGCCAGGGCCGGATTTTGCCGAGCCGGGGTACCAGACCTCACGGTCTTCGTGGTTTTGCAGGTTCAGCGTCAGTTTCTGAGTGTCCGTGAGGCGATAGGCGTATTTTGCAAGCAAGGATTCTGATCGGTAACCACTGTTCTCCACATCGCCATCCGGAGTTTTATAGTCATCCACATCTTTGGCCGCAGCTCCGAGAACAAGGCCGTGATTCTTGCTGGAGAGTTGAACCAGAGCACCTCCCGCCAGGCTGCTGTCTACTGTTCCAGTACTGCCCGAGAACCGACCGTGTGCCTCAGCAGATTCCGTAAAACCTGCTTCGGGCGTACGCAGGTTGATAGCCCCGCCCAGTGCGCCGGTTCCGTGCAGCACAGAGCCAGGCCCTTTTACTACTTCAACGCTGTCCATCAGGCTCATGGCTGCCAGCGAGGCTATAGCGCCCTGAGGCTGGGCGGAGTTGAGCCGAACACCATCCACCAGCACGACAACACTCTCCTTTTTCAGGCCGCGTATGACAGGGTTGCCACCCCAGCCACCACCATCACCCTGAACAGCAAGGCCAGGTTTGCCTTTGAAGAGATCCCCCGCGGTTTTTGACGCAGCTGCGTCACTGGAGCTTAGTTTTTCGGTTGCGCTGGCGGTTTCGAGAGTATCCGCTTCGTAACCCTTGGCAGTCACAACCAGCTCATCCAGCCGGGTTTGTTGGGCGTAGGCGGCCAGCGGTAAGGCGGCGGTTGTTGATAACGAAAGAATAGCCATGCTCAGGCGGCTGGGTTTCATGGATGCTCCAGGTGAAATGTTGGGAAAGTCAGTACTTGAATGACAATGGTTATCAATAATACTCTAAATGCAAACGAGTATCATTTGAGAATTATCAAGAGTTCTCAGGAAGGTAACGGTTATTCTGTTCACTCGTTAAAAGAGCAGGGAATTATGAGTCGTTTGATCAAAGCTGGTCTGGGTTGGGGGGGCAGTCTTACCGGCATATTGCTGTTTGTGGCGATGTGGGAGTGGGGCAGTCTGCACTATGGCAGCTTTCTGTTACCCGGCCCCCGGGATGCGCTGGCCTCCATACACAACTTCTCGCAGGAGGGTGAGCTCTGGGGTGCCATTTGGGCGACAACCTGGCGAGCGATGGCCGGATTTGCCATAGCAGCGACGGCAGGCTTGGTGCTGGGCCTGATGGCTGGTTTGTCTCACACCCTGGGGCGGGCTCTGGAGCCGGTATCCACCGTGCTGCTGGGCATTCCTCCTATCGCCTGGATTGTGCTGGCTATTCTCTGGTTTGGCAGCGGCTCCATGGCCGCTATTTATACCGTTGCCGCAACAACCCTGCCGGTTACTTTTGCCGGCGCCCAGATAGGGGCCCGAACTCTCGACAAGCGTTTGCAGGAGATGGGCGATGTCTATTGTGTGCCCGGATGGATGCGGCTCTGGGATTTTTATCTGCCCCACATAGTGTCTTATGTATTCCCTGCGTTGATCACAGCATTGGGTGTTGCCTGGAAAGTCACAGTGATGGCGGAGCTGTTTGCAACAGAAGAGGGCGTGGGGGCGGGCCTGGCAATGGCCAGGGTTAACCTGGACACAGCCGGTGCCATGGGCTGGATTATGGTTGTGGTCGTGCTTTTGCTGATTGCTGAGCATGGTTTTTTAAGACCGCTGCAAAAAAGGATGGAGCCGTGGCGACAAGGGGTGGTGCAGGCAAAATCATGATGAGTCTTAACGACGTTTCATTGACTCTCGGTCCGAATCAAATCCTTCAGGCTGTGGATTTGCAGGTTCGGCCCGGCGAATCAGTCTGCCTTGTGGGCCCTTCTGGTTGTGGGAAAACCAGCCTGCTTAGGCTCGCTGCAGGGCTTGTTGAAGCTTCCTCCGGATCAGTGAAGAACCACTTTGCGTGCACGGCTGCAGTGTTTCAGGAGCCACGCCTTCTGCCCTGGCGACGCATGCTGGACAACATTGCGCTGGGCCTGAAGGCCCGGGGCGTTCCGCGCAAGGAGCGCCAGGACAAGGCCCGGGAACTTGCGGATTCGGTTGGCCTTGCCGGCAAGTATGCGTTGTTCCCCCATGAACTCTCCGGAGGTATGCAGCAGCGTGTTGCTCTGGCCAGAGCGCTGGCGATAGGTGCGGATTTTCTGTTGCTTGATGAGCCTTTCAGCGCACTGGATGTGGGGCTTCGGAATGAGGCTCAGGAACTTGTGCAGCATCTTGTGGTTGAGCGCGGGATTTCAAGTTTGATGGTAACTCACGATCTGACAGAAGCCTTGCGACTGGCTCACCGGGTTATTGTCATCTCAGGTTCCCCGGGCAGGGTGGTTTATGAACACCAGGTTGGCGAGCCTTTTGCGGGCCGGACTCAGGCCTGGCTTTACGAGGCTGCCGCACATTTGTTGCGACAGCCTTTGGTGAACCAGAGTTTTTTATACAATCCACAATCGGAGATGGTATGAACACAATACACCGGCGGGATTTTCTCAGGCTGGCGGCCAGCTCTGCAGTGTTATCGGCTCTGCCATTCCATCGGGCCATGGCGCAGTCATCCACAAAGCTGACTGCCGCAACACCCTATGGCCTTCCACAGGTCATCCTGGCCAGAGCGCTTGAGGATCCGGCGGTGCAGGGACGGATTCCGGAGCGGGAACTGAAAGCCTGGAAGGATCCTGACCAGCTCAGGGCATGGCTGGCGAGAGCTGAAGTGATGCTTGCCGCAACGCCCACCAATGTGGCCGCAAACCTGTATAACCGTGGCGTCCCTCTTGTGCTGATGAATGTAAACGTGTGGGGCACCCTCGGTATGCTGGGGTTGACGGAGAAGGGTGCGCTGCAGTCTGTTGATGATCTGGCGGGTCGTCATGTCGGGGTCCCGTGGCGCGGCGATATGCCAGACCTGGTATTCCGCTATCTTCTCGGAAAAGCTGGCCTGCAGATAGGGCGGGATCTGAAAGTGTCCTATCATTCCAGCCCGTTCGAGACTGTGCAGATGTTTGTGGCCCGGCGCCTGGATGTGGCCGTCCTGCCAGAGCCCATGCGCACAGCTACGCGATTACAGGCAGCTCAGTTTGGTCAGGTGCCGGCTGAGCTGGATATGCAGGAAGAATGGGCACGGCTGACAGGCGAAAAGCCCGGGCTGCCGCAAGCTGGTGTTGTTTGTCGCCGGGAGTTTCTGGATCAGTACCCGGAACAGGTTGAGGTGTTACAGAGTGCCATCCGTCGCGCAGTAGACTGGGTCGTCGCAATGCCGCAGGAGGCCGCCGTGACAGGCAGCCGGAATTCCCCTCTGTCCACGAGTGTCTTTGAAGGAGCAATTCCCCGGACACGTATTCATATGGCGTCCGCGGCGGAGTCCCGGCAGCAGCTTGAATCATTCTTCACAGCGCTGACCGAGCTCTCCAGCGGATTCATCGGCGGGAAGCTGCCAGGCAGTGATTTCTATCTGTCAACTCCAGCTGATGAAACGGGAGGCCGGGGATGAAATCAGCGGATTCGGTTTTCCAGAGTCCATGGCTTGCCTATGGATTCCGGCCCTTTTTTCTGTTGGCGGCTGCCTATGCCCCGATTGCTTTGATTCCATGGGTAGGCTCGCTGCTTCAGCAATTCACTTTGCCCATGGCGATGACGTCTCTTGAATGGCATGGGCACGAAATGCTGTTCGGATTTGCGAGCGCGGCACTGACAGGCTTTCTGCTGACCTCTATTCCATCGTGGGCCGGTGTTCGGGCTATCAAGGGTAAAACTCTGGCGGCGATTGTTGTTCTATGGCTACTGGGGCGGCTTGCATTCTGGATGTCTGCCAGTTTGCCGGATTTGCTGGTTGCAGCTGTGAACTTTGCCTTTCCCCTCTCTTTGATCGTCTGGGCAATGCCTGCGTTACTGTCTGAGGGTGGCCGTCGCCACCTGAGTATTGGCCTGGTGTTGCTGGCATTTGTTCTGGTTCAGGGGGTGTTCTATATGGGCTGGCTTTGGCCCGGCTTGTTGCTGCTGCCTCCTCTGGTTCTCCTGAATACCGCCGTTAATATACTGCTTGTTCTCATTGCTCTTACCGCCTCGCGTATTGTGCGTGTAGTGGCGCTGGCTGCAACAAAAGAAACCGGACAAGCTGGACTTTTTCGGTTAACTCCTGCCCGTGAATATCTGGCAATTACCGCGCTTATTGCCTATGTGGTGGCTGATATGCTGGCGCCGGGGCACCCTGTTACGGGATGGATTGCTTTAGCTGCGGCTGCGGCCCAAGCCGACAGGTTAAGCGAATGGCCGTGGGGTAAGGCTATAGGACGGCTGTATCTGTTGTTATTGACGACGGCCTATTGCTGGATGGTGGCAGGCCTTGTTCTGGTAGGTGTAAGCGCACTGATTGATAGCCTGCCGGGTTATGCTGGCCGGCATGCACTTTCAGTCGGGGCGGTAGGCACTGCCATTCTCGCAGTATTCTGCATCGCTGGCCTGAGACATACCGGCCGCGCACTTTTGCTGCCAAAAATAATATGGCTCGCGTTAGTCATGCTTGTTCTCGCCGTATTGCTGCGAACTCTGGTTCCTGTATGGTGGCCGGAAATGTACCTGCTGGCAGGCGTTGGCTTGCCATTTCTGTTCTGGCTTGTCAGTTTTTTTCTGTACCTGACTGGTTACGCCGGTTTTCTGGTCAATGCCCGTGCAGATGGGCAGGCGGGCTGACCGGACAAAGGCTGATTGTGCCCTATTGACGATTTTTAACTGGAGTGATGTCGGACTTCACATCAATAATCCTCCCCGCTATGTACCATTCGATAAATTCAGCGATGTTTTAGTAACCAAAATACTATGAAGTGCATCATTAATATGTTGAAGACATGGGCAGCTGCGTTTTTTCTTGGAGCTGTGCTTACGGGGTGTGGAGGTGGTTCCGGCGGGAGTGCCAGCCCGGGGCTGGAAAACTCTGCAGTTCTGAGCTGGAGTGCACCCGAGCGCCGTGTAAACGGTGAGGGTATCAAAATGGCTGAACTGGACAGGTATATTATCCGTTATGGTCAGGATGCCGATAAGCTGGACCGTGAGATTGTTATTCCTGATGCTCAGGCGAAGGCCAACATGACGCACAGGGTGACCGGGCTGGGTGCCGGTGTCTGGTATTTTACGATCCTTGTTCAGGACAACAATGGCTTGCTGAGCCCCCCCTCTGAAGTTGTGGACAAGGAAATCGAGTCCTGAGAAAGGCTCCGGCGGCCTGCCCGGCAAGATCCGGTCAGGTTACGACATCGGGTCTGCGATCGGCAGCTTTAGTGTAAAAGAAGAGCCTTCTCCGGGGGAAGAAACCACATAAATTTCACCCCGGTGCTTCTCGATCACCGTTTTCACGAACGACAATCCCAGCCCTGTACCGTGAATACCTGCAAGCTCACTGCTTTTTTGGCGGCGGTATCGGTCGAAAAGGTAGGGCAGTTCCTCCGGCGCTATGCCAAGGCCTTCATCTGCAATCGTGAGGCATGCCTGATGTCCGGCACGGAAGACCTGAAGGCTCACTGCTGAGCCTTTTGGACTGTACTGTACGGCGTTGGTGAGCAGGTTGATAACTGCACGTTCAAGCAATTCTGCATTACCTCTAAGCCACAGATCTTCTGTACCTTGCAACTGCAATGAGATGTGCTTTTCGAGAGCTTGTTCGCTCACGCTGTCACGGGCATTTTCAACTATGGCCAGAAATTCGCACTCATAAAAACGGGTTTCTGTCAGTTGCTCGGCGCGTGCCAGCTGAACAAACTCTTCAGCCAGGTGGTAGCTTCGCCTGGCCAGTCGCCCCAGTTGTTCCAGCTGGCTTTGATCGATATGGGACGGGTCACGTTTCAGTTGTTCTATCAGTGCCAGTTGCGACACCAATGGCGAGCGGACATCGTGGGAAATAAAGTCGATAGCCTCCCGGTGTTGGCGTTGCTGTTTCCGAAGTTCAGAAATATCTGAAATGTTGGCAATAATTCCGTATTCAATGCTGTCCGGAAGGGCAAACGGAGCGAAGTGAATTAGGAAGTCTTTGTCCCGGATGTTCAGGTCTACCGTCCGGCTTTGCAGCAACGTGAGCGTTTCAGAAACGGTTTCATGCCAGGGCGGGGTTTCGCGTGGATCATGACCTTCCAGAAGTCGTGTCAGGGGAAGCCCCTCCAGACTGGGCATAGGTTCTCCGAACCATTTTTCAATATGGCCGTTGGCAAACCGGATGATGCCCAGTTCATCGGTAACGATGATGCCATCAGGCATGCGCTCAAAACTCCGGCGGATAAATTCCTGCATATGGTTCAGGCGTTCAGTGGCTACTTTTACGCGTTCAATGCGTGCTGAAATATTTTCGCTGGGCCTGAGTAATTGCTCCGTGGGGGCGGAGCTTGCGAGTTTCAGCCGTCGCAGGTAGCGATGTGTGGCTTCCCTGCTCAGATCATTGGGCAATGTAAGGCCGAGCGTGTAGCAGACGCTGCCGCGGTTCAGACGAATCCAGCTCCGGTTTCCCTCATTGCGCCAGAGCCCGGGCACAAGGTTATCCGGAATATCAGTGGATTCAAGGTTGTGGGCGGCGAGGGTATTGTCATTCTCCATCAATAACCAACCCTCTGGCTGAAGCAGAGACTGGAACTGTTCGAGAAGCTGTGTCATCGGGCGCTTTGACAGCTTTGGCAAAGTTACTCGAGGACTGCGGGCCAGTTCATCCAGTTGCCGGTTGAGGAACTGATTGGTCATAGCCAGGCGCAGACCACTGGCAATGGGGAATGCGAACAAGGGAATGATCAGTGCTTGGGCAACCGGGAGCCAGATCCGGAATGTTGTCAGCATGAAGATGCACAGGCCGGCGATCATGACGCCGGCCGCAATGCAGGCGAACAACGTGCGGGTAGGGCGCACCCTGGGCAAGAGCACGGACAGAGTTACCAGCATAATGATAGCCAGAGCTACTCCAGCCCATTCAGAGGCAGGCGTAATGAGTATTCCTTGCTGGTTTGCTGAAAATACATTGGCGTGGAATTCCACGCCAGACATCGGCCTGCTGAGACCTGAGTAAGGGGTTGGCAGAATGTCTCCCAGCCCTGACGCCGTGGCGCCGACAAAAACGGTTTTGCCCCCAAACACCTCTGAAACCGGAGGGGCGTTGAGTACATCGCTATAGGAATAGGTCGGCAGTGTGCCGGCTCCACCCGCGAGTGGAACGATCCGGTAGTCTTCGCGCACGTTTACAAAGGGTGGCAGGCCTTGCGAATCAGGTTGCCTGGAACTTACACCGGAGGCCGCGAGCCCCAGAGCTGGCCAGAGCTGGCGTGTCATTCCGTTGAACAGATAGAGGCCTCTTGCGATCCCATCGTGATCGAGTTCAACGTGTGCATGGCCGAGGCCTGAAGCAGCAGTTATAAGGTCGCCGGCAGGAAACTGTTCACTGAGAAGCAAGTGCGAGTTTGGTGGCGATATATGAACAGGCAGAATAACCTTGCCGTGTTCCTGCATGGCGCGCTTGAGCTCAGCATCGTCGGGGGACGGTTCCGAGAAAAGTATGTCGAATACAATGGTTTCGGCACCAGCCTGGTGCAGTTTACGGATAAGGGCTGCGTGGGTTTCCCGTGGCCATGGCCAGCGACCGTGCCGGGCCAGGCTGAGATCGTCAATGGCGACGATCACGACGTCGGGGGATACGTCGGTTGGGCTGGCTAGCATCGCAGAGTCAAGAAGCCAGTAGTCAACGCGTTGCGGCAGAGCTGTCATTTCTGCTAACAGGAATATTAACAGGAGTGCCAGGCCGAGTGTCCATGGTGTCGTTTTAATAGGCAGCCAATCCCGGGTCATGAGTCCTGCTGTAGGTGTTGATTGTTCAAGAGATTATTCCAGGTACAATTCCCTCCCTGGTCCCCAGCGGCTTTGTAACGGGCCGTCAGAAAGAGCTTTCAGGCGCACAAAATACCGCCTTCCGGGAATAAGACGCAAGGCCGCTGTAGTATCTGGCAGCGTTGCTTCCTTGATAATGTTGTTGAATCCGGGCTCTTCTGCCAGCTGCATCCGGTAGCTGGAGGCTGTATCAACTTTTTGCCAGAATACGCGAACCTGGCTGTCGATGTAATTGATGCTGATGATGCGCACCGGCGGGAGCGTTCCGTTTACGATCAGTTTGCGAGGCTGACTGGTCGCTACTGAATTCCCGCCGGCTTCTGTAACCACGCGCCAGTAATACTGGCCAGGGCTCAGAGGGCGGGAAGGCAAAGCTGTTGTCTCCGGAGCCCATTCGCTGGTTGCTATAAGGCTTCCAAAGGTTTCATCTTCGGCAATCTCTACCCGGGCTACTTCATTTTCGCCGTTGAGTGTCCAGCGGAATTCGGGCATGTCATCGTTTACGCTGCCCCCATTTTCCGGTGTCAGCAAGCTGGCTGTACGGGCCTGCAGATTAACTTCTACCGGGAGTATACCGGGCATTCCTGCCATACCCTGCTGGTCCAGTGCTGCCAGATGAATCATGTACGCACCGTTATCCAGATGATTGACAGCGAAGCTGTTGCCGCTGACTTTCCGGCTTTCCACCCAGAGCCCGCTATCTGTTTCAAAGATATCCAGGCGATAGCTGGTTGCCCGGCTCTGTTGCCAGGTTATTTCCGCCGGCAGCTGTGTGAGCACTGGCGTGAGAGGGTTGATTACCGGTGCCGCTGGCATTTTGCGAATGCTCAGTCTGCTACGGCCGTCATTGGTAACCGTTGCACTATAGCCTGCGGGAATCCGCTGATTCTGGTTTGGCGCTCCGAAATCAACCACCCCTTCTGTCACCTGCAAACTGGTACCTTCCGGCCCCGTTTGCAGAGAAAATGCGGTGCCGCGAACGGCGGCAATGGCCGACGGAGTCTCAATTTCAAAGCGGGCGCCGCCTTCAATCACCGGCTTGACGCGGGTGTGGACTTCTCCCTGGTTCAGCCTCAGCCGGGTGTCGACCATGCCGGATTTGCCATACTGAGTCAGGCGATTGAATACCAGCCGGGAATCCGGGGAGAGGCGGACTTCCGAGCCGTCCGCCAGGGTTATGGTTGCGGCTCCTGTGCCGGAATGCACTTCATCCCCAACCCGTATCAGCGTGTCCTTCCTCAGACTTGTTTTGCGCCCGTCAATGCCTGATATCAATTGAACGCTGCCGGAGACTGATGTGGCGCGGGCAGGTTCGGGTTGTCTCTTCAGCCAGGACAGAGGGATGCGAATGCGGTCTCCTTCTCCAAGCGTGGCGGGATTCTGAATTGTGTTGTATTGAAGCAGGCGGCCAGGACTATAACTTTTGGCCAGAAGATCGTTAGCCACCTCTGCAAAGCTCTCGCCGGGCTTCAAGGTGTAAGTCCACTCAGAGACGGCGTCGCTGGCAGAATTTGCCACAGTGGTCGCCGACCCACGGGTAATGGACAGTTCCGCCCACACAGGCATGCCCAGCATCAGAAGAGCCAGCAACAGACATGCTTTGGTGACAGGCGATATAGGATATTCAGTCATTCTGTACTTGCACTTCCTGATTTGCTTCCTGTGTTCCAGCCATATCATCATTTGCGACTTCGGTTTTCATGGCTTCCAGACGATAGCCGCGCTGGTAGATGGTCTTGATACGGAAACCGTTTTCCGGATTCAGGCCCAGCCGGCGCCGCAGGCGGCTCATGTGCGTGTCTACAGTCCGGGTGTTGATATCCCGCGCCAGCCCCCACACCCGTTCCAGAAGCACTTCCCGGGTGAGCAACCGGCACTGGTTCTGAAACAGAAACAGCGTCAGGTCGAAGTCTTTGTCGGTTAACGTAAGCGGCTCACCATGGAGGTTGATGGTTCGTTGCTGCGTATTGACCTCAAAGGGCCCGTATTTAAGGATTTCTTTTTCATTGTTCGGGTTGGCACGACGCGCCAGGGCATTAATGCGCGCCACCAGTTCTGCGGCTCGGGCCGGTTTCGCGAGGAAGTCGTCCGCACCAGCGTCAAGAGCTTCAACAATGTCGGATTCGCTGTCGCGCTGGGTCAGAAACAGTACAGGGATCGGCCAGTTGATCTGGGCCCTGATGCTTTTTAGAACGTCGATGCCAGTCATGTCTGGAATCTGCCAGTCAAGAATCATCAGGTCATAGCTTCGGTGCAGTGCTGCGCTGAGAAAGCCCTGGCCAGTTGGGAAGCTGTCGCAGTGATGGCCGCGCTCAGACAAAATGGACTGGATGTGCTGCGCCTGTTCCTGTTGATCTTCAAGCAGAGCAATGCGCATTGCGCCTCTCCTGGAGTAAATGGTGTCACGTTGCGATGCTGTTTCGCGGTTGGCGATACAGTAGTCCTGCTATATCACTCGATTGTCACAAAATGCTGAACAGCATTCCGTTTCGTTATGTAGACTTGCGTAAACGGGTCGCAGGTTTCCCGTCATCGTCATCCAGTGTTTGTCGGCAGGCGGGGAAATTACTGCAGCCCCAGAACCAGCCTTTTTTACCTTTTCGTCTTACCAGAGGTGAGAAGCAGTGAGGGCAGGGAATGGGTTTCTGGTCGGTACCATCTTCCGGAACCGCATCCTCAACGGGGCGTGTGCCACGACAATCCGGGTAACGTGTGCAGGCAAAAAAACGGCCAAATTTCCCGTCTCTTTCCGTCATAGGTGCACGGCATTTAGGGCAGTTTGGAGTTTTGGTCTGAGGTCCTGGATCAGGCGCGCCGGCTGCAGGGCCAATGAATCCGCGGATTTCCGACTTCAGCTTTTCCAGAAATTCACGGGGGTCGTCTTCGCCTCTGCGGATTCCTTCCAGGATTGCTTCCCAGACTGCTGTTCTGTCTGGCTTGCTGACGGATTCCGGCAGCGCACCGATCAGTGCCTTGCCTTTGTCCGTGGCCCGGATGTGTCGGCTGTCCCTGTACAGGTAGTCCCGTTTGAACAGGGTGTCGATAATGTTCGCACGGGTGGCCTCTGTTCCAAGGCCGTCGGTGTCCCGCAGGGTTTTTCGCAACTCGGGGTCGGTTACAAATCGAGCTATATTGGTCATCGCCGATAGCAATGTGGCATCGGTGAAGTACTGGGGAGGTTTGGTTTTGCGCTCATTCACGGAGCTGTCTTCGCAGAATACCGGCTCACCCTTATCCAGGCGGGGTAAAGGAGATTTTTCTGCTTCCTGCTTATTGTCCCTGAGCTTCAGTTCCAGTGCTTTCCAGCCAGGTTCCAGTACAGCCGTTTCTGTGGCGCGGAACCGGTGTTCTGCTACCCGCACGGTAAGCCGGCCTTCACGATGTATGGCATCAGCCGAAAACTGCATCAGGTAATAGCGGCTGATAAGGCCGTAGATTTTTTGTTCAGAGGCACTGAGTTTGCCGTTGGGCGCTGTTCGGCTGGTCGGAATAATAGCGTGGTGAGCGTCGACCTTTTTGTCGTTCCAGACGGCAGTCCGGCGGTTGAAATCAGCTTTATTGCAAGCCTCAGCAAGGTCTGGTGCGACCCGGGCTATGGCTCCTGTTACTTGTTCCCGCTGGGCATAGTGCCCTGCAGGCAGATACCGGCAGTCGGAGCGAGGGTAGGTTATGAGCTGATGGCGCTCGTAGAGATTCTGAGCGGTGTCCAGTACGTCTTTTGCCCCCATGCGGAACAGGCGGCCTGCTTCTATCTGCAACGCTGACAATGAAAATGGCAAGGGTGGTGCTTCGGGGCGGTCGCGAAACCGGGACTCAACAACGGAACCTGGCCGGCTGTTAACTGCAGCTGCAATGTGTTCGGCTGTTGCTCTGTCCAGAAGACGGTTTTCTTCGTCCAGATGGTCCTGAAACTGTTCATCGGGAAGCCAGCGCGCCGTGAAGGCTTGCTGATCCGATTCATCTTCCTGAGCTTTGAAGCGGGCTTCCAGGCGGAAGTAGGGCTTGGGCTCAAAGTTTTCGATGGTGTTGTCCCGCTCTACCACCAGCCCAAGTACCGGTGTTTGAACGCGCCCGACGGAATAAACCCCCTTTTGCCCCTGTTGCTGGTAGTTGAGCGTATAAAAGCGGGTGAGGTTGATGCCATAGAGCCAGTCTGCTCTCTGCCGGGCGAGCGCAGAGTGGGAGAGCCTGCGGAACTCCAGGTTGTCTCTGGGGTGCTGGATGGCTTTGGCAACGGCCGCCGGGGTCAGGTCGTTAATGAGTATCCGCTTTACCGGCGCGCTGGTTCCAAAATAGCGAATCACTTCATCGACCAGTAGCTGACCTTCTCTGTCCGGATCGCCAGCGTGGACGATGGTAGTGGCTTGCCGGATCAGAGATTCAAGTGCTTTAAGCTGCTGACGTACGCTGTCTTTGGGGGTTACCTGCCACTTGTCGGGGAACATGGGGAGGTCATGCTGACGCCAGGTCTTCCAGGCCGGGTTGTAACTGGCAGGTTCTGCCGGTTCCAGTAGGTGGCCAATGCACCAGCTTACCGTAGCCGATTCATTTCCCTGGCCGCAGCGGATCCAGCCCTGGCCTTTCTGATAGGGGCCGGGGAGGGCGGCGGCAATTGCTCTGCCGAGGCTTGGTTTTTCGGCGATATACAGAAGCATGGCTTGGGTCTGATTTTATCCGGGTTGGGGTCGCAGGGGAATGTGGCGGTTTGGTGGTTGGGTGTCAAGGTTCGGAGGGTGTCTCTTCTGTAGTAAACTGTTGGTATAAGTGGCTGTGGGGTATCGCCACCAAATTCCGAGCGAATGTTGAGAGTTTAACTGTTATGAAAATCCAGAATACAATTGAAGCCAAGCTGAAAGAAGCGTTTGATGTGAGCATTCTTCAGGTGGAAAATGAAAGCCATAAGCATAGTGTGCCGCCAGACTCTGAGACGCATTTCAAGGTGACTCTGGTGTCACCGGCATTTGTCGGGCAAATGAAGGTTAAGCGGCATCAGGCCATTTATAAAGTGCTTTCGGAAGAGTTGGAGATGGCGGGTGGCGTGCATGCGCTGGCGTTGCATCTATACTCTCCGGAGGAGTGGGAGGCTTCCGGGCAGGTTGCGCCTGCATCACCGAATTGTCTCGGTGGCTCCAAGACGGATTCGCAGGCAGCGGCTTCAGGCGCCCAAAATCAGAATGGAGTGCGTTCATGAGCCAGTTTTTTCAGATTCATCCAGAAAACCCGCAGAAGCGGTTGGTCAAACAGGCGGTAGAAATTCTTCGCAGTGGTGGCGTTATTGTCTATCCCACAGACTCGGGCTATGCCCTTGGTTGTCATTTGGGGGAAAAGCCCGCTGCTGACAAGATCAAGCGGATTCGCAAGCTCGATGACAAGCATAACTTTACGCTGGTGTGCCGGGATCTTTCGGATATCGGAGTTTATGCAAAAGTAGATAACACCCAGTATCGCTTACTTAAAACATTCACGCCGGGGCCCTACACGTTCATTCTGGATGCAACCAGTGAAGTGCCTCGCAGGCTGTTGCACCCCAAGCGGCGGACAATTGGCGTGAGAGTGCCAGATAATGCCATCGTCCAGGCGCTTCTGGGCGAGTTGGGTGAGCCCATTATGAGCAGCACGCTGATATTGCCTGGCGAGTCCGAACCAATGACTGATCCCTACGATATCCGGGATACGCTGGAGCATGAGCTGGATCTGATTATTGACGGTGGTTTTTGCGGAATGGAGCCGACTACAGTGGTTGACTTCACAGGTGACGCGCCCACGGTTGTCCGTGTTGGCAAGGGTGATCCAGCACCTTTTGAGAGCTGATACTCAGGCCCGTGTGTTCAGGTTGAAGGCGTAGGCACCTTGATTTGCTGCAATTTCAACCTGATTCGTCGGAGCTGAACGCCGGAGCGTGTCATAACGGTGTACCAGGTCCTGTAAGCCGTTGAACTGCTGGTCTTCACTGATTATTGTGTCCAGCAGTGAATTGTTCACGCCATAGGCCTGGTTAAGCTTCATGGCATTATCCATGAAGTGCAGAGTCGGTTCATTTACGCTCAACCGGCTGAAAGCATCTGTAAAGTTCTTGTTGACGTTCAGATCGTTCTCTATACGGGTGCGGGTCCCTTCTGGAACTTTTCCGTCCACTACAATCTTGCCGCTATCATTTTTATTGACGCTGACTACAGTGGTCGGGCTCAGATTGTATTCGGCAAGTTTATGCCGCAGGGTCTCTTTTAAAAAGGCAAGATCCTGCCCCACGGTTTGCTTGTAATCTGCCAGGGGTAATTTCTGTGACTTCAGCTTTCCCATATCACTCAGGGAATCGCCCGAAGGCGTGAAGCGGTCGTCGCCGGGGCTGGCGGGCTGCACTGTCTCTGAGCTGGCGGCCCTTTTGGTCTGTTGCCCCTCTGTCTCCGCTGCTGATCGGTTTTCCAGTGTTTGCTGAAAACGGGTGCTTGCCTGAATCAGGGAAGTCAGCAGTGACATGATGTTTTCCTCCATGGCCCACAACTGGTGCGCCAAAAAAATGCTCGATTACACATCAGGTAGCACATTCCGGGCCACTTGGCAGAAACGCTCCATTCTGACCTGCGTCAGTAAAAAATTGACGCAAATCTATAAAGTTAATCGCCGTTATGCCGTCAATAACAAATAGAACCTCTGAGGAACTCCGGCTTGTTATGAAAAATCAATACTCGATCCGTTTTCTGTTGCTCGCTGCTTTGGCAGCCGGGTTTTCGCTCATTCTGGTATTTACAGTGCTGTACAGCGCGAACGCCCAGCGTGATCACATGGAAGAGTTCAGCCACAAGTATGTGGATGGTCTGGCCAAGTCATATTTTGATGGCCTGAATACCATGATGGTGACCGGCACGATCAGTAACCGGGATGTGCTTCGCGACAAGGTAATGGCCCCGGAGGATGTGCTGGATGTAAGAGTGGTGCGCAGTGATCAGCTGAACCGGATGTTTGGCAAGGGTACTCAGGCCGAACAGGTGCGTGATTCTGCAGATGAAAAGGCCCTGGCGGGGGAGCGGGTTGAACAATATTCAAACAATGGTGATGGCCGCGTTTACACGCTGATTGAACCGGTCATTGCCCGTGAAAATTATCAGGGTGTGAATTGTCTGAGCTGTCATCAGGCGCAGGACGGCGATGTTCTGGGGGCAATACGCGTGGACTATTCACTGGCTGAGAGTGATGCCAGCCTGCGCCAGCAAGTGCTGGCGAGTGGTGGCATCCAGATTATTACTTTTATTGTGGTGTTTTTCCTGACCGCGCTGGCCTTGAATCGGCTGGTTTTCTCCAGATTACGCCGGCTGCAGGCCAGTATGGATGAGATTTCGGGAAACTCCGACCTGACGCTTGAGCTGGAGGTGACACGCAATGATGAAATCGGTTCTGTGTCTCTGGCGTTCAATCGCATGATGGCGAAAATCCGGGAGAGTATGCATACGGTTATGGATAACGCTGCACAGGTGGAGCAGGCTGCCCGTCGTATTGCAGCAAAAGCGGACACCACCGGCCATGAAGTGATGGCACAGAAGGACAATACCGATCAGGTGGCCAGTGCAACCACGGAAATGGCGGCCTCTGCCGTTCAGGTGCGTGGCAATGCCAATCACACCTCTCGCAAATCAGAAGAAACAGCGGAGTCTGCCAGCAGCGGTGAGCGCCTTGCGAGAGCTGCAGTGGAGGGTATTGAAGCGCTAAATACCGAAGTGCAGGGCGGTGCCAGGCGAATCGCTGACCTGAACGAGCGCACTGGCCGGATGGCGGGCATGCTGGAAGAAATTTCCAATATTGCCGATCAGACGAATCTGCTGGCGCTGAATGCGGCCATCGAGGCGGCCAGAGCAGGGGAGCAGGGTCGCGGTTTCTCAGTAGTTGCAGATGAAGTTCGTGCTCTGGCAGCCCGCACTCAGGTTTCCACAGAAGAAATCCGGGAAACGATTAACGGGCTTAAAAGCGAAGTGGTTGATTGCGTAGCTACCATGCGCCACGCTTCGGATATGGCCGGACATCAGGTAGAAGCGATTCTGAAAGTAGAGTCTGAATTGCAGACCATTGCCTCGGCTGTTCGTGAGATTACATCTCTGAACCAGGAGATGGAAAACGCAGCGAATGAACAGAGCGATGTGTCAGAAGCCATTAATCAGAACGTGATTGAAATCAGCCGCTCCGCAGAGCAGACATCAGCTGATGCTCAGGAAACAGCGGATATTGCAGGTGAACTGCTCAAGATGGCGGAAGCGCTCAGAGAAACCATTGAGCAGTTCCGTCTGAACAAGTAAGGGAAATGGCGGGGCGGCCTTTGCAGGCCAGCCCTCGCAATCGTTACCCGGCGATCAGCCCTGTCGGGTAACATCAATAATCCTGAGATGAATATTATTGCGGCCACGGATTGGCCACTCAATGGAATCACCTACCGAAAGTCCGAGCAGGGCGGAACCAGCCGGTGCAAGAATAGAGATTTTACCTTCTCCGCTGCCCACCTCATGGGGGTACACCAGGGTCAGCTCCTGTTCCTGACCACTATCCTCATTTTTAAAGCGAACACGTGAGTTCATGGTTACTACGTGTTCAGGCATTTCTGCGAGCGGCACAAGCGTGGCCCGGCTCAGTTCATCATCCAGACCGTCAGCAACGTCCGAGTCACCCTGTTTCTCGATCAGGGTTGTTAAGCGGTTAAAATCTTCTTCAGCAACCAGTATTGGCGGCATGTCAGCCATAGTAATCTCCCGGAAATATGTTTGTAATATGAAATATCAGGATTCAAACGCCGAATCCGGCGTTCTAGAAGCGGATTCAGCGAGAAAAGAGAAAGGCAGACAACACACCAGCAGTGTCTGCCTGTTTGCGGACACTGAAACGGTGGAAAGGAATGGTCTCTGAGAAAAGCGTTCTCACAGGCTCACCTGATGCGTTGATTCTGATAATTAAAAGGAAGTGCAGCACTTCGGCCACTTTCGTCAATCTATAAGCTTTTGCCGGGTTCCACAAGTGGGCGGGGAGAAAACCCGGTAAATAAAATGTGCAGGGGAAAAGTCGCCTTTGGTTCCTTCCCCTGAGCAAGACTCAGCCTTGCGTAAAGCTGTCTCAAAAGTGTCTCCGAATTGTCATTGTTCCACTTTAGGATGTGTCGAAAATACAAACACATTATAAGGTTCTGGGGCAACTATGGTATTTCACGAATCTCTTCTGGCATTGGCTATTTCGGGTTCAATCATCGCACTTACGGGCTGTACAGACGATGGTGCTGACGGTACTGATGGCGCCGCTGGTGTCAGCCAGACGCTTATCGAGCTGAATGTACTGGGTACATACGCCAGCGGTGTGTTTGATGAGAGCGCAGCGGAGATTGTTGCCCACGACCCAGTGAATCAACGTTTGTTTGTTGTGAATGCCAACGATTCTACGGTAGACGTGCTGGATATCAATGATCCGGAAATGCCCGTTAAACTCAGTACCATCGATGCTACAGCTGAAGGTGCATCCGCAAACAGCGTTGCGGTATACGGTGATCTGGTGGCTGTAGCCATCGAAGCGCAGGTGAAGCAGGACAACGGAAAAGTGGTGTTCTATAACACTGCTGACCTGAACAAAGTAGGTGAAGTGATGGTCGGCGCTTTGCCCGACATGGTTACGTTTACCCGTGATGGCAAGGTCCTGCTGGTGGCTAACGAAGGCGAGCCGAGCGATGACTACCAGAATGATCCGGAAGGCTCTGTCAGTGTTATCGACCTTTCCAATGGCGCCGGCGCCGCGACGGTGACCACTGCCGGTTTCACTGCGTTTAATGCTGACCGCGCGGATCTGATGGCGAGGGGTGTGCGTGTATTCGGGCCGGGAGCCAGCGTGGCTCAGGATATGGAGCCGGAGTACATTGCAGTATCCCTGGATAACAAAACTGCCTGGGTTGCACTTCAGGAAAACAATGCCGTAGCTGAGTTGGATATTGCCGCGGGAGAAATTACCGCCATCATTCCGCTTGGATTCAAAAATCACAGTATTCTTGGTAACGAACTGGATGCCAGCAACCGCGATAATGGTATCAATATCCGCAACTGGCCGGTGTTTGGCATGTACAACCCGGATGCTATCGCGAGCTATGGCTACAACGGCAAAACTTACTACATCACCGCAAACGAAGGTGATTCACGGGATTATGATGGCTTCACCGAAGAATTCCGGATTAGTGATCTGACCCTGGATGCAACTGTGTTCCCGAATGCAGCCGAGCTTCAGGACGATGCCAGCATCGGGCGCCTGAACGTGACCTCTACGCTGGGATACGGCAGTTCCTGCGATCCAAGTGATCCTGCTGTTGTGGAAACCACCTGCGTGTACGAGGAACTCTATGCTTATGGTGCGCGTTCGTTTTCAATCTGGTCAGCGGGGGGGACTCAGGTATTCGACAGTGGTAGTGAGTTTGAGCGTATTACTTCCAGTCTGATCCCCGACAACTTCAACAGCAGCAACGATGAAAACTCCTTCGATGACCGTTCCGACGACAAAGGGCCGGAGCCTGAAGCCATTACCGTAGGCCAGATTAATGGCCAGACCTTTGCCTTCATCGGTCTTGAGCGAGTCGGCGGTATCATGGTGTACAACGTGACAAACCCGCAGAACCCGGAATTCGTGCAATACCTGAACAATCGGGATTTCTCCGCATCGCAGACGGATGTCGAAAATGGTCTGGCCGGGGATCTGGGGCCTGAAGGCATGGTCTTTATCCCTGGAAATGAGAGCCCAAATGGCAAGCCTTTACTTGTAGTGGGTAATGAGGTGAGTGGAACCACTACTCTGTATGGCATTGATGTGATTGAGTTGTCGGGCAACTGAATCAGAGTTTTTCGGGCGCGTTCACGAGCGCGCCTGTTATTTTGCGGTCGGGATGTAGACAGGTGGAGGTATGGTGCCCTCAGCAGGAATGATTTCGCGTATGATCTACTATAACTAGTTGATTTTAAATGCCAAATCGGCCTCGAAACTTCGGCTGTATTACACTTTTTATCGCAAGTTCGACGTGGTGGAAGAGCGAATTGAAGGAGAGAGGTTTGGTTTTGCACGCTATTTCGAATGGAGTTGTGAGAAGGCTATGATGGAAGTGATTTAAGCGGCGGATGATTCGTTGTCGGCATTTCCTGACGCAAGAAGTGGTGTCGAGAAAAGGGTTGTGTTTCCCTAAATAATACTTGTGAATCAACAGGGTAGGATATCTGCGTTTTCGTGTGCACCAGTTTTGAGGGCTGGCAACATCGAAAGGCTAAACCGTTCGATTGTCTTTGTCTTGCATAAGTGGTGCTGAAGTTACTCAAACCAGTTAGATGTTCTGCTGATAATTTTCGAGCGCGCATCTGAGGAAGTGGAATTCCCCGATCCCCCCATACCCGGCCTATGAGTGTTTAGATGCCATGCTACTCTCCTCTAGGTCGCTAGGTGAGAAAGGCGAGATCCCTTTGAAAACTCCCGTCTTAGTCATTGATCGCGCGAGCGTGTGATCGGTGAAGACTTTCGTGGGCTCGATCTGCCGTAGCCGCACGAAGTCCATAGAGGCCCATTGATCCTTATGCATTATAACGCTGATGATGTACTGGTCTTCTGAGTGACCATTCGATGAGTTGATGACCTCTCGGTATCCAGAAATCAGCACATGCTTCACTGAGGGGAGGTGTGCGAAGATCTCTCCGGCAACTCTCATCATGACCGAGTGAATATAGTCCCGGTAGATTTGCCGCTTTTTGGTTGCGCTCACTTTCTTCGAGGTGAGCTTGTATTGGGTGGCCGGGACAGACCACTCATTGTCCGGCATCTCGTCTTCATCTGGGAACTGGATGTCGAGAGCGAGGGTTGTATTGTTATCTCCAATATCAAAGTCAATGGTTGGCTCCTTGGGCCACTCTATATCTCCCAGATATGCCTCAAGCACGCGCTCCATGGCATTTATGTCAGAGAGAACCAGGGTCTCTTCGAGAGTCTTGCGTTCCTGTTCACGTTGATCATGCGCAGCTTTGGCAGAGAGCCACTCATCGTGCGCACCATTAAGCTTTCGGCGGAAGGGAGGGAAGACCAGCGCCCAGAGTTTGGCAAACAGACCGGGAGTCGGCTCGGGTATTCTGAAAAGCGACGGGGTGTATTCGGGGTTTTTCGTGGGCTTCGGGATGCGATGATGGAGAGCGGTGATTGACCGGAGCATCGCATTACGGCGTTCACAGACCTCCTCCATGAACGTCTTAATTGCTCCGCCAGCCTGTTTTCTGACTGCTGTGGTCTCTCTGGTACTGAGAGGCACCCCGGAAGGGTGTAACAAGGTTACTAGGCCATCATCATCAATACTGATTTGTAAATTGCCATGTCCGCCCTGAGAACCTTTCCCTTTCGTAGTGTTACCTTTCTGGTCCTTATTCAGTTTCTCTCGGAAGCTTAGGCCAGTGCCTGGGACACCTACGTTTCCATATACGCCCTGACGGCCCACGCTCATGGAAGCGCCTCTTGGCCCTGCAGAAAGTCCAACCCCTCCTTCACTGACGTTCAGGCGAATACCGGGGGCAATTTTGATGCGCCGCTGAAATCGAAAAGCCATGAGCTACTCCTTGTTTGTATCTGCTTCCTGCCGAGTCTGAAAAGCATCACTGAATGCCGCTGCAAGTATCCCGGTGGGCATAGCAACGATACCGATGCCTGAAATCGCCGTTAGGCTGGCAAAAAACCTACCTGCAGCAGTGATTGGAGTGACGTCTCCGTACCCTACGGTTGTTAATGTAGCCACGCTCCACCAGAGAGCCCTTGGAATACTTCCAAAGTCTTCAGGCTGCAGTTCTGCCTCGAACAAATAAAGAAACGCGCTGGAGACAAGCAACAGAATAAAGGCGATGGTCGCGCTCATGAGCAACTCGAACTTGCGTTTGGCCGTAGCTTCCCAGAGCAGATCCCAAGCCTGTGTGAAGCGACCGAGTCGAGATACTCGAAGTATCCTGAATATGCGGGTCAGCCTGATGTAGAAGGCAAGAGAGTTAGAGACGAAGGGCGCGATGAACGACAGGAGTGCCAGTAAATCGAAAATAGCCCACCCTGATTTCATGTAGCGAAGCCGCCCAAATGTCCCGGCATACTTGGGATTCTCAGGGGCGACGTATATCCGAAGAGCATACTCAATTAAAAATAGTGCAAATAGAATACGCTCGGATATTACAAAGAGGTATGGATAGGCCTCTCTTATCGGACGCTCGGTTTCGATGACCGCTAAAAAGACCGAGACAATGATCAGAATGCATATCGTAAAGTTGAAGGGGGAAAGCCCTTTTTTGCCCCAGGCTGAGGCGTCCACGTACTTGTAAAGAAGCTTGCTCATGTTGCAGTCCAGTGATTCGAGCTTATAGTTTTTGTAGATAGCGATAACGAGGCAAAGGTTGGATTACTTTGTTAGTCGAAGAGTAATCGAGCCGCTACTCGTTGAGCAAACGATGTAAGCTAGTTCTCTTTGAAGATTGGCCGATAACCGTGTGCAGTAGCAGGTTGTTTCATGGAGCTTCAGTTGCTGAGTGTTTGGGAGATAGGTGATAGAGATTCATTACTCAGCTGCGAATCTGGTTCAGCTTTTCCAGAAGCTTAGCTCCGGCGGTCGGGTTTAGTTTCTTAAATTCCCTGAGTTTCCCCTCAAGGCTCCGTATACGCTTAACAACTATGGTTTCACTGGATGTTCCCGCATGGCGAATTTCTTTCTCTAGGTGGTCAAGCATTGACCTCAACAGTTGTTTCCGTTCCTTACCTGCAGTCGGGCGGCCAGAATTGACAGCTAGTTATTCGGCAGTCTTGGATGCTACTTATAAGTCATCTGTTTTCAGCGATTAGCGGATGAATTTAAGGCCGTAGTGATCTATGAGATCAGAGGGAACACGCATGGCGAACTGATAGATGTTCCCGCGTTTTTGTATGTATTTGGTTTTCAGCGACAAGGCGTAACCTAACTTAACTATCACTGTATACTGCTCCGGTAAGTAAGGAACTGGTAAAGGCGCGGTGTGTATCACACCCCATTACCGTTTAGTATCACGGTGAGCTTGTTGAATATCAGGCAAGCCATTGGTATTGAAAGGTATTTCAGGAATCTTTGGTGCCCTCGGCAGGACTCGAACCTGCTACCTTCCCCTTAGGAGGGGGACGCTCTATCCAGATGAGCTACGAAGGCGCTTCTTTAAGAAGATCGGTATGATAACGGCCAGAAGCTTATGGCTCAAGGTGTTACCGTGATTTCTGCTTGTCCGGGAGTATGTTTTGTCTGATCCGTTCTCATTAACCATTATTGTCCCGGTCTGGATGGAGGCGGGGGGTATTGTGGAAACGCTTGAAGCTCTGCAGCCTCTGCGCCTTGCGGGGCATGAGGTTATTGTTGTGGATGCCGGTAGTACGGATGGGAGCGCCGGGCTGGCGGCCCCGCTTGCGGATCGTGTGATTCAGTCGGGAAAAGGCAGGGCTGTTCAGATGAATGCAGGGGCATCAGTTGCGAAAGGTGATGTTCTGTTGTTTCTGCACGCAGATACCCGGCTTCCCGCTGATGCCCTGGCTTGCCTGAACGGTTTTTTTCATAGCAACAAAGCCTGGGGCCGCTTTGATGTGCGCCTGAGTGGGCGGGGTGTGATGCTTCGGGTGATAGCCTGGTTTATGAACTGGCGCTCCCGTTTAACGGGGATTTGCACCGGTGATCAGGCGTTTTTTGTGCGCAGAACCGTTTTCGAGACCTTGAAGGGTTTTGAGGAACTACCGGTTATGGAGGATGTCGAATTTTCTCGGCGGCTTTGCCGTATCTCCCGGCCCTTTTGTCTCCGTGCTTTGGTTACAACTGATAGTCGCCGCTGGGAGCAGCGGGGCGTCTGGCGCACCATTTTTCTTATGTGGCGGTTACGCTGGCGATACTGGCGTGGCGAATCACCGGAATCACTTGTTCACTCTTACCGCTCGGACGTTCGTAATGGCTCAGACTGAAACCTCACATTCTCTGTTGATGCAATTCGCTAAATGGCCGGAAGCGGGCCGGGTCAAAACACGCCTTATTCCTGCGCTTGGGGTTTCCGGGGCGCTGAATGCGCACCTGTCCCTTACGAACGCAGTACTGGATAACCTCTGTAGGTCGGGGCTTCCTGTGCAGTTCTGGTGGGACAGAAACGTGGAATCAGTTCCTGCGGATGCGCAGGAACTTGTCCGCACTATTGAGCAACGGGGCCTGGAACAGAATATACAACAGGGCCCCAACCTGGGTGTTCGGATGCTTGGCGCCCTTGGTGCCGGCCTTGAGTCCCACACCCATGCTTTGATTGTGGGAAGTGATTGTCCGTCGGTTGAATCGGAGTATGTGCATCAGGCTATAGCTCGCCTGCAGGAATACGATGTGGTTCTGGGGCCTTCAGACGACGGTGGCTATGTATTGATTGGTGCACGCCGGGTAGTGCCCCATATGCTCGATGGTATCGAGTGGGGCACGGAAAGTGTGCTGGAACAGACTTGCGAAAGGTTAAAGAAGCTGGGGCTCAGCGTTAGTCTGCTGGAACCCCGCTGGGATGTGGATGAGCCGGAGGACTGGGCGCGCTTTCAGCTTACTTTGCTGTAACCGGTGGCTGCTGGCGGACAAGTTCCCGCGCTTTATAAGCACTCAGGCCTTCCCCGCCAGTTACGGCACGTATTGCCCTGTCTCTGTTTAACACTGCATCCCTATAGGTAGTCTTGAGATCTTCAAGGCTTACCGCTTTGATCGCTTCTGCGAGCTGCTCGCGGGAGTCGAAGCTCTCTGATCCCCGGTCAATCTCGCGCCAGTAGCGACCTGAAATCTCTCCCAGCTGACGATCCTGATCCAGTATGCTGCTGATCACCGCCTGCTTTTCCCGGCTCAGGCGCTCCTCGTTTAGATTGCCAAGGACTTCCTCATAGCGTTTGGCAAACTCGCGAACCGCCTGATCTATTTCTTCCTGGCTGGCGGTAGGGGATTGAACCACAAAGCCGAGGCCTGGGGTCTCGAGCAGTTCAAAAGGTGTGGCGTACACAATGTAGCCAAGCTGGCGGGTGGTGCGGATATCCTCATAAAAAGGACTGCTTATAATCTGTGACAGCAGGCGGAACCGGGCGCGCTCTTCAAAGCTGGTGTTCCTGCCCTGAGAGTAAAGCGTATATCCGGTATCAGGGTGGTCTACATTCAGAGAAACCAGCATTTCGTTTTCAGGAAGCCTGTGTACCCGGCTGCGCTCAACGTCTACCAAGTCACTCTTGCCCAGAACAACAGCATTAACCTGCTGTGCCAGGTTCAGTGCATAGGCTTCTGTAATATTGCCATGAGCCAGTAGCACCGGGTCTACTTCCGAAAGCAGGGTGTTGGCAAAGGATATAAGGTCATCAAGAGTCACTTCTCTGGCAGCTTGCAGTTTTTCTTTAGTGCTCCAGGTGTCCTCAAGCAGGGCCGTCTGGATGAACTTTGATGTCTGTTCAACCGGGCGGTTTTTGGCTTTGTTCTGCAGGCTGTCTATCAGGTTTTGTCGGGCAATATCAAACCGCTGCCGGGTCACTTCCGGAGTGGCAATCTGCATCAGAATGCGGTTCATCAGCGTGTGCAGTTTGTCCGTGTAACCGCCAACCCGCACAGTGATGCCGCGCAAGTGTGGATAGATGCTGTAATCCAGTCCGGCAAGGCGGGCAGAATAAGCCCAGGCGTTCAGGTTGTTATTGATGCTGTCTACAAGCAGCTTTGTTAAAACGTGACTGCGTGCGGATGTACGGACAGCTGGGGTGCGCAGGCTGAAGAATACGTTGGCCTTTGGTGTATTAAAGCGAGTGTCCCGTGCAAACCAGATCGCCATGCCGTCCTGGTTGCCCAGAAGTTCAGGTTTGTTCATGGTTTTGCCCGACACCATGGCCAGATCTTCAGGTACAAATGGATTTGGTAAGGGGAGTCGAAGTGCTTTGGCCAGGGCTTCTGGTGCCTTGGTTTGTAGATATTCTGTATTCAGGGGTTCGATTTGCCAGGGCGTGTCGTACCACTGAGTCAGGTTTGGGCTTGTGAGCTTTGGTTGCGGTGCGAGTAAATAGGCCATCACGTTATCGGGAGTCAGCCTGTCGAGGATTTCGTTGTATTGATCCGGAGCGTAACGCTCCATCAGCCAGGGCGCACTGAGCAGAACATCTGCAGGATAGTCCTGGAGTTGGCTCGACAGCCGCATGGCTTCATGAACTGGCTCGCCTTGTTCACGAAAGCGAAAATCGATTCGGGCCAGGCGCTGCATTTCTTCAAAACGTTGCTGGTCAATGCCTCGCTCACGAATGATGTCGATGTATTTGAAAACCAGTGGCAGGATTTCTTCGTACCGGCTCAGGCCTTCGGGTGTCAGAGCCATACTGATGTCCAGCGTGGCGTTTTCGCCGGTATCCATACCAATGCCTGCTGAAAGGCTATCGGCAAGGCCGCTTTTCTTGAGCACATCGAAAAGGCTCCCGGGACCTTCATGCCCAAGCAGGTTGGAGACGTAGCTTGCGGGCTTGGTGCGGTAATTTTTCTGCTGGGATGGAATCGGGAAGGATAACGACAGGCTGCGGACATCCTTAATGGCCTCCACAGTCACCAGTGCTGGTAGTTTTTCGGCTTCAAGCAGGCTTGCTGTGTGCGCCCGTGGCTTCAGGTGGCGGTTCTCAATCGCGCCAAAGCGTGTGCGTACCATGGTTTCCAGCTTGTCCAGCGATTGCGGGCCGTAGACTGCAAGAGTCATGAGGTTGGCTGAGTAACGGTTTTGCCAGAACTTGATCAGATCAGGCCGGAGAGGGTTGGTCTCCGTATTCTCCAGTGTTGTCAGATTGCCAACGGCGAACTGGTGAAAGGCATGCTCAGGATTGCTGGTGGCTTTTTTGACCGAATAGAAGCGGCGACCATCTTCTTTCTGTTTGGCGCTGAACTCTGAATGAACGGCATTGCGTTCACGGTCGACCAGTTCGGCAGTAAACAGGGGCGCGGCGAACTGTTGAGCAAAACGGTCCAGTGCAGACTCCAGATAGTCTGCCTGGATATCGAAAAAATAGTTGGTGTTGCGAAACGCGGTAAAGGCGTTATGGCTGCCGCCGTGGCTCTTGATGAATTGCTGGTATTCACCGGGTTCCGGATACTTTTCTGTGCCGAGGAAGAGCATATGTTCCAGAAAGTGCGCTATGCCTTCCCGTTCTTTGGGATCATCCCCGCTGCCAATGGCTACGTTCATGGAGGCGGCAGCTTTATCTGCATTCTTGTCGGATACCAGAATGGCTTTCAAACCATTATCCAGTTCGATGAAACGGTAGTCGTTATTATCGTTCGGGCTCTTGTCCGGTGTTTGCGCTGCACTGGCAAGGGAGCTCACAAATAACAGGAAAAGCAGCGCAAACACATTTGCTGATAGCACCTGTATTCGGGCATTCAAGTGATTACCGATTTGCATAGGGTCTCTGTCATCCGGTTAAAGGCGTTTAAAACGTGCTTTTGCGTGCACAGAATGCTGGAGATGAAGGTCTGCTCCACTCAGTGCATCATTGCATTGCGGGTATTTTCCGGTTGTTGATCCAGCGTTTTTCGGGCCAGATCTGCCGCCTGATCTGCATCGAGTTGTCCGGATGCAATACGTTCCAGAACGGTGGCCATAATCGCAACAGACTGCCGGTATTCAGTAAACTCTGCCTGGAACGCCGTGTCGATGGCCTGGTAAACCGCCTGAATTTTCTGTTCCCGGTCTCCGGCGTTCTTTGTTGTGTCGTTGATGGCTTTCAGGCAGGCGCGGGCAATAGCGATGTAGCGTTCGGTGTTCGGATTGTCATTTTGCATTATCTGGTTTCCGGCATGTTGCTTGGTCTATGGAAAGAGTTGACGCCTGAAAAGGCAACAAGTTCCAGATTATGGCATTGCTGGCAGGCTGTTTCATTGCTTTGCGGTAATTCATCTCCGGGGAGGGCGGGTGCCAATTACTGTGCTAGTCTAAAATTCAGTGTGTCGGCATGATGGACAGGCGTGGTCGTCGGCCTGGAAAGAAATAAATGTATTTAAAACATATGGTTGCGTAGTGTTTTTCTGGAAAAGCCGATACATGCAAGTTGCATTTAAGTACAATGCCGGCGGCATAGAGCCTGTATAAGACTATGGTCTAATAAGACTGGTGTGAATAGACAACAATAGAGCAACAAGCAGGGTGGATTATCGATGGATTATTTCCTGACCGGTGGTACCGGGTTTATTGGCCGTTTCCTTGTGGAAAAACTTCTGGCACGCGGTGGTACCGTGCATCTGCTGGTGCGGGAGCAGTCCCGTGACAAACTTGACGCGCTCAGAGAGCGTTGGGGTGTGGATGAGTCCCGTGTTAATGCCGTGATTGGAGACCTGACCAGCGACAATCTGGGTATTGACGCCAAAACCCTGAAATCCCTGACTGGAAAGGTCGACCACTTTTTCCATCTGGCCGCTGTATACGATATGGGGGCCGATGAGGAATCCCAGCAGGCCGCGAACATTGATGGCACCAGGGCCGCAGTCAATGCCGCCGAAGTCATGAAAGTGAAACATTTCCATCATGTTTCGTCGATTGCGGCTGCGGGTTTGTTCAAAGGTATTTTCCGGGAGGATATGTTCGAAGAAGCGGAGAAGCTGGATCATCCGTATCTGAAGACCAAGCACGAGTCCGAAAAAGTTGTCCGTGAAGAGTGCAGGGTGCCATTCCGGATCTACCGCCCGGGCATGGTGATTGGCCACTCGGAAACAGGGGAGATGGATAAGGTCGATGGCCCGTACTATTTCTTCAAAATGATCCAGAAAATCCGTCGTACCTTGCCCCAGTGGGTGCCGACGATCGGGGTTGAAGGCGGGCGTCTGAATGTTGTTCCCGTGGACTTTGTTGTCGATGCAATGGACCACATTGCGCATCTGGATGGCGAAGACGGCAAGTGCTTCCACCTGGTGGATTCCGATCCTTACAAAGTGGGCGAGATTCTCAACATATTCTGTGAGGCTGGCCATGCGCCTAAAATGGGCATGCGTATAGATTCACGTATGTTCGGTTTTGTTCCTCCGTTTATTCGCCAGAGCCTGAAAAACCTGCCGCCGGTGAAGCGACTGACAAGCGCTGTGCTGGATGACATGGGCATTCCACGTTCTGTGCTGTCCTTTATCAACTATCCCACACGCTTTGATGCCCGTGAAACCGAGCGCGCGCTGAAAGGAACGGGTATAGAAGTACCTCGCCTGAAAGACTATGCACCTGTGATCTGGGATTTCTGGGAGCGTCATCTTGACCCTGACCTTTTCAAGGACCGCACCCTCAAGGGCACGGTTGAAGGTAAGGTGTGTGTGATAACCGGTGCTACTTCAGGTATTGGTCTGGCGACGGCTGAAAAGCTGGCAGAAGCTGGCGCTATTCTGGTGATTGGTGCCCGTACCAAGACAAAACTGGACGAGGTGAGCGCATCTCTGGAAGCCAGGGGTGGCATCGTACATGCCTACCAGTGCGATTTTTCCGACATGGAGGACTGTGACCGGTTTGTGAAAACTGTTCTGGAGAATCACGGTCACGTTGATGTGCTGGTGAATAATGCCGGGCGCTCGATTCGTCGTTCGCTGTCGCTGTCGTTCGATCGCTTCCATGATTTTGAACGCACCATGCAGTTGAACTACTTTGGCTCCGTGCGTCTGATTATGGGGTTTGCGCCCTCTATGCTGGAGCGTCACCGGGGGCATGTGGTTAACATATCTTCCATTGGTGTGCTTACTAACGCACCGCGCTTCTCGGCTTATGTTGCATCCAAGTCGGCACTGGATGCATTCAGCCGGTGCGCTGCTTCTGAATGGTCAGACAGGAACGTGACGTTTACCACTATCAATATGCCATTGGTAAAAACGCCGATGATCGCCCCCACCAAGATCTACGATTCTGTGCCGACGCTTTCGCCGGAAGAAGCTGCGGATTTGGTGACGAGTGCGATTATTGACCGCCCCAAGCGTATTGCTACACGCCTTGGCATTTTTGCTCAGGTACTGCATGCACTGGCGCCCAAGATGGGCGAAATTGTGATGAACACCGGGTATCGCATGTTCCCGGATTCGTCTCCGGGAGTTGGCGGCAAGGTTATTGAGCGGCCCAAGGTGTCTACGGAACAGGTTGCATTTGCAGCTGTGATGCGGGGCATTCACTGGTAAGTAGTATTCTTTGTAATCATGAAACAAAAAAACCGCGCTTAAAGCGCGGTTTTTTTGTGGGTGTTACTTGCAGAGCTAACGGCTGTTCTATTCAGCTTCATCTGAAATCATTGGCGGCGGAAACCCGCCCAGCTCTTGCCAGCGATTTACGATGCCGCAGAACAGATCGGCTGTTTTTTCTGCATCGTAGGCCGCGGAGTGAGCTTCTTTGTTGTTGAACGGAATGCCTGCCAGCTTACAGGCCTGAGCCAGAACTGTGTGGCCATAAGCCAGGCCGGCAAGGGTAGCCGTATCGAACGTGGAGAAGGGGTGGAACGGGTTCCGGTTGATTTCCGCCCGCCGTGCCGCAGCAAATACGAAGTTGTGATCGAAGGTTGCGTTGTGGCCAACCAGGATTGCGCGCTTGCAATCGTTTGCCTTGATCGCCTTGCGGATGGGGCCGAAGATTTCGCTCAGGCCTTCGCGCTCGGGTACGGCTTCACGCTCCGGGTTCCAGGGGTCGATCCCCGTGAAATCCAGCGCAGATTGCTCAAGGTTGGCCCCTTCAAACGGATCGATCTGCTGTAAATGGGTTTCAGCACGCCGCAAACGACCGTCGTCGTCCATGGTCAGTATCACCGCAGCAATTTCCAGCAGAGCATCACGTTCCGGATTGAACCCACCGGTCTCCACATCGACCACAATGGGTAAAAAGCCGCGGAATCTGCGGGACATGGGGTGCGATTGGGGGTGCAGTTGTCTGTTTTCGTCAGTCACTAAGGCTCCGGTCGTGGCTGTTTATCAGGAAGTCGTAGGAAAATTACGCCAAACGCCAGTTGATGGTTTCGCCAGCTTTCAGCGGAACGATGGTACCACCCGCCAAGGGTAATTCCCCGGGCATAGTCCAAGGTTTTTTCATCAGGGTTATGGTACCGGTATTTCTCGGCAGACCATAGAAGTCCGCGCCGTTCAGGCTGGCAAATGCTTCCAGCCGGTCAAGAATACCAAGTTCTTCAAAAATATCAGCATAGAGTCCAATCGCGCCATAAGCTGAATAGCAGCCTGCGCAGCCGCAGGCAGCCTCTTTTCGGTCCTTTGTATGTGGAGCCGAGTCGGTTCCCAGAAAGAACCGCTTGTCACCGCTGGCAACGGCGTCCCTCAGCGCTTGCTGGTGCCTGTTGCGTTTCAGAACAGGAAGGCAGTAAAGGTGAGGGCGAATCCCGCCCACCAGCATATGGTTGCGATTATACATAAGGTGCTGGGGTGTAAGCGTTGCGCCAAGATTTTCCCCCTGGTGATGCTGAACAAACTCCGCAGAATCGGCGGTGGTTATGTGCTCAAGCACAACCTTGAGGTTGGGGAAGGCCTGCAGTGTGGGCGCCAGAACCCGATCAAGGAATACCTTCTCCCGATCAAAAATATCGATGTCTGCATCTGTGACTTCGCCATGGACAAGCAGCAGCATGCCGCAGTCTGCCATAGCTTCCAGTACCGGATAGATATTACGGATATCCTGCACGCCAGAGGCAGAGTTGGTGGTAGCTCCGGCCGGATAAAGCTTGGCTGCGACAACTCCTTGAGCACGTGCCTCGAGTATGTCTTCGCGGGTAGTGGACTCTGTAAGATAAAGCGTCATCAATGGCCTGAAAGCTGTGCCTTTGGCCGCTGCCAGTATGCGATCACGGTACGCTGACGCTTCAGCGGCATTCGTAACCGGCGGCACGAGGTTTGGCATGATGATCGCGCGGCCGAAACAGGCTGCAGTTGCCGGCACAACGTCCTTAAGAACATCGCCGTCCCGAACGTGGAGGTGCCAGTCGTCGGGGCGCACAAGGGTAAGCTGTTCGGTCATGAGCTGATTCCGCGGTACCTTCAAAAGGTTCAACAAAGGGCGTAAGAAGCGGCGCGAAAGACGAGTTCACTTTCGGCGGCGCTCTGGCGCTGAAAAAGTTGGCAGATTATAGCAGAACACGCCAGTGATTGTTTTTCCTCTCGTGAGCTAAAGAATGCTGTGAGGGTGCCGTTAAACATGGAAAGCACGAAACATCGTGAACCACTGGTATAACTGCTCTTGCGCCCATGAGGCGCTCTTATGGGACTCTTATGGTGTCTGACCTTCCCAAAAAAACGCTGAATATGCTGGCCATACTCGCTCTTGGCGTCTTTTTGCCCGGATCAGGCCTGGCCGGAAGTTACGGTGCCGGAATCTCAAACAGCCAGTGGTATCTTTCTGAATCTGTTTTCGAATGTTCTTTGGTGCATGAGGTTCCAGGCTACGGCCGGGCCGTTTTTCGCCACAGGGCGGGAGAGAACCTTTCATTTTTTCTTGAATCCGAATCCCGTCTTATGCTTCCTGGGCGTGGTTCGTTAGTTGTTGAGGCGCCTGCGTGGCGACCGGGCACCGCGCCAAAGTCTGTAGGTGTAGTGCACGTATCTGAGGGGCGCCGTCCGGTATCCCTTGAAACCCGCCAGGCGGTGATTCTTGCGCAAAGCCTTCTCGACGGGATGCGCCCAACCGTTACCCGAGCGTCCTGGTACGATGGAAGCCCGGTTCGTGTGCAGGTTTCCAATATCAATTTCAACGGCCAGTATCAGCGTTACAGATCCTGTGCTGCGAATCTTTTGCCGGTAAATATCGATCAGATAGGGCGCTCAAGAATAGTATTTGCCAGTGGAAGTAAGACGTTATCTGAAGCCGATATGGACTTTCTGGACGACATTGTTGCCTATCTGATGGCCGATGTTACGGTAGAGCGTGTGTTTGTGGATGGGCATAGCGATCGTATCGGAAGCCGTATTGATAATCGGGCCTTGTCTGAGGAACGTGCCAATGTTGTGGCTGAGTATCTGAAGAGTCGCGGAGTGGACCCGGACATGATTACAGTAAGAGCCCACGGAGATCAGTATCCGGTGTCCGGACGAGCTGCTGATAACCGTCGCACGACGATTCGCCTTCAGCGCGAAGGCGAGCGGCCCGGGCTGCAGCAAGCCAATGGTTACGGCGGTGCTGCTGCCGGTTAACGCAGCTTCAGGCGCCTTCAGTAAACCGAGCTTAATACTTCAAGGTGAGCGTTCACGCTTTCTGCCAGAGCTTTCAGGTGGTACCCCCCTTCCAGCGTCGAAATAATCCGGTCGTTACTGTGTTCGCTTGCAATGCCCACCAGCATTTCTGTGAGCCACCGGAAATCCTCGGCTTCCAGATTGAGTTCCCCCATCGGGTCCAGGCGGTGAGCGTCAAATCCGGCAGAGATAAGAATAACCTGGGGTTTGAATGCGTTCAGGCGCTTGATCCAGCCGTCCTCTACCTGTTTGCGGTAAGTTTCAGCCGAACAGCCTGCTTCAATGGGGATGTTCACTATATTGTCGGCTTGCCGGTGCACGTGCGAGTGCGGGTAGAAGGGGTGCTGGAAGCTCGAACACATCAGTATGCGTTCATCTCCGCTCACAATGTCCACGGTGCCATTTCCTTGATGCACATCAAAGTCAACGATGGCTACCCGCTCAAGATGGTGGAAATTGAGTGCCCGCATGGCAGCAATAGCAATGTTGTTGTAAAAACAAAAGCCCATGGACTTGCTGCGTTCAGCGTGGTGGCCGGGAGGTCGTGCGCAGATAAACGCATTGGTAACCTGACTGCTCATGACCATGTCCACTGCCTGAACATTGGCACCGGCAGCCAGTTTTGCAGCACGGAGTGTGTCCGGCATCATGGCGGTGTCCGGATCAGTAAACACCCGGCCACGAGTAGGCTGCATCATGTCGAGTTGTTGCAGGTAGCGTTCCGGGTGCACGTTTAAAAGCTGATCCCGGGTGACTTCCTCCGGGCGCACCCAGTCGAGCTTTTCAGCTACCCCGGTGTCTGCAATGTAACTGATGATGGCTGCCAGGCGGTCAGGGCTCTCGGGATGCTCTGGGCCCATGTCATGTTTCTTGCAGTCATCATGGGAAAAAAATGCGGTGGTCATATATGTCGAAACGCCCCGATTATACTTGTATTCTTTTTGATTTTATCAGGGATAATCTGATGGTGCTGTGTTTCTTTGGTCTTATAGAGCCAATAGGCATTTCACATCGGTTAGTCTATGCATAAGATAGGACAAACACCTTCTGAAGGAGAGTCAGCTTGAGCACCCGGTATCTGGAAAGTCTGTTCAATCCTGCGTCAATTGCAGTGATAGGGGCATCGGAGCGAGCAGACAACCTTGGGGGGATGGTGTTGCGGAATCTGATGAGCGGCGGCTATCCCGGCAAGCTTCTGGTGGTTAACCAGAACGACTATGACAATGTTCACGGCGTACCCTGCGTAAAGAAAGTGTCCAAAATGGAGTTTTCGCCGGACCTCGCTATTGTCTGTACGCCACCAGATACGGTAGCCAAGACAATCAGGCGCCTGGGTGAAGCCGGTGTGCGTACAGCGATTGTGATGACCGGCGGGATGTCCCGTACTCACAGTAAAACCGGAAAGCCGCTGATGTATGCGGTTCGGGAGGCGGCAAAGGAAACCGGTATAAGGGTTCTCGGGCCGAACACGATTGGTTTTATGGTGCCAGCCAGAAGCCTGAACGCCACTTATGCACATATGGGTGTTCTTCCTGGCCGTGTAGCGTTTGTGGGTCAGTCGGGCACTATCGCCAGTTCGGTGATTGACTGGGCCTTTGCCCGAGGTGTTGGTTTTTCCTATTTTCTCACCCTCGGCGATGGTATGGACATCGATCATGACGATTTGATTGATTACCTGGCCCAGGACACCCAGACCCGCGCAATTCTCCTGCACATTGAGCATATTCCAAACGCCCGGCGTTTTATGTCGGCTGTGCGGGTTGCCTCCAGAACAAAACCAGTGATTGCCGTTAAATCCGGACGTGTACCGGAATCCGAGTGGCTACCCTATGAGCTACCTGATGGCATAGTGCGCAGCGATCCCATATACGATGCCATGCTACAGCGCGCTGGTGTGCTGCGGGTTGATGGGCTCGGGCAGATGTTTGACGCACTGGAAACCCTGACCCGTATGCGGCCTTTGCGCAGGGAATCTCTGGCCATTATGGCGAACGGTGTTGGTCCCGGGGTTTTGGCAGTTGACCGACTGGCAGATCTGGGTGGCGAACTGGCTTCGTTGTCCGAATCCAGCATTACTGCGCTTGCGGAGCTGTTACCACAATACTGGACGCGCAAGAACCCAATCGATCTTAACTACGATGCATCGCCTGAGCTTTACGGGAAGGCAATCAAGATTCTGGCAAAAGATCCTGAAGTTGCCAATCTGCTCGTGATGTACGCACCCAGCCTGACGGAAGACAGTCTGCAGATTGCCGACGCGGTTGTGCAGGCTGCAAAGGGCACTCGGCTCAATATTTTCACCTGCTGGCTTGGGCAGAGTACTGTGATGGATGCCCGCGAGGAGTTCTATCGCGCAGGGGTGCCATCATTTTTTAATCCGGAGAAGGCGGTCGTTGCCTTCATGCAGCATGTGCGGCATCAGCGAGTCCAGCGCCTGCTGACGGAAACTCCCGAATCGTTTACCGACCATTTTGCAGACCATACGAAAACCCGGCGCATGGTTATGAATGCGCTTCATTCTGGCCGAAAACACTTGTCGAGCCGGGAAGCCCGGGATGTGATCCGCGATTACGGCATCAGCGCTATAGAAACCGTTTATTGTGATGATGTAGAAGAAGTTGTGGAGGCTTTCTCCATCGAACGCCGACCGGTAGATGTCACGATTGTTCACGAGCAGTCCTGTCAGCCGTTTATGACTTTGACAGCTGCCCAGCGCCGCTACAAGGGGACCATGCAGAAGCTGAGCAGCGAGACTGAAATTATCGATGCCTGCCGTTTCCTGATGGAGGAGTATCAGAAGCATTTTCCTGTTAGCGGGTTCCTGGGTTTTGCGATGCAGCTCTCTTATCAACACGTTGGCGGCATTGAATTCAGCGTAGGGATTACCCGGGATGTCCAGTTTGGGCCCTTGGTGGTCTGTGGTGCCTCCGGTGCTCATATCAACGTAATCTCCGATCGCCAGATTGCACTACCACCGCTGAACATGGTTCTTGCGCGGGAGCTGTTGCGTCGTACTTATATGTACAAGCTGCTCAGGGAGCACAGCCTGAAGCCGGAATCAGATATCCGGGCGGTTTCGGAAACGCTGGTTACACTTTCCCAGATCGTGATCGACAACCCTGAGATCCGGGGGCTGGAGATTTCGCCGCTGTTGTTCAATGATCAGGGCGCGGTAGCGGTTAACGTGGCTATCAACCTTTCTGAAACACCAGGCCGGCCGATTATTCAGCCATACCCGAGGGAACTCGAGGAGTGGATTGTGCTGCCCAAGTCGGGGCGTCGGGTAATTATTCGCCCGGCTCTTGCCGAGGACGAACCCTCGCATCGGGCATTTCATGAACTGCAGTCGCCGGAATCCATCCGTTACCGGTTCTTCCAGTACCGCAAGCATTTCTCCCGGGAAGACGTTGCGCAGATGGTGCAGATCGATTACGACCGGGAAATGGTATTTATTGCCAACGCACCCAGAGAGGATGGAAAAGGGGAAGAAACCCTGGGGACCGTGAGAACCTGGACAGACGCGGATAACCTGCAGTGTGAGTTCGCGGTCATGGTGCACGATAAAATGAAAGGTGAAGGTCTTGGCGTTGCGCTGATGCAGAAAATGATCGACTACTGCCGCGCCCGGGGCACGGTCGAAATGGTCGGCAATGTACTGGCCGACAATCGCCCGATGTTGCAGCTTGCAGAGCACCTGGGCTTCGAGGTGAAGTATAACCCTGAGGAAGAAGTCATGGATTTGCGGCTGGTGCTGAACGAACCGAAAAAAGCCTGGCAGAAGGAGAGGTTAGGCAAGAGCACCCACTGACGCTTTTCTGCAAAAGGCGTCAGTGGCGGCGTTCATTCGCCGGGCCTGCTATTCCTCGACGATTGCCGAACGGTCTTCACCGCCCAGGGCTTCAAGTAATCCCGGAATCAGTTTCGACAGTTCAAGGGTCATGAGGGTGAAGGCTGCATCAAATTTTGCGACAGCGTCATCCACATCTACGTCGTCGAGCTGGTCCTGGAGAGTTTCTCCAAATTTCAGCCTGCGAATGCCCAGCTCCTCGTCGAGAATGAAGGACACGTTCTCGTCCCAGGTCAGGGCCAGCTTGGTGACTTGCATGCCAGCTTCCAGATGATTGCGGATTTCATCCGCCTTCAGGTCCAGGCCTTTGCAGCGAACCACACCGCCGTCTTCTGAAGGGTCTTTCAGCTCACATTCATTACCTAGCACTATCGTAGCTGGCAGGTCGACGGTTTCATTCAACCAGCCCGTTAATGTGAAGGCAGGCGCCAGCTCTACAACGGGCGGCCGCACAGGCAGGGAACCCAGACTTTTACGCAGGGTTGAAGCCAGGTCCTCCGCCTGTTTGGCAGAGCCTGCATCGACAACCAGGACACCGTCCTTCGGAGCCAGATAAGCAAAGCTGCGGCGGTTCCGGGAAAATGCCTGGGGTAGCATTTCCAGCATCACCTGCTCTTTGATTTCGTCTTTTTCCTTACGACGAACTTTTCGGCCCTGTTCAAGTTCAATGGCTTCAGCTTTCTCTTCAACGGCATCTTTCACTACTGGCCCAGGCAGAATTTTTTCTTCCTTGCGCAAGGCAATCAGGTGATATCCATTGGCACTGTGAACAAGCATCTCACCGTGTTTGCCCAGCGGCGGAACCCAGCCCTGGCGATTGGTTTCCTGTGGGCCGCAGGGCTTGAAAGCGTCGCTGCTGAGCTTTTCTTCGAGCTCTTCAGCAGAGATATCAAACGGTTTGGTAAAACGGAAAACGCGGGCATTGCGAAACCACATCAGGCTTGATCCTTGTTTTTCATAATTGCATGATCTCTACGAGAATTGTCTTAATGATAAAGCCCACCACGCCGGCTCCCAGCACAGTAAACAGGGCGATGGTGCCAAACTTTCCAGCCTGCGATTTTTTTGCCAGATCCCAGACGATAAATCCCATCCAGACAATAAGGCCTGTCAGAAGCACCAGCATGGCGATCTGAGAAAATACTGCTTCATTCATGATGTGCTCCGAACTCAATCTGGATTACTGTTCATCCCGCAGGAAAACCCAGTTGTTCTTATCGGATTGGTCTTCGCTGAAATAGTAACCATCAAGGTTAAAACCTTTGAGGTCGTTTGCGTCGGTAATACGGTTCAGGATGGCGAAACGGCACATAAGGCCGCGGGCTTTCTTGGCGTAGAAACTGATCATTTTGTATTGACCGTTCTTCCAGTCCTTGAATTGGGGGGTAATTAACCTCCCTTCAAGGTCTTTTTTCCTGAGGCTTTTGAAATATTCGTTTGAAGCCAGGTTTACCAGTACTTCGTCGTCGTTCTTCAGCAGGCGATTTATTTCCTGGGTAAGGCTGTCGCCCCAGAACGCGTAAAGGTCTTTGCCACGTTTGTTCTCAAACTTTGTTCCCATTTCCAGCCGATAAGGCTGCATCAGGTCGAGTGGTTTGAGAATGCCGTACAGCCCGGACAGCATGCGCAGGTGCTTTTGGGCGAAACTGAAGTCCTGCTCGCTGAAGCTTTCCGCATCCAGCCCGGTGTATACATCTCCTTTGAACGCCAGTATTGCCTGGCGGGCGTGCTCAGGGGAAAAGGGTGTGTGCCAGTTCTGGAATCTCCCGGCGTTCAACTGGCCCAGTTTGTCGCTGATGCTCATCAGGTTGCTGACCTGATGGGGCTCCAGTTCTTTTAACTGATCAATCAGCTCGCAGGCGTCATCCAGAAAATCGGGCTGGGTAAAGGTTTCCGTTGCCAGCGGACTCTCGTAGTCGAGGGTTTTAGCGGGAGAGATAACCATCAGCATGTCAGATAATTCCTCATTGCAGAAACGTAAGTAACTGATCCCGGTCAAACGGCCAGTCGAGTTCTTGTCCGGTATCGCTCCGCCGGAGCACGGGAATCCGCGTGCCGTAGCGTTGTACCAGTTCTTCTGATTGCGCGATATCCACAACATCCACTGGTACAGGCGCCTGCATAGGCGTGTTTACCAGCAGGGCTTCTGCGAGTTCACACAGATGGCATTGGGATGTGGTGTAAAAAAACAGTTCCATTATTTCGGCTGAGCGTCCACTTGTTGTCCGTTTATTCCGGCGCTGTCTTTACCCATCAGGTAGAGGTAAACCGGCATAAGTTCTTCCGGTGCCGGATTTTGCTGTGGGTTTTCAGCCGGGTAGGCATGGGCCCGCATATTGGTTCTGGTGGCACCCGGATTCAGGCTGTTAACCCGTACGTTGTGGCGCTCGTCATCCAGCTCGTCGGCAAGGAGCTGGCTCAGGCCCTCAACCGCAAACTTGGATACTGCATAGGCCCCCCAATAGGCTTTTGCTTTACGGCCAACACCGGAGGATGTGAAAATAACTGAAGCCGCATCTGATTTTCGCAGCAGGGGAATCATCGCCCGGCTCAGCAGGAATGGAGCCGTCGCGTTCACGTGCATGACCTTGTTCCAGGTTTCCGGATTGTACATTTCCACCGGGCTGCGGTCGCCGAGAATACCGGCGTTATGCAACAGACCATCAAGCTTTCCGAAGTTGTCTTCCAGGGTCATGGCCAGTTCTTCGTAGTCTTTTGCAGCAGCACTTTCAAAGTTCATTGGAACTATGGCCGGCTTCGGGTGCCCGGCCGCTTCAATTTCGTCGTAGACAGACTCCAGTTTGCTCACTGTCCGGCCCACAAGAATCAATGTGGCGCCGTGCGCAGCATAGGTTTTTGCGGCTGTGCGGCCAATTCCGCTGCCCGCACCGGTCACCAGTATGATGCGATCTTTCAGAAGATCAGCGGGTGCCTGGTAATCTTGCATAACCTGTCTCCGTGTCAGCCTGAGGTTCATCAGAGTGCGTTAAAGTTGGTCGGTTTCAAAAGCGCGTTATTGTAACAGCTTTGCGAGATCGCTGACTGTGTCGGCGACGATGTCGGCTTGCCATAGGTCAACAGCTTCAGGCTCTTCGATATAGCCATAGCGTACAGCGATCGTTTTCATATGGGCATTACGTCCGGCCTCTATATCCCGTTCATGGTCGCCTACATAAACTGCTTTGGCCGGATCCGCACCTATCTGTTTGCAGGCGAGAAAAAGAGCTTCCGGAGCGGGTTTTCGTAGGGTGACATGGTCTGGGCAGACCAGAGAAGCGCAACGCTCGTCCAGGCGGAGAGCTTTTACCAGCGGAGCCGCAAAGCGTACGGGTTTGTTGGTCACGATACCCCAGGGAATGCTTTTGCGCTCCAGTGACCGGAGCAGCGCATCCATGCCCTCGAACAGGCGGGTTTCGACCGCGACACCAGCCTCATACAGATCAAGAAACGCTGTATGTTTGTCGAGATAATCCGGATGCTCCGGTTCCAGCCCGAAGCCTACCCGCACCATGGCCCGTGCGCCATTGGAAACTGATCTGCGTATAAGATCCGCAGGCAGTGCCGTAAGCCCGTGTTGCTGGCGCAATTCGTTAAGGCAGCGGATGAAGTCCGGTGCAGTGTCGATCAGAGTGCCATCCAGATCGAAAAGAACGGTTGAGGGCTGTTCAGCTTTCACGGATATCCCGGGCGTGCATCAGATAATTTACATCAACATCCCGGCTCAGCTTGTAAGAGCGGGTGATGGGGTTGTAAGTCATGCCGGTCAGTTCGCGCACATCCAGTCCGGCGTGGCGAAGGTAATCGGACATTTCCGAGGGCCGAATAAACTTCTTCCATTCATGGGTGCCTTTGGGGAGCATATTCAGGACATATTCGGCTCCGACAATGGCAAACAGGAAAGATTTCGGATTGCGGTTAATCGTAGACACGAACAGGTGTCCGCCAGGCTTGAGGAGAGCCGAGCAGGCTTTGACAACTGAGGCCGGGTCGGGCACGTGCTCCAGCATTTCCAGGCACGTAACGGCGTCGTACTGGCCGGCATGTTCGGGGTCGCGAGCCAGTTCTTCAACCGTAATTTGCTGATAGTCCACTTTGATCCCGCTTTCCAGACCATGCAGGCGAGCAACGGCCAGGGGCGATTCGCCCATATCTATACCGGTTACGTGAGCTCCACGCAGTGCCATGCCTTCTGAAAGCAGACCTCCGCCACACCCTATGTCAGCCACCCGTTTACCTGCCAGGGATACGCGCTCGTCGATATAGTTCAGGCGTAAGGGGTTAATATCGTGCAGTGGCTTGAACTCGCTGGTGGGATCCCACCAGCGATTGGCCAATGCTTCGAATTTGGCGATTTCGTTCCGGTCAACGTTCTGGTTTGTCATGTTGCGCCCTGCCTGATCAATCTGTCGGAATTTGTTTAGTCAGCCTGCTGTTGGCGGATTTGCCTTGCCCAATCCTGAACGCGAAGCATCAGGTCTGGGACATCTATGCGTGTCAGTTTGCCATCCTGTACCTGAGGTACGCCGTTAATCCAGCTATGGGTTACAGCGCGGCTGCGGTTGCTGTAAACAAGGTGGGAGGCAGGGTCGTAAACCGGCTGAGTAAACGGGTCACTGAGATCAACAGCAATAATGTCTGCCAGCTTTCCTGCTACGAGAGAACCGAGTTCGTGGTCACGACCCAGTGCTTTGGCTCCACTCAGTGTTGCTCCCTGAAGCGCCTCATGGGCAGAAAATGCTGCCGCATCATTGGCGACCACTTTTGCAACCATAGCGGCGGTGTGGATTTCGCCGAACAGATCCAGGTCGTTATTGCTCGCTGCACCGTCAGTTCCGACCGCCACGTTAATTCCTCGCTTCATGAGCCTGTCTGCAGGGCACAGGCCGCTGGCGAGCTTGAGGTTGGATTCAGGGCAGTGAATAACATGCGCCCCGGTTTCTGCGAGCAGGGTAATATCTGTGTCGCTGACCTGAGTCATATGGACACATTGGGTTCTGGGACCAAGAACGCCAAGCTCTGCAAGCCGTTCTGTGGGGCGTTTCCCCATTTTTTCTACGGCATCGGCTACTTCAAATTCGGTTTCATGCAGATGAATCTGAATGCGGGCGCCAGTTTTTTCAGAAAGCGCGACAGCTTTGATCAAGGGGCCGTCAGATACGGTATAAGGGGCATGCGGACCAATGGCCGGCATGATGTAATCGTCTCCTTTCCACGCCTCTATCAGGGCCTCGCCTTTACTCAGGTATTCATCAGGCCCCGAGCCCCATACGGTTGGGAAGTCCAGAAGAGGAAAACAGATCTGGGCGCGCATGCCTGTATCATGGGCCAGCTGAGCTACAATTTCCGGGAAAAAATACATGTCCGAGAAGGTTGTTGTGCCGGTTCTCAGCATCTCTGCCATGGCCAGTTGCGAGCCGTCGGCAATAAACTGCTCGCTGACAAAGCGGCTTTCAGCGGGCCAGATATGGTCGTTCAGCCAGGTCATCAGGGGCAGGTCATCCGCCATACCACGGAAAAGTGACATCGCCGCATGGCCGTGCATGTTGATCAGCCCTGGCATAACCACGTGGTGGGGCAGGTCAATCGTCTCACGGGTACGAAACCCGCGATCCGCTGCTGCTATGGGCAGTACTGCCGCAATTCGGGTGCCCTGAATAATAATGGCCTGATGCTCAAGCACGGTTCCTGACGGTTCAATAGGAATCAGCCAGCGTGCGTTGATGCGAATATCAGCTGTGGTGATGGTATCTGCCGTCATTAACCCTGCCTTGCGGTGCCGGCCACAAATCGCGTTGAGCATAAAAAGTGCACAAGTGCGCCGGACAATGAAATGTAGCCCGGAAGTATAACCGTTATACTGGCCGTTTTCAGCGTTAAGAAACGGTAGCCAGGCAATGAATAATCTTACAGATTCTCCTTTCTCCCGTGCTTTGGGTACGGTCGCACTCAGATGGCAAGGCAACAGTCTGGAACTGCTTGATCAGCGTCTATTGCCAGCTCAGGAGCACTGGATAACTCTGGAAGATGCATCCGGCGTCGCCCGGTGCATTCGGGATATGGTGGTGCGTGGCGCACCGGCTATCGGTATCAGTGCGGCCTACGGTGTTGCACTTGCTGCCAGGCATGCCGGAAGCAAGGACTGGCAAGCTGAAATCAGGCTGGCCATACGTGAGTTATCTGCATCCCGGCCAACCGCAGTGAATCTGTTCTGGGCCTTGCAGCGAATGGAGCGGGTGTTTCACTCATGTGAGTCTGTTGGCGAGGCTCAGGAGAGGTTGGCAGATGAAGCAGAGGCTATTCATCAGGAAGATCTGGCCGGCAATCTGGCCATGGCTGATCATGCTCTCAGTGCAATGGGGCTCTCGGCCGACAACGCCGCGCCGGTCTCGGTTCTGACCCATTGCAATACAGGTGCGCTCGCAACAGGCGGTTACGGCACTGCGCTGGGCGTTATTCGCCGGCTTCATGAAAAGAAGTTACTGACGCGGGTATATGCGGACGAGACTCGCCCGTGGCTACAGGGTAGTCGCCTTACCGCCTGGGAATTGATGCGGGATGATATTCCGGTGACCCTGAACGCTGATGGCGCTGCTGCGGCCATTCTCGCTGCTGGTGACGTGCGGTGGGTTCTGGTGGGTGCCGATCGTATTACTGCCAATGGCGATGTAGCCAATAAAATCGGTACCTACAGCCTTGCGGTGCTGGCACGCTATCACAACGTGAGGTTTATGGTCGTAGCGCCCTCAAGCACAGTGGATATGTCGCTGGTGTCGGGTACAGATATCCCCATCGAAGAACGTGATGGCAGGGAAGTTCGTGAGGTGCGGGGTATTTCTCTCGCTCCTGAAGGGGTGCCGGTGTTTAATCCGGTGTTTGATGTAACGCCCGCAGATCTTATTGACGTTATTGTTACTGAGAAGGGAATCGTTCGGAATCCGGATATGGCTGGAATGCAGGGGCTATTCGGTTGATGGTTTTTTCCCGGTAGAGGCCTTTGTACCTGGCAATTTGGTTTGTTGCTTTTCAAAACTGGCGCGGAGTTCGGCTACCTGTTTTTCCTGCTCTTCGGCGAAGTGCAGAGACATCTCAAAACCCTGTCTGGTGAACTCCAGTACTTTGTGGAAGTCTTCGTCTGAGAGTGTTCGTGCGGAATCATGGCGGCGGAATATGTTTATAAATTCCCGTTCCCGCTCAAACTGCAAGGGTAATCTGGCCACGCCCCAGTCGTTAAGAGTCTGCCAGACCTCGGGGTTGTAGTTCCGGGTTGTGCGCATGATGAACGGGATAGGGTCGTTCCGTGCGATCAGGGCTGCCAGACGGAGAATCAGTTCAAATGAAAGTGTAGCCGTACCGTTCTCGATGGCCTCAAGAACGGACTTGTCGCGGAGATTGAGGGCCTCGCTCATCTCCGACAGTGTCAGCCCGGCAACTTCCCGGATATCCTTCATGGAATGGCCTGCTGCCAGCATGGCCCGGAGCTGATCCTGAGAGTTGATCAGCACTCGCCCCAGGCGCAGTGAAGTGTCTGTGGCCCTGGCTCCGAGGCGGAAAGCTGATCCGGTTAAGCTGGCAAGCCGGTCAATAATTCCTTCCGGTGCCTTTTCTTCCGAGGTCGGCTTACTCAGACTATCCAGCTCTTCCAGCGAACGCATGGCATGGAGTGCATCCAGCAACATGTCCTGCAGGGCACGGGCTTTGCTCTGACCTGCCTTTTCACTGACTGCCTGCTTGCCGGTTTTCTGGCTCATGTTATCGGGCTTCAGCCTGAGCTGCGAACTGCTGGGGTTTGAGAATTGAGGCCATCCGGTTATCCATTTCCAGCATGTCAGCCATTATGTGGCCGCCTTCGCGAATCACGAAATCCAGTTCTTCATCGGTAGTGTCCAGGTCTGCAGCCTGCAGGTCCTGCCAGTCCTCCAGTTCATCCAGAGTCTCGAACGGCGCTTCGCCGCGCAGTTCCCGACGGGCATTGGCAATGGTCAGCCGGGTACGATCTATCTGTTCCTGTTGAGTAGTGCGCTCATCCAGATTGAGACTCACAGTGTCTCTCTGACGCTGCTCTTTGAGGAAATCAATTTCCTGCTGAAGAAGGCTGAATTCCGGGCTGCTGGCAAAGCGATCATCATGGCGCTTGCGTAGTTCGTCGATGATTCCGCTGAAATCAAAATACCGGGTATGAGGAACCGCATCTATCTGATCCCAGGGCAGGGCATGATCCAGCGCATCTTCGCCAATACGGGTTTTGTCGATCCGGGAAGGAATCTCTATATCTGGAATCACCCCTTTGTGCTGGGTTGAACCCCCGGATACGCGGTAGAACTTTGATTGGGTAATCTTGAGCTGGCCGTGATTCAGTGGCCGGACGGCCTGCACTGTGCCTTTGCCAAAGGTTTGCGAGCCCACGACCAGACCGCGACCGTAATCCTGGATTGCACCGGCAAAAATCTCCGAAGCCGAAGCGCTCATGCGATTGGTGAGTACTACCAACGGGCCGTCATAGGCAACCGACGCATCTTCATCATTAAGAACCTGGACTTCGTTGCTTGAATTGCGAATCTGAACCGTAGGGCCGGTATCGATAAACAGGCCAACCAGATCATTCGCTTCGTGCAGTGCACCGCCGCCATTATTGCGCAAGTCAATTACCAGGCCATCTACGCCTTCCTGCTGCAGTTCTGTAATCAGCTTCCGGACGTCGCGTGTTGTGCTTTTGTAGTTTGGGTCTCCGGCCTGCATGGCTCGGAAATCGGCGTAGAACGTAGGAATGGTAATTACGCCCACAGTGTATTTTTTGTCGTTGCGCTCAAATTCGACGGAGTCTTTACTGGCGCTCTGTTCTTCCAGTTTTACTTCATCACGGCTGATGGCAATGGTTTTGGTCAGGGTTTCATCGGTCGCGCTGGCAGGAACCACTTCGAGCGTAACTACGGAGTTACGCGGACCGCGGATGAGGTCGACCACTTCATCCAGGCGCCAGCCAATCACGTTGACAGGTTTCTCGCCCTCTTGTTGAACCGATACTATTCTGTCAGCTGGCTGGAGCTGGCCTTGTTTTGAGGCAGGGCCGCCCGGAACCAGCCGGACCACTTTGGTGTACTCGTTATCCGCCTGCAGTACCGCGCCAATGCCCTCAAGTGAAAGGCTCATATTGATATTGAAGTTTTCGGAGGTGCGTGGCGAAAAGTAGGAGGTGTGTGGATCCCACATACCGGTAAATGCATTCATGTAGGCCTGGAAAGCATCTTCGCTACGCGCCTGGTAGGCCCGCTTGAGTTGGCCTTCATATCGGCGTTTAAGGCTTTCTGTGATCGTTTCGTCGTCGGAACCGTTGAGGCGCTGTGCAAGCACGGCATTTTTGATGCGTTTAACCCACAGCGCATCAAGCCCCTTTTTGTCTGGCTCCCATTCGGTGTCCGAACGGTCAAGAAGAATGCTTTCGTTGGTACTGAAATCCAGACTCCCGATACCTTCGTCAATGGTTTTCAGTGCGAATTGAAGGCGCTCGATAATACGCTGCTGAACCAGGTTGTAGATATCGAATCCTGGCTGAAGCTGGCCGGTTTTCAGAGCAGACCCCAATCGGTTTCTTACTCCACTGAGTGCCTCGATATCGCTGCCAGTGAGGTAGACTCGCTGGCCATCGAGATAGTTCAGGTAAGCATCAAATACATCGCCGGAAAGCTTGTCGCTTATCCCGAGGTCACGGAAGTGAGTGAACTGCAGTTGTCTGGCTATGAGGATGTTTGCCCGCGCCTGATCAATCGTTGGCGCAACGGGTACATAGGCTTCCGGCTCAACCGCTTTCGCCTGTATTCCGAAAGGTGCTGACAGAAGCAGGGCAACAGTAAACGCTTTGCATACGCCTATCCGGCCAGGTTTGATAGGGGCGCGACGGACAGATATTTTTTCCGCGATGGTCATATAGGCATACCTGATGATGCTGGGTACCTGCCAGACGTGTCTGGAGCCGGTTAACCCGTGGGCTGATTGATTTATTGTAGGCAAGGGCTACACCCGTTGCTATAGGCATGGCGTATCGATTCGTGACAATCTGTCCATGAACACAAAGAGCAGGTTGCAGAAGGTGACCCGTAAAAAGCGCTCCGGATGGGCGTGCGGCGGAGGGGGTTTCCCTCCACCGTTCAGATTTTTCAGAGGAAGGGTTTTTCCAGTTTCGCGTGTTCCAGTAACAGCGCTGGTGGTGAAAAACGCTCGCCGTAGGTTCTGGCCAGCTCTTTGGCCCGGTCGGTAAAGGCTCTCACGCCATATTGATTGATAAACTGTATGGCGCCTCCGGTCCAGGGCGCATATCCGATACCGAATATGCTGCCGATGTTTGCATCTTCCACGGTGCGTAACACCCCTTCTTCCAGGCAGCGAAGGGTTTCAATGGCCTGAATGAACAAGATGCGGTCTTTCAGGTCCTGCAGATCCACTTTCCGGGCTTTGTTGCTGTCCACATAAAGTGTTTCAAGCTCTGGCCACAGATACTTCCTGCCCTTGGCCGGATACTCATAGAAGCCCGCGCCGGCAGCCTTGCCTTTGCGCCCGTGCTCCTGAACCATCTGATCGATGATGGTTTCTGCCGGGTGCGCATTCCATGTGCAACCTGCGGCTTCGGTGTCTTTCTTGCTCTGGGTGCGAACATGCTGCATGAGTGCCATGCTGACTTCATCGGTAATCGCCAGCGGCCCGACAGGCATGCCTGCCAGCAAGCCAGCGTTCTCAATGCTGGAGGGGTGAATGCCTTCGCCCAGCATACAGATACCCTCATTTACAAAGGTGCCGAAAACGCGGGAAGTGAAGAAGCCGCGGCTATCGTTCACAACCACCGGAATTTTGCCAATCTGCTGAACATAATCGAAGGATCGTGCCAGAGTCTCGTCTGAGGTTTTCTCGCCCACAATGATTTCAACAAGCTGCATTTTGTCTACGGGTGAGAAAAAATGCAGACCAATGAAGTTTTCCGGTCTGGAGGAGGCTTTTGCCAGCTGGGTGATGGGGATTGTAGACGTATTGGAGGCAAAAATGCCGTTGCTGACCAGCTTCGGTTCGGCTTCTGCTGTAACCCTGGCTTTGAGGTCGCTGTCTTCAAACACTGCCTCGATTACCAGATCGCAACCCTCAAGGTCTGCAGCTGAGTCCGTGGCCCTGATGCGGCCCAGTATTTCGGTTTTCTGCTCTTCGGTCATGTGCCCCCTGCTGACCTTTTTTGTCAGCAGGTTTTCAGAGTAGCTTTTGCCTTTTTCAGCACTGTCGAGAGAAATATCTTTAAGTACCACTTCGATACCACGAGTGGCTGTGGAGTAGGCAATACCTGCGCCCATCATTCCAGCGCCCAGCACGCCAATTTTCTTGAAGTGTTCTTTCTTTACACCTTCAGGGCGACTGCCTCCCGCTTTAATGTCATTGAGCTGGAACCAGAAGGTACCGGTCATATTCTTGGCAATCTGGCCAATCACCAGTTCAGCAAAGTAGCGGGTTTCGATCAGGCTGCCGTTGTCGAAGTCAACCTGTGCGCCTTCAACTGCGGCAGACAAAATGCGCTCCGGGGCTGGGTAGCAACCCCTGGTTTTCTGCTTCAGCATGGCGGGGACAATGGCCAGTTTTTGTGCCATGGCTGGATGGTGGGGTGCGCCACCAGGCAGTTTGAACCCTTTTTTGTCCCAGGGCTGCTGGCATTTCGGGTTTGCCTCGATAAATGCTCTGGCTCTGGTCATCATGTCTTCGGCAGATCCGGCCAGCTCATCAACAATACCTGCTTTGAGGGCCGCTGATGGGCGAACTTTTCTGCCTTCCATGAGGAACGGGAAAGCTGCTTCCAGTCCAATCAGCCGCGGCAGGCGCTGGGTACCGCCACCCCCGGGGAGCAGGCCGAGGGTTACTTCGGGAAGGCCCAGCTGAATATCATTGTTGTTCAGGACGATGCGATGGTGACATGCCAGGGCAATTTCAAAACCGCCACCCAGTGCAGTCCCGTTGATCGCTGCGACCACGGGCTTACCGCAAGTTTCCAGCGCGCGCATCCGGGCTTTCAGGCTGTTAACCATGCCTTCAAAGGCTTGAGCATCTTCGCGGGTGACTTTGTGAAGTTCTTTCAGGTCACCACCTGCAAAGAAGGTTTTTTTGGCAGAGGTAATAATAATGCCGCGAATATCTTCCAGATCGTTCTGTACTTTGCTGACGGTTTCATTGAGGGCTTCACGGAACACCTGGTTCATGGTGTTCGCGGACTGGCCTGGCATGTCGATGGTGAGAGTCAGAATCTGATCTGAACCCAATTCATAACGGATGGCACTCATAACCGGTTCTCCTTACAGAAAAAGTGTGGGGTTCAGACACGCTCAATAATGGTGGCGATACCCATGCCGCCACCAACGCACAGAGTCGCCAGCCCGAAGCGCAGTTCACGTCGCTCCAGTTCATCCAGCAGGGTGCCCAGGATCATTGCTCCTGTAGCGCCTAAGGGATGGCCCATGGCGATGGCGCCGCCGTTTACATTCACTTTTTCGTCCGGGACTGAAAGTTCTTTCTGAAAACGCATTACCACGGAGGCAAAGGCTTCATTTACTTCAAACAGGTCAATCTGATCTACGGTCATTCCGGCCTTTTCCAATGCCTTGAGGGTTGCCGGAGCTGGCCCGGTAAGCATAATGGTGGGGTCAGTACTGGTTACTGCGGTGGCCACAATACGGGCGCGGGGTTTGAGACCCATGGCATCGCCTTTCGCCCTGCTGCCAATCAGAATTGCGGTAGCACCGTCGACCATGCCGGAGGAGTTGCCGGCGTGATGAACATGTGTGATTTTCTCAACGTAGTGATATTTTTCGCTGGCTACAGTGTTAAATCCCATTTCTCCCATCATCTGGAACGACGGCTTGAGCCCTGACAGGGACTCAACAGTGGTATTCGCTCTCACATGCTCATCGTGGTCCAGGATGACTACGCCGTTCTGATCTGTGACCGGAATGATTGATCGGGCAAAGTAACCTTGCTTCCAGGCATTGGCTGCTTTCTGTTGTGACCTTACTGCGAAACGGTCGACGTCTTCGCGGCTGAACCCTTCCATTGTGGCGATCAGGTCCGCGCCAATCCCCTGAGGCATGAAGCCAGTATGCAGGTTGGTCTGTGGATCCATGGCCCAGGCACCACCATCAGACCCCATGGGTATGCGTGACATGGATTCTACGCCGCCGGCGACAACCATATCTTCCCACTCAGAGCGCACTTTCATGGCGGCCAGGTTTACCGCTTCTAACCCTGACGCGCAGAAACGGTTAAGGGTGACACCAGATACTTTTTCGTCCCAGTCTGCGGCGAGCGCTGCGGTTTTGGCAATGTCAGCTCCCTGATCGCCGACGGCGGAAACGCAACCAAGAACGATATCGTCTATCTGGGCTGTATCCAGGCGGTTTCTCTGCTGTAGTGCTTTCAGTACGGTCGTCAGCAGCGTAATCGGCTTGACGCTGTACAGGGAGCCGTCTTTTTTACCGCGCCCTCTGGGAGTGCGGACCGCATCGAAGATATACGCCTCAGTGGTCATTGTTTTTCCTCTGATGATTATTGCTTTGTGGTTTATTGACCAGAAGCACCACCATAGCCCGTTGATGGTATGGCAGGTAATGACGCGGCCTGCCAATCGGAGTGGCGAAATTGCTCAGAGACGATGACAGGTGGGGTTGTGAGTTCTATCTTTAGAAAGAGGCAGAGGCCTTTGGAAGGCCATCATGCACATTCAGGAGGCAAAGAATCATGTCTTTCAGAGATTCTATTGATAACTTTTACGAACGTCTGGTGGTGGATGCTATTGATGCTACAAGAGAACCTGGGGACAGCGCGGACTTCCTGACTGACGTCATGTGTGTCGCTCTGAACCGGTTACCACCCCGATATTACCGGCACACTATTGATATGATGTTCTATCTGGCGGATGAAGAGCTCAGGGGTATGAAAGACAAATCCCTGGCTGCCGTTCAGGGCGCCAGGGGATTTGTCAGAGAGCATCAGCGAGAATGAAGTTCCTGGCGCTCAGTTTGTGATCAGGTTGTCCAGAGCGCTGTTCAGCCGGCTGGCCAGAGCTGTGTCGGCGGGTTGATCTGCCGATTGGATGCACCAGCTGGCAACGAGAGCTTCAACGCTCTGGAGAGCATTGTCTGCTTTTTCGGCTGAGCCCATTCCTTGCGCCAGGCGTTGAACCTGTATTTCCATACGCTTCTGCTGGTCTGCTGCCGGCGATGGCACACCAGCCAGAATCTCTGCGCGAATGACCAGTTCGTGATCGTTCAGTGTGCCTACGCTTTCCGAAAGGGCAGCCCATTTGTCGGGGAAGGTGATTTCTTCAGGCGTTTCGCCTTGAGTGCGTGCGAACACAAGGGCTTGCCATTCAGAAATGTTTGCTTTGAGTTTCTGTGCTGAAACAGCCAGATTCAGTCTCTGTTTTTCTTTCTGGATTTGTTCTTTTATCCCCGGTGATACTTGAGCTGTATCCAGTGAGCGAAGTGCAGTAGTTGCGTGTTCCAGAGTCTGGGCATCCTGGTCAGAGCTGATGTTCCTGACCTCTTCCACCACAGCTTCTGCTGCAATGTCAGCCTCTTTTGCAGCCAGTTGCTGCTCTGAACGCTCAGTGTCCCGACGCGCAAATATTTCATCACAGGCTTTGCGGAACGCCTGCCAGAGCTTGCGGTCTTCCCGGTGGCGGGTGATTCCGACTGCTTTCCAGTCTGATTGCAGTGCCTTGGCTTTGTTCATTGCCTCTTGCAGCGGCTGATGTTCAGTCAGTGCCTGAGCCTGTTCTACGATTGCTTGCTTGAGGGCTTCGTTTTTCCTGTGTTCCTCATCGATGGGTGCTTCGAGTTTTTTGAGCAGATCATCAAACTGTTTCTGCACCTGCCGGTTGTCCCTGAACTCTATAGGCCATGCAGATTTCCATTCCTGGCGTGCAGTCTGCAAGATTCGGTCTACGGCTTTCCAGTCGATAGTGCTCCAGTCTGCGTCGTTAACAAAATGCTCAAGCTCGGCACAGATTGCTTTGCGCTTTTCCAGGTTCGCCTGTTTAAGGCCTGATTTGGCTTTAAAATAGGTTTTGCAGGGTTCGTAGGCTTTATCCGATGCCTGCTTAAAGCGAGACCACAGAGTGCGGTCTGAAGATCCACCGAGGTCCCGCCACTCCTGCTGCAGCTCTTTTATGCGTTCGGACTTAGCCTCCGGCTCGATGGGCTGTTCTGCGAGGTATTCCATCTGTTCACATAGAGCGACCTGCTTCGGTTCTGTTGCAAAGCCCTGCCAGTCAGTGAGCTCTCTCAGTTGAGCTGTAAGTAGTTGCATACGGGCCTGAAAACTCTTGCTGTGACGATGATCAAGAGCTTTCAGATACTGATGTGCGGTTTTTAAATGTTGCTTCGACTCTTTCAGCTGCTTGGCTTCAAGAGCGTCTTCCAGTTTATCTAAAGCTGCTTTCAGGCTATCCGCTGTCGCTTGTTGCTGCTTCACGTCATCACTTGGTTTAGCCTGGGGCTTGGCCTTGGGCTTTCCTGCGAGCTTGCGCGCCGGCACCAGTAGTTCCGGAACGGGGAAGCCTTGAGGCCAGTTGATCTCTTTCAGCAGGGCCAAAGCACGTTCCCGGTCATCAGGGCTGGCTTCTTCCTGTTCAGCCGCTGCAGAAAGAGCGAGCAGTGAATCTTTTTCCTGGCCGATATGACGAACTGACGCAATATAGCTGCGCAGTGTCATCATGGATGTTTCAAAGGCCTGTTGCTGCGCTTTCTCAACCTGGGTATCGCGGGTTGCTTCCAGCCAGCGGTTTTCCTGGGTTTTCTGAAGCGCATCCAGTGAGGCAAGCGATGCAAGTTCTTCAACCGGCTGGTGACGGAGATCGTCAAGGGTCTGGGTCAGAAGAGCCAGGGTTTCATCCCGTTGAAGTTTCTGCTCAAGCTGACGCTGTTCTTCAATCCGGGCTGCCTCCTGCTCGGCAATGCGCTCCCGGCAGCGATGTACCGATTGAAGGAACTCACTGAGCTGGTCTGGCGAGGCGCTGGCTTCAACTGTTGCCCACTGGTTCAGAAGTGTATCCACGCGAGCACTATAGAGTTTGGTATCGTCCGTTTTTGCCAGATCACTGGCATTGCTGATCAAATTGGCAATAGTCTTTGACACGAGTTCTTGGTGGGCCTGCTCTTCCCGGATGACCAGCAGTTTCTGTCGAACCACCTGGTATACGCCCTTGTCACGGGTTTTCGCCTGCTTTTGAACCTGGTGAAGAAGTTCTGCTTCCTGGAGCAGGCTGGCGGCCCTGAGCCGGATGTCTGCAGTTAAGCCTTCAACCGCCAGGCTTGCGGCCACTTCCTGAGTCGGGGTGCCCTGCAGCGTCTGGAGCTGTTCCTCCCTTAGCTCAGCACGTTTATCCTCAGCCGGAACAGCAATCGGTGGTGTCTGGGTTGTTGTCTTGCGGACTGGTGCTGTGGGTTTGCGGGATTTAAACAGTTTCTGGAGGAATGCAGCCATGACGATGTCCTTAGGGATTGAAACCAGTCTGCGGTGTCGGGCAAAGTAAGCCGGCACCGGCCATCGGCGCTCTTTGATGTGCAATCTGTTGACCTGGTCATCGGGTCGTCACAGTCTTCGGAGCGCCGGATACTGCCGTCGGGGATTCATGAATCAGCGCCGACGGTATTAAAACGGAGCTAGTCTAGCGTTTTGTGAGCGTTTGCGGGAAGAGTTGAATGGCAAAACAGGAAAATTGTGACGATCAGGAGTACAAGGCGCGCTCGGTTGCATTGAGGCTACTTGCCCGCCGGGAGCACAGCCGACAGGAGCTGACGCTGAAATTACAGCAGCGCAAAATTGATAGTTCAGTTATTGCGATGGTCCTGAATGATTATGAGAATGAGGGGTGGCTGGATGACAACCGGTTTGCGGATGTCTATTCACGCCAGCGTATTGATCTGGGTTACGGCCCTTTGAAAGTGCGGGCGGAGTTGCAGCAGCGTGGCATTCATCACACCCCGGACTGTTTTGATGAACTCGCTGATGCAGACTGGATCCGGAATGCGCTTTTGCTGAGGGAGAAACGTTTTGGTCTGGCTGATCTGGGCGCAGACTGGGACGAAAAAGTACGCCAGGCCCGGTTTCTTACTCGCCGTGGTTTCACTGCAAACCAGGTGGAGCGGACACTTGAGGTGAGTGAGTCAGGCGATCCTGGTATATAAGTGTCAGAGGGTTGGCGGGATCATCCCAAGCTCGGGAGGAAGGCTGGCTCGCATATCAGCTCCTTCTTCCGGTACTCCATCGGGTGATCCCCCCTCCGGACCCGGTTCTAACCCGACAAACTGAGAGTCTTCGGGGGAAGCAACTTCCTCTACTGGCTTCATCATTCGAGCCAGCACATCATAGTAACGGCGAATATTCTGTACATAGAGAACAGGCTCATGGCCCCGGGCATACCCAAAACGGGTCTTTTTGTACCATTCTTTTTGTGCCAGCAGCGGCAGAAACTCTTTCACATCCATCCAGCGGTCAGGATTTTTACCGGCACTTTCGGTAAGCCTGCGGGCATCTTCCAGGTGCCCAAATCCCACGTTATAGGAGGCCAGGGCGAACCAGGTACGATCTGGCTCGGCGATACGCTCAGGGATTCTTTCGTGAACTATACGGAAGTACTTGGCGCCCCCTTCAATGCTCTCGTCCGCGTCCAGGCGGTTATTGATGCCGATGTAATCTGCTGTATTGCGCGTCAGCATCATCAGTCCACGAACACCAGTTGGTGAGACGGCATTGGGGCGCCAATGTGATTCCTGATAGCCGATAGCTGCGAGCAGGCGCCAGTCCATATCGAACATGGAGGCGTGATCCCTGAACAGGGCCTCATAGTTGGGGAGCCGGTTTTCTACGTGATGCATGAAGGTACGGGCGCCCACATAGTTCAGGTGGTCCAGATGGCCATAGAAGCGTTCGGAAAGCTGGGCGATAGTGCCGTCTTCCTGCATTTTTTCGAGAAATGCTTTTGCAGCACTGACCAGAGAGTCGTCCTGGCTCGCCGGGAAGAGCCATGTCAGTTCTTTGGGCTCGTCAAGGGTGAACCCCTTCTTTACCTGAGGGAAAAATACGTGATTGAGCTTGAGTTCGTTGGATGAGATGACCGCGTATGAGAGCTCCCCGGTCTCCACTCGAGCCAGAATGCCCGCAGCATCCAGTCCATGATGAACCTGCCAGACGATATTGGGAGTTATCCCTGTCAGGGATTCCAGCTGGTATTCGTGGTTGCTGTCCGAAACCAGATGCAGAGTCTGGCCGACAAGATCTGCAAGGGTCTCGGGGCGATCTGCGTCGCGGTTGTAGACAACGACTGACTGGGCTTCGATACCGGTAGGAAGCGTCTTGTACTGATTTTCAAACAGCGGTTGTGCAGAAAGCCCTGCAAGCCCGATGTGTGCGAAATTTTTTGAAAGTACGGAAAGCACTTCCGTGTTGTCTTCGGCGACCCTCAGCCTGAGTTCAACGCCAAGTTCCTCTGCGAAGAGTTTTGCCAGTTCGTAATCATAGCCGGTTGGCCCGTCGCGCCCCTCGTAATATATAGAGGGCGAAACCCGGGTAATAACGTGCAGTACACCCTCGTTGCGGATTTCCTGCAGCGTGCTCGGCCGGCTGCACCCGGTGAGAGTCAGCAGAATCAAAGCGCCCGCGAGGATTGATGTGTATGTCTTCGCTGCGTGGTATGCAGTAAGAATTCTGGGCAAGTCCCTGATCTCCGTTACCGCTAAATCATCGGGATGCGCGAAAAGTAACTGGCTGCATCCGGTGTATTTCGGGTGTGGCTTCCATGTCCACTTCCTCATGATCCCTGCTGCAGGAGGGGGGGTCAATAAAAGTTGATCAATAACTATGCAAAATAATGTCAATTGTCCGCAAGGAGAATAACGTTTCTGCGCTGTATCCCGGCAACGCTTTCAAGTATGATGTGCGCCTTCTCAGAATGCACCCGGACTTCCCCGTTTCGCGCGATACAGGTTGATATCATGCTTGAACTTCGCGGCGCACCCGCGCTTTCGCCATTCCGCTCTCATAAACTGTATGCCAAAATCCAGGCCATCGTGCCCGAGATTGAGCATGTTTATGCCGAATTCATGCACTTTGTGGATCTGGAGGGCTCTCTTTCTGAATCCGAGCAGGCCATTCTTGACCGGCTTCTGACATACGGGCCCAGCGTGCCGGGTGAGGAGCCTGACGGAGTGCTGTTTCTCGTTGTGCCACGCCCAGGAACTCTGTCGCCCTGGTCAAGCAAAGCTACCGATATTGCCCGAAATTGCGGTTTGCGCCAGATTCAGCGCATCGAGCGTGGTACAGCGTTTTATATCAGGGCTGGCAAGAAGCTTGGTCTGGATCAGCGCGAGAAGGTTGCCGAGCTGTTGCACGATCGTATGACTCAGAAAGTCTTCCACGAAATGGGTGGTGCTCAGCTGCTGTTCAGTCATGAAGAACCGCGTCCACTGGAGCGGATTTCAGTTCTGGCCGGTGGCCGGAAAGCGCTGGTAGCCGCGAACAGGCGCCTGGGCCTTGCGCTGGCGGATGACGAGATTGATTACCTCGTAAAATCGTTTATCGACCTTGAGCGAGACCCCACAGACGTTGAGCTCATGATGTTTGCCCAGGCAAACTCCGAGCACTGTCGCCACAAGATATTCAATGCCTCCTGGGACATTGATGGCGAAGGGCAGGAAAAATCCCTGTTTGCCATGATCCGAAATACCTTCGAGATGAACAGCGAGGGCGTGTTGTCTGCGTACAAGGATAACGCATCGGTCATCCAGGGCAGCCGGGCTGGCCGGTTCTTCCCGGATCCGGAAACCGGCGTTTACGGCTATAATCAGGAAGATATTCATATTCTCATGAAGGTGGAAACTCACAACCACCCAACTGCAATAGCACCCGCTGCGGGTGCTGCAACGGGTTCTGGTGGTGAGATCCGTGATGAGGGAGCAACAGGTCGCGGCTCCAAGCCGAAAGCCGGCCTTTCCGGTTTTACGGTCTCCAATCTTAATCTGCCCGAAGACCCGCAACCCTGGGAAATCAATTACGGCAAGCCCGACCGGATCGCTTCTGCTCTGGATATAATGATTGAAGGGCCTATTGGCGGAGCTGCTTTCAATAACGAATTTGGTCGTCCCAACATAGCCGGTTACTTCCGGACTTTTGAAGAGAAAGTTGCCGGCCCGGCTGGTGACGAAGTCCGCGGTTATCACAAGCCCATCATGATTGCCGGCGGCCTTGGTAATATCCGCGCAGAACACGTGGAAAAAGGCGAGATACCGGTAGGTGCCAAACTCATCGTGTTGGGTGGTCCTTCCATGCTTATCGGCCTTGGAGGTAGCGCTGCTTCGTCCATGGATTCCGGTTCCAGCAACGAGAATCTCGATTTTGCCTCCGTGCAGCGGGATAACCCGGAAATGGAACGCCGGTGCCAGGAAGTGATTGACCGCTGCTGGCAGATGGGCGAGGAAAATCCCATGTGCTTTATCCACGATGTCGGCGCTGGTGGTCTTTCCAACGCCATGCCAGAGCTGGTGAAAGATGGTGGTCGTGGTGGTAAGTTCCAGTTGCGGGATGTCCCCAGCGATGAGCCTGGAATGTCGCCGCTGGAAATCTGGTGCAATGAGTCCCAGGAGCGCTATGTTATAGCTGTAGCCCCGGAGAATCTGGATGTTTTTGATGCACTGTGTCGCCGGGAACGTTGCCCCTATGCCGTGATCGGTGATGCGACAGAAGCTCACCATCTTGAATTGAGCGACTCCTATTTTGGTGACAAGCCCGTTGATCTGCCGATGGATGTGCTGTTCGGCAAGCCACCGCGTATGCACCGGAGTGTCACCCGGGCGTCTTTTACCAAGCCTGTATTTGATTCCACCCAGATCGACCTGAATGATGCGATCCGCAGAGTGTTGCGGCTCCCTTCTGTCGGTTCCAAGAACTTCCTCATAACTATTGGTGATCGCACGATTACCGGGCTGGTCGCCCGTGACCAGATGGTCGGTCCATGGCAGGTTCCGGTCAGTGATGTTGCGGTAACTGCAAGTTCCTTCGATGTACTGGCTGGTGAAGCCATGGCGATGGGTGAGCGCACGCCGATCGCAACTGTTGATGCTCCTGCATCTGGCCGGATGGCGGTGGGTGAGGCGATTACCAACCTGGCGGCAGCTGCCATTGGCAAACTCTCCGATATCCGTCTGTCAGCGAACTGGATGTCTGCTGCAGGCCATCCGGGCGAGGACGAAAACCTTTACGAAACTGTGCGTGCTGTTGGTATGGAGCTTTGCCCCGAACTCGGGATTACAATTCCCGTAGGCAAGGATTCCATGTCGATGAAGACCATGTGGGACGAGGATAATGGCGAGCAGAAGAGCGTTACTGCGCCGCTGTCTTTGATTATCAGTGGCTTTGCTCCGGTGACCGATGTTTCGCGGACCCTGACTCCGCAGCTGGTAACGGACGCAGGTGTAACCGATATGATTCTCGTCGATCTGGCCGCAGGGCAGAATCGCCTGGGCGGGTCAGCTCTGGCCCAGGTCTATCGTCAGGTTGGTGCTGTAGCCCCGGATCTTGATGACCCCGAGGATCTCAAAGCATTTTTTGCAGTTATCCAGGGTCTGAATTCCGACAACAAGCTTCTTGCTTATCATGACCGCTCGGATGGCGGTCTGTTTGTGACGCTTGTGGAGATGTGCTTCGCTGGCCGCACAGGTATCGACATCAAGCTGGACGGTCTGGCTGATGAAAGCAGCCAGTTTGCCCGGGAGCTCTTTAATGAGGAACTGGGTGCGGTCATTCAGGTGCGCAGAGAAGATACTGATTTTGTTCTGCAGCAGTTCTCAGCTGCCGGCCTGGGTGACCACATCAGTGTTATTGGAACACTGAATGATCAGGATCGAGTACGTCTGACCTTTGAAGGCGCAATGGTAGTTGATGACTCGCGAACCGAGTTGCAGCGCCTGTGGTCCGAAACCAGCTATCGTATCCAGTCTCTCAGGGACAATGCTGACTGTGCTCTTGAAGAGTTTGATAACCTGCTGGACGCTGACGACCCGGGACTTCACGTAAAGCTTTCTTATGATGTAAATGAAGACATTGCAGCGCCATACATTAATAAAGGTGCGCGTCCGAAAGTTGCTGTTTTGCGTGAGCAAGGTGTCAACGGTCAGGTTGAGATGGCTGCGGCATTTGACCGGGCTGGTTTTCAGTCTGTCGACGTGCACATGAGCGATCTGCTTTCAGGTCGCGAGAATCTGGAGACGTTTGACAGCCTTGTTGCCTGTGGCGGGTTCTCTTACGGGGATGTTCTGGGCGCTGGTGAAGGCTGGGCGAAATCCATTTTGTTCAACGACCGCGTACGTGATCAGTTTGCAGCGTTCTTCAATCGTCAGGACACTCTCGCGTTAGGTGTGTGCAACGGGTGTCAGATGCTATCCAATCTGCACGAACTGATTCCTGGCAGTGAGGGCTGGCCACGTTTTGTCCGGAACCAGTCAGAGCAGTTTGAAGCACGGCTGGCAATGGTAGAAGTGATGTCGTCTCCATCGGCGTTCCTGGAAGGTATGGCCGGTTCGCGTATGCCGATTGCTGTCGCCCATGGAGAAGGAAGGGTAGAGTTTTCAGGGAGCGCGTCCGCTGCGAATCTGGCGGAAAGCGAACAGGTAGCACTTCGCTTCGTGGATAACCGGGGTAAGGCAACCGTTCGTTATCCATACAACCCTAACGGGTCGCAGGATGGCATCGCGGGGGCGACCACCCGTGATGGCCGTATCACAATTATGATGCCGCACCCTGAGCGGGTATTCCGGGCTGTTCAGCATTCCTGGCGCCCGAAAGACTGGCAGGAAGATGGCTCCTGGATTCGCATGTTCAGGAATGCAAGGCGCTGGTTCGGCTGATCGAACCCTGACTGGAAAAGCCGACTTTGGACAGGCCTGATAAGGTGCCTTTCCATGGTCGGTTTTTTTATGCCTGAAATCCGGGTGTTTTCGAAATTTTCAAGTAAAAAGAATTGTCATATTGCAGAAAAACCACTTGACTCAATATGTTTATGCACATTTCAGAAGGTTCTTTGTGTGTTCTGTGAACAATGGGCGTGATATCGGTTCATTTTTTAATCTTTTTCTTTAACGTATTGAAATATATACTAAAAACATATTGGGTGAATTTGTCGCCAATTTAACATGAGGGCAGTAAATACGCGGTTTATAGAGAGGTTCCCTAAAACTTTCCCCAGAGTTATCCACAGATTCTGTGGGTAAGTGCCTAAGCTATTAATCTGTACAAAAAATATCCTGTAGGGAGGAGGGTTCTATGTACAAAATATGCTATTTCGTTCCCGAAACGTACCTGGAAATAACCAAGCAAGCTTTATTCGATGTTGGTGCCGGATGTATTGGCAACTACGATTCCTGTGCCTGGCAGTGTCGTGGGCTTGGACAGTTCCGGCCTCTTGAAGGGAGTCGTCCATTTCTTGGCGAAAGTGGTTCGCTTGAAGTTGTGGAAGAATTCAGGGTCGAGCTTGTGTGCAGGGATGATCTGATCAGGCAGGCAGTTTACGCTCTCAGGCAGGCTCACCCTTATGAGGAGCCTGCCTACGAGATTTACCGGATGGAAGTGTTATAAGTCATCCTTGTTTCGGGTGGCAGCCATAGGGTGCCGGATATCACTCACGTGAACGCCGAAGTGGTCTTTTTTCATATCGTCCAGAAACAGTTCGAGCGTTTTTCGTACTGTAGGGAAGGATATATCCTCCCAAGGAATGTCGTCCGGAGAAAAAAGGCGGCTTTCAAGGGATTCTTCACCTGCACCAAACTGCCCGTTTTTAAGGGTCGCCCGGTAGAACATGTGTACCTGGTTTATGTGGGGAACATCGATAATAGAGTAGAGCCCCTCAATATTAATTTCGGCGAGAGCTTCCTCCAGGGTTTCACGCTCGGCCGCTTCAACTGTGGTTTCGGCATTTTCCATATACCCTGCGGGCAGAGTCCAGTAGCCATAACGTGGTTCAATGGCGCGGCGGCAAAGCAGAATCTGGCCCTCCCATACCGGCACAGTGCCAGCGATGATTCGCGGGTTCTGGTAGTGAATCGTACTGCAGTTGACACACACATAGCGGTGACGGTTGTCGCCTTCGGGGATACGTTGTTTAACCGGATAGCCGCATGAGCTGCAGTACTTCATGTTTTTCCCCGTATACTTGAATTGGTAGAGTGTTCAGTTTAATGATCCTAGCTGTCGCTGTCTCATTCAACACCGGATTTGCTCAGGAGTCCCGAATTGCGTGATTTACTTGTTCGGCGTTTAACAGGCTATGCACCGAAAACGCTTGATCTGAATTACCCGGAGGCGGGCATTCTCGTGCCGGTTACGGATGACCCTGGTAATCCGGAAATGATATTTACGTTGCGCTCGGAACATCTGAGTACACATAGCGGGCAGGTTGCTTACCCGGGAGGAAAGCGTGATCCCGGAGATTTGTCGCTGGCCGCGACGGCCTTGCGTGAAACCCACGAGGAAATTGGCTTGCCTCCTGATCAAGTGGAGATTATTTCGCCACTGGGTCAAGTGATGTCACGCCACGGGATTCTTGTGACCCCCTATGTTGGTGTCGTACCAGAGGAGCATCCGCTGGAGCCAAACCCCGGTGAGATCGACAGTGTATTTCGTGTTCCGCTTTCATTTTTCCTCGAAGACCGGCGTGAGCGAACAGATGCGCTTCCTTTTCAGAACCAGACAATTCATGTGCCTTGCTATCGTTGGGAGCGTTATCAGATCTGGGGGTTGTCGGCTGTGGTTCTGGTCGATTTTTTAAATGCTGTGTACGATGCCGATATAGATTTGCTGAAACCCCGACCATAGTAAGGAAAATTCATGCTTTATGAACTTGATGGTTGTGCCCCGGAATTAATTGGCGACAACCAGTTTGTTGCTGACAACGCCACCGTGATCGGCAACGTTGCTCTTCATGAGAAAAGCAGTGTCTGGTTCAATGTGGTGATTCGCGGGGATAATGAACTTATCTCAATAGGCCCGGAAACAAACGTGCAGGACGGCTCTGTTCTGCATACCGACCCGGCTATGCCATTGACCCTGGGAAAGGGGGTCACTGTTGGTCATAAGGCCATGCTGCATGGGTGTGAAGTCGGTGATTATTCACTGATAGGCATAAATGCCGTTGTATTAAATGGCGCCAAAATCGGAAAGCACTGCCTTATTGGTGCGAATACCCTCATTCCGGAAGGAATGGTTGTTCCTGATGGTAGTCTGGTAGTGGGAGCACCGGGGAAAGTGAAGCGGGAGCTTACAGAGCAGCAACGGAAAATGCTTGAGTTGAGCGCAGCGCATTACGTGCAGAATGCAAATCGCTATGTAACAGGCCTGAGACCCGTAAAAATCTGAGGCAGATCCGTTATGGTTATTGACGATAAAGTTCGTTCGCCCTGCGTGAGTATATGTGCTCTGGACGAACGTGATGTGTGTATAGGATGCCAGCGCACCGGCGATGAGATTTTACATTGGACCACAATGACCAACTGTGAGCGCAAAGCGGTGCTGGTAAAAGTTGCAGAGCGGGAACGTGAGATTGCACTCTGATCGGACGTGAAGGTCTCTGATGAGGACCTGCCCCTACTGGAGGATACGATATTGGATAATATTGCGAAGGTGACGCTGGGTACGCCGCTGAAAGAAAACGCCTTTAAGGTACTTCTGTGTGGTTCGGGTGAACTTGGGAAAGAGGTTGCTATTGAGTTGCAGCGGTTTGGCGTGGAGGTGATTGCCGCAGATCGTTACCCCAATGCTCCAGCCATGCAAGTTGCCCATCGCAGTCATGTGATAGATATGCTGGATGCAAAAGCTCTGCGTAACATTGTGGAGTTGGAGAAGCCCGACCTTATTGTCCCTGAAATTGAAGCCATTGCGACTGCGGAGTTGGTCAGGCTTGAACATGAAGGCTACAAGGTCATTCCTTCCGCCAGGGCCGTTAATCTTACGATGAACCGGGAGGGGATCCGGCGATTGGCGGCAGAGGAGCTTGGGCTGAGTACGTCACCTTACCGGTTTGTAGACACAAAAGAATTGTTTGTCGATGCCGTCAATGCCATTGGATTGCCTGTTGTTGTAAAGCCGGTGATGAGCTCTTCCGGTAAGGGGCAGAGTACGGTCACTGATAAAAGTCAGATTGATGCTGCCTGGGATTATGCTCAGACAGGTGGTCGCGCCGGCAAGGGAAGGGTGATAGTTGAAGGCTTTGTGGCGTTTGATTATGAAATAACCCTGCTGACCGTGAGGCACTCTGGTGGAGTCAGTTTTTGTGAGCCCATTGGCCACCGGCAGGAAGACGGAGATTACCGCGAATCCTGGCAGCCACAGTCAATGAGCGCTAAAGCGCTGCAGAAGTCCCGTGAAGTTGCATCGAAGATTACTGAAAATCTTGGCGGCTATGGGGTGTATGGAGTAGAGCTGTTCATCCATGGTGATGAGGTCTACTTCTCTGAAGTGTCCCCGAGGCCTCATGATACTGGTCTGGTGACTCTTGTTTCCCAGGATCTGTCCGAGTTCGCCCTGCATGCGCGGGCAATACTTGGCCTGCCTGTCCCTGGAATCCGACAGATGGGTCCGTCAGCTTCAGCAGTAATCCTGCCTGAAGGTGATTCCAGAGATGTAACATTTTCTGGTCTGGAGGTGGCGCTTTCGGAACAGGATGTACAGTTGAGACTATTTGGTAAGCCGGAAATCTCTGGCCGGCGCAGGATGGGTGTTGCTCTGGCTAAAGGACTAACCATTGAAGAGGCCAAAGCCAAAGCTGTGGCAGCGGCCAGGTCGATTGATGTTCATTTGTAGATGAGTGGTGTGAGTGGTGTGAGGGCTGTATGGGTGAGCGGTGTTATGGGGAAGGGTGCTTGCATTTGGACGGTTGACTGAAACAATTTGGAAATAGTTTCGTAACCCCGTTGACACCTGCGCCCAGCTCTGTAGAATGCGCATCTCGCTTGAGGGACACACCGGAACAGCGGAGTGTTTTGAGAGGGTTAACTGTTTGAAAATGTTGAAGAAAAGCTTTCAGGATTCTTCGAGATAACAGTTGACAGGGTCGGGATTCGATGTAGAATACGCCCCTCGGAATCAAGTACGAATCAGCCGGTGAGTATCGGTGGTTTTGGAAGGAAAGCTTCTGAAGCGACTCGAAAAAAACGGTTGACAAGGCGGCGAGAGAAAGTAGAATACGCCTCCTTGATTGAGCAACGGCTCAAACGCTCTTTAACAAATTGACCAAGTAATTCGTGTGGGCGCTGGCTGGAGTATTTCGACAA
>Ga0209345_10000268_pt1 | contig 69213 bp, 98 predicted proteins | sample Cruoilmetagenom7_FD_187294 | JGI IMG/M metagenome (GOLD analysis project Ga0209345, IMG submission 187294) | Oil polluted marine microbial communities from Coal Oil Point, Santa Barbara, California, USA - Sample 7 (SPAdes) (version 2) | ecosystem: Environmental > Aquatic > Marine > Oil seeps ... | reverse complement strand
ACCAAAAGATTGATGTATGATTAATTGTATATATATTATATATAATAAAATAAAATAAAAGGAGAACATAAAAATGATAGAAGTTGAAGAAATGGGAACGAAAAAGGAAAATGGAGATGTAGCAACAAGAAAGTCATTACACAATTTAGCAGAAGATATACTAAGTGAATATAAAAACACATTCATATCATTTCAATTTTGTACAAGTATACACGAAGGTGGAGATATGCATATAGTTCCACAAACTGAAGCTGAAATGATTGGTATAATAAATTTAATAGAGGAGAGTTTAAATATAAAATTAGAGTCAGTATTAGGTGTAACTATAAAACAAATACAATTTGGGTGGAAAAAGGATAATAGTCGTATATTTATTAGTTATAATAAAGCATAATAAGATAAAATAAAATAAAAATAAAAAGGAGAACATAGAAATGACAGAAGTTGAAGAAATGGTGATAACATTTACTAGTGGTGGAGCAGCAGTAATTATGTTAATTGGACTATTGTCAGTATTGGGAGTATAAAGGTGGTGTGTGAAAATGGTAAATATGTTTAATGTAGTAAAAGATGCGTTAATGGGGATTGATTTTCTAGTAGGTGTAGCTGAATTAATTGAATTTAATGAAGAATTAAAACAAATTGTGAAAGATAGTGATTTAATTTTAAAGTATTATTCTGATGACTTAAATGTGGACATGGAAATGGTGAAAAGGTGTTGTAGATGAATGAAAAGATAAAAGTAGATAAGCAATCAAAGAATGATATAGCATGGATGATAGTAGATATAACATTGATAATGTTAATGGTATCCATATTAATATGGTGGTGAGTTAATATGTTTGATATTGAGAGAATTAAAGAATTATTGTTAATGATAATAATATATACGATCTCTATAATTATGACATGTGTTATAGTAAATATATTATACGAGTAAGTGAATTATAGATGAAATAATATAGATGTGAACATGTGGGGCAATATGCACCAAAAGATTGATGTATGATTAAATGTATATATATATTATATATAATAAAACATTAAAATAATGGAGAACAAAAATGAACATAAGAGATATAAGAAAAGTAACAAGATATATACTATACAACTTTACAGAAGAATTAATAAACAAATATGAAAACCTATACATATCATTTGAATTTGGTGAATCCATTTTTAGAGGTGGATATATATACATGAGTCCCGACACTGATGTAGAAACTATGGAAATAAAAGATTTCATAGAAAAAGGTTTAGGTATAAAATTGAAGCCAATATTAGATAAACCCACACAAGAAGTAATGTTTGTTTGGGGAAAATTTAATTGTATGATTAAATTAATGAATCCAACTAAATGTAAATTAATCAGACAAAAAGAAACAACTGATAATAAAGTAATAGAAGTTAAGGGAGAAGATATAACAGAAGTGGTGAAAACTGTAACAAAGAGATATAAGAAGAAAGTAATAGTAAACACATATAAATGTTCCGGTGGGAAGGAGTTTACAGTGGAATCGGAGGAAATGGTGGAAGTATAGGAGGCATAAATGAATAAAAAAGAAGATATAAAAGTTAAAAATGAAATCTTAAAGCAATTAACCACTGCTTATGTAATAATCGACGGCATTACTCGTACACTACAAATTAAAGATGGTGTTGTAGTGGATATTGAGGAATGGGATAATAAAGAAAGTCGTGAATTATATGAACATGGGACTAGTTGGGTGGGAACTGAACATTATAGAAGATGTCCGATTTGTGGTCGTAAATATGTTTATGATTTAGTTGGGCGATATCCAGGATCATCTGAACATTATTGTGGAGTGTAGTGGATATTGATTGATTGAAGTGTAGGAGAATAGGTATAAGTATAAGCATAAGAATTTAGAAAAAACAAAGGAGTGATATAAATGGTATATAATATAACAAAAAGAGATGTAAATAGGCATTTGAGTGTAAGAGATTTAACTAAATGCGACGAATGTAATGAGGTGGTAATAAATATATTAGGTATTGATTACGTATTACCATTAAATGGTGAACCAGTTAGTGTACATAATTGTTGGAAGTAGTAGTATGACTGAAGATAATATGAATAATATGAACACAAGTATACCTAGTGTACAGATGACGGTTAAGGTTACGCCGGAAGAAAAGTCTGATGTATTATTGGAGTTGATTGAAAGATTGAATGAAACTCATGATATGATAGATGAATTAGCTGATAATTGGAGTAAATTGGAGCATACATCACATGATAGTGGTATTAACGCTTATCCGTCTAATATTATAGTAATGTTAAAGTCGTTGATAGATTTAACGTTTAGCATTAGAAATAGTATAGTAATTGAATTACATAACACGTTTGTTAAAGTGGATGAAGCGATTTCGAAGAATGATATGAATAAATTAAAGGAAAGTATTGAGAATGGTGATTTAAATGTCAAGTGAAGATAATAGTAGTATTGAGAAACGTATACTAATGAAATCTGATATAGACGAAAATGTTGTACTTTTTGAGAGGTCATATATTGATGAAGTTAATGGTACATGTAATAAACTACATAATGAAGTAGATAAATTAATAGAAGCTTTGGAATATCTTATGACAATTGTGGATAGTATGAATGGAATAATCTATCCTACTGAAATGTTATTATTGTTAGAAAGTAATCTATCTTCTTCCTTAAGTAAAAGTGTTGAACTATTGGAGATACAAAATGATGGAGTTATTAGGGCAAATATTCTTGGTACAGTAGATAGTGAAGAAGAAGAAGATTTCATGAGTAATCATTCTAACTATAGTAAAATGAAAAAGAATATTAAATTCAATAACAATGGAATGTATAGATGATTGATGAAGAAAAGACGTTTGAGTTATTTGGTTATCATTCGTATGAGTTAAGTCTAAAGAGTGATAAAAAGATAGTTTGCATTTGTGATAAATGTGGGAAGGAGAGGATGCTTTTTAAGAGTGGTTATCGTGATTTATGTAAGTCTTGTTGTAAGAAAGGAGAAAATAATCCTATGTTTGGAAAGCATCATTCCACTGAAACTAAAGAAAAAATGAATAAGGTACATAAAGGAAAACATCTTTCCAATGACACTAAAGAAAAAATGAGTAAAGCTCGTAAGGGAAAATGTTGTGGTAAAGATAATCCTAATTTTGGAAAATTTGGAGAAAGTCATCCAACTTATATTGATGGAAAGTGGAGAGAAAGAGAGTCATGTAAAAGTAGAGGCCAATTGAAGCCTATATTTTTCTTAGGCGATAATTATTGTAAAGAGGAAAATAATATCTTTGCTATTCATCACATGACTGGAAGAACTATAATTTACATTCCATTATATATGCATCAAAAGAATTATCATGAACTTAAAAGTGGAAAGGGAATGAGAGAGATAAATAATTTATCCTTGAAATTCTTATTAGAAGGATTTTAAGAACAATAAAGGAGGAATATACATATGCAAATTGAGTATCAATTTAATAAGGACGGTAAACCAAATATCCACATCTTCGATCGAGACATGGATGGAAATAGGACACATGATATACACGAAGGATTTGAACCTTACTTCTATATAGACGTAGACTCGAAAATACCGAGTAGCAATTTAATAAAAAGAGTCGAGGCAGTTAACACTCCCACAATACATGGAGACAATGTAAAAAAGATTGTAGTTAATCGTCCAAATGATGTTCGAATATTAAAGTCTAATTATATAAATACATACGAGGCAGATGTCTTATATACAGAAAGATTTCTAATCGATACACATTATAAAATTGAAAAAACACCATTAAGAGTAATGTATCTCGACATCGAAACAGATACACATAAAGGTGACCCTTTCCCAGTGTCTAGTGTGGTCCCCATCATATCAATGGTAGTATATGATAGTTTTTTGGAAAAATACTTTACTTTATATGGAACTAGTGAACATAAGATATTAGTAGACTTCATGAAACTAGTCACGATACTCGACCCTGATGTCATTACTGCGTGGAACATAGAATTTGATATGCCGTATATAATTGATAGAATGAAATTATATGGATTAGATCCTAATAAACTATCACCGTTAAATTATACAGATGTAAGAGATTGGGAGATAGCAATTTCTGGTAGAACGGTATTTGATCTGTTAGCTGCTTATAGAAATTTACATTTCGGTGAACTGAGGTCATTTAATCTAAAGGGAGTAGCTGAGGCCGAGTTAGGTGAAGAGTATTGGAATCGGTTAGATGATGAGGAGTTACCTGGGGATTTACCTTTAGATAAGTTAATTGAGTATAATAAAAAAGATGTTCAGATAATGGTGGAATTAGATAAGAAGGTAGGATTAATTGATTTCTATTATGAGTTACAAATCTTAAGTGGATCTCAAATGAAATTTACATTATGGTATTCAGCATTACTGGATAACATGTTACTTCAGGACAAGACTTATATATTGCCTACAAAAAAGACATTGGATTATAAGGAACTTAAAGGTGCAATTGTAATCGATCCAGTGAAGGGAGTACATAGTAATGTTAGTTCGTTTGATTTTTCGGCTCTCTATCCTACTATCATGAAAAGCTTTAATATGTCTATTGAAACAATTGTAGATGAAGATGATGAGTGTGATAAATATAAAGTTGGGAATGGAGTATATTTTAAGAAAAGTCCAGTTGGATTAATGCCAAACTTGTTTATTAAATTAGAAAGTTTACGTAATGAGTATAAGAGAATAAGAGATACTTATGACTTTGGTACAAAGGAGTATGAATTGTGGGATAATAAACAATTTGCCACTAAATTTCTAGTTAATGCTTTATATGGAGTATCTAACTTTAAAAATTTCCGTTTGAACGATGTTAGGGTTGGAGCTTCCACTACTTATATTGGACGAGAGGTAAATAAGTTTGTTCGTTTATTTATTAAGAGATTAGTATTAATGTCTGATACTGATTCATTTTACATACAGGCGGATAGTGTAGAGGATTGTGAAGTTAATATACAATCTAGGTTAAATTTGATACTAGACTTATATTCTAAATTAAAGGGAATAAATCATTCATTTCCAATTGCTTTCGAAAAATTCTTCGATAAACTATTATTAGTAGAAAAGAAGAAGAGATATGTATACCTTTTATCATATAAAGATGGAAAGTTTATAGATCCACCTAAATTTGGAGTAACTGGTATGGATTTTATACGGTCAGATAATGCTCAGATATCTGTGGATTCACAGAAGGAATTGTGTAAAATGGTTTTATATCATTCCGATAATGTTAACTTTTTGTGGATACATGTATTATTGAAAAAGTACTTTAAGAAAATAGATAATGTAGAAGAGAATTTACGTTACTATTCTATACCTAAATCTTTTAGTAAGAGCTTTAATAAGTATAAGATTAAAAACTTATATCATAAGTCTGCAGAATATTGTAACTTTAAATACAACGCCAACATCGGTGTAGGAAAGTATAATTTTGTGTATACAGTACCATGTGAGGTAATTAGAGTAGAATGTACATCTAAAGGTTGTAAATATATTAATTATCTTGAAAGTGCATCAAATGACGCATTAATATGTGAAAAGTGTAAAAATTTAATAAAAGAAGGTAACATTAGAAAGATAGAAATTGCTTGTGTACCTTTAATTGAAAATGTTCCAGTATCAGACTTTGAGATAGATAAACCAAAAATATTTGAAAATCAAGTAATGAAAAAATTTGAGAGAGTATTGTCAGCGATTAACATGACACATATAAACGTTTGGCCTACAGTTAAACCTAAGAGTAAACGTTGGAAGAGGAAGTTGTATATGAATTTTAAGGAAGATGATTTACATGATAGATGAAGAGAAGACGTTTGAGTTATTTGGGTATTATTCATGTGATTTGAGTGTACATAGTGATAAGAAGATAGTCTGTATTTGTAATGATTGTGGAAAAGAGAGAATACTAATTAAAGATAATTATCGAGATTTGTGTACATCTTGTGCACTGAGGGGAAAAAGAAATCCAATGTTTGGTAAACATTTATCGGTAGAAGTTAGACAAAAAATGAGTAAAGTGCTTAAGGGAAAACGTTGTGGTGAAAATCATCCTATGTTTGGAAAGCATCATTCCATTGAATCAAGTGAAAAAATGAGTGAATCTCATAAAGGAAAATGTGGAGAAGATAGTTCTCACTATATAGACGGAAAGGGAGACGAACGCATTGAATCAAAGCTTAGAGGTTTACCAGAACCTAAAATTTACTTAGGAGATCGATATTGTAAAGGGGTGGCTGCACATCATATGACTAAAAAGGTTATCATTTACATTCCAAATTATATACATAAGAAGAATTATCATAGACTTAGTGGAGAGGGTATGTTAAAGATAAACATATTATCATTGATCTTTCTATTAAGAGGATTTTAAATGTATATAAAAGGTAAGTGATCTATATGACTAAAAGTAAAGCTAAAAGTAAGACAAAAAAAATCAATACGCTATACTCGGATGGTGGATGTAAAGGAAATCCTGGTCCAATGAGAATCGCTATATATGACTGTCAGTATAAAGAAAACAATTTAATTAAAGAAGTTGGAGTGGGCACCTGTAATATTGCAGAATATTTAGGAATTCGGCAAGCTATTAATATAGTCAGACATAAATATAAGAACACAGATAAAATTATCATCTATACTGACTCAAGATTGGTAGAAGGACATTTAAATCGAAATTGGAAAATTAAGACTAACGTTGAACTAGTCACAGAAGTAAAAGACTTATATAATCAATTTGAAAATATAAGAGTAAACTGGGTGAATAGAGAGAAAAATTTGGCTGGACATATGTTAGAGTAGAGGAGAAATAAAAAATGGAAGAAATAAATGTAAACATAACGAATGAGAAATTAGGTCGACTTCAGAAACATGAAGTTGTGAAAGTGGTAAAAATATTAAAAAATGGTGAAACTGTAGAAATTAAACTAAAACGAAGAGTGGGTAAGTAAATGAATAATAGTAGTAAGCAAGTATTAATATTCTTATTTGGAATCATTGCAATATTAGTAATGTACTTTGGTATTGTGCGTACTAATATTGAACCGTTTGATTCAAATTCTTTTATTAGTAGTTTGCATATGAGATATAAGTGACCAATAGATTGATATATGATTAATTGTATATATATTATATAAAATAAAACACAAATAAAGGAGAACATAAAAATGAGAGAATTTAATGTCAAAAGATCGATAGTAAACGGTAATACAATTAATATAGTCGCTGCTGAAAATAGTAATAACGGTGAAGTAATATTTGTACAGATTAAGGGAACAAAAGAAGTTCCAACACGTATTTGTATTGAATGAGTGAAGTTATTGTGAGGTGGATATAAAATGAGAGTCATTTGTAAAAATTGCACTAAAGAACTTGAGTATGAAAAAAATGGTAAAAATGTATTAGAGACAATTGAAATATATAGCTTTTCAATAACAAAAAATCAAATGTTAAGCATTCTACTACTTGATGCCACAGTTGAAGTAATTGAATGGATAGGCAATATTGTAGAAGTAAATGGTAAAGCTATATATGAACCAGTTTCTAGTGGTTATGAAGATGATATATTTTCTAACACAAGAATGATGACTATTGATATAGGGAGTAGGGATTTGGATTAAGTTATAATAATTGAATTATAATGTATATAAAAAGAGATACACATAATACATAAAGGAGAATTGTATACACATATGAAAGAAATACAAGAATATTTAGATAAAAAAGATTGGAGAATTCTAGAAAACGCTAACACAAATTTTAGTATTAGTGGCTTGAGGAGTTATATATCTAATACTGGACTAGCTAAACATTTACTAGGACTCAGTCCTGCTAGAAACTATCACATAAACGGATCATTACATATACATGATTTAGATGGAGGTATCTGTTCATATTGTTCTGGTCATGATGTAGGATTAATATTAGAAAAGGGTATCTCAAACATCGGCGGTACTTCTTCTCATTATGCTAAACATCTTGATACAGCATTAGATCATTGTATGAACTTCTTATATGCTGCTCAACAAGAATTTAATGGTGCACAGGCGTTTAGTAATTTTGATGTATATATGAGTCCATTTGTTAGAAAAGATAAATTAGATTACAATGGAGTTAAACAGACAATTCAACGTTATATATATAACTTAAATTTTCCGTTAAGGACTAATTATCAAACAGTCTTTAGTAATATAACGTTAGGATTTAATACTTCTAATATTAAGGATAATCATGTTATAATAGATGGAAAATTGTGTAGTAATGTATATGATGATTATAAAGAAGAAATAGAAATATTTGATAAAGCTTTACTTGATATAATGATTAGTGGTGATGATAAGGAACAACCTTTCACATTTCCACTTATTACAGTAGATGTAGATGAAAATTTTGATTGGGAAAGTAGGATTGCAAATAAGTTAATTCAGTATTCCATTAAATATGGTGGACCATATTATTCAAATTATTGTGGTACAAATTTAAGTAAAAGTGATAGACGATCAATGTGTTGCAGATTACAGTTAGATAATGCTGATATTAAAGAGAAAAATGGTTTATGGGATATAAATGGTAGTACTGGTAGCATTGGAGTTTGTACTATTAATTTAGCAAATGCAGCTATGGTATCAAATCGGGATGAAGATAAGTTCTTTGAAAGATTAAATTTGGTATTAAATGCAGCAAAGGAGCAGAGTTTATTTAAAAGATCATTAGTTAATGATATGTTTGATAATGGATTATATCCATTTATTAGTCAATATATTAAAGGATTTGATACTTACTTTAATACCATAGGAATAATAGGTTGCAATGAAGCATGTGTGAATTTATTTGGAAGCGATATATGGGCAAATGAAAAGTTTTCAATTAAAGTAATGAATTTTATCTTAAATAAACTAAACCAATATAAATCTGAAACGAACCAATTATGGAACTTAGAGCAAACACCATGTGAAGGTGCGACATATCGATTGGCTAAAACTGATATTAAACGATTTCCAACTGCATATACACAGGGAACTAAAGATTCCCCCTACTATACCACAGGAACATCTTTACCAGTGAGCACAGATATAGGTTTAGTTGATAGAATTAAATTTGAGGAGAAGACTTTAAAATTATATACTGGTGGTAGTATTTTTCATATATTTTCAGATAGTGTACCAAGTGTTGATGCTATTAAAAGTTTATTAAGTAAAATACTATCACATAGTGAGATTCCATATTTAACCTTTAGTCCAACACGTAGCATATGTCATAAATGTGGTTTATTATATGGTAAATATGAAACGTGTCCAAATTGTAAGAGTATATGTGATATATATAGTAGAGTAGTTGGATATTATCGTCCTGTAAAAAATTGGAATATTGGTAAGAAGATGGAGTTTATTGATAGAAGAGATATGTTGAATGTGGAAGATAAAAGGAGATGAAAAAATGATATGTAGAAATTGTTTAAGGAGATTTGTCGATTCACATGAATTGGGTGGATTTTTTGGTTTATGTCCGAAGTGTAGGGAAAAAGATAGACTTAATTATGAAGCACGTTATTGGTAATGATTAAAGGTTAAAATTATATATATGAAGGATAGATATATTGAATATAGAAAAGAGGAATGATAAATGAAAAATAGTGAAATGGAAAAAATATGGACTAAATTACTCAAAAACATCGATTATGTGAGACCAAATAAGGGTGCAAACTTAAACCCAAGAGATGTGATAGTTAGAGAAATACTCATACCATCTACATTTACTGAAATACAACAAGTTGGTATAGATGTGACTGTTAATGATGATGTAATAATTTATCCACATAGTTGGAGAAGAGCTAAATGTAATGAAGTGGTTGATATACCTAAAGATGCTTTTGGTGTAATACATATAAGGTCATCTATAAGTGATAAAGGTGTATTATTATCTGCGGGAGTATATGATTCTGGTTATCGTGGAATAATTAGTTTTGTTTTACATAATAGTAATAATCAAGAAATTTTAGTGAAAAAAGATAGCAGAATTGCTCAAATAATATTCTATCATGCAAATTCATATTGTTCATATAATGGACACAATCAGAATAGAATGGATTAAGTAGGTGAATATATAACATGAAACAAAATGGATATCAAAAGGCTATAGAGAAAATTGTCATAGAAGATGACCAGTTTTATATGCGGCGTGGGAAAATTGTTACGATATACTTTAAATTGAAAGGATTAAATCGACCATTTAGATATGTACCACGGTATAGTGAAATATTTGAAGTAATGAAGTTATTATATAAATTGCATCCTTCAGATACAACTAAATTAATTAGAATGTTGGTAGATGAATTTAGTAAAGAGGAGGAGTAGTGGGGTAAAATGAATACAATTGAAAGAAATAAACAATATGAAGTTAAAAGAGAAATTACAGTTTCAGCTAGTCATAAGTTAGATTTACCATATGATAGTAAATGTAACAATTTACATGGACATAATTATAAGATAAGTGTTCATATTGTAACAGATGAATTAAATACAGTTGGTATGGTAATGGATTTTAAGAAAATAGATGAAATAGTTAACATATACGATCATGCACATTTAAATGATATTATAATGAATGTAAATCCAACTGCTGAAATAATGGCTGAACATATTTGTGTAAATATAGTAAATGAATTAAAATCTGATAATAAAATTGTTACAATATCAGTAAATGAAACAGAAAAATCTACTGCTATTGTTAAGATAAAATGTGGAGAATATGGTGGAAAATAATATGTTAAAAGTTTCAATGCTTGGTGCTTCGAGTACTGGGAAAACTATAATTGCTAAAAAGATTGCTGAAAAGTATGATTTAGTATATGTAGATGAGCTTGCAGCTAAATATATTAGAGATGGGGTCGAATTTACACAACCGCAACTATTATGTAAACAATATCAAAAAGAAGTAGAGGCTATATATAAAGCTGTAGATTGGGGAAAGAATGGATTTGTGACGGATAGTGATTTACGATTAACGAAAGTTTATACTGCCCTAGAATATCCTTCTGATACTGAAAAGTGTAATAAATTGTTTAATCTATTTAAACCTAAATATGATTTAACATTTTATACTGATGTGGATAAAAGTCAACCAATAGTAGATAATGGTGAAAGAGTTTTGGGTGAAGAAAGAAGGCAAAGAGTACAATCAATGATAAAAGTATTCTTATTAGATGATACTATATATGTTGTACATTCTGATATGAATTTAAGATTAGAAGAAATTTCTAATATTGTTTATAACCGTATAAGATTGAATAATTTAATTAAAATATAAAAATTGGTACACATACATGAAAGTAAATGAAATATTTAAAAGTATACAGGGTGAGGGGTCAAATATTGGTAGAATTTGTACATTTATACGTTTGGATGGATGTAATTTGAAGTGTAAGTGGTGTGATACTAAGAATCCACCGAAATCCACGGAGATGGATGTATTTGAGATTATGGATAATATTAAAACTTTTAATTGTAAATATATCACTATAACCGGTGGAGAGCCGTTAATTCATGCTGATATTAGAACTTTAATAGTATTATTAAAGATTAATGAATACACTGTAAATATTGAAACAAATGGAACAATGATGTTACCAAAGATAGATGGTATACACTATACAGTTGACATTAAGACACCAAGTTCTAAAATGGTTGGGCACTTTAATGATAAAATTTTAAATCAAGTAAGTTCAATTGATAGAGAATATAAGTTCATAATTTCAAATGTTGAAGATTTTGAGTGGTCGATTAATTTTATTAAAGATAATTTCACTAATATGAGATTACATAAAATATACTTTAACAATGCTTGGGATAATGTTGAATTTAGAGAAAGATTGAATTTATTAATAAAACTGGTAATTAATTCTGGATACGATATAAGAGTTGGAGTACAGTTGCATAAAGTGTCAAATGTTATGTAAATGGGTGGTGAGTGTAAATGGTTAATAGAAAAGTTATGGAATATTTAACAAATGACTGCTTAGATTTAATGTGTACTAAGAATAAGACTTATAAGGATACTGTGTTTAATTTGGGAAATAAAGGTTTATTTGTACACATTTACGATAAAGTCAGTCGGATAAAGTCACTAGTTTGGGATAATGATACAGTTGATAATAGTATAGAAGTAAATGAAACAGTGGAAGATACAGTAATGGATTTAATAAATTACGGATTGCTAATGTTATATTATATTAGAGATGAATCGTATAATATGAGAAATGGTGAGCAGTTAAACTTGGATGATTTTATAAATGATGATGAAGATAATGAGACGGAGATTTCAGATTATACTTTAACAATGGCATGGTAATAGAGGAAAACATTTAAACAACATATAAGAGATATAAACATGGCAACTAAAATAACATTCTATAAGAAAAATAAACATACCACAGTTGGTAAACATCGGGGATGTCCGGTATATACTGATATGAATGTATATCTAAATGTACCGTATTTAGGTGAATTGGATAAAAAGTTTAGTAGCAATGGAAGAGCTAAATATGTGGTTAGAAAGTTAACTCCTTTATTTTATCCTTTAATTATTCATACAAGTAGCATTAGTATCCTTAAATATAGAATTAAAGGTAAGAGAGAAGTTATTACGGTAATGTCTAATGATATAGTTGAATTTTGTAAAATAATATACGAAAATAAATTATCGGTACCGTATATTATAGATAGAAGAAAGGGTGCAATGGAAGACGATAAAATTCCACATAGATAAATATAGGAGTAACATAAAAATGTGTAGTATATTTGGAGTTATTATAAAAGATGTAGAGAAATTTAAACGATCTCGTAATTTTGAACAAATCTTTAAATTGTCACGGGCTCGGGGAATGGATGCGAATGGAATCGTTCACATTGACATGAAAAGAGAAGGATTTTTAAAAATCATAAACGTAGATATGAATGACTTTAGTGCAATTGATAATATAATAAAAAATCGTTGTAATGATGGAGATATGTTTATGGGAAACTGTCGAGCAGTTCCTACCACTGAAATTATGTGTGGAGATGATATGAATGATTATTCACCTTTTATATCTAATTCTAGGGATACAGTTATTGCATTTAATGGAATAATTTCCAATGATGATGAATTATGTCGAGCATTTGACTTACATCCACAATCTAAAATTGATACATCTGTTATATGTGAATTAGTTGATAAAGTTGGTGTAGATGAAACTATAGGACACCTTGATAGTGGATTTGCCTTATCTATATGGAATGTGGATGATCCACGTACTTTAGTATTAGTGAATAATTTTAAACCAATTTATATATATGAAAATGATGAGGCAATTTACTATTCCAGTCTTGAAGAATACTTGAGTCCATTGTTTAAAAGTACTATCAATAAACCACTGGAAGTAGGACCATATGAGATGATAAGACTAACATCTGCTGGTGTAAGTGGAAGAATGTCATTAATACCAGAAGTTAATACTAAGGACCAAAAATGCCTAGTAATTGCTTCAGCAGGATTAGATTCAACAACAGTAATTGGTATACAAAAGTTAAAGTATCAAACTGTAGACTTATTACATTTTACATATGGATGTAAAGCAGAAAGTAGAGAACTTGATAGAATTAAGAAAATTGCTCAATATTACAACTGTAAACTGCACATAATCAATATGACTTCCCTGTATAAAAATATCGGTGGGAGCACGTTACTCGATCCAGATAGTAAAATTGCATCTGGAATAAAAGGTACGGAGAAAGCTATGGAATGGGTGCCAGCACGAAACACTGTAATGTTATCTGTTGCAATTGCATTTACTGAATCACACAAATATGATGTAATATCAACTGGAGTAAATTTGGAAGAAAGTGGGAGTTATAGTGATAATGAAGAGAATTTTTTTATAAAGTTCAATAAATTAATGGGAAATGTTACGAATATGGGAAATCATGTAATTATCGAAAATCCTTTAAAGAATTGTATGAAACATGATATAGTTAGAATCGGATTGAGACTTAAAGTTCCATATCATCTTACATGGTCATGTTATGAAAGCGGTAGTGATGGTAAAAGTGATAAAGGTACTCATATTTGTGGAAATTGTGGACCTTGTTACATGAGAAGGATCGCATTTGAACGAAATGGTAAAGTTGATCCACTGATAACACTAAATAATGGTGTTAATGATATTAATATTAACAATAATAGTATATAAAATAAAAACAAGAACAAAAGATTGAAATATACTACAAGATGTAATATAAAGGAGGTGAACAAATAAATGGTAAAAACAAAAAATGATGAAATGTCTGTTGATAGTATAATGGATGATTTGGGTGGTTCTACAAAACTATCGCCGGATGTATTGGCAAAATTAGCTGAACTTGAGAAGAAAATGGATGAGGATGTAACTGTTACTGATTATCCAGAGAATTTCATATTTAGAGAAGTTGGCGATCAGATTACTGGATTGCTAGTTAAATCTGAAGTTGGAATTGGTAAGTATAATCAAAACGTTTATACTATTCAATCAGGTGATGGTAAAAAGTTTTCAGTATGGGGAACAACTGTAATTGTAAATGAGATGGATTCACAAGAAGTTGTACCCGGAGATGTAGTGGGAATAAAATTCTTAGGAGAGACTGCTGGAGAAAATGGTAGATATAAGAATTTTGTGGTAAAAAAGTTGTAAGTGAGATTTAAATTGAATGCATTGATTTTCTTTTATATGCATTCTTATGTTAATTTATATAAAGGAGAAGTTAAATGATTAGTAGTGATAATAGTACAAATGATATTGATAATAATAATAATATAAATCTTAAAAAAATCCCATTATCTGAATTTAGATCTAATCTTTGTGAAGTATATGGAAATAAATGTATGAATTGTGGAGAAGAAGCTTTTTTAGATAAGTTAATTTTACATAGGAAGGTAGATAATCCAATTAAATTAGATGATATGGTATTATTATGTAGAGATTGTCATAGAATTGCACATATGTATGTGAATGGTAATGAAATTAAAAATTCATTACATTTATTGGAAAGTGCAGCAAAAAATATATTAACTGCTATATATGGTGATGATGTTAATGATAATAAGATGGATATATACAATCATCTAATTGATACACCTAAACGCTTCAGTAGAGCATATTTAGAAATATGTGGAATTGGTAAAAATGTGGATATAGAAATAGAAGAAGTAATTGAACTATTTACATCTACTGGAGATGAACTTATTACCGCTAATACTCACTCTTTTACATTATGTCCACATCATTTGTTACCAGTTGAATTAGATGTTAAAATTGGGGTAGTTCCCGGGAAATACATTATTGGAACATCTAAGTATCAGAGAATAGTTGATATATTGGCGACTAAACCAGTTACACAAGAAGAGTTTACTAATGTGTTAGCTGATACATTAATGCACTGGATTCAACCACAGGGTGTAATGGTACTAGTAAATGGTGCACATGATTGTATGAGAATGAGAGGAATTAAAAAATTGGGGGCAGGCATTAATACATCTGCAATTCGTGGAGTATTTGAAGAACATAGTTTACGGGATGAGTTCTTGAGTATATGTTTATAATTGGAAACAAGGATAGGGAGGTGAGTATAATATGAAAACAATAATATTAGATTTAAATGATAAAAGTGCGGATTGGATAAAGGCTGGTCGTAAAGAGGATACTAAAGAGGAGAGTAAAACTGAAAGTAAAGAGAAGGAAGTGAGGAAAAGTAAAAGTACTAACGAAATTACAATTAAGGGATTGGTTAAACCAATACGTATAAGTAAAGAGTGATGGGAAATGGGTATAAAGATAGATATAGAAAAGCAAAATAAAGATAAACCATCATCATCATCCCAATTAGTACCTAAAAAAGTACTTGTACATGGTAAAGGTGGATCATTTTATGCTGTTAGATATGTTAATCCCATGAGTGGAAGTGAAGAGAAAGACGATGATAGTAAGCAACCTAGTTTACGGGACATGGATAAATATGAGATAGCTAGATTAATTTTTGGTGGTAAATTAAATCAAAGTCAATTACATGAAGCGATTGATCGAGTAAGTGGTCATACTAAAATATCAGTAGCAAAACAAATTGATCAATCTGGTTTACATAAAATGATAAACGATAAAGATAAAGATGTTAGAGTGGTGGTAGCGGAAAAAATTGATCAAGATGGTTTACATAAAATGATGAATGATGTAAATGAAGATGTTAGAGGGACGGTGGCAAGTAAAATTGATCGTACTGGAATATATAAAATGATGAATGATGAAAGTGAAGATATTAGAGGAGTGATAGCAATAAGAATGGATCAAACTGGTTTACATGAAATGTTAAACGATAAAAGTGAGCATGTTAGATCTATAGTATCAATGAGAATTGATCAAGACGGTTTACATAAATTAATGAAAGATAAAAGTGAAGAGGTTAGATCAAAAGTAACAGATAGAATTGATCAAAGTGGTTTACATAAAATGATGAAAGATGAAAGTGAAGATGTTAGAAAGAATGTAACTAAAAGAATTATACAATCTGATCTAAATGAAATGATGCACGATAAAAGTAAAGGTGTAAGAGATCAAGTAAATGAACGATTGGAGTCGATAGATACTATTAAAACTATGATTGATTCATATGATAAGAATAAAAAAATTGAATTATCTAAATATGTAAAAGATGAAATAGTAGCTGTTATGAAAAATGAAAGAAAAAGTGTGAATATAGTAAAATGTACTGACGAATTTTATAAAAATATTAATAATAGTAAATTTGGTGCGTTTCATTTAAGATCAAAAAAAGAATGGGAGATTGGTTCATCTACTAATTTAGCACTACTCTTAAAAGATTCAGTAAAAAGACAATTTGGTGGAGAAATACGACACCATGGTGGTGTTATGAATCAAGAAGAAGAAATTAATGAATTATATAAGGGATATGATAAAAATGAAGTAGATGAATACGTTAAGGTACAGAAAGATCTTACTCGTGTATATTTAGATCAAATGTTTCCTGATACTGATAATATTACTATATATAGAGGCACCACTGAAGCTGAAACTCAATCTTTTGATGATGATGATGATGAAGATAATAATAAAATAATCGTTAAATCAAATCCACTGTCATCATGGACAATAAGTAGGGAAGTAGCAAGTGAATTTGGGGAAACTGGAGTAGTTTTAGCCACAAGTGTACATAAAGATGATATATGGTCCACTTTTATGAGTCATGCGCTTATTGGTGAGAATGTAGGCAATGAGCGGGAGATTTTGTTAATAGGAAATAAGGATAGAGAAGTGAGTATAATATGAAACTAATACAATACACAAATGATATACAAATAGGTACAAAGATTGGACTATTAAATAGAAATTGTACAAATTCACATCAATCAAGTTTATACAATAATATACACTTAAGTAATCTAATCAAACATTCCGGTAAAGTTATTGAAATAACTTATAGAGGAACAAATATTAACAACGCGCCATACGTTGGAGGATTTCTCAGAGTGACACTGGGCAAATCTGTTCCTCAGAGTGGGGGAGTAAATTCTTTAAAGTCATTCATTTATACTGAAGGTGATGGTCATATAGTGTTATTAGATGAGTATGATTGAGTTTTAGGTGATTATATATGGTGAAAGTAAAGATGGATATAGAAAAGCAAAATAAAGGTAAACCATCAGCATCATCACAATTAGTACCTAAAAAGGTACTTATACATGGTAAAGGTGGATCATTTTATGCTGTTAGATATGTTAGGCAGGGAGAAGGAGAAGTAAAGGATGAAAGTGGAGTAGGAAATTGGAAAAAAGTTGACGAATCTAAATTGGTGAAATTAATTGATGATGGTTCAATAAGTCAACATGATTTACATGAAATGGTAAATGTGAATAATACTACTATTAGACAACATGTTGTGTATAAAATTAATCAATCCGGACTCTTTAAAATGATAAATGATAAAAGTGAATTTATTAGAAATGAGGTAGCACAGGAAATTAATCTAAAAGGTTTACATAAAATGTTAAATGATAAAAGTGAAAAAGTTGTAAACACAGCATCAAAACGTATAGAACTCATAGATAAGATTGAATCTACAATTAATTCATATGAAGATAATAAAGAAATTGTATTATCAGATTATATGAAAGATGAATTAAATAATATTATGAAAGAAGGTAAATCATCTGAATATATGATGAAATGTATTGATGAATTTTATAATAACATTGATAATACTGAAATTAGTAATTTTCATATAACTTCTAGGAATTCGTGGATACATAGTTCTTCTTCTAAATTAGCTTTATTATTAAAAGATTCTATAAAAAGACAATTTGGTGGAGAAATTAGACATCATGATGCTATTGATGATTATGATAAAGAAGCTAATGATTTATATAAAACATATAATAAAAAAGATGTTGATGAATACGTTAAAATACAAAAGAATTTTACTCGTAAATGTTTAGATCAAATGTTTCCTGATACTGATATTATTACACTATATAGAGGTACTAATATTGATGAAACTCAAAGTTTAGATGATGATGATAGTAAGATAATAGTTAAATCAAATCCACTTTCATCATGGACATTGGAAAAAGATATTGCTAATAGTTTTGGTGACGGTGTAATTTTAAGTACGAAAGTATATAAAGATGATATATGGTCAACCTTTATGAGTCATGCTTATGATGGTATTGAGCGAGAAATTTTGTTAATGGGTAATAAGGATAGAGAAGTGACTGTGATATGAATAGTGGAAAAGATTTTGAATATGAAATATCAAAATCACTTAGATATTATAATGAGAAAATTAATCATCTATGGTTTCTCAAAATACCAGATGCTACCTCTTATCAATCACATAAATATCGACCTGTTGTACCTTTTGACTTTATTGCATTACATGAAGGAATAGTATATGGATTAGAAGCAAAGAGTAGTAGAAATAAAACTTCTTATAATTTTGACTACATAGCAGAACATCAGATATATAATGTTCTCATGGTTGATCAATTAGGTGGAATTGGACGATTTTTGATAAACAATAGATCTAGGCCGAGAGATTTTAGGATGTATTCTATTTCGGCGCAACAAATAATTAAATGGACTGAAGTTGATTGTCGAAAGTCTATTAAGTGGATTGAATTAGATGGAATGTGTGAAACATTGGAGATTACTAAAATTCCTAGAATGAGAGATGGGATGTGGGATTTTAGGGAATTATTTTTAGTATAATCAGTGGCGTCGATGGTCTAATGGTATGACGTGGGCACTCCAAGCCTGAAGTTTGGGTTCAAATCCTAGTCGACGCATATATGAGTTTATTTTTGATATTTTAAATTAAGTCATTACATGTTGATTTATTAAAATCACTTCTTTATATATTGATTTTAAATCACTTCTCTATATATTGTTTTTCTAAAATTAATTCATTAACATGTGATTATCAGAAATCCAAGAACGATAGATGAATTGTATATTAATATTGCAAAGAATAAAAGTTGTTAATATGTTAAATTATCTGGGTTATAGTAGATGTTAATGATATGATTGGAAATTAGTGGTAATAAAGTACACAAAAGATTGAAGTATGATTAAATGTATATATATTATTTATAATAAAAAGTTAAAAGGAGCATTTGTACGAATGAGTAAATATAAATGTAAAAATTCTGATAAGAGGAAAGATTTATTAGAATGTTTTAATAAAAATTCTACCTTTAAAACACAACAAGTGAAAAATGATAGAGGTAACAAAGTAGAACTTTTTGATGATAAGAATGGATTTCATTTAAAAGAACAAGATAAAATTTACAATCTATCTGGTATAGGTATGAATCAGGTAAAGTCAATAATTGAATTATCACTTAAGTCGAAGTTAGAGTTGAGAGAATTCTACTATACTATTAGAACGCAACCAGAATTAGTTCGGCCATTTACCGGAACTAAAGGTATATATGATGCAGTATTACATGGTATTAATACAACAGAAGTGTTATGTGATATTAATAGGTCGATTTTTACTGTGGGAAATTTTCCAAAAGGTTTTATCTTTTATAAGTTTGATAAAGATTTTGGAAATATTGAGAAAAAAATTGGTATGACTGAAAATATTGCGGATAGTGTATTAACTGATGAACAAACAAAAAATGCTTTAAATGTTATACATATTGAGAAGATTGCTGCAGCTACAAGGCTAACATCTATTGGATTTAGTTCACTTACAAATTCAATTATAGAAACTACCGGTGGAAATGTTACTCGAGCAGTGTCTAAATTAATTAATAGATTTGGTAATGGTGAAACTAGAAAAAACATCATCTCATTTACTGATGGAGATGCGTATGGAATAGATATGAGTAGAGTAATTATGTATGGATCAAAGGAAGCACCACACTTAAATAATAAATATCCAAATTTATATGTAGCAGGTTTATATCCAAGTGTTGGAGAATTATTAGGATTACCGAATGATGAGAATTCAAAACGACCTCTAAATAATCCAATTGCATTAAAGAGAATAGAATTTATGAAAAGATATGGATTATTAGATGATATGGATTATGATACATGGATGAGAAATAAGACATATGAGTTAGAATCATTGAGTTCATTTTTTATTAGTAAAACTTTAAAGGATGATAGTGGAAATCTCCAACCAATTGGATTGGGAGCATATTTAGTAGAATATATGAGACTGATGGAAATACCACTAAAACCAATGCCAGATGATAAAAAGCAACTAATAGAAGATGTTGCGATTTCATCTAAATCAAAGTTACTGGCTAAAATTTCTTATCAATTGAATCATAATATTGATCTTAATTTTATATCTGAGTTTAATAAAAGTATTAAGGAAGAAATTGAGAATAAGTTAGTAGAAATTACTAATAAGATATGGGAGAGAGAAATACAGGATACATATGATAAATGGATAGATAATTTAACATTTGATGGTATATGTAGTCACATCAAGCATCAATATAACTTAAGGCCACATATGGAACATTATGATATTTATGATATTATAAAGGCGAATATTGATATTAATGTTGATGCTAAGTTTAATAAAATTAGAGAAAAATTTGAAGAATTTAAAGTAGAAGTTGATGCGATTATAAATGAAGATTTAGAAGAAATTGAATATAATACATTAAATTTAGAACTTAAACCTTTAGATGAAATATCATTTAAAGATCAATATGATATAGTCCAAAGTAGATTAGGTGTATCAAAGAGTATAATGAAAAATATAAGAGAAGCGTTGAGGAAGAGATTATCAAGGGATGGAGGATGGAATGATGATAAATGAATATATAAGATATAAGAGAAGTATTAAGTAAAATAAGGAGATGTTAAAAAATGAAATTCCCCTGGAATAAATATAAAGAAATGCCGTTAGAAAGTCGACCAACGTTACAGGTATTTGTAACAAATCGATGCAACTTAAAATGTGAAGGTTGTTTCGCTAGAAAAGTAATGAAAGATGGTGATGTGAAAGATATAAGTATGGATACGTATAGACAAATACTAGATACTTTTCATTATAAAGGTGGAAAACAAATAAACATACTTGGTGGGGAACCATTGTTGCATAAAGATATTTCTAAGTTTTGTAAATTGAATAAAGAGTTAGGTATAAAGACTACTATTTATACAAATGGTTACTTTATAAATAGATATAGTAGTGAAGACTTTTATGGTGCTAAACTGAGATTATCAGTGTATTGTATGAATGGAAAGATAAAAGTTGCAACAAATATCACAAAAGGTATGAAATTTGATGTTAATTATATGGTTTCAGCGGAAACTACATTAAACGAACTCTTAGAAACTGCTAAATATTCTGAAGATGTATTAGATTCCAAAGTATTCTTTATATCAAGTATTAGAGAATTGGATAACCCAGATAAAGAATTTTTTAATGATACTAAGTTAACAATGCCAGTACTTGAATATAAAAAGTTAGTACATAATTTTCTAACTGAGTATAATGGAAATATGGATATACATATATCAAAGCGTGGAGTATTTGAGAGTTCTAAATCACTACCAAATATTAAATGTAATTTTGCTAATATATTTCCCAGTGGTAAGATAGTACAGTGTCCATATGATGTGGTTAATATGAAATTCCAATCTGATTATGAATTTGGTAGTAGATATTGTCAACAGAATAATACGTGTTTAATGTCTAAGATTATATTGAGAAGGAAGAGATGATGGGGTGGTTATGCCGAATCACTTCTATAAGCATTCATTATGCCAACCACATTTTCAACTTTTGATTCTTCTATATCTAAATCAATTTGACCAAATTCATCTATAGCACAACTCTTCTCATCCATAATGTTAATTTTTCCATGCGCAGCAAGATACAAAGCACATACCAAATCATCATAACCCGCCACAGCTCCAGTTGAATTTGAATATTGACCCATGGATGTATATACATAATTTCGCAACTCTTTTATTACAACATCAATATTTGCAACTTCTGTTGGAAATCTTACAACATCAAATTGTAATAATGTACGTAAATTGTGCACCATATCAGATTTTGATTTAGATGTTAGAATCATCGGTGTAGTAAATTCCCGTAAAGGCGATGGAATCATGTCTACAAACACATCTCCCAATCCAGTAGAATCTATTATCATAGTTTCAGGTTTCCACTTATTAAAAATTTCATATAACTCTTCCATTTGCTTATCCCATGGCCACCTAAAACTCGACACATGCCTAATTATACCATTACTATCTAATATAATCACTGCACTTCTTGAGTGTTTTTTACCTAAATCAACGCCCATGATGAATTTATTAGATGTATCACCATCCAATAATCCAGTTTTAGACATTAATTTTTCCTGTGGAAATACTCCAAATGTATCTGGGTTAACAAACATTCCTAAAATTTCTTGTTGGAATATAGCTTCTCTACCTTCATATAATTGTCTCTCTCTAGCTATTGTTTCTTGAGATATCCACGGACAATCTTCCGTGTAAAAGTCATATACTTTATAAATATCTCGTTGATGATGAAAAATATCAGAAAATACACCAGTTAAACCATATGGAGATGATGATATAATTTCAATTGTTGAACTTTCCCTACCTCTACACATTGGATGTAATGTTTCAAAGAAGAATTTATCTTCAATTCTTGATAATTCGTCTATATATAAGAAATCTGGATGTTTTCCTACTTGTTGATGTGATTGTGGAATACTAAGTAATCTGCAACCATTAACTAGTGTAAATTGATCAACTTTCTCCCGCTTAGAGTGATCAACATAATCCTCTAATATTCCCATATCTCTCATTAACTTTTTAATGTTAGAAATATGTTCCAATGATTGTGCACCAGATACAGAAGATATAATAGTAAACTTCTCCTCCTCAGTTAGCATATATAGGAGTACTGTAAGATCACAAAATGTACTCTTACGTCCACCACGAACGTTTTTAATAAGAATTCTAGTATTGGGATTTAGTGGGAAGTTTTCCTTAGCAACTCTAATTTGCCATCCCTGTAAATCGTAATTGAAGAATTTTTTAAATAACTTGTTATAATCAGCTTTATTACTTCCACTATCTTCTATCATTTATGATCTTCCTATTCATCTAAAGTTGAATCTTTTACTATTTGCTTATTACTATTAACATCATCTTCACTTCTATCCACTATACATTTAACTTCAGTCATTTCAATTTTATGCTCATCTGTGTTACCCAAATAATCATCCTTTAATTGTAGTATGAACTTTTTAGTAGATGTTGTTGGCTCAGGTGCCTTAATTATTTCTGAAATTACTCGTCTTAATATTTCTGCTAAATTTGACTTTTCCTTTGTGTCTATTGATGTATCGAATAATCTTTTGAGTTCTTTCTCCACATCTTCTAAATCTTTCATAAATCTTCTACGTTCATCATCACTAATATTTCCACTACTATTCTTATTACCTTTTGAACCTTTACCTTTTGACATTTTCTTATAACCTTCTTTTTAATTGTCTATTATTTGTCAATATTAAATTATAACTCTAACAATTTCTCCACTTATTTAACCGTATTTCATTGTTTTTTAATACTCTAATATGCAGTAGTATATCCATATACAACTATTCTAACATTCATATCTTGAGTAATTGGATTTGAACGATTTAATGTTAAAATATTATTTAAAAATGTATAGGAAATAGTATCACCATTATCTACATTAATTGGAAATATGATAACAGTTTCAATAGTTTTAACGTTATTTAAATTAACATTATAACTACTATCATAATTTGGAAATAAAACATTAAAAGTATTCATTGTACGTATCATACCATCTACTCTACTTGCTAATAATGGATCAGCTTTTCCTTTATCAGTTGATAGTAAATTTGCATCCCACATGTACTATTTATTCCTCACTATCATCATTATCAGCCACATATGGTGATTTAGAATGAATAAATTGACCAATTATTTTAACAATATCATCTTCATTAACAATTGTATTAGAATTATTCGGGGGATAGTCTGGCATAATCTTCACCTTTATCATTAATCTCATCTGTAACTGTCCAAATGTGACATGGTACAAATTTATCTTCTAATGGTTTATTAGGCATAGTTACAGTTAAACGTAATCCATTCCAACCATATGCTGTTTTAATTGTAATTATTTCACCTAAATTAATTGAATATGTCTCAATTTGACTATATTTCCATTTAGATGTTGTAAGTACTTTTATATATTCATGTAGTATAATTTCATCTTTTATGGATAAATCACTAATATCTAATAATCCAATAAATTGAAACATACTACTATCAGTATGTTCAATACTTATAGTTTTGGGATAAGTGTCATTAACTAAAAAGCTAATAACACCCTCCCAACTAATTTTACTCATCTATTACTAATACTACTTCTTACCAACAAAGACATTAAATTCTATATCAGTATCAACTGATGGTGCAGCATCCATTGTTAATTCTAATTGTATTCCATGAATTGCTTCCATTGAAATAACTTTTAGCAATGGTTCTCCCTGTGGTCCTTCATAATCGGCTGAAGCATATTCAACATATGATCCACCACTAGTTAATTTAGCAGATTCTTTTACTGTTACTTCATTTGTACCAACTAATTCTGTTAAATCTATCAATGAATTTAGGTAAAATGGTTTACCAATCTCTTTTGTTGCAAGTATAACAGTTTTTGGATATGTGTCAGCTGCTAAAAATTCAGCAACACCCTCTACTGGCGTTTCTAGTGTTAAAATTTCTCCAGTCTTAGCACCATCTACCTTTTCACCAATATCTAATAGAATATCAGTGGGTGCAGCTCTAGTTGATACCGCAGCATCTATATTATCAATGTTACCCGCCCTAGTATCGGTGTAACCTTGTTCAGTCATTGCATCTTTTATTGTGGCTTTTGAAGCCGTTGACGATGGAAAATCTGGCATATTATTTGTCCTCCATTATGTATTCGATATATAATTCAAGGATGTAGTGTATTCACCAAAAGATTGATATGCGATTAATTGTATATATATATTATATAATAAAAAATTAAAAGGATGTGTGTAATGATGAAATTAAAAAATGAAAAATGTGTTGTGTGTGTAATTAGAGGATTTGGAAAGGAGGATGAAATTCGTTGTGTTGGTAGAAAGGATGAATGTCCGAAAGATGTAAATTTATGTTGCTTTGATGTAGATTGTCTTGAACCAGTAGAATTTTGTTAAACATTTCTAATAGTGAATTCAATATACATTTCAAGGATGTAGTGTATTCACCAAAAGATTAATGTATGATTAATTGTATATATATTATATATAATAAAAATAAAATTCAAGGAGAATGTAGAAATGGAAAAGTGTAATAATCCTGAAACAAGTAATAAATATATAGTAAAGATGACTGTTTGTGAAACTAGTGAAGTTGTAACTATTCCAAAAAATAGTATAAATATAGAAACTAAGGTAGTAGATGAATGTCATGTGTTAATATCTTGGTTAGAGCCAATAGTTTATAGGATAGAATTGAGTGGATAAATAGAGGTTAGTTAATATGATGAAATTAAAATGTAATAAGTGTGTTATACATATATATAGAGATGTTGGTGGAGTAGATGAACTTAAATGTGCTGGTAGGAGTGATGAATGTCCGAAGATGTTTAATAAGTATTACTTTGATGTAGAATGTCTTATACCAGATGAGTTGGAGGATTAATAGATATGAAAAAAAAATACAAAGATGACGTGAAATTCGTCATTAATGAAACAGATGAATTTGATATAGTAATTCGAAAAGCTATAGCATCACTTAATAGATCAGGTAGGTCTACTTCATCTATTCAATTAAGACAAATGATTACTAGAAGTTGTTATAATAATGGTAAGATAGATAAAGTAAAGGCATTAAAATTAGTAGAAGAATATACCACTAAACCTTATCCTAATATTCAATCAAGTAGAGGAAAAAGTGATGAGTTATGGATTAAGATGAAGATTGGTAGGGAGATGTTAGATATAATGATTCCATCCATGTATACTGATAATGTGATAAATGCTTGCTTATATATTACTTCACATTATTATAATAATATAAAAATGCGTGGTAAATTTTTAATCATATTAGAAGAAATTAGAAATCTTATGGTGTAAAATGATAACAATGGAAGATAGTAATACATATAATGGCTTATATTGTAAATGTGGTGAACCACTTACTAAGAGAGAAAGAGTTTTATGTAAATTTTGTAGTGGGAAAGTAAAATTGTGGAGTCATTGTGCAATATGTGGAGAAATATTACCAACTGGTAAACATAAATATTGTAAAGATGAATGTGCTAAAATCGCTCAACGTATATATAATAGAAAATATTACGTTGATTATAAAGATGAAAAATGGAATACAACTGAAGTGAGAGTTGGTAATGGTAACTTAACTGGTAAAAGGAAGAATACTAATTTAGAAGAAGTAAAGAGTATAAATAGAGAATTGTTAAATTTGGGGTTAGCGGCGGATTATCATACAAGTTTAATGAATTTAGAACTAAAGTATATCGAAATTCTATCCATGAATACACCAAGCATTGAAATGGAAAAATGGATTAATGATAATATTGTTCAACTTAAGACAATGTATGTAGATGAATATATTGTAGTAATATCACCAGATAATGTATATCATAATTCAACTATAATAGAATTAATAATGGACTTAAAAAATTCAATTGATGTAAATATGAGTACTACTGTTATGTATAAAGTTAGTAGTGATAAAATTGAGAAAGTGTAATAGTGTTAGATATAATTACATCACTCATCTAACCCAATATCCTAATATAGCACCAATTGCAAATGTGCACCACTTGGTTATATCATCTGAATATTGTCCATTAATTAAAATATAAGATGATATTCCTAATATAACGATAGTTACGATTATTTGCATGAGAATTCTAGTTATATCCTCTATATAATTAACGTTATTATCATTATCAATATCACTCATTATTTATCCATTGATTCACGAATGGTATTTACAACATATGTTATCTGATGACCAATTATTTTACTATCAAATTTACCATTTTTATCATCATTCTTATTTTCATTCTTCATAGTCTTCATTGTACTTATTCTCCAATTCTTTAATTTTTCTTACTATTACATTTTCTGCTTCAATTACACCTGATTCGAAAAAGTAATGTCCTTTAGTTCCACTTATTGAAATCTTTCTACATATTGACCAAGCTACTTTATCTAATTCCTTAGGATCTGTTATCCCTAATCTAAGATGTGCCCAATCTTTAATTACATTAACTGGTGGAAAGTGTGGACCAGTTGAATAATTAACGTATTCAGCATAATCTGATTGAATTTCCCCTCGTTGATTATATTTATCTCGTGGATCAGTATAAATGGATGACAATAAATTTCCCTCATTTGTACATTCCTTTGATATAATATCTGCACACACTTCGGCCCATTTATCAAGACCATCAGTTAATATATCAAGGATATCATCGATCATTTGTTCCTTAAATTTACTATATTTATCAATTAATTCTTTTATATTAGATTCATATGAAATCATTTATAACAATCCACCCAATTCTTTAAATATCATACCAATAAATATTGATACTAATATATATTCAATTATATGTCCCAATATAAATCCTCCACACGAGTAATGATATTCACCTTTAACTTCATCATTCCACATATTTATACGTTCTAAGTCTTTAATTTTACAAATAATAGCTAATCCATGTGCAATTCCTATTATAAATGAATGAATTTCAGCATATGTGGATAAAAATTCATTTTTATTTATTCCATTTGACTTTAACACTTTAATTCACTTCCTTTCTAATTCTAATTTGGTGAAATTGATCAGGTAAATATCCCACTTCATACATTACTATATCAAATTCTGACATATATAGTACAGATTTAACTTCCTGTTCTATACTACTTACCTCATCTTCGTCCCAAATTGTTAAAGTATCACCAATTACGTATTGATCTACACTAATGAGACGTTCAAATTTCATATAATCATTTTGAGTATAAGATGATAATAGTGTATTTAACGATAATGCATCTAATGAATCCTGTAATGTTATATCAGTATCTTCAATAAACGTTTCTAATATCCCAAATTCAGCTATTGATGATCCAAATTGTGGACTACTTGGAGTATATTGTCCATCAAATACATAAATTCCATTTGAATGTGAATATGGTACAGATCTACTTACACTAAAAGTAGTTCCTCCAGTTTTAGTAAATGTCATTTCTTCTATACCAATTCTTAGTGTACCACTATTTGGAAAATTAACAGTATCATTTACATAAACTACTGAATCATATGATGCTAAATCAGAAGTTAGATATGTATACACATTTGTTGCAAAATATTGTTTACTTTTTATCTTTATTCCGGCAGTTTCTTTTCCCAAAGCTACTACTGAATTAGCAACTTCACTTTTACCAGATTTGGAATTAAATATATTTGAATTTAACACTAAGGTATCAGCTATAACAGATCCTTTACTTTCAGTAAAATTAAGAGTGAAATTAGTTGGCACATTCCCACCACTAGTAGTAAATGTTACATACCAATAATAACCACAAATATCAGTTATACGCGCAATATTTTCTAATTTAGTAATATTTTGTAAATCAATAGTTATAACTTCTCCACTATTAATTGTACCAAGTGTTAATATGCTATCATTTATATCAGTTACAATAGTAGATGGATTTATACCGCTATATGATGTCTTATTTTCTTGAATCCTATCCATTAACATTTTACTACCATCAAATGCAACAATTTCATATACATTATCATTATCTGAATCAAGTGAATCTTTAATATAACCACCAAATATACTATTTCCAAGTGAATCTTTACATAATACTCTACTATTTTCAACTAATAAGCTAATTATAGCACTTTCTGGATTATAAATATTACATTCTAAACGTGAAGATTGATTACGCTTAATTGATATTTTAATATCCATAGCATCTACATAATTACCTTCTATGTAAAAGTTATATCCACTACTAGACATTATGTTGACACCTCACCAACTTCAAATGTTACATTCCAATCAAAATATTCCCATTGACCAACATCCCAATTAATAGTTGCATTAGTAACAACACCATCCCACGAATAAGTTCCTTTTATAATAGTCACATATCCACCATTTTCCCACCAAGTTGTACACATTTGCTCAAATGTATTCTTATCACTAAAACTACTAATAGAACCTCTTAATATAATTTTTTCCTTTACTCTACCTCTATCTATTAATTTTGATTGAGTATGACCTGGACGTGGAGTTTGTAGACGTCCTCCTTTATTTACTGTTTTCTTAAATGATTCAACATTAAAATAATATATTACAGATGTATCATTATTCTTAAAACCTATTTTAGTCATCTTCCGCACCCACAGTAATCCTTCCTTCCAATAATTCTAATAAATACTCATATCTACCTTCTCTATCAGGTAATTCATTAATATCTAAATATGATGCCACACAAGTATAAATATTTTGACTAGGAAGATTTAACAAAATCGGCCCATTGCCACTCTCTTCTGAGTACCATGTTTTTACAGCAGTCTCCAATTCATCCTTATATGTGTCACTTAATACCCATCCTGATATAGCAAATCTTAATTTACATTTACCTTTATCTCTAATCTTAGACTGATTCTTATTTGCTGGATCTATTACATAAGGTTCCCTAACAATGTTTTCTATTACATTATCTACTATTAGATAAATTTTATCAACGCCTCCAGTTTTAGAAATGTAAATGTAATCCTCCGGTGTTGCTTCAGCACCAGGATCAATTGGATCTCTAACCGTTATTACTACTTTAGTTGATGTAACAGGATCAGACCAACCATCTCCTGACCAATATGCTACTATATTATATACAACTGGTATCTCAAATTGTATATATCTACACAAATAACCACTGGAATCAGTATATCCAGAACCATATACTACTCCAGTACTATTATCTTTAAGCTCAATATATTTATTTGATAATGGGTCACCCGTATCACCTCTCCATAATCTTACTGTACATTCTACTGGTTCTAATACTTCTACAGTATTAGTATTTACACCAAGTGTCATATTAACACCTGCAACGGATGATATTACTAAAACCTTTTCATCACTCTCAGATGTATTGTATATAGATGTATTATCGAATATACATTTAAATACATTTATTAATTCATACGTAAAAGTTTTATCAATACTCATTCTACCATTAACATCTGTTAAATCTGTATCCAAATCTGATGCCAATGTTATATTATATAATCTAACAGTTTTACCAATAATCGCTTCACCAAATTCTGTATTAAGTGTAGATGAGAAATTTATAGTTTCACCCACATAAGTTTCATCTGGATTTATTATAAAATTTGATAAAATAGTATCACATTTATTAAATGTAAAAGTATCTTCTAACGTATTACTAGAATATGTATCATTACCAGAAAAGTATACCTTTAATGTTTTAGATAATTCAGTAAATGAAAGTGAACTAAATGTTGCAATACCAGATGCATTAGTAATTGCTGTACCTATTACTACTAATCCATCATATAAATTTACAGCTACATTAGCTATAGCAATATCATCAATATCATCCCATAATTTAGTTTCAAAATCTACTTCTTGTGTAACCTTAGCTGGATCTGGATTCATTGTGAGATATTGAAAAGTTGATGGTTTACCATATACTATTGTAAATAAATCATGAGCACCATTTAAATAATTAGGACTACCATATCCATAAATTTCACCAACATGTGTTATATTAAAAGGATTTGATATATTAAAGATAGTTAATGCATCATCAACATAAGATGCAACATATGCATAATTACCAACAACCTTTGCTCCCTGTGCACCACTTAAATAATTCGGACTTCCCGCACCATCTATTGATCCTTTAAGTGTTGGTGTAGTGGGAGATGATATATCAAAGATAACTAAAGCATTATCAAGATTAGATGTAATATAAGCATAATCACCAATTACATCTATACTTCTTGCTTCACCTAAATAATTCGGATAACCAGCACCATCAATTTCACCTACTTGTAATGGAGTAGAAGGAGATGATATATTAATAACAGTTAATGCATTATCATTATAAGATACAACATAAGCGTAATCACCAACAATACTTACATCTTGTGGTCCACCTAGATAATTTGGACTTCCAATACCTGAAATTTTACCAGCAAAGGTTGGTGAACTTGGATTTGATATATTAATAATAGTTAAAGAATTATCATTAAAAGCTGCAACATATGCATAATTACCAACTATTTCTATACTTCTCGCTCCATCTAAATAATTAGGACTTCCAGCTCCATGTATTTCACCCACTAAAGTTGGATTACTAGGAGTTGATATATTAAAAATTGATAATGAATTATCAAAATTAGATACAGTATAAGCATAATCTCCAACTACTTTAGCGTCCATTATTCCACTTAAATAATTTGGACTTCCAGCACCTGAAATTTTACCAACAAAGGTTGGTGTGGATAGATCTGATATATCAATAATAGTTAATGAATTATCATTATAAGCTGAAACATATGCATAATTACCAACCACATCTATATTTCTTACACCATTTAAATAATTTGGTGAACCACTACCACTTATTACACCTTCTAATGTTGGTGAACTTGGAGTTGATACATCAAAGATTGATAGTGAATCATCAGATGGAGATGTAACAAGTGTGTATATATATCCCATTACCCAACACTCCTCCTAATATCATTTTTCCAATAACTGGATAGTTTATTAGCTAAATCACTTATATCGAAATCATTAGATACTTTCATATCATGTAAATGAATATTTGGTTTAATTTCAATATTAACTTCCTTACCGTTTCCATTACCCATTCCTCCACCATTTATGTTATCAATCATTGATTTATTGATATTAGATTGATTAACCTTTGGATTAACATCCAATGGACTAGACTCTATACCTTCCTGTATAGATTGTGGCACCATTTCACCAATTTGTATTAAAGTTGGACTTAATCCAATCGCCCCACTTGCCCACTCTGGTAACCAACTTAAATGTTCGTGTATTCCGTCTCGCAAGAAGTTTGATAATTTTATAGGTAAATCACTTATACCTTCTAAGAATGAGTCTACCATATTTGTAGCCCAATCTTTAAAGTTATCTGATAATTCGTTAAAGTATGTATCTGTGCTTATGATTAAATCTGCTAATGAATTTGTTACACTATCAAACGTGTCTCTAAATATGTTAGTAAATCCATTATAAATTGTATCTTTTATTAAATTTAAATTATCCTTCAGTTTTTCATTCATATACTCCATATGCTCAGGAATTTTATCCCAATCTCCCCTAACAATATCTAAGAGTATTACACCGGTAGTAGCAATGGGATCTAATATTGCATCTATCAACGCTTTAGCAACAGGATTTTTTGTGGCAAAATCATCCGCCCACTTACCAATTTTATCAAAACCTCCAACCATATCTATTACCTTCATCCCAGCCAATCCTACAGCAAGACCAATTGCCACTGCTCCAGCACCTACAGCTGTAACAGCAGTAGTAAGTGACATAGGAATTCCCATAATTGCAGATGACATTCCACTAAATAATGTAGTTATACCTAAACCCTTTAATACAGCAAATCCAGCAGCAAGAGCACCAACCCCACCACCAATTAAAAACAATCCAGATGATACCTTTTTAATTGGTTCTGGTAATTTTTCAAACCTATCCCCTAATTCCCACAAAAGATCAGATGCTTTTTGTAGTAATGGCTCAGCCGGAGTTATGATTTCATCAATTAAGTACCCAAATGCGTCACTAAAATCATTCATATACAATGACGCAATTGCTGAATGTTTAGCAATTCCTAATATTGTAGCACCAGCAATTAATCCTAAACCTAACCATCCTAATGATTGCTTTTTATTACTTTTTTCTGAACTTTCTGTTTGTTCATCTTGCTTATCTTCTAAATCTGATAATTTCTCAGAAACTTCATCTAAATTTTTTACAGTTTCACCAATCTCATCACTTATTTTAATTAGCAATTCTAGTGCCATATTTATGTTCCTCCATTAGGATTGGATTCTTCTAGTGCTATGTTTAATATTAATTCTAATGACCTTATATGACTTAAGGTATATTCATTAAAATCAGTAGAAGTAAAGTTTAGATATCTTCTTAACTTGAATTCAGTTATCAGTGAACGAGTTAAATAACTTCCACTATTTATTCCACTTAACTCGTCTCTAAGTTTTTTTCGTCTACTTCACTTATTTCGCCTAATACATTAGTTATAAGTTCTTTTTCTAACAACTTACCAAAATCTCTACTTAATTTCATTAAATTAGCATTAGTCATATCAAATGGTGCCTTAGTTACACAAGCTAATAAACATTTTCTAGTATACTTTTCTTGATCAAATTTAATTTTCTTACTCTTACTCAATTCAGTACACTCAGAAATTAGACTATTTTGCTGAGACCAAGTTAATTCTTTAATCTCAAACTCATATATCTCTCCTTCAAATTCAATTTCAACTTTTTTTACTTCATCTTTTACAAATATTCCCATACTTTTCGTCACCTCTATCATTAATAGCTAGCAATATCATCATACACATTAACAGTTACAGTTCTTGGTGTAATAGACACTGGTACAATTATCTCACCTTCATCTGGTATCTCATGTTGAGCTTCTCTTAATACACAATCAGTAAAAGCAAACTCTAATTTATCCGTACTACTACGTTCAAATTTAATTGATGCACTAAAAGGAGTTTGTTCAGATATTAATTCCGACAAAATTTCCCCATCATCCACAACTATTGACGCTTTAAGTACATATTCTACCTTACCTAGTATAATTTCAGATAACCATTTATCATTATCATCATTATAATAATACTTTGGCCTCAATTTATTAGAAATATCAAGTGAAAAACCCTCAACTCTAGCAAATGATGTGCCCCATAACTTAAATTCAGATGTTTCATCAAAGAAATACGTACTTTTACTAGAAGATGATACAGTATCATAACTTGTACCCAATGATACAGGCTTTTTACCAATTAAATCCATTGATAACTTCAAATGCGACTCCTTATCACCTTTACATGATAACTTATTTACCATATTCCCCACCCAATTGTAAGATGACACCGTAGTATCAATATAAGCTTTCTGAATTGTAAAAGATGGTAGTGAGTTTCCAGTGGTAAGTACGTGCTTATAATACCCACCCTCATCTGTATCCACTGAACTTCCCATAGCAAAGTAGAATGGGTAACCATCCTGTGGGATTATGTTTAATGATCCTACTACTTCTTTCTTTAGTGGTAACTGTTTAAATACTTCCCTACCACTTGGTCGCTTTGCGTGTACCGGACTATAGTTGTTTCTAACATTTAGTGTTGGGGATCCGGTTACTATTCCTATCCAATCATCAATTGTTGTTGGTGCAGTACCAAAAGTTGACTCTATTTTCCAACCTAATGATACATTTTCTGCTACATATACCATATATTATCACCTTTTATATTTTTTTCTTATATTTTATTTATATTTCTCTTATATTAATCAATTAATACTCCATATTCATGTACTTTCACTTTAATTCTAAATTGATATATTAATGACATTTCTATTGACTCATCTACTATATTAGTTATTAACATTTTCCAGGCAGTATTATAATAAAATTTATTAGCCCTCAATATTCTAATAATTTCATCTCTTAATTTTAACACATGATCAAATGATACTGAAGTTCTTGCTACTATATCACATGGATAAATGCGATCTACATATTTATATGCGTGACCTAATTGTTTCTCTTCTATTTCATTGAATTTTACTAATATTAAATCAGTAGAACTAACATTTCTTCTTTTTGAATCAGATACCATTATATTAGTGATAAGTGGTTTATCTAAACTTGTTGTAATATTATCCTGTAACCATCCATCGTCTATCATATCCACTATATTAGAAGCTTCTATCATTTTACCATCTACTTTAAACCTTTAATATATCGTTACTTCTACTAATGTTCCTAATATTTCTTTAATTTCTAGTTCTATTAATTCAATCTTCTTACCTAAATCTATACTATTTGATCCAACTGGAAATAAATTTGAGTAATCATCACTTAACATTAACTTTTGTGCTACCATTAATGTACATAATTCTCTAACATTACCATTTAAAACTGATCCATACGTATATTGTACTCTAAACTTAGATATATTAATCCATACACCATATCTTCCATGTATATATAATATACCAGTCTCATAATCCACCCAATAATCACCATCTGATCTATCTTCAGTCCAATCAGTAAGACAATTTACCCACTGTTGTCCATCAAAGTATTCAAGTGTAGTAAATGTAGATATATCTCTATGCCTTAAATTTATTGATCTAGTCGCCCAATTATCCACCGACCATCTCGGCATATCGTGATACTCTAAATCAGATGATTTGCTTCTCCAAGCATGATGAGTTATTGCTTCAATTCTATCCTGCGCCCGTCTTATTGCTCGTCTAGTATCATTTGAACTTGGTTTAGTGGTAGATCCAACAGTTTTTTGTAAATATGATCTAACTTCTCCAACTGTTGTATATACTATTAGATCATTATTAGGTTCTATTTCAAACATATCCACCTCAGAATATGTTGAAGTATCCTTTACTCCAATGAATTCATAGTAATATTCAATGTAATCAGTTAGATTTAAACTACTAGATATGGTATATTTATACGTATACGTATACTTATTACCACTAATCGTCTCATCTGGTGTACCAGTATCTATTAAATTTCTACTTGCATCATAAATTTTAGCGGAAATAGTATCCATTTGTAGATACTCCCCACTATCCGTTACAAATTCAACTGTTAATGTTACTGTTTCACCAACATTTACTGTTTCACTCATGCTTCACTTAAAGTTCCAGTCCATTCTACCTGAAGACTATCGCTAGCTCCCTTATTTATGACTGAAAACACTACTCGATTTAGTAATGATCCACTTGATGATTCATTTAATAATCCCGCTTCCCTAACTTCACCAGTTGCCACACCTGGACCGAATACATTTGTATTGGTAAACACTTTAGTTCCACCAGTATGAGCATATGTTCCACTTTCTCTAGCTGATTCCAATTCTAATGTAGTATCACTAGCATTTGCTGCAGTACTACCAGATCCAACTCCAGAATATACCATTGAATTTTGTGTAGCTTCTGCTATTTGCTGACATAAAAAGTCAAATCCAGCATCAGTAATTAGATTCTTTTCCACACGAGACTCCTTAACCTTACCATCTTTATCAAGTAAAGTCAAATTAGCGATACTGTAAAGATGTAATCCCATTTTATTAGACATGTCTATCTCACCTCATATATTTACTGTTTATTCAATATATATCTCAAGAATTTCTTGATATATAGTTTAAACCTTTGATAATAATTGTGCTTAAGTTTAATTTTACATTTTAAATACATTCCAACATTATTTTCTACCGGCATTTAATTTACTCCTTATATTAGTGAATCCTGAATTAACTTTTACTATTATTGGTCTAATTTTAATTTTCACTCGTCCAATTGCAAATGTGAAATTTCTACTTAATGTTATACTAATGTTAGATTGAATGCTTTTACTTATAACTTTTATATTACTTATATTCATTGATATTTGAGCATTTAGATTTAAAATATATGTAAGTAGTGTATTAATTGATTTTACTAATGTGAGATTTAATTGTTTAATTAAAGTATATAGAAGTGATTTATCAGTATTAAATTGAATGTTAACGTTTTCTCGTTTAATATAAGATTGTATCTCATTCATTGCAATTGATAATTCTAATGATAAATTAACTACTCCCATTGCTATAACATTTGTTGTTATTTTAAGTACATCATTTAACATTTTAATTGGACTTTTACCAATTATTAAATTCAAATTCATTAATTGATCAATTTGCTTACCAGTTAACATTACCCTAACATGTCCTAAACTCAAATATTGTGTAACAGATTTGGTATAGCTCCTCACATCTGATAAATTAAAATTAAGTGTAAACGCAATATCCTTAGAGTGTGGTACACTTTTAATTAAATTTGATATTACATCAAAAGATATTGGTAATGTGAATTTCTTTTTATCAGATAGATTAAGTGAAATTAGTAAATTTAATAACAATTTAAAATAATTATATGGAGTATCAAATGTGTAATCAAATTTTATATTAAGATCTTTTGATAACGTTGGAACTTTTATACCAACAAGTGTTGCTATAATATTGAATGTATATTGTATTAATTTTGCGTTAAATAATGTGATATTATATTGAATATTTTCACTTAAATGTATTGTTGTATATTTAATATTACTGATATTATTTACCAAATTTATATCTAAATTCTTAAAATGCTCAAATATATTATTAAAATTAATTAATAAATTTGTATTTATATTCTTAAAATACTTAAGTGGATTAATAAAATTAATTGATAAATTTTCACTTAAATGTGTTGTTGTATATTTAATATTATTAATATTATTTACCAAATTTATACCTAAATTCTTAAAATATTCAAGTATATTAACAAAATTAACTGATAAACTTGTACTTAAAATTTTAAAATAAGTAGACATATTACCAAGATTAGTAACCAAATTTACACTAGATTCATATAAATAATCCATTCCAGGGGTTTGTGATAATCCAAATTTTTGACGTTCAAATATGCCATATGGATTAATATATAATTCTTCTATTTCCATCGATGTAAGTGCACGATTATAAATTTTAATATAAGTAATTATTCCATTAAGTTCATCAGTAACCTCTGATCTTCTACCAATTGATAGAACATCAGTATTTGTTGATACCACACCAGTTGATGCAACGGAACCTACAGTTTTTCCATTTTTAAATATTTCTATTGTAGCTAAATTATAGACAGCAATTATATGATATAACACATCATCTGAAATTGTAGTATAAATATCTATATTATTTGTAGTAAGTCCATATAACTCAAACCTTAATCTACCATCCATCATTATTAAATCATACCCAGTGCTATCGTGATAATATCCACCTTTCGTTACCAATCCACACCATTTATCTGACCGTAAATTTCTACCTTTTACTAATAATTCAATTGTAATTTCCCCAGTAATATTTAAAATAGAATTATTAGCAATACTAACATAATCATCATTACCATCAAAATTAATGTCAGCATCATTTTCACCAGGACCCCAACCGGATGTTGTAGTTGAAGGAAACGCCATATTTTTAAGTGTACCGTGGTTATCATTTTCACTTAAATCTTGAACTAAATCTCCACTGCCTTCATTAAAAAGCCAAAATCCAACTAATCCTTTAGCTAATGGATGACTAAAGTTAATTGGTGTTCCTAATGATGGTTTTTGTGTGAAAATTTGTCTCATACTGATAAAATCTCCGATATACCTACTTTATAATTTAAAGTTGAACCATCAGCATCATATGAATTTACTACTAATACTCTCACTCTTACTACTTCTGGTGGAATGAATATCGATTTAACCATAGCTACATTAAATATTGCTACATTCTGTACGTGAGCATTTGTCGTTCCATCTAAAACTACAACTTCATTTGTACTTTGTGATTTTTCAAATATTAATTCACTATTTACTAATGTTCCATCTTCAATTGCTAACCATTTCGCTAATACTGTTAATGCATGTCCAGTTAAAGCAATTGCTGTTGATCCAGCAGCTAATGGGTTATCTTCAATTAAATCCGTCGCAGCAGTTCCAATTAATCCCACAAACTCAGTAAGATCGTGCCAATTTTCATCTCCACTATCAGCATTTGATACTTGAATTACAAACTTAGTACCTGTATGAGCTGTAGTAGTATCTAAAAATGCTTGAATATACAACATTGATCCATAATTAGGACTAACATCTTCTGTGTCACTTTCAACTATAGTATTTTGTGCAACAGCTGTCCAATCCGTTACAATTTTAGGAGTTACATCTTTCGTCATATTATTTACCTCTATATTTTTTTACTAACTTTTAACCTTTCATTTACCAATTCTTCATATTCAAATCAAAAACCTGCAATGAATCCACAATTCCCCGCTTACCACAATTTGGGCAATACCACATTTTTACACCCAAATTCCATGTACTTATAATCTTTTTATCAGAATATGCTTCTCTGTCACCATTTTCATATGGATTCTCAGCGAAATAAGATGGATTATGATTACATTTTTTCGGACGAGAGTATATATCGTGATTAAAGTGAAATGCTATACTATTTGATTCATACTTGAATTCAACATTTTCACCTTTACTTCTATACTTCTTCACAATTCTATAAGCCAAATCGTAATCCTCGCCACCAGTTCCCCCGGTATATCGATTATCAAATCCATTTACACCACTAACATATTCCTTTGATGTAGATGAATTGCATGTCCAAAATCCACCAAAATCGATAGGTTTAAGTCTTTCGTCATATGTATATTCATTTAATATATCAGTTAGATTAACATTTGGATTAAAATTTACTAAATTGCTACCCCTCATCTCAAACCATCTACCAATCGTTAGCACATTATTATCATTATTCATGTGACCTTCTATAAATGTATCATTTACACGTTGGTGATCATCTAAAAATATGATACGATCAACTTTATCATTCATATGACTTATACATTCATTTCTATATATAGCTTGTTTTGCTCCAGCAATATGAGATGAGTTGTATATATCTGAATAATGTTTAACATTTAATCCTAATTTATCAGCAACTTTTTTAACTACTTTTGTACGATACCTAAACAACGAATCCACCAATATTATTTCGAAATTCTTATAAGTTTGCATAGATAAATCTAATAACAATGGTAATATATATGGATGAGTAGATATAATGTGTATACTACCAAATTTGTTATTCATTTACTATTACTCCTATTCATATACTATTACTGCTATATACTTACAGCCTACTGGTACTATTTCTATATCATGTAATGTTGTAATTGACAATGTACCTAGTTTTGTCTCCAATGTACTATCAATATCTGTCCATACTACTAAATCTGTGCTATCTACACTATATGCCATTTATATCATTCCTCCAATTTTATACTTTTATCTTCTAATACTTTCTCTAATACCACCAAGAATGTCCAATTTTGTAAATACATATGACTAATTAAAGTTCTAAATTTACACTCCAAATCCATTCTAAGTTTTACTTTACAATTAGAATCATTAAAATCCATAAAAAACTTATACCACCAAATCGGCGGCTGAACTGTAACATGTCCAGATGGATCTGTTATAATTTCGTCTTTCATTACAGTATAAGCATCTCTCCGTAATACATCAAAAGATTGTGATATAAGTAGTATAATATATTTATTTGATACTCTCACTATTTCACTAAAAGTCTTATACATATCTTCAATATAAATATGTTCCATTAAATCGAATGAATATACTAAATCAAATGAATTATCTTCAAATGGTAAACCTTTAGTAATATCACCAACTATTAACTTATCTTTCAGTCTTTCAGTTATAGGATGATTAACTGCCCATTCACTAATATCTACTCCAATTACATTAATACCAGCCTCTAATCCACCATCAGTAAAGTGACCAGTAGCCGCCCCAATGTCTAATGCATTATTAGCATTAGTTATCTTACCAATAGCAGCCATTACATCATAAACCGGCATCCATATTTGTGTATTATAATTACCGTATATTCCATCACTGAAATACTTGTCATTATATCCATTAAATGTCATTTTATATGTGCTCCATTTTATTAATATTCATCTATTATTTTACAAATCAATGCCAATTTATTATTACTTAATATGTCATATTTCTTAATATAATATGAATCATTTAAAGTACCTCTAAACTTCTTTTCAAAATAGTCATAATTATCAAATGCAAATTCAATTTCAGATGTACCTAAATGTGTAAATTTAAATGAATTTGTGTTATTAAATTCATCAAATAATGTAGTTGAAGATAATAAAGATGGCTTCTTATATGTAAACGTATATTGTGCTATACCTGATACTGATTTCCAATTAATTTCCCCACCATTGAATAGTAATAAATCAGCTGCTGCAGCTATCATGTGTATATTGTCTACATTTAATTCGTTAAAATTAATATCAAATTTTGGATCATTTTTCGTTTGCATTAATATTGTTCTCATATATCGCCTATCATTTACCCAATATCTACTTCTAACATTCTGTGATCCACCAAATATGTGATAAACTATTTCCTTATTATGACGTTTAAGATTTTTTATCAATTTCACATTTTCTAATGTCATCTTTCTAGGTGATATGTACCCTAATGTTACTATATGAAATTTATTTAGATCCCAACCAAGAAACGATTTTAATTTATCAATACCATTAAACTTATATGCAATCTCACATCCATGTGGAACATTAAAGATGTATGGTAAATCTTCACCATCTATATATTTCATCCAATTATTATGATGAATAAATGCACCGGCAAATTTATTATTAACCAATTCTTCACCCAATTGTTTATTCATTAAATGATAATTCGATATCACTGGAATATTTAAGTCTAATATTGGTTGCAAATACTTAATATGTTGAAATAATCCCGGTTCATATTCAATTATAATAACATCAGGATTAAACTTTAATATGCACTTTGCCGCCTTATCTAACAATTTTCCACGTGACCAACATGGTATACTCATTCCATCTGATCTATTAGTTAATTCAGAAAATATCTTAATATTAGCATTCATATATGAATATAAATTTTTTGAATATGACGCAATTCCACATGATTCATTCCAAGAAGATAAAACTGCTATTTTTGGAAATGTAGTAGTTTTATTTGTATCATTTAACATTTACATTAACTCCTCAAATATTTCATTGCTAATTGTTAAGTAGTTATTTGTCAAATTTCTCCATATCTGTCCAATTTCATTTATATCATGTTTTCTAGCAAATTCTATATTTTGTGTAATTAATTGCTTTAATACATCTTTGTGATGATATGCATAAATAAATCTATCAACTATATCATTAAAATCTGGCTTAATCCATGTAGTTCCCACTGGAGTTACAAATGGTTTACTGGATTTAATTAAAAATTTACTTCTAATATCTTCACTTAAATGTGATAATAAATATACATGTGGTACATTATCTGTTAAAATTGGTGTAACTCCAGTTGATAATGCTTCTAATACTGGTAAATTAAATCCTTCCGCTAATGAAGTAGATATGTAAATGTCTAATGTGTTATAGAAATCATTTAATTCATTATCTGTTATTCTATCATCTCCTTGTGATATAAGTACACTATTACTAATTTCTAATTTATTTACCACTTCAATAAGATTAAAATCACCTTCACTATCATCAGGATTAGTAAGCATGACTAGATTTACGTTATCTTCTCCAACTATGTTAATAAATTTACTCCATGCAAATATTAAATCTAGTAAATTTTTTCTTTCCTGAAATCTACCATTATATCCAACTATGAATTTATTGGAATTTATACCTAATTTTTTAGCTACTACCAATCTCTTATCATCTTCGTATCTATAGAAATCTTTTATATTCACACTATGAGGGATATTTATTGCTGGTATGCCATGATCAGTATAAACTTTTTGAGCATTAGGAGTAGGTACTACTAATATATCCACCAACTTTATAAATTCATTTATATCAGTTTGAGGAGTGTAACAAGAATCTAATGGCACATAATGAATCCAATTTGTGTATGGAAACCTATCGTGTACTTTTAATAAATCGTTAAACATCCAATTTTCCCCCACTGTGATTAAGATATGTGGATTAAATTTGACTAGATAATCTAATAGTAATCGGGAATCTATTACCGTTATACCATTTACGACTTCTGGTACAGTGACGATTGGTTTATTATTTTCCTTATACCCAAAGGTAAAGTAATATATTTCATTTTGATCATCTTTTATTAAAGATTTAGCAATATCAGTGCTTACTCTAGCTAATCCACTTATTTGAGGACTTGGAAATGGACCTTGACTGACTATGAAAATTATCATTTTTTATCAATTTATAACTCAAGAAATGTGTGATATATATTAAAATTAAGATATAGTTCCTTTTAATAGAAATTTAAATGCTAACTTATTTATCTTCAACATACCTTTTCCAGTTTTAAGATTATGTCTATATTTTTGGTGTAAACGTTCTGGTATATAGATGATAATTTTTTCATTAAAGTGATGACTTACCATTTTATATTTATCATTATACTTATTGCCTAAAAAGTGTTCTAGTTTTGGAAATCCTCTACGTTTAGCGTCACTACGTTCTATCCACTTTCCATCTATGTAATGTGGACTATTTTCATCAGTTATACCAAACCAATAACCACGTTTCCCAAACATTGGATTATTTGCCCCCATCTTTGATTTACTCATTTTTTCACGTGAGTCAGTAGAATGATGTTTTCCATGCATTGGATGATTTTTTCCACTCCTACTACAAGATATACATAAATCACGATAGCCATGTTTAAAAATTATCCGCTCTTTTCCACACTCATTGCAAATACAGACTATCTTTTTACCACTTTTAGTCGACAAATCCGATGAATAATATCCGAATTTTTCATGAGTTTTCTTCTCATCTATCATTTTTATCATCTATATAATTCAAGGAAAATGAAAAAAAAATATACACTTAAGTAAAAAAAAAACACACTTAAGTACTTATTTGTCCAACTGCTATAAAGCTGTATACTAATCCAGATGTCCCTGACGCTGCTCTTCTAACTGTTAGAGTACTTCCTGTCACCTTCGGATCACAAGAAAGTCTATCATTCGCATTCCCTTTAGTTTGCGGCGTACAGATTACCGAGTGTACGGAATCCAACGGAGAAACAGTTATCGAGTCTTCAGTTGAAGTGGTTGTAAAAGATCCGCTACCTGTTACAACTGTTGGAAATAAAGCATCACTCCTTCCCCGGAAGTATGGACATGAATCTCCCTTATCTCTGGTAAGCATTCTAGAACTAAACGTTAAAGTCATTATTATTCACTCTCCTTTTCTTTTATGAATTTCAAATATACTGGCACATTGTCTACTATTAACGTATTATTATTCACTTTAACAGTTATGACTTCATGCTGTGTCACGATATACTTTCTATCATCCTCATATTTAATATCAATATCTTCAACATTAAAGTTAGGATGTTTACATAATACCGTTAAATCTTCTATACTAAGATCACACTTAATTGATCGATTTTTAAAAAATAAAAAATCTGATTTAAGACAACCAGGATTAATACAATGTGATTGTCCTAAATACGTTACAGTTACTTCTACCATTTCACTGCAGATCTCGTATCTTCGCCTGTGCCCGTGGGAAAGTACAAATTAATTCAGCCATTGTTCTATACATTCCTTCCTGTGCGAACTTATTGATCGCGAATGGGTTTCCTGTTTTAATTCCTGCTTCGAAGTATTGCGTTGGTTTGAGTACTTTAATTTTCAGATAATCTGTGTCTATGAAGTATATTCTTGATAGAGTATCTTTAGTAACATCCTTTGAAGGTATAATCGGTACACCATTCCAGAACGATACAACAAATCCACCGTCAATTCCAGGTAGTCCTTTTATTCCATTGTATGTTGGCACAACTGCTCTCTCTGACACTATACGTCTTTCTGATCTTGCTAACTGCTGTATTCTTGCTATAGTATCGTATCCTGTTACAATTATTTTCGGCGTCCCACCTCTTTCTTGCATTGCTGTAAACGCAGAATCTATCATTGTTAAAGTTAACTCTCTATCTACATCATCATTCTCATCTATATATGAATCATAGTTTGTAGCCGCAGTGTGTCTATCTAAATTATAAATATCCACATCAGACTCATCTGATACTATATCTTTCTCAGCATATCCAGATATTACCCTATCAATACTTTCAATTACTCTAGCCTGTGCATCTGTTGAACTTGCTGTACCTACATCATCTACATCTCTAAGTAACATCCTATTCATCATCTCTATGTGATGTTTACCAGTTTCCTCTTTACCTACTGCTAAAGGATCACCAATCGTATCATCTTTACCTGCAAGTTCCATCATCATCTCATTCACATCAAAATTATGTGCAACAAGTTTTGGTTTCTGGTATACTTCAGCAAATGTTCCCTTTGTAGTTTCAGGCAAAGTACCATCCTCAGCAACACCACCATCCAATCCAGTACCCACGGCACCAGGTCTAGCAGTCATCACCCTGAACCCAGAATGATCCCAAGGAATCTTTGGTAATGCAGCAAAGATATTTGCTTCCTGATTCAACTGTGACCAAACCTTTGCTCCATATAGAATAGAATATATTCCTGTAGTACCAGTACCATATGGATCATCTGATTTTGCAATTTCTATAGAACCAGGTGTACCATAATACACTAATTCCATTTCTTTCATTGTTCTTATAACTTGTCTAGTCATATGTTATTCACCTTTTATGTATTTTTATATATATGTGTATATTTATGTATATATGTATTTATGCACATATTCATGTATATACTTATTTGCCACCTCTGGCCATGAAATGTATATCCTGCCAAGATTTGTTAATTAAATCCATAACACCATTTTCAGATTTACTGAGATCTAATTTTTCATCAGACTCCTCATCTTCCTCTTCAGGTATTGGTTCTTCCTCATCCTGCTTTTTCACTTCATCTTCTACTTCTTCATCAACCTCTTCCTTCGCTTCCTCTTTTGGTTCTTCCCTTGATTCTGCTTCCTCTTCCTCTATCTCTTCGTCTACCTTTTCTTCTCCTTCAGTTGGTCCTTCAAATGCCTTTTTAAATCCACTCAATTCTGTACGCAATATTTCGCCCACAGCTTCAGCAATTTTAGCTATTAAATCATCTGTAGTCATTTCTCCAACTGATTCGTCGCCCATTTCTTCACTCATTTTTTATGCCTCCAATGTTTTTTCAATTGTAATCTTTTATTTAGTATATTAGTCATTTATATTTTTATCAATTAATTTATTAACATTTTCCATTAATTGATCTTGTAAATGACCTGTATAATTTTCATTAATAAACTTCTTAACAATTTTTAATATCTCACTTTCATCTTTATCCTTATTATCATTAATAACACGCTCAACTTTAGGAAGTTCGACATGCGCCGACCCAGTCATCTTAAATGATCCAGTGTCAACATATTTCAATCCATCTTTCTTATCACCAGTAGACTCATAATACTTTCCACCTCTAGGACCAACACCAACACTTGACCCTTTCGGTGCCTGTTCACCTTGATGTATATACACTTTTCCTTTAGCTATACCGAAAGTAGTTGAACAGCCTTTTATTAGTTTATTTGACTTTCTAGCAGCTTGTTTCTCTTTTTCATCAAACTCATAATCTATTTTCTTTATCTTATTGTCCCGTCCTGCTTCTCCTTCCTGCGTCTCTTCTTCCTCAGTTTCTCCTTTGACTTCCTCTTTCCCTTCTTTCCCATCTTTATCATTTATTCCTTTTATTGATAATGTATCTTTTAGATCTTCTTTTAATTGATTGGATATTGATTTAGTTAAATCTGTTATGTCTATGGTGTCTATTGGTTCACTGTTTTCCATTAATTGATCAGATATTGATTTAACTAATTCTTTTACCGTTATTGAATTAATCGATTCACTATCTTTATTTTTTATAACATTATTTAAACTAATATCCACCTTTTCTAATCCATTATCTTCTAATTTTAATAGATCTTTTAGTCTCTCATTAAAATGAACTTCACTACCTTTAGATAAATCTAACGTTTTAATTATATCTCTAATAAAAATCGCATTACTATTACTCTCATCACCATCTATATATACTTCATTAGTTTCATTGTTTTTATAAATATCCATGCTACCTACCATCCAATTTTTATTGTCATCATTATTTTCATTAACATCAATACCTTTCAATACTTCAAATCCAGCATCAGGATGCTTTCCATTTTTACAGGCTGTTACTTCTAGTAATTCTAATTCATCGATACTTAAACATACTATTCCGTTTTCAATAATTGGAGTAACATTAGAAGCTTTACCACGAATAGAGAAGGCGCCTAATTCTTTACTTTTAATAAGTTTTCTAACTTCATTTACCTTATCTGAATCTGTTCTCAATATACCTACAACAAATAATCCCTTTTCATCTACATGTGTAGTGTAAGTCTTACCATTAACATTATATTCTGGTACAATTTGGCCAATTTGAATAGATGAATGTTCATACATAAGATTACAAAAATTTGAATTTGATAAAAATTTAGCTGTTGCGTTTTTGAGTGCATTTAAAGTTAATATATGAGACTCTTTATCTACCGTATTCAATGAAGCGTAACCACCTATAACAGTCGGTAGGTCTCCTTCTCCACAAATTAAAGTTTCGATTTTTCCAGTTATATCAAAGGATTTTTTTATATTCATTAATTTTTACTCTTAGTAGATTTTAAATTAATACTGTATATATGTTAATTTAGCTCATATTGATTACTAAATATCAATATATATTTCAAGGATATAGAATATATATGTTATAATTTTATAGTAAATGTATTAAATTCTATTAAAGTTTTCCTATTAGAAATTTAAATGCTAAAGTATTTATCTCCTTCATACCTTTACCAGTTCTAAGATTGTGTCGATATTTTTGATGTAAACTCGTTGGAATATATATTATAATTTTTTCATTAAAGTGGTGTCCGTCCATTTTTATTTTACCATTATATTTGTTGCCTAAAAAGAGTTCTGGTACTGGCCGACCATCACTTTTTGCTACATCTCTTTCCTTTCCTCTTCCATCAATATAATTTGGATTATTTTTTTCCAATTCTAGATTTACTTAATTTTAATTTAGTTTCTATTGAGTGAGTTTTACCTTTATTTAATTCACTTATTCTACTTCTAACTTCTACTGAATGATGTTTACCAAACATTGGATTATTTTCACCTTTCTTAACTTTAATCATTTCTTTAATTGTATCTAATGAATGAGTTTTACCAAACATTGGGTTGTTTTCCCCACAACATTTTCCCTTACGAGTTTCACTAATCTTTTTCTTAGTTTCTATTATATGAGTTTTACCAAACATATGATGATTTTCACCTTTCTTTGAGCAAGAATGACAAAGATCTCTATAACCATTTTTAGAAAGCACTCTCTCTTTTCCACAATCATTGCAAATGCAAACTATCTTCTTATTACTATGTAAACTTAAATTCGACGAATAATATCCAAACCGTTCAACTGTCTTATCTTCATCTATCATATCTACTTTGTCTTTTTATATTTATTTGCAAACCCGTGGAATTCATTCCAGTCTATATCTTTAACTACATTCATAACATCGCCCATTATATTTGGAATTTCAGAAGATATTTGTTCATAATTAAGTTGTTCATCTACATGTATACTGGGACTTTTTATTAAACTGAATCCAGAATCATCTAGTGACTTCTTTAAATCCAAAGATTTTTTAAATTCTGGATCTACGTCATATTCTCCTGGTATATCATCTTGTGTAGGATTATAATCATTAGAATTAGCTTCCACTTCACTTTTCTCTTTTTTGTTCATATCTTCTTTTAGTTCATTAAAAGACCTATTCATTGATACAATTTCATCTTTTATATCTTTCAACATATTCACTAGAGCTTCCACTAATGGGTCTTTTTCATTTTTTGTATTATCATTTATCTCTTCTTCTGACATATATATCATCTCCTTTATACTACTCTTATTATCCTATGTCTACATCTAATATGTGGTTCAAGTTCTCTTTTATATGGTAAAGATTTATCAGTATTCCTACTAACAATTTCAATCAATTTATCCATCTCTACGCCCTCTAATCCAACTTCTTTCTTAATATTAGTACAATTTTTAGTACTTCTACTATCGTTTGGTCCAACCCATCTATATTTAAACTTTTCCCCTCTCCTCTCTTCTACTTGCTTATAGATATTTACGTAAGATTTATTGGCAATATTATGTTTCTCGTTTCTAACTATCTGTTTAGTTGCATTCTTTATTTCATCAGTAACCTTACCCTTAGACATCCTTAATAATAAAGATAAATTTGAAGACGCTTCTCGTATAGGTATGCTATCCATTATCTCACTAATAATCCTTTTATCAATATCAGTTAACGGCAATTCCATACCAGGAAAATCTTTAATCGGCCTAGATCCTTCATATATCTTAGTTAACATTTCTTCTAATCCATCTCTAACATTATCCACATTAATTTTACCAGAAGTAATATCATCTAATAGTTCTTCTGTTATTGTTTGATAATCAGCTTTTTGTAGTTCAATATTAGCACTATCACTATTTACTACATTCATATCATCTTCACTTACATCTTCTTCTTCCATATCATCTGGTGGAAACGTATTCCCAGCCTCCATTGGATCCTGTCCCGGCATCGCTCCCATACCCGGCATTCCACCCATCATTCCCTGATTAGGATCCTGTGGCTCTTTATCAAAGTCAAAGATTAATCTCTTAGTATCAACCAAATGTGACGGATATCCCATCTGTGCCATTCTCACAGCTATATCTACACGCTTTGCTATTAAATTCAATTCTGATAATTCAGTATCAACTTCAGATGGTTTTATTCTAAGTTTAAAATCATCACAACCAAGTGTACACATTAAAGATTTAAATATAACTTCATTAAACACACCCTGTGAAGATTGTAATGCTAAATCCGTAACTAAGATTTGTGTAGTTTCAACGTTTAACCCACCGGCATCTTTATAATCATTTAAGAAAACATTTGATACACCATAGAAGGATGCTATTTCCCGCCTAATCTCATCCCGTATTTCCAGAAACTTCATCTCATCAATTGAGTCCATGAATTTAACGAATTCCATTAAATTTTTACGATTATTACTATCACCAGATCTAACAGTAATAGCTGGTACATATAATGGATCTTCTCTCAATTTTACCTGAATCTTCTTCCAAGCAGTGTGAAATGACCTCTCATTATCAGTGTTTACAACCAATACACCCCTAGGAGTTCGTTTTAATCTATATGTATCGTATATATAATGATTCATGTACTGTAAGATTAACACATCTCTCCACACGGCAACAACTGGTGATAATCCATGTTTTTCATCTGAATATTTAGTAGAAAAGTGTATTTCTCCATCAATTAAAAACGTATCACCCCTAGTAATCGATGTTATTCCACCCACTGGTATAGATGTTTTAGTAAACGCGAATAATGATGGATATAACTTTTTACCACACAATGGACACTTAGTTTCATTTCCCTCATATAAAGTATCTCTATGTTTAATGCAAACTTTATATTTCTTCTTATGATCAATATGTGTCAATGTATGAATATGAGATGGTGGAATTCGGTGGATGCTAGACAACTTTTTATGTATTATATTACCTACATCATCAATAATATAATCAAACTTTGTGTATAAATATGCTTCATCTACTATATCAAGGTCAACCTCTAATCTCTTACATATTGTTACTAAGTTTTCTCCATGCTTATTGACATTTCTATCTAATAATAATTTGCTTATTTCTTGAAATTTAATTGAATCAAATTTCTTAAGATTGGTGGAACTACACAAATCACACTCGTCTACATCCACCTGATACTCTTTTCCACAATTCTCACACTTATATTCATATGATGGTGTAACCTCTATTCCCCGCTTAAACATCTTCTCCTTCAAGTTCCATGTAATAGTTCTCATTATAGGAGATGTGTCGTGTAGTAATCGTGCAAATTCATATGAAACTGGATGATGTAAAGTTGATAAATTTCCCTCCCCGGATAACTCACCAATTTCATCTGTAACGGTATCAGGACTGGAAACAATTAGTTTGGATAACCTACTTCTTAACGACATTTTTACACTTACTATATTTTATCAATATTCATATTATATTTCAAGGATATGTATGTGGTGTATATGATAATATTATAATGTGTTTATATGTAAAAGTTTTAATATTTATATGGTCATTACATATTGATTATCCAAATTCACTTCTCTATATATTGATTTTAAATCACTTCTCTATATATTGTTTTTCCAAAATCAATTCATTAACATGTGATTTACAGAAATCCAAGATCGTTATGTGGTAGTATATTTATATTATGAAAAATAAAGTGGACTATACGTTGGTTTATTAAGGTTATACGTTATTCTTTAAACTTTATAACAAATATTTCATGGTATCCAATTCTAAATTAGACATTTTACGATCAAAATTTAAATTACCAACATCACCAACAATTTTCCTAGTAAAGTAAGATGTATCACAATATTGAAAAGTTTCATTAAATTTATAAAATTGCCCTATATCATTTATTATAATTGGATCCAATCCATTTGAATATAATATCTTATCTTTACTATTATTATCAATTATACGTTTAATTCTCCTACCTATTTCTAATACTATTGACTTCTTGTCACCAAATTCATCTATCAACCACTTCCCAGGATGATAGGAAACTCCTATATACTTTATATCATCACAATCGATTAATCCTGACGCCATATCCATTGCACAACTTATACCTTTATTAACTTTAACAATTCCCATTATATCAACATCTGGCATTATCTCTCTCATTTCAGTTGCACTACTGATTATCTTATCAATATCGCCATCCATGGTTTCTTCAGTAAATATTACGTCTACGTCTAAATATTTAGCCATATCTATGTAATCTTCTAATTTAGGATTTTTCTGTAGTTCCCAGTATGAGTTATCTAACATTTTTAGTCCATTATAGGATTTAAGTGTTTCTCTATAATCGGTGTATGTGATAGTAAGATGGTATAATGCTAATATAAAATCGGATATTTCTGTGGACTCTTTCATATTATATGCTGGTAGTATATAACACCATTTAGTTAAACTTTCATTCATTTATATATCTCCTATTATCAATTTTACCAATTCTTCACTTCTAATATAATAGTGTGGGGAAGTTACTAGAAAATTGATCGATTCGATCTCCACTCCTATCTCACTTGATACTCTATGTGTTGTGTATAGTAGTTCTAAATAGTTTGCAGGAAATCCGAATAACATGTCTTCTGATCTGAAGAATGTATATGAGTTTAGTTTATTGTTCCGAATTTTAAAATCTATAACTGTCATGCAAGGTGGATTAGACATGAAAATGTCTTCTGGTAATCGTAATATAACAGTAGCCTGTCGTGTATCAGGATGACTGGATAATTTGTTAATGCACTCCTCTAATTGGTTACAGTTATGCTGTAAACCCTTAGGTAAATTCAACCTACCGCCATAGCTATAATCAAATTCCCCAGGTTCTTCTATACAACTTGCCACATTAATGGCATATTCTTCTATAAATTTAACGGGGAAATATTCTAATACTACTGAATTAATCATGTCTCTTGTATTCATGCATACGTCTGGAGATAGTATTTCGATGTATACTGGACTAGTAGATTCTTTAAACTTTTGTCCACGTTTAGAAGTTAGTATATGATGATTTTCATATATATAGTTTAATATTGATATATATGAAGATTTACTAGAATAATATTCACTAAATGTTTGTATCATATTTATTTACCACTTTAAGCATACATTGGATTGTAGTCGTTTGTTTCAGTTTTATTATCACTAACTATATTGAGAAAACTATCTTTCAACAACTTCAACGCATCTTTAGATAAATCTTCGTGTTTACTTATAATATCGTTAGTATCTTTATCTAAAACCGTTAAAGTTTTTTCGTTTTCATCGCATATAATTATCCAAGTATCCCCATTTAATTGCTTCCACTCAAATTTTTCTATTATTGACATATGTACCATTTACTCCTTTTATTTAAAATCCTTCTAGTAAAAATTTCAAAGATAAATTGTTTATTTCTTTCACACTTTTTACACTTTTAAGTCTATGACGATTCTTTCTATGTATATATTCTGGAATGTATATTATAACTTCTTTAGTAAGATGATGAGCGACGAATACATTCTTTTCTTCTTTACAATAGTTATCACCTAAGTAGAATTTAGGCTTTGGGAAGTTTCTTCGTCTTGCGCTATCTCTTACTTCACATTTTCCATCTATGTAATTTGGATTATTTTTTCCCTTTCTATCCTTACTCAATTTTTCCTTAAATTCGTTAGTATGATGTTTACCAAAAAATGAACTATTTTCTCCACAATATTTTCCCTTAAGTGCTTTACTCATTTTTTCTAGTGTTTCAAATGAACGATGTGATCCAAAATTTGGATTATCTTTTCCTTTCCTTCCATACATTGGATTTTTCGCTCCACTTACTGCCTTACTTAACTTCTCTTTAGTTTCAATGGAATGATGCTTTCCATCACGAGCCTTACTCATCTTTTCACGTGCTTCTTTAGAGTGATGCTTCCCATACATGTGATGATTTTCACCTTTCTTTGAGCAAGACTTACATAAATCACTATAACCACTTTTATCTAATACCCTCTCTTTTCCACATCCATTGCATATACAAACTATCTTCTTATTACTTTTCGACTTCAAATCATATGAATAATATCCGAATAATTCAAATGTATTCTCTTCATCAATCATTTTATTACTCTTCTAATAATTTTTCGTATAACTTATAGTACTCATTAGCCATTTTTACATTACTGAAGTTCTTAATTCCATATTCTCGTATACTCTTCTTACTCATATCAACATCTTCTATTGTATTTATGTGCTTAACAAAATCGTTAACACTATCACATAAAAATCCATTTATTCCATCTTTGACTATATATGGAGTTTCCCCATTTCTAGTTGATAAAATAGGTATACCAGCCATCATTGCTTCTATCATTACTATACCAAAAGGTTCTTTCCATAACTGGTCATACCCACCGGTTGGAAATATGAATAATTTAGCATTTGCATATAACTCTAATTTCTCTTCATAAGAAACTTCACCCACATATTTAAGGTTATTATACTTATTACTAACTTCCTTTAATATACCCATATAATCCCCATTTGACCCTGCTACCACGAAGTTCTCATTAGGCATTGATTTTACCAAATCTACTAATATATCTGCACCTTTATATTTTGCCACTTTACTTAAGTATAAATTATAATCCTTTACATTTTCATTCATTCTAAATTCATTTGGATCTAATCCATGTTGTACAACTGGAGCGTCTTTAATCTTACCTTTACCTTCAGTTTGCTTAAATTCCCGTTTCCATTCATTCATTAACCAATTACGTTGTGAATGAGATATACAATTAACGTTATAGAACCCAGCACTCAGTCCCGTGTGGTTCCAGTGTAGTGTTGTGAGTATCTTTTCAGATGACACCTTACATTTAGTCGCTCCTGTCATATGATCATGAATAACATCAAACTCAGACAAATCTCCCATATTATGTAAGTAATTTTTTATTCCATCTTCTCCGTGTGGACCTTCTATACCAGATATAATCTTCTTCCCACCATACGTCGACCCTTCTCTACAAATAACCGTTACATCTTTTCCCAATTCTTCTAATCCTTTAGCTAAATTATACACAACCGCCTCTATTCCCCCATAATCCTTTGGTGGGACTGTTAGAGATTCTGGTGCTATAAGTGCTATTTTGATTTTACTGGTCATTTTTACTCAACTACAATTCTTTAATTCGTTCATTTATTAACATACCATTATTACAATCAATTCCATTTGATTCTATTAATCTCCATATATCTTTAAGTTCATTCACTGGTAAACTCAATAACTTAACCACATCAGTGGTAGACATAAAATAAGTTGGATCATATGCATACCCATCCCAATCATGTGAGTGATTTTGAAAATATATGTTAGCATTTACTGGTACTAATCCTACCTCAAATAGATGTATTAAACTATAATTCATTTCAACTTGAATGTCAAAAAATGATTTACCTGGCATGAGATTAGATTTGTAATACTGTTGTATGATAAAGTATTTACCTTTTATACTATTATCCAATTTATCGTCATCTAACTTATCATTTATATGTCCACGCAAATATGAACCAAATGGCTGAGTACCAACTGCTTCATGTGAAAATTCATGTGGTTCACTATTACCAAATAATATTTCTACTCTAGGTTCATATGAAATAACTTTCTCACTATTTCTATAAAAATTGTGCCAATATCCAGCAACTAAATTATGCGGTGGTGCAGATAACATAAATTGCTTAACAGGTTTGCCGTTTAATTCTAAATTAAATATATCACTACCACTAAGTTGATCTATTTGTGGTATATGAATAGTTGGTTTACCAATATCATTTATATTCACATGTTCAATGTTAGGTATAGAATGAACAAATCTAATATCCAACTCAAGTAAATCAACTCTACTCATCTTATTAGATCTAAGATATGAGTTCACCATATCTAAGTCTGTTATTTCAAAAAAACTAGGTACCAATAAACAAATATCCACATCACTATAAAATTTACATTTACCAGTAACTCGTGATTTCCACACAAATGTTCCTTCTATAAATATATCGAAATGAGATTCAATTTTTGAAATGATATCTCTAATCTTACTTTCTTTTTGTCTAACTATCTCAAGTCCATCAAACATATAAATGTGTCCCCTTTATTTAAAATCCTTCTAGTAAAAACTTCAAAGATAAATCATTTATTTCTCTCATACCTTTTCCTGTTCTAAGATTGTGCCAATTCTTTCTATGTATATATAGTGGAATGTATATTATAACTGTTTCAGTAAGATGGTGAGCTACTAATCCTTTACAATATCTATCTCCTAAGAAGAATTTAGGAGCTAGAAAGTTTCTTCGTCTAGCTTTAACTCTTTCTTTACCTTTACCGTCTATATAATTTGGATTATTTTTTCCCATATTTACTTTACTTAATTTTTCTATAGTTTTAATGGATCGGTGTTTTCCGAAATTTGGATTATCTTTTCCTATCTTCCCAAACATTGGATGATTTTCTCCACAACATTTTCCCTTAAGTGAATTACTAATTTTTTGCTTAGTTTTAGTGGAATGATGCTTTCCAAACATTGGATTATTTTTACCACTATATAATTTACTTAATTTATACTTTATTTTATCTGAAAGATGTTTTCCTTTATTTGAGCAAGACCTACATAAAGTACGATAATCCACCAATCTAAGTATCCTCTCTTTCCCACAATTATTACAGATACAAACTACTTTCTTGTTACTTTTCGACTTTAAATCATACGAATAATATCCAAATAACTCAAACGTCTTTTCTTCATCAATCATGTATATCATTCTACTCTTATACTACTCTTCTTCACCTATAATTTCCGGTATATACCAAACCTTTCCTCAACTGGTTCAATAATACCCTGCTCCTTTAACTCCTCTATTATCCTAAATACTCCTGGATAAGCACAATCGTCCAAAATTACGTACCCACCTTTAATGACATGTGGTAAATATAAATCTGTATCCATTTTCACAAAATGATATCTATGGTCACCATCTATAAATAACATTTCTATAGGTTCCTTTTTCCACTTATCATATGCTAATTCAGAGTAATCACAAATTACTGTTACTATATTAAATACTCCAAATTCTTCCAGGTTACATAAATATTCATCTAAATTTATTCCCTGATTTATATAATTGGCCTCCAGTTCACCCATATCCTTCTCTTGACATGGTCGATCAGTTAATGTAGCTCCACCATTATTATGTGGATCAATGCTCACGAATTTTATGCCACTTCCACTATCCCTAACTCCAGTCGCAATAGAAATAGTTGAACAACCTAAATTTGATCCTATTTCTACTATTATACCTTTAGTACATTTACTTGCCATACTGTATAATTTTAAAGCAAATTCCTTTGTGATCATACAGGTATTTAATGTTTCATATATTCTATCAACTTCTAACATTCTTTTACTCCTATTTATATCTTAAAACTGTACACAAAAAAAGGACCATCCTCCGCCTTCTATCATGTGTATTTCATATTCGAATATATTAGCCAACTTTAAATGCTCCCTTACCAATTCCTCATCATAAAATCTAACATGCCCGGTATTTTCAAACGGCCTCTTTTCATCAGTCCAATTATATTCATTTGGTACAGTGATAAATGTTTGCACTCCAACTCTATGAAATTCTTTTAATGCCTTTACTGGATAATTTACATGTTCTAATATGTCTCCAGCAATGATTGCGTTAAAAGATTTATCTTTAAATGGTAAACTTTCAGCGTTCCCTTTTACAAATTTAATTTGATTCCTATATGAATCTGGAAAATTAAATTCGATGTCATAAAACGTTACATCTAATTCATCTAATTTATCTCGAAACATGAAACCATCGTTGGTGCCCACATCTAGAATGCTACCTTTAGAATTTGTAGCACTATCTATTAGCCATTTACATCTATGAAAATGCCCATCATTTGTATTATATGTGTTCATATTACATTCACCTTTCTATCTTTGTTTCCTATTAACAAGATTTCCCTCTCATAACCTTGATATGCATGACACATGAATGTTGACCATATTTCATCTTTATGAACTTCTGTAGTTAAAATAACTCCACCATCTTCAAATCTACGAAAACTATCAGCAACACTCTCTTTTAATGTCCATGATGATAGAGGATTCGATTTTGCTATTACACTCCTATTGTCATCTAAATTTTCAATTTCCATTATAGTAGTACCTCTATATATTGTAATAATATCAGTATCAGGAAACATTTGATCTAAATACTTACGAGTAAGATCCTTTTGAATTTTAACATATTCATCAACATTTTTCATATTATGTATTTTATATAATTCATTAGCTTTTTTATCATAATCATCAACATCATCGTGATGCCTTATTTCTCCACCAAATTGCCTTTTTATTGAATCTTTTAAAAGTAAAGCTAACTCCGCTGATGAACTATCCTCCCACGCATCTTTTGATTTCAAATGAAAATCACTAAATTTGCCACCAGCAATGTCCATATAGAATTCATTGGTACACTCTATTATATTAACACTATCATCTTCTTCATCTATAACACGCGTTAATTCACCAGTCATCCACGTCGTTGGCACAATTTTCTTATCCTTTTTATATGCGTCAATCATAGATTGAGTACGATCTATAACTTCTATACGATGTGATACTTTAACGTTTACACATACATCTTCATCATCTTTCATCTTATTCAATCCAATTAGATCAATTCTTTTAGCTATCTCTAATCTAACACTTTCTTCCTCATCATTCATCATCTCATGTAATCCAGCCTGATCAATTCTCTCCGCTACATGTTCCCTAACTATTTTACTTTTATCCCCCATCATGTCATGAAGTCCTTTTTGATTCATTCTTTCAACAACTTGTGATCTAACAAATTCACTTTCATCATTCATCATTTCACGAAGTCCATCTCGATCAATTCTCTCCGCTACCTTTCTTCTAAGAAGCCAATCTTTCTCATTCATCATCTCATGTAAACCAGCCTGATCGATTCTTTTCACTATTATATGTTTAACATTATTATCATCACTATTAATCAATTCATGTAATCCTTTTTGATCGATTCGTTCAGCTACATATTTTTTAATATATTGATCCTCATGATTAATTAATCCATGTAATTGGGTTTGATCTAATGTATTTTCTTCAAGGAATTCTAGTAACTCCATTAAATCCATATCACCTAAATTTGATTTCCCCTTACCTTCCTCACTTCCAGACCTAACATATCTAATAGCATAATATGATCCATTATTACCACGAACAAGTACTTTTTTAGGTACTAATTGTGTAGATGTGGGAGGCTTACTTTCTCCTTGCTTTTCTATATTTACTTTCATATTACATCCACTTCTCTATCTTTACTGCCTATTAATAAAATTTCTCTTTCATTGCCTTCATATGCGTGACTCATAAATGTTGACCATATATCGTCTTTGTGTACTTTTGTAGTTAAAACTATACCATTTTTATTTTCTTGTTTACTAAAATCATTAGCCACACTCTCTTTTAATGTCCATGATGATAAAGGATTTGATTTAACTATTATCTTATTATCATCACCCAAAGTTTGAATTTCATTTTCAGTGGTACCTCTATATAGTGTAACAATATCAGTATCAGGAAACATTTGATCTAAATATTTTCTAGTAAGATTTTTTTGAATTTTAACGTATTCATCAACATTACTTTTATTATTATCGTCATATAATTCATTAGCCTTTTTATCATAATCACTAACAGCATCATGATGTCTAATTTCTCCACCAAATTGTCTCATAATTGAATCTTTTAATAATAATGCTAAATCAGAAGAAGAACTACGTTCCCAATCATCTTTTGAACTTACATGAAATTCATCAAATTTACCATTATTAATATTTTTATAAAACTCATTAGTGAATTTTATCATATTTGTACTTGATTTATCTTTTTCCATAACATACTTTAATTCATCTTTCATATAATTTGATAATACAACTTCTTTATTATCATCATATGAATCAATTGTAGATTTAATATTATTTATATCTCTTACACGACTTAATATTTCTACCCTTACCTGCTCACTCTTATCATTCTTCATCTCATTTAATCCAACTTGATCAATTCTTTTTACTATAGCTGATCTAATATTTTCATTTTCATCATTTATCATCTTATGTAAACCATCTTGATTAATTCTCCTTACTACACCACTTCTAACATATTCTTTTTCATCATTTATCATTTTATGAAGTCCAGCTTGATTAATTTTACATGTTACTCCTTCTCTAACATGATAATCTTTATCATTTATCATTTTATATAAACCAATTTGATCAATTCTCTTTGTTACACTCTTTCTAACTTCCTCACTTTTATCATTCATCATTTCATGTAATCCAATCTGATCAATTCTATGTGTTACTATTCTTCTAATAAATTCATTATTATCATACATCATTTCATGTAAACCAACTTGATTAATTCTTTCAGTTATACATCCTCTAATATATATACTTTCATCATTCATCATTTCATGTAGTCCAGATTGATCAATTCTTTTTACCACTATCTCTCTAACTTCATCCTCATCATTTATCAACTTATGTAAATCAACTTGATTAATTCTCATAGCTACATCTCGTCTAACCTGTACACTTTTATCATTCATCATTTTATGTAAACCAACTTGATCAATTCTTTCTGCTACTTTTTCTCTAATTACTCTACTTTCATCATTTATCATCTTATGTAAACCAATCTGATTAATATGTTTAACTATTCGTTCTCTAATAAATTCAATTTCATGATCAATTAATTCGTGTAATTGATTTTGATTTAATTTATTATTATCGAGTAACGATAATAATTTAGCTATATCAATGTTCCTTAAATTCACATTCTCTTTCTCTTCCTCTCCAGACCTAACATATCTAATAGCATAATATGATCCATTATCACCACGAACTAGTACTTTTTTGGGTATTAGTTGAGATGATGTTGTTGATAACTTATTTTCATTTTGCTTTTCTATATTCATTTTCATATCACATCCACTTCTCTATCTTTATTGCCTATTACTATAATTTCCCTCGCATCACCATCATATGCATGGCTCATAAATGTAGACCATATATCATCCTTATGTACCTTTGTAGTTAAAACAACTCCAGTTTCACCAAATCCTTTAGCAATATATTTTTCTAATGTCCAAGAAGATAAAGGATTTGATTTAACTATTACTTTTTTATCCTCATCATTAAGATCTTCAATTTCATCTTTATGTGTACCTCGATATAATGTAATAATATCAGTATCAGGAAACATTTCATCTAAATATTTTCTAGTGAGATCCTTTTGCATTTTAACATATTCATCTACATCTTTTCTATTATATACTTTATACAATTCATTAACTTTTTCATCATAATCATTAATATCATAGTAATGTCTAATTTCGCAACCAAATTGTCTTTTTATTGAATCCTTTAAGAGTAAAGCTAAATCAGAAAATGAACTCCATATCCATTCATTTTTAGATTCTATATGAAAATCAATAAATTTACCATTATCAACATTTCCATAAAACTCATCTGTACATTTCATCATACTCACACTACGTGTATCTTTTTTAATAATATCTTTTAATTCATTTTTCATATATTTTGATAATTCAATTTCTTTATTCTTATCATATGAATCAATTGTAAATTTAATATTATTTATTAAATCATTTCGTTTTATTGCAATTTCTCTAATATATCTATGTTCATCATTCATTATTAACTGAAGTCCAGCTTGATTAATTCTTTCCGCTACTCTTTTTCTAACATCATCATCATCATCATTAATCATCTGATGTAATCCACTTTGATTAATTTTTCTTGCTACTCGTTCTCTAACATATTCATCTTCATGACTAACTAACTCATGTAATTGTTTTTGATTTAATTTACTTTCACCAATTAATATTAATAAATCCTTTATCTTCACATTTGGTATAGATGATAAATTCTGCTTCCCACCATCTTCCTCACTTCCAGACCTAACATAACGTATAGCATAATATGACCCATCTTTACCACGAACAAGTACTTTTTTGGGTATTAATTGTGGAGATGATTTACTTTCATTTCCCTTTTTCAAATTCACTTTAATCACTTTAAAATTCCATCTATTATCCCAAACTCCAACGCCTCACTTGGTCGCATGAAGACATCAGTATTCTTTATTACTTTCATTATTTCTTTAGAAGTTTTATTACATCTATCACTTAATATATCCATTACCATTTTTGTAACAGTATCCATTTCTTTACTTCTATCCTTATACTTGGTAACCGTTAGTCCCCCTTCAATGAATTCATATGGTTCGTGTATCATTATCCTAGAATTCTCACACGCCAATCTTTCATCCGCTGCCTGCATAACTATCATAGAAGCTGCAGAGCAAGCCTCCCCCTCTACCACTGATGTTACATGTATACCATTCTTACATTTAATTAGATTAATGTAATCATATAATGTAAAAGATGAAAATATAAATCCACCAATTGAATTAATATGCATTGTAATATTAGTTACACCTAATCTTACCATTTCATTCATACTTAGAATACTACCATATACTAAGTCATTGTCTAATTCATTTACTAAATATACATGTCCTTCTTCTAAACTTTTATATGCCATATAATCTTCTAAATCTAAATTAAAGATAGCTTTAACGTTATGCATATTAATCATCTCCCATATACTTTAAACATTCACATAATCTCCCAAGGATATATAATCCACTCATTTTTATTCATTAATTCATCACTTCCACAAATATATGTAGCTACATCTGAAGTTATATGATTAACTTTAGCATGCAATGTAACAACTTTAATATCATATTTGCATCGTTTACTAATAAGCATTTTATCAATAACTTCAACCATAGTTAATCCAGTATCAATGAGATCATCAACTATTAGGATGCTTTTATTGTCTAGTGGGTTTATTTTATCTTCGGTACAAATATCATCTATTGTAACATCGTTTAACATTTTGCCATAATCAGTCCAATGTTTAGCTTTAATACTATTTAAATCTCTTACATTAAACATTTCAGATAATATAAGTGATAAATACCATCCGCCGCGAGCTATTGCTATAATTTTGTCTGGCTTAAAGTTAATGTCTATTAGTTTATTGTAAATGCTTGAACATAATACATTTACTTCATTCCAACTTAATACTAATTTATCCACAGACATTTATCTCCCCCCTATTCCACATAATCCTCTAACTTAAAATCCTTCAACACTTCACTAGAACACCTTTCACTATAATCACAGAACCTACACACGTAAGATGGTTCGCATGGAAATGGTCCTTTGTAGTTAAGGTATTCGTCTATCCTGTAAGATGTATTCTCAAAATCCACGTCACCGAACTCCCATAGTTTTGTTGTCTTACCAGTCTTATATGCATAAAAATATCCACGAGTTGCTGGATTTTCCTGATGAGTGAGATTATATAGATTCGCATAAAAAACGATTTCTGTTCTCTTGACCCAGTCCAGTGACGGTTTATAATCAATGATTATAATTTCGTTAGTATCAGTATTATGTTCTACACGATCTATATATCCAGTAATATTTTTGTATGCCAATTTTAGTTCTCTATTCATTGGAAAAAATGTACCATCGTTTGATTCTAACTTTTTAATGTTAAATTTAATCCAATTTTGTATATACGTATCTGTTACGTACTTTATAAATAATTCATCATTTGCCCTTAAATTTCCACATACCTGTACTAGATATTCGACGACTTCACGTGTATCTGATAATTTATTTATAACATTAACATCAATTTTATCATAAAATTCCTCAAAGAATCTATGAGTGTGAGTTCCACGTAAAGCTGCAGTGGATTCTTTTTGTTCTGCTTTAATAACATAATTATAGAACCACATACGCTTACACATGTTTAAAGATTCCATTCTACTCTTTGATACTCTTGGTGCAACATCTTTTATTCTAACTTTATTAGTCATTTACATTTCAACCTTTTTTGTTTTAATTACATTGTTAATTAATTCAATAATTACTGTTCACTCAATAAATATATTAACGCTAACATATTTATCTTCAACATTCCTTTACCAGTTCTAAGATTGTGTGTATTCGTTTGATGTAAACGTTCTGGTATGTATATTATAATTTTTTCATTAAAGTGGTGACCCACAATTTTTTCAATATCGTTATACTTATCACCAAAGAATAATTCTGGTTTTGGAAATCCTCTACGTTTTGCGTCACTACGTTCTCTCCACTTTCCATCAATATAATTTGGATGATTTTCACCACACTTTGATTTACTTATTTTTTGCTTAGTTTCAATAGAAAGATGTTTTCCAAACATTGGATTATTTTTTCCACAATATTTACCAGTAAGTGTTTTACTTATTTTATCTTTAGTTTCTATAGAATGATGCTCACCAAACATTGGATTTCTCTCCCCACTCAAACTACAAGATCTACACAAATCTACATATTCAAACCTTCCCAATACCCTCTCTTTACCACAATCATTGCAAATACAAACTATCTTTTTACCACTTTTCGGTGTCAAGTCAGAAGAATAATATCCGAATAATTTAAACGTCTTCTCTTCATCTATCATATATATACATTCTCATTAATTAACTCAAGATTAAAGTAGATAAAAAATTCAATCAAATACACCAAAAGATTGATATGTGATTAAATGTATATATATATTATATAAAAAAATAAAATGGTGATAAAAAATGTTGACTGGAACAATAATAATTGGATGTGCTTTAATTATATTATCAATAAAAATTACTTCAATAATTAAATTAGAGCGAAAACTTAAAAAAGATATCATAGAAGGAAAAAAGGTAGTTGATAACTTTTTAGAAATCTATAACTTAATGGAGAAATGAAAGATGCTTAAATTAACTATTACAATTTTACTACTCACTTTAATATTATCACCAAATATTGCATCAACTCCAATGATAATAGAAGAAATATATGAAGAAGAAATTATATCCAATGTTGTACTAATGTCTGAATATACAATACTTCCAACTTTTACATATAATGACGGCATTTACGCTACAGATGAAAATATGAGCAAATTATGCAAAGAACTTTTATCTGAAACTGTTGAAGGTACAGTTTTAAATACTTTAAACTTTGTTAATACTAATTATGAATATAATTTAGTTAATCAAATAAACACAAATTGTGCTATAGACATTTACCATGGAAATGTAAATGAAATGATTTGTGAAGAATATACAATTTTAAGTATAGCACTACTACGAGAAAATGGTATATCATGTACCAAATTCATTAAATGGAATAACACTGCCGAGGATTACCATGCGTTTGTAGGTGTGTGGAACATAAGTGGTACTGGTGAATGGTCACAGTGGGAGCCGCAGACAGCATTAGAAGTTGATTACTTCAATGATTGGGATTAAAGTTTGAAATGTTTATAAAAGTAGGAAGTGTATAAATGAGAAAAGTAAATGTACATAAATTATCAATCATCGGCCCGAGTGGGGTTGGTAAGAGTACTGTAGCTGAAATGATTAGAGATATTATACATGATGTCAACTCAGATACAAATGCAGCTATAATATTTAAATTATCTAAACCATTATATGGATATCAGTATAAATTTTATAAGATGTTAGGTGCGAATTTAAAATATGACACTCAAGATGGAGAACTTTTACAATTCTTGGGTATGAAGATACATAGTATCAACCCAGATTATTTAACTAATACATTTTTCAATGAAATTGATAATTATATAGAAGATGTGAATACTGATTTTCGTGTGAGCTCAAGAATTAAAGATGTATATATCATAAACGATGATTGTCGTCCACATAATTATGAGAAGCTAAAGTGTTATGGATTTAAATTTATATCAATAAGTGGCCCATGTAGACAACGTGAGGATGATGTTACTGGTAGTGATTTCCAACATCCAATTGAGTGGAGTGGCGATGATCGTTTTAAGTTAGCTGATTATGTATTATATAATAATGGTGACATTGATGATCTAATGTTAGATGTAAAACTTTTAGTAAGGAGGCATATAAAATGATAAAACCTATGTTCATTGTATTTGAAGGTGTAGATGGTTGTGGGAAGACGACGTTATTGGAATCGTTTAAGGAGTATTTGATAAAAAGTAATATTCCAGTAATAATAAATAAGGAACCATGGGATGGACATAAATCTACACATAAATGGATTAGAAAGATATTAGATAAAGAGATTATGGTTGATCGTAGTATATTAGAGTTTCTATTATTAATAAATCGTTATCATAATAATATATGGATTAAGAAAAAAATGAAAATGGGATTTACTATATTACAGGATAGAAGTTTTATATCCAGTGTTGCATATCAGTATATATTTAGTGAAGATTTTATTGTTAATATGAACTCAAGGTTTCAAAGAATAGATTTACTACTCTTCGTAAATACTCCAGCAGATGAATGTATAAGAAGAATTAATACTCGTGGTGAAAAGAAGACATTATATGAGAGGATCGAAAAGTTAATGTCTGCGAATCAACGATATGTGAATTTTATAGATAAGTATAATGAAGTAGATGAAGACATACGACCATATGTTAAATCATATAAGTTAGATGGTTTAAATAGTAAGAAAGATCTATACTCAAACTTAATACTAATATGGGAACAATTTGTGATGTGGAAGTGATGGTAATATGTCGTGGTTGACTGGTAAGGAGATAGAGAAACAGGTGGGGCTGGGTAACATTGTGATCGATCCGTTTAATGTTAAACAGATTAATCCTAACTCTTATAACTACAGACTGTCGCCGTACATGAAAAGGATTACAAGTGACGTGATTGATCTTCGGGGAATTGAGGAGTATGAGGAATTCACATTACAGGAATCCGGCACCATCCTCTATCCGGGAAACTGTTACCTGGGATCGACAGTTGAGGTTCTGGGATCGGATCGGTTTGCTAGTCTCGTTACGGGTCGTAGTTCGATAGGGAGAAAATTTATACTGAACCATATGACAGCTGGACTAATTGATATTGGATGGTTGGGACATATTACATTAGAAATTGTTGTACAGAAGAAAGTTAGAGTTTACCCATATGTAGAGTTTGGTCAGATCTTCTGGTATACAGTAGAAGGTGAAGTGGTTCTTTATAATGGTAAGTATCAGAATCAAGAGACTGAACCTGTAGTGTCTAGGATGTACATGGATGACGAGTGAGTGGAATGATTGATGAAAAGAAAACGTTTGAATTATTTGGGTACTATTCATATGAGTTAAGTCCACATAGTGGTAAGAAGGTTGTTTGTGTTTGTGAAGATTGTGGTAGAAGTAGAATATTGGTAAAGTGTGGTTATAAGGATTTATGTAGATTTTGTTGTAAAAAGGGTAAAAGGAATCCAATGTCTAATAGGTGTGGAGAGAGCAATCCAAATTACATTGATGGTAGAAGTAGTGATGGTAGATGTGATGTTAGGGGTGCATCTATAATAAGAGGTCTACCTCCACCTAAAATTTATCTAGGTGATAGATACTGTAAAGGTATGGTGGCTCACCATTTAACTGAAAGTGTTATCATTTATATTCCACAATATACACATTGGATGAATTTTCATGATCTTAGGTGTGATGGTGATGGTGGAATGATGAAGATAAATATATTGGCACTTGAATTCTTATTAAATGGCTTTTAATATGTATATATGAACGTTTAATTTTAATGGTAGTATATTTGTATTGATTTATTAGAAATGTGCCTATACGTTAGATTATTAGTGTTAATACTCTTTTGATATAAATAACGAATGGTGGGAAAGTGTTTTACCCATAAATATTGTAATTAAAAATCGTAGGATTGTGTACTTATATTTTCACCGTGATTATAGATATATACACTAATCAACCGTCTATTTATAACGTTACACTAGCCCAGGCATACGACGCATACAACCGACTTAACATTAACACCCATACATTTATACTAACGAAAATTAAACGAACTATATACCCCCTCTTACAACCGTCAACCACCCACCATATCCACACCCACACCCACTATATATATCTACTATTTTAATAATCAATATTATAAAATCGTTGGTGTATGTATAAGTATATATGTTAAACATTAAACATTAACATTCCATCACCCCCATGTTCCCCATATATACCCTTTACTTTTACTTACACATACTTCTACCCTTTTATTTGTTAAATATGATGAGTTAGAATGTTCGAATGATATGATGTGAATGTGTATATTGTTAGGTTATATACGGTTATATAGTATGTGTGTGAGTGTGTATGGATTGGAAGTATAATATATAGAAGGACTTGTAATGAATTTTTGTGTATATTTTTGTATATTGTTGTGTGTATTTTAAATTTATAGTATATGTTTTACTTTTATATATATGTTTTATTTATTATAGTATATATTTTATTTATTATGGTATATATTTTATTTTTGTAATATATATTTTATTTATTATAGTATATATTTTATTTTATTTGTTGGTGTATATGTGATTTAAAGTATAATAATAATTAACATTAACTTTTAAAGTAAAATTATTTAAAATATCAAATAAGAAATATCATTTGTTGGTGTATATGTGATTTAAAGTATAATAATAATTAACATTAACTTTTAAAGTAAAATTATTTAAAATATCAAATAAGAAATATCATTTGTTGGTGTATATGTGATTTAAAGTATAATAATA
>Ga0209345_10000267_pt1 | contig 69345 bp, 54 predicted proteins | sample Cruoilmetagenom7_FD_187294 | JGI IMG/M metagenome (GOLD analysis project Ga0209345, IMG submission 187294) | Oil polluted marine microbial communities from Coal Oil Point, Santa Barbara, California, USA - Sample 7 (SPAdes) (version 2) | ecosystem: Environmental > Aquatic > Marine > Oil seeps ... | reverse complement strand
GCTCAATTCTACTGCCTTTTGTTTAAATGATAGACTGTAATTCCTGTTTCGTTTTTTCATAATTCAAAGTTAATTTAAGTAACTCTAAATCTCTCAACTTAATGTCCAGTCTAATATAGTAAGTCCAGAAATGAAGCAATCTGCAACTTTGGAGTTCCAATTATGAGATTGCTTCGACGTTTATTCCGCTCTCCTCGCAATGACGTTGAGTGTCGTCATTACGAATACAACGTAGTGAAATGAAGTAATCTGTTAATTTGGAGTTCTGTTCATGAGATTGCTTCAATCGTACCTCTTTCGCAATGACGAAAAAATAATATCTTTAGACTATGAAAAAAAGCTATGTGTATTTTATGACCAATAAAAATAATACCGTAATTTATATTGGAGTTACTAGTAACTTAATTAAACGTGTTTATCAACATAAAACAAAAGAACTTAAAGGTTTTACCACAAAATATAATTGTGATAAATTAGTTTATTTTGAAGAATTTGGAGATATAAACCAAGCCATTTTAAGAGAAAAGCAACTAAAATCTGGAAATAGAAAACATAAAGAACTATTAATTAACTTAGAGAATCCAGAATGTAGTGATTTGTCTGATGGATGGTTGTTTCAATTTTAATCTTTCGTCATTGCAGAAAGTAAAGAAAACAGTTGGTAGCTGTTTTTAATAAAGGTGCCAGGTGGCGCGTAGGAAAAGTGGAATGAAGTAAGCTGTTGATTGTAGAGGCAGATTACTTCGTCGCAGACTCCTCGCAATAACAGTGTGTTTCGTCATTACGAATGTAACGCAGTGGAATGAAGTAATCTGTTAATTTGGAGTTCCAATTATGAGGTTGCGTCGTCGTTTGTTCCGCTCTCCTCGCAATGACGTTGAGTATCGTCATTACGAATGTAACGTAGAGAAATGAAGTAATCTGTTCATTTGTTGTTCTATTCATGAGATTGCTTCGACGTTTATTCCGCTCTCCTCGCAATGACGTTGAGTGTCGTCATTACGAATGTAACGCAGTGGAATGAAGTAATCTGTTCATTTGGAGTTCCAATTATGAGATTGCTTCGACGTTTGTTCCGCTCTCCTCGCAATGACGTTGAGTGTCGTCATTACGAATACAACGTAGTGAAATGAAGTAATCTGTTCATTTGGAGTTCCAATTATGAGATTGCTTCGACGTTTGTTCCGCTCTCCTCACAATGACGTTGAGTGTCGTCATTACGAATGTAACGCAGTGAAATGAAGTAATCTGTAGCTTTGGAGTTCCAATTATGAGATTGCTTCAATCGTACCTCTTTCGCAATGACAGTGTGTTTAGTCATTGCGAATGTAACGCAGTGAAATGAAGTAATCTGTGGCTTTGGAGTTACAATCATAAAATTACTTTGTTACACCTCAATGACCATGCTTAAACTAACCTTTCAAAACACTTTTTTTAACATAGCCTAAAAGCACTCCAAAATAAGTTTTTAAAGTGAAATTTTCTACAAGTTTTCTGTCCATCATACATTTTATGGGAACTAATACAGTTTCATAATAATGTGTTGGGTTATCAACCTTGTCTAATAGCTCTTCTTCATTATTATAAAAAGTTGCAGCAGGGCTAAACAACCCAGGCTTCTTAATTAAAATTTGTGAATAGTAGTTGTTAAATTTTTTAGTATAATACTGCACTTGTGGGCGAGAACCAACCAGTGACATATCTCCTTTAAGTACATTGAACAATTGAGGAAACTCATCTATCTTGTATTTTCTTAAAAAATATCCTGTTTTAGTGATTCGTGTATCTGAAAACCCTGTAGTTAAACCTAGTTCATCTTCTGCGTTTAACTTCATACTTCTAAACTTATAAATTCTAAAAGGTTTGAAGTTTTTACCAACTCTAATTTGAGTAAAAAAGATGGGGAAACCATGTGTTAAAGCGACTACTAATACAACAATTAATAGTAAGGGAGAAAAAAACAATAACGCTAAACAAGAAATTAGAATATCAAATAATCGTATCATATTCTTTAACTAGTAGGTGAGTAATTTTAGCAACTTACCGTTATTACCTTTAAAAAAAAATAAATTCATTAAAGGCTATTCTTTAATAACTATAACTTTCTCTTTAAACCTGTGAAATATCGTTGTATTGTCTTTTATATGTTTATCTAAAACCATCCCTGCAGAAATTATATTTCCAGAACCAACACTAACATTTGGGATGGTAGCACTATTTATTCCAAACATATTTTCATTTCCAATCTTCGTAAAACCTGAAAAGCAAACATTTGGTGTAATAAAATTATAGTTCCCTATCACTGAATCATGACCAATACTAGCTCTTGAATTGATTAAATTAAAGTTTCCAATTTTAACATTTGGCCCTATATTTACATTTGGAGCGATTACAACACCTTCTCCTATTTCAGCAGATTTAGATATAAAAGCCGAAGGATGAATAAAAGTCATAAAATTTGCATTTTTATTTTTAAACATTTCAATAATAGGCCGTCTATATTTTACATTTGCAATCCCAACTATATAATGAAGCTTATCTTCTACTATATGAGAATTTATGTCTCCTAAAAACGGTGCCTGAAATTGATATTGTGAATAACTGTTAGGATTGTCATCTAAAAATCCCTTTATGATGTATATATTCCTCTCGTCTTTCTGTAAATCATTAAAATGATTTATATAATCTTGAATTTCAGCTGCATGACCACCAGCTCCAATAACTATTAATTCTATCATCTTTTTTTATCTCGCTGAATACCCTCCATCAACAATTAAATTACTACCTGTAACCCATTTTGAAGCATCAGATAATAAATATACACAAGCATTTGCTACATCTTCAGTAGTCCCAATACCAAGAGGATGTAATGCTTCAATTTTTCTTAAACTATCTTCATTTTTACTATAAAATGAAGCTGAAGACATTGGAGTTTTAACCACTCCTGGTGATATTGCATTCACCCTAATGTTTTTCAAAGCCAATTCTATAGCTAAAGATTTAACGCCTGCTATTAAAGCACCCTTTGTCATAGCATACGTTGTTTTTCCAACTGCACCAACAATACCCATTACTGAACTTACAAATACAATACTACTACCTTCATTCAATAACGCATGTTTTTTTGAAAGTAAATTTTTAATAAGTAAAACACCTGAATTCACATTCACATTAAAATGGTTTTGGAGCTTTTCTTCAGTAATTGATCTTAAAACAATTGTTGATGAAATACCTGCACAATTTACAATACCATCTATATGTTGAATTTCCTCTTTAATCTTATTAATTACACCTATCACTCTATCTGTATCTAATAAATCTACTGAATATGTTACATGCTCTGTTTTATTATGCAATAAACTTTTAGTCATTTGAAGCCGCTCAATATCTCTACCTAGCAAAATAGTTTTTGCTCCTAATTTACTCAATACTATGGCAACTTCCTTACCAATTCCAGAAGATGCTCCTGTAATTAATATTCTTTTACCTTTTAAACTAAACGGGTTATTATCCATTTTATATCTCTACTATTTCAGATATATGTGTATTGTCAAGTTTAATAACACTACTTGCCCAAGACATTCCAACACCAAAACCTGAAAGTAATAATTCTTTGGGTTTGTCTATGTTATTTTTTAATTCACTTACAATAGTTAATGGTATTGATACCGAAGATGTATTTCCATATTTATGTATCGTAGCAGGGATTTTATCCATTTCTAATTTTAATTTCTTTGCTAAATACGTATTTATATAACTGTTTGCCTGATGAAAAACATAGTAATCAAATTGCTCTTTTGTTTTTCCAGAAAACTCAATAATTCTTTTAATATCTTTTGGAATTTCACGAATTACAAAATTAAAAACATCAGCACCATTCATATACCCATGTTCATCTGTTCTAATATTTCCATATGTATCTACTACCTTCTCTTTTACTGTTTCTGCAGAACTCATATTTCGATAACCTCCACCTTCAATTTTAATTAAAGAAGCCCTTGATCCATCGGAATTTAATGAAAAGTGGCTTTCCCCATACTTATCATCTCTTTCAATCAACGCTGCAACTCCAGCATCTCCAAAAATGAAAGCTGTCATTCTATCTTTTGGAGAATATACTTTAGATCGTGTTTCTCCATTTAGTAACAATGCTTTTTTTATGCCACTTTTTTCCATAAAAGAATAAATTACTGATAAACCATAGATAAATGCTGAACAACCTAATGTTAAATCAAAAGCAATAGTTGTATTTGGCAAGCCTAATTTATCTTGTAATATAACAGATGAAGCTGGCATTCTGTAATCTGGTGTTTGCGAAACAAAAATTAGCAATTCAATTTCACTTCTATCAATTGCTAAATCATTTAATAATTTTTCTGCAGCAGCAAAACTTAAATCTGATGAAGTTGTAGCAGTATCTGTAAATCTACGTTCAAAAATACCAACCTTATCAACAATATCTTTTACATCTTCTTTAGGGAAGTGTTCAGTATATTCGTAATTATTGATTACATTTTTTGGAACAGCAGCAGCTAAACCTCTTATTCCAACCCCTTTAAATTTTAATAATGCCATACTATGTTTGAAAATTAAATAAACTGCACTTATGAATACTACTAAATATTATTGCACTTTACTAAATAAGTCATTTACCGTATTCAATTTTTGAAATTCTTCATCTTCAATTTGAGTATCATATTCATCATCAAGCATCGCAATTAAAGACAAATGAGTTAAAGAATCCCAAGTATCATAATCACGAAATGTGTCATCTAAATTAATATCTTGATCTTCCATTTCAAATACTTCTTTCAACAATTCAATAAATTTTTCTTTCATTCTCAACGATTTTGATTATTTACTACTTTTATTATTTCCTAAAAACTCCTCAGAAGTTGCACTATTATTGCCATTAATTCCTTCTCTTTTTATCACTTTAATCAAAGTTAAAACAATTATTTTAAAGTCTAATTTAAAACTAAGGTTATTTACATAATAGCAATCAAATTCTAACTTTCGCTCCCAAGAAATAGTATTTCTACCATTTATCTGAGCCCAGCCTGTTATTCCTGGACGTACATTATGACGCGTTTTTTGTTGTTTTGTATAACGCTCTAAATATTTAATAAGCAAAGGTCTTGGGCCAATCAAACTCATTTCTCCTTTTAGCACATTTATTAATTGAGGTAATTCATCTAAGCTTGTAGTCCTTACAAATTTACCGATTTTTGTCAATCTATCTTTATCCGATAACAGTTTACCATTATCATCAACCTTATCATTCATTGTTTTAAATTTATACAAACTAAATAGTTGTTCATTTAAACCAGGTCTAACCTGTATAAAAAAAGGTTTACCGTTATTTGCTATACTTAAAAATACAACTATTACAATAAATAATGGGGAAATTAAGATAAGAGCTATAAAACTTAGAATAAAATCTAGAATTCTTTTTATATATTTTAAATACATTTATTAACAATTTTGAATGCATTATTAGGGCCAAAACTTTTTGATGCTTCTAGTGAGTTTGAAGTATAAAAATTCATTAACGCTGTGTCTTTTTGTAATTTTAATACAAATTGACACATATTTTGAATATCTGAATTTTCAAAATTTTCTCCAACTCTATATGCTTTAACTAATTTTGCTAGTGCTGAATTTGAGTTAGAGATGCTAATGATACAACTTCCTACAGACATTAAGTTGAATATTTTACTTGGAATACTTAAACTAGATGCTTCACTCCCTAAACTAACAATACTAATATCAGCTGAAGTTAAGGTAAAAGGTAATTTTTCAACTGGCTGCCATGGTAACAGCTTTATGTTTTTAAGATTTTTATCTAATATTAAATCATGAATGTTTTTATATTGTGTACCTCCACCTATAATTAAGATATAAAAAGCCTCATTTTTTAATTTTTCAGCCAAATCTACTAATATCTCAATATTATGAGTTTTCCCTAAATTACCAGAATACATGATAATAAATTTATCCTGTAATTTATGTTCGTTAAGAAATGAATTTTCACTTTTTAAAATAGGCTTTAAAAATGTATTATCTGTCCAAATAGATACTATTTCAATCTTGTCTGATGAAATATATTTAGATAACCTATCTTTCATACCTTCATTTAAAGTAACAATAGTTTTTGCATTTTTAAAAATACTACGATTTGCCTTTTCCCATTTTTTAATTAATAACGAATTTTTTTTAACTATTTTATATTCAACCAGCGTATCAGGGTACACATCATAAATAAGCAGTGAATATGTGTTTTTAATTAACACTGGTAACAATGTTGCTGTTGGTGGGTTTGATACAATTAACAATTCTGATTTTTGAAATTTAAACCATGCTAAAAACAACAACTGTAGTGTTCCAATAGACCATGTAAAAAGTCTTTTAAATGAACTGCTTCTGTTGTATTTAATAATTTTTACTGTTTTAATAGTTGAGTGCAATTTATTATTTCGCTGCACTAATCTACCTGTGATAAGGTTTACATGATATCCTTTTTCTACAAAGGCGTTCGCAAGATCAATCATCAAATAACCTGAATCTTGATTGATAATAGTAATTGTCTTTTGCTCTTTAATCATTCTTACGTTTATTCACTTTGATTTATTTTTGAGTCATCAAATTTCCTAATTCACTCGACGTCATAAACTCAACATCTGGCCATTTCTTAAGTATTCTTTTTAACAATTCATTCAATTTATTAAGACCATTGCTTCTATTTTCTGGATTTATCCAGCCAATATAATTTGTTCTATGTGAGCTTATTGTCACAGGTTTACGCCATCTAAAAGCTATTTCAATTTCTTTCAAACAATCATTCACCCAATCTTTTGATTGAGAATGCTCCCAAGAATTTGGTTCAAAAAAGGCATTTCTTGTCATATAAATTAAGCCATCGTTATTTTTCTTCCCTAAATAACGAAAATGTTTTTTAAATTGGTTGTTTCCTAGTGGTTCAAGCTGTATTTTACCTGTACTTAAATAATTAATGCCTTCATTTTTCACCACTGTTTCTAAACTGTTATTAAATGGGCCATTTGGTGGAACAAAAAAAGTTGCACGATACCCATATAATTCTTCAAAATAATTTAATCCTGTTTGTAAAACCTCTTTTTGATAGTTAACATCCTCTAAGTAGTCTATATCAAAAGCTGCTTGATACCCTTCTATCTGCTCTCCATTTATACCGCTTGAAATCCCAGTAACACCATACTCAAAAGCAAGATGTGTAGCTTTACATCCTTTTTGTAAAGCTTTCATCCATCGTTGTACATTTAAATGCTCTCGACCATGAAACTCAGGAACTAATAACCGCTGTTCAATTCCTTCTTTCCATAAATCATAAACCCTATCATGTTTCGGATAACTTTTACAAGTATCCGTAAATAGCTCATATTCGTATTTAGAAAACCCATTTTCTTTAATTTTATTAAAATTTGGATTGGCAACAACATTTACTCCTGTAAAAACTACATTTTTTCCATGAGCGTCTTTATGCTTACTTAATAATTCCATCAATAACTCTAAATCCGAATTACTTTCAAGCGCATCATTACTATTATAATGATCCTTATCTACATTAAGGCCTCCTTTTTTTAGGCTTTCAAAATTCTCTTTTGACGACATTCTTATGCTCCCCCAGTCATCAGATTCAATAACAATTATATGCCTGTTAGTTCTCCACCCTGGTAGATTACTAAGATTTCTTTTTAAGTTGTTTAACATGTAAAAATTGTTAAAAATTCATACGCTGCTTTTTTCATACGTTCATCATACAATTCGTATAATTGCTTTTTAAAATTTCTTGTAGGAAATGTTTCTAAAACTGTAGCCAGTTTTAAATAATCATCACAATCAAAATAGGTGCCCTTTTCCTCTAGTTGCTCTATATTTACTTTTAAACTTGATGCTATTACTGGTACTTGCAATGATTTCGCATCTTCAATTACTGTACTCCATCCTTCAAATAAACTTGGTTGAATAATAGCTTTCGCATATTTCATTAACAGCAACTGCTCTCCTCTTGGTATCAATCCCAAAAATGAAATAGACTCTTTTAAATGATGTTCATTTATTAGAGCGTGCAATTCCTTCATATATTCTGAATTTGGCTCAGAAGGAAAACGGCCTGTGATAGCAATATGAATGTCAGTTCCTCTTTTCTTCAACTCAGCCAATGCTTCAAAAACAACTTTATGGTTTTTATGCTTATGAAACTGATTGCTAATCATAAAATAATTTTCAGGAAGGTTGTACTTATGAAGTAATTCCTCATTCGTTAGCTTAGGAAGTTCATTTATTATTGAAACAAAATGATATCTATGAAACTGGACTGTTTTTGGTATCTTAAAAAAGGTTGAAAAATCATCTTTTACAGCCTCACTTGAAACTACCAAGTTTTTAGTGTTTTTTAAAATTAATTTTATGCGTGCATTTCGTTCAATACGCTTTAATTTTGTAAAAAAGTGTGGGTAATATTTGTGCTGTAAATCTGCATACCATGAAACCACTTTTACATTCAACTTACTTTTAACAGGAAAATCAAGTATTGGAAAAACAGCGTTTAAATTATGGTGTTTTACTAAGTCATCTACAAATATATTTTTATTACGTATCCAAGAGTAGATATATCCTTTATAGATTGATGGAAAATTATGAACTTCTTTTTCAAGATATGGATAGTCAATCTCGTCAACAAACTTCTCTAATTCTTTAGCATAAGCCACCACAACCATAGGTTTATCTTTATCTTCTAAAAAATCAAGAATTTTAATGGTATTTAACACATAAATAATACCACCCGTCCATGTTGGATTGAAATTAAAAATAATACCTAATCTATATCTTTTTGTATTCATTAATTAAGTGCTTTCAGTAATAAAGTTTTCAAATTCGTTACATATGTAGTCTACTTTGAACTTTTTAATCTTGTTTTTTGACTCCCTTCCCATTGTTTCAATTGCTGATGGCGTATCTATTAAATATTGTAATTTTTCAACAAACAACTTATTATTGTTTAGTGGTATTAAAAAACCATTATCGCCATCACTAACCAAGTCACTTGGCCCTGCAACACAATCAAAAGAAACAACAGGTAATTCTGCAGACATTGCTTCACCAATCACGTTTGGAAACCCTTCAGATATTGATGAAAATGCAAATATTTTACTTGAAAGATAATACTGCTCAACATCTTCCTGTTTTCCAGTAAATAGTACTCTATCGGCTATTTTTAGTTTTTTCGCTAATGCTTCCCATTTCTCTTGATTTTGCTGTTTTAAATGATCATACCCTACCAAAACAAGTTTCCACTTAGGAGCATTTAACTTAGAAAATATATGAATCAGTACGTCTTGCTGCTTTAATGTAATATACCTTCCCACCATCAAAATTGTATTTTCTCTTTTAACCTTTCTACTGGGGATTTGTCTAATTGGATTTCCTATAATTTTGAAATTTGTATGATGGTACATTTTTTTAAAAATAGACAAGGCCTTTTCAGTTTGTACAATAACTCCTGCAGCTGTTGGATATAATTTTTTCCTCAAATAATCATGCAATTTACCAATGCTTTTATTTGGTTGTGCTCTGTCAGATACATATACTGGAATTTTAGTTCCAAGTGTCGCTAATAACGCCATATTATTCCATTGCTCTCCAAATGACAATACAGAAATAGGCGCAATGTTTTTTAATTCTCTTCTTATATAAAAGATTGTTTTTAGCGTAGAAATAAACCTTTTATTGTTGTTAAATTCAAAACTAGGTTTGTGTATAGTTATATTATTTGAAATTTCATAAAACACTTCTCTTTTTATACCGTATAAAATTAAATGTACATGATACTTATTAGTTGCTGCAACATAATTTATAAGTTCAGACATCACTCGCTCCATACCTCCAGCTTGCAATGAATGGATGATAAAACAAATGTCTTTAGTTGATTTACTTTTATCCATCAAAAAACAACTTATCTACTACAATTCATTTACCCAATTAATATAACTTTCAATTCCTTTTTCAATTGATATTTTTTGCTGATATCCAATATTTTTCAACTTTGAAATATCTGCTCTCCAATTCAAAGGATCTCCTTCTTTAACCGTATTATTAAAAAAAATCTCTTTTTTAGAATGAAGATGTTTTTTAAAAACACTTGCTACAAAGTTTATCGTAAGCTCCTCTCCATTCGCTAAATTAATTTCTTCACCTGTAAATGAAGCATTATTCATTACAAGGTGAATAGCTTCTTGAATATCTTCAACATGAATAAAATCTCTAGTTTCATTGCCCGTTCCGTACAATTCTACAACATCTCCAGTTTTAAACTTTTGGTACAAATCCCAAAAAAGCTGTTTCATTAACCCATTTCCATAAGCTGAGAAAATTCTTAATGAACATGTTTGAATATGGTAATGTTTATTAAATTCTTTACAAATTTGTTCTGCTTGCATTTTATGAATACCATAAGGAGATAACGGATTTAAATTCGCATTTTCTTTTATAGGTAATTTTTCAGGGTTTCCATAAACAGCAGCACTAGATAAGTTTATAAATTTACAAGCTGGTTGATGCAATCTAATTGCGTCTAAAATTTTAAAAACATTTAACGTATTAAGATTAAAATCTTTTAAAGGATTTTTTAAAGAAAGTGGAACACTTGCAGCACCTGAGCAGTTAATACATACATCAATTGTATTGTTTTCAAAAATAGCATGATAATTAGAATTTGTTGCTTCAATTTGGATATAGTTTTCTGTTACATAATCTGTAACCACGTCACAGCCAACAACAAAATAGTTTAATTTTTTAAAATAATTAAACATATGGTTTCCTATAAACCCTTTTGACCCAATTATTAAAATTTTCATATTATTGTATTTCTTTTAATAGTGATTCAACCATCCAACCATAAGGGTTGAACGTTCCTGGGTACCAATTTAATGCTTCATCCCAATAACCTGTACAAGCATCATAGCCTTTATTTGCAAAACCATAACTAATTTCAATTAACAATGGGTTATTTTCACTACCCATGACAAAATCATACGCAATGCATTGTGATTTTAGTTTTTTTGTACACTCAAACGCAGCTTTAACACACCTCTCATCAATACCTTCTTTCTCATATAAAATTGTTCCTCCACCTGATGCTCTAAAATCATTTTCTCTGTTCATTCTTTTAATCCCGAATGCTTTTCCGTCAATCACAATAATTCTAATATCGGAATCATTGTTAGGTATAAATTCCTGAAAATAACTATAATGCATTTCATTGCCCATTACTTTGGCATACGTAGGCTTCTTTACCAATCTTAATATTCCTTTCACAACATCAACAAAGGTTGTTTTTCCTAAGCGCCATTTACGAAATCGCTCTTTTAAATTACCCCAAGCATCATAAGCCGGAAACCCTTTTCCAAAAGCTTTATGAATTAGTTTACTTGCTGCCTTTTTATTGTTAGCTAATTGTACATTTTGAGAACTTGCCCCACCACGTAATTTAAATACTTTGGGGAACGTTGTTTTTTCAGTCCAATCTAATGCCTCTTTTTTATCATAAAAAACCCAGGTAGGTACTAAATTTGTTTTTAAGCCTTCTAGTACATATTTTTGCCCTACTTTATCATCAAAATGCCAAGCAGTGTTAAAATCAGGAAAAACTTTGATACCACTTTGCTCTAGTGCAAATAATAAAGGTTTTGCCATCACTATATCTTTTGGGTTTGCTTGATGGTAATGCCACATTAAAACTGAACATTCTTTTAATTGTTCAACAATATCATTGGCATAGCAGTCCACTAATTTATACGGTATCTTATTTTTTTTACAATAAGCTACCCATCTATAATGAAATAAAACTTCGCTTAGGTTGTTATGTATTGCAATCATAATTCATCTAAATATTGTTGTGCCCACAACTCAAAACTAAGCATGAGCCAAATGGCATCTAATTGGTAGGTTGTTGCATTGCTTACATTTTTTACCCAATTAGAAATTTCTTTCAATTCAAATATACCTCTTTTTTGTATGCTAGGGGCTACCTGATTTATCCATTTCTCTTTAAATTCTTTTGAAGAAAAAAAGGAACGTAATGGAATTCCAAAACCCATTTTATCACGATAAGAAAAGTCTTCTCCAAACTTTGAAGCACATATATCCTTTAATACAATTTTCGCTTCGTTTTTACCTTGGTGCTTTCCAATTAACAACTCGCCAGGAATTTTTAATGAAGTACTCACCATATCATTGTCTAAAAATGGTACTCTATTTTCAATACTATGCGCCATAGACATTTTATCCTGTCTCATCAATAAATCAGGCAAATAAGTTAGCAACTCATATTTTCGTTGTTTTAATGTTGTATCTCCTTTTAGCTTCTTTAGTGTTTGCACTCTATCATAAAGTGCATTCTCTAATTTAAAATCTTTTTTTAATGCATGCGCCGTCGCTAAACTTCCAAATGCCGTGCCCATTACCATTCTTTTATTGGCATTGGTGTAATAGCTAAACACCTCTTTTAAATGGTTTTTATTTTGTTTTAATAGCCCTAGAAACTCTTTAGACAAGTATGGAGATTTGGTTACTTTTATAAAACGACTATATCCTGCCAATGATTCATCAGCACCTTCACCACTCAATAATACCGTTACATGCTTTTTTGCTTCTTGACTTAACAAATAAATCCCAATGGTGTTGGGATGATTTAATGGTTGCTCAAAATGCCAAATTGCCTTTTCAAGCACTTTGAAGTAATAACTGGCATCCATTTCATATTTATGTGAACGCAATGAAAGTTCTTTAGCTACTTTATCAATGTATTTTTCTTCTGAAAATTTCTGATCTTTAAAAGTAATTGAAATGGTTTCCAACTTTCCTTTATCTAATGTTTCAGCAGCGTAGGCCGTTACCAATGATGAATCTACACCTCCTGATAATTGACACCCTAACTTCACATCACTTATCATTTGAGATGTGACCGCTTGTTTTAATGTTTCCTCTAGCTTTTTTTGAGCCGTAGTTGTATCTAATGGAACATTTCCTTCATTATTTAATTCATGAAAAACATGCGTTTGTATGTCTCCTTTTTTAATACTTACATAGGTGCCTGGCGTACAATTTGTAATATTTTTAAAAAGGGTGTGATTGATTACATTTCTGAACAATAGAAACTCATCTAACTTTTGATAATCTGCTTCAAAATGGAAATTTGGCAACGCTTTAAAACTTTTCATTTCTGAAGAAAAAGCAATTCTTCCATTTTCATTTAAAATATATAAAGGTTTAATTCCAAAACGATCTCTCACTAAAAATAAGGTATCCTTTCTTTTATCATAAATAGCCAAAGCAAACATTCCATTCAATCGTTGAATCATTCCTTCCACTCCATATTCTAAATATAAGTGCAGCACAATTTCTGTATCAGAGGTACTTTTAAACTGATGCCCTTTTTTTTCTAATTCTTCTTGATAATCAAACGCATTGTAAATTTCACCATTCATCATTAAAATGACTTGTTCGTCGGGGCTTAACATAGGTTGATGTCCGTTTTCTGAAAGGTCTAAAATGCTCAATCTATTGAAACCAAAAATCAAATCACATGCATTGTTAAAATCACTATCTTTAGTAATAGCAGCAATTTCATGAGTTTTTTGAACGGTATTAATTCCTACAATTCCAGCATCGTCTGGCCCTCTATGTTTTTGCAACGCCAACATTTCTCGTATCGCTTTGTTTGAAGTTTCTCTACGATTGTCTACATACAAATAACCTGTAAATCCGCACATACCTATTTATTGGGGTTAATGGTGTTTATTAAAATATCTCTGTGTGCTTCACAGCGCACTAAATTTGTTAACAATAACTTTTTATTTTCACCCATTAACGATGGTAAAAATCCTCTTTTATGTAAACTTGGCATTATTTTTCCTTTATAAGGTTGAATCCATGTATTCATTAAAGGTTTCCATGAAGCTATGTAATTTTGAAATGCATCTCTTAGTTTTTCATCATCTGCAATTATCATGTTCAATTTTTCTAAATTAGTTCTCATGGTTTGTTTTGTTTGATTGTCTACTAAAAATACACCTAATTTATCTGTATTTTGTTCTACAAACTCCATCTCAAAAGAAATAGGTTTATCTTTTTTAAACTCCATACGAACCATCATTCCCTTATTCCAAGGATGTTGTCTTAAGCCTTCCCAATCAAAACAAAAATTACCCAAACTATAAAAAATAGGAGCTTCTTTGTACACTTCATAACCTGAAATAATATGCGTATGATGCCCAACTACAGCATTTGCTCCAGCGTCTACAAAAAACCGATACCATTTTTTCATTCTAGGGCTTGGCAACGCATAGTGTTCATGACCTCCATGTGGAATGACTACTACAAAATCTGCCACTTTTGTTGCTTTTTGAATTTCATTATAAACGTGTACAACATCTATAGAATGACAGCCTGGTTCTTCATTGATAGTTGTACTCCACTCATTTTCAGCAATATTTATAAAAGCTATCGTTACATCCTTTTTATTCCAAAAAAACGTTTTAGAAGCTTCTGTACAATTTTGACCGCTACCTAGCCATGAGATATTATTTTTTTGTAATGTTTCATAGGTTTCTTTCATCCCTTCCCAGCCATAATCTTTAAAATGATTGTTTGCTGTAGCAACTAATTCACAATTTAAATGTTTTAAAATTGCCACAGTTTCAGGGTGTGCTTTAATATGAGGACCTGTTTTTTTAATTTTAGCTGTACTTGTTGTTAAAGGGCATTCTAAATCCAATATATTTAAGTCATTCTCTTTAAAAAATGGATATACGGCTTCTACTAATGGTTTCCAATTAGCCGCTTTGTAACTTTCTTCAATTCGCAACCACGGACAAAAATCGCCTGTAAATCCTACTTTAATCATTTATTTTAAATTTATATTGAGTACTTCTCGACTGAGCCTGTGCTGAGTTGTCTCTCGACTGAGTTTATGCTGAGCTAAGCCGAAGCACTCGAGATGACAATAGTTGTCCTTCATTATTTTTGTATTTATCCCGGAGCCTGTCTTGATTTCTCGACTCCGCTCGAAATGACATACGTTCTATAATTTGTTTCATTCTTACAAGAAGCCAATAATTTTAATGTATCAAAATCACCTGATATCAATGCTTCTTTTTTTAGTTTACTCCACTTTTTTATTTTTTTCTCAAAAGCTATTGCCTGCTCAACATCTATAAAATCTTGATAAAAAACCAATTGCACAGGTCTTCTTCTGTACGTATAAGCCTTTTTGTTATCACCTGAATTATGTTCTATAATACGTTTTTCTATATTATTAGTCATACCTGTGTATAATTTTCCATCACTACAACAAAGTATGTACACATAATATAATTTCATTTTTAAAAATTCTTATTACCATTTCTCGACGTAACCTGTCTTGAGCATTTGTTGAAAGGCTCCAAATGACATTGTTGATGATATTTTTTTAGATTTCTCGACGGAGCCTGTGCTGAACTAAGCCGAAGTGCTCGAAATGACATGTCGAAAGACTTGAGATGATATTGTTAATTTTTTGAATGTCATGTCGAGCGGAGTCGAGACACTATAATTTCTGTAATATACTGATGATATCCTGAATCACCCTTCTACTAAGCCTATGCTGAGCATCTCTCGTACTGAGCCTGTACTGAGCTAAGTCGAAGTACTCGAAATAACAATGATTGCATTTTCTTAGTTTCAATCTCTCGGCTAAGCCTACACTGAGCGTCTCTCGACTCCGCTCGAGATAACTGGTTGAAGTGCTCGAGATGACAGTCGAAGTGTTAGAAATGATAGTTAAGCATTCATTACCTCCGTTAATTCATCTGTTGAAATAAAATTTACATCAGGCCATTTTTTTACAATAGCCGTTAGTAACTCATCTAAATCTTTCAACCCTCTATCGCTGTTTTTTTTATCTATAAACCCTACATAATTAATTCTATGTGAACAAATAACTGCAGGTTTACTCCAATGAAAAGCACTTGTAATTTGAGCTAAACAACTTTGAACCCAATCTTTATTCGGATTCATGGATGGTTCAAAAAAGCAATTTCTGATGTTGTATTGTTGACCCAATTTATTTTTTTCTCCGAATGAATGCTTTATTGGTTCATATTCATCAAATTTACCTGTTGGCTTGTATTGACTTCGAATGCCTTGAAGCCATTGTACACCATTGTCTTTTAAGGTTTCCTCTAGTAATGAATCCCAATTATAACATGGAGCTATAAACGAATTTGATACCTCTCCAAATGTTTCCTTAAAAATGCTAATTCCATCCTCTATTACTTTTTTTTGTTCTAAAATATCATCCGGTGTATCCCAATCATAGGCTTCCATGAAACTATAATCAGCTTCTCCAGAATAAGTAGCATTCAAATTAAAACAAAAATGTGCTGCTTCATTATTAGATTGAAGTACTTGTAACCAACGCTTATAATTCAAATGCTCTCTCCCATGAAATTGAGGCTTAAATACATTCTCTTGAATTCCTTGCTTCCAAATTGCTATATTATTTTGATGCGCTGGATACTTTTTAAAGGTCTCCGTGAATTTCTCATAATGAAATTCTTTAAAATTACTTTCTTTAATTTTTTGAAAATCAGGGTTTGCCATGATGGCATTGGCTGTTATTTTTGCAGGTTTACCATTATTCCCTTTATACTTTTTCAACACATTAAAAAGTTGTTCTAAATCATCTTTACTTGCTAATGCATCTACTTTATAAACACTCTTTGAAAGATCTACTCCTTTTTCTTTAAACGCATTTAATGCTTCTATAGAGGGTGTTCTAATAGCTCCCCAATCATCTGATTCAATAATAACGTATTTATCAGCTACTGACTTTCCTTTACGGTTTACCCATGTAGCTGCAGCGTATGATTTTAGTTGTTGAATATTCATTTTACTATTTATACCTTGTTTTTTTATTGTTATTCGCTTATCTCTCGACGGAGCCTGTCTTGAGCATTTGTCGAAAGGCTCGAGATGACATGCAAAAAGGCTTGAAATTACATTGCGGACTTTAATTATTCTTGATTTCTCAACGGAGCTTGTCTTGAGCATTTGTAGAAAAGCACGATATAAGTAACTTATTTAATTAAATCTATTAACGGAATTGGTAACTCTGCAAAAATAGCAATGATTGGATTCGTCATCACAGTACCCAAAGTAATGGTATTAAATGATGTTCTAATTGAAACAATTATATAAAACACCAATAATGGTGTTAGCATTGTTAACAATCTACTCGTTTTACTGTATTTATTTTCTAACATATAGATAAAAATAAATGCTAAACTAAATAATTGAGCGACCATTAAAAACCTCCCTCCTGAAGGCAATTGAGAAACAATATTCCCCACCGTTAAAAACAATAGTGAAAAGCCTATAAGTGACTTTAAAGCTTTACTTATTTTAAACGATTTAGAAAAATAAATAATAGTGATACCAATCGCAATAAACCAACTCAAACTTTTTTGGTAGTAAATAATGTACCAGTTCACTTCTTTAACTGCACCTCTAACACTTTCTATATACTCTTCCCCTAAATAAGTATCTACTTTTGGCAGTAGAAATTCTGGGGCATAATTTAATAAGGTATTTTGGATTGCTTGAATATTTAATTCTGCAATAAAAAAACTAAACATGTATGCAAAATAGGTCAATCTCCAAGGGGCTCTCCCAAATTTAAATAGTAATAATAAGCCTACAGGGAGCATAAATGAAAAATGGACTAGTATGCTTAACAATGCGATAATAAGCCCTTTCTTTTCCTTATAGACCAGTGATAGGAATGCTCCATAAAAAAAAATATGTGCAGCCGTCCACATCCGAACCCCATTTAACTCCCAAAAACCAATAATGCAAGCAAATGTAAAAAGAATGACCCATAAACTATTCGTCATTTTATACTCCTTAATTTGATCTATTAACAACCAAATATTTCTAGAGTAGAAATACCCAAATACTAGCCCATACACAGCAAATAATACGTTTCCATTGTCCGTAAAAAAAGATAATACATAAGTTACTATAGGTTGATAGATATCAACTTTACCTCCTTCTTCACTATACAAGTGAAATATAAAATTATCCCAACTCAAAGGCATGTTATAGAGGTTTTTCAATTTTAAAACATACCTATAAGAATCCATTGCTTCAGGTTTTACCATGGTAAACCCATAAAAGATAATAAACAACCACAGTCCATTTTTAGCCCAAGCTTGTTTATAATGCTTTATTGATTGTATCAACGCAAGGAGAGGAGATATGATAAATAATGCGATGAGTGCTCTCAAAAATTCAAATTTAATTGGTGAATGTTAAAAATTGATTCGCAACGTTTTCTATTTTATACTGATCAAGGTTTTTAATAGTTATAGCGTTTGAATAATTTTTATTTAAAAATTCTAACACTGTTTTTTGATGAAGTTCTTGGTATTTTATAGCTAATATGGGCTTTTGTATCATTGCATAATCAATTAATTTACTAGGTGTTTGTGCTGTTCCTACATTCTCAAAATTTACTACAAAATCCATTTTACTCATTTCATACAGTAACTCTTTTCGTTTTACAACGCCTTTTAATTGAATTCTTCTTTTTGATGCTGCTATGTATTTATGAACCAAACTTGGCGTTTTAGTATAGATATGAAATTCAAACTGATAGCTTTCATCTAAAGAATTTAAGAAGGCTAAAAATTCAGAAGGGTCTCTTCTTTCAGGAATAAACATACCTCCATAGCCAAATAGTACCTTGTTTGTGTCTTTTTTACCTTTGTACACTTCTAATTCTTCAAATTTAAAACCTTGTGGAATTACCTTAATTTTAGAATGAAATTCTTTATAATACCCTTTAAAAGAGGCAGTAGTAGGCACTGTTACATAATCCGCTTTTTTACAAAACCACTTTTCTACCCAACCAAAATAAAAAGGAGGAGTAAACGTATCATTTTCTTGCCCCATATACGGGTCTCCACAATCAGCCACCCAAACCTTAGCTATGGTATTAACTTTACCTATAGCTGCAGCTACTCCCCAATGAATAGGATACGGAACTGCTATGGAAATTAATAAATCGTAGCCTTTTTCATTTTTCAATCCTTTTTTAACTAAGCTTACTAACTGTACCATTGGGTATTCTAATAATAAGTTGCTAAACCTTGTAATAACTCTCCAAAATAAACGTATCAATCCTGTTCCTTTTATTCGTGGTACAGGCCAAGTTAATTTTCCTAAATCTTTGAATACAATGCCATGAGAATCGCAAAAACCTTTCACATCTTCTCTATTGTGTGTGATCACTTTCACGGTATGCCCTTGGCGTACTAACTCTTTTGCTAATTCTGTAGCTCTGTGTGAACGAGGAGAGTTTTCGGGGTAAAAGGCATTGGAAACTAGAAGGATGTTTTTTTTGTTCATTTATGGTTTTATAGGGTGTGAGTTTTCTTGTTATTTTATAATTAAATGTAAGAGACAGATGGTGTCTCGACTGAGTTTATGCTGAGCTAAGCCGAAGTACTCGACATGACATGTTGAAACATCAATAACCATTTCTCGTTGGAGCCTGTCTTGAGCTTTTGCCAAAAGGCTACCATTGAGATATCTATATATAATTCTGATTTTTAGTCATCTATAAGCTTTTTTCTAAATCAATTTCTTCTAACTTTTTCTTGATAAAAAGTTACAAAAATCAAGACTTATTTTAGTTTATTCGAATTCTAACATTTTTCCCACGAACACATCCAGATCACTGCGTTCTTTGGATGCTTATACGCTCCTAAAACTTGAATTCTACAGAAACGAAAAGTAGGTCGGTTTGGCATTTAGATTCATCTTGAATTCTTTTTTCTATTTAATCTAATCAAAACCATATCCCAATTACTTAACATTTCCAGTGAAATTGAATACTGTGTACGTCATTTTCATACGCTGGTTTTAATTTTAAAACTCAACTCTCGAAATGACATGCTGAAAGGCTCGAAACGACATTACAATTTCAACAACTGCGCAACAATACGTTCAGCTGCATGGCCATCCCATTTGTTTGGAATGCTTCCTTTTTTCCAATCTCCTTTTAGTAATTTTTGTAATACTGGTTTTAATGCTTTTGGATTGGTGCCAACCAACTCATTAGTACCCATATCAATTGTTTCAGGGCGTTCTGTATTGTCTCTTAAGGTAATACAAGGCACTCCCATCACAGTTGTTTCTTCGGTGATGCCCCCTGAATCAGTAATAACCCCTAGAGCACGTTCTACCAAATAATTAAATTCTAAATACCCTAAAGGAGCTACAATATGCAAGTTCTTTGCTTCAATTCCTAGTTCTTTAAAAACCGTTGCTGTTCTAGGGTGCATTGGAAATAGTATTGGCAAGCCATCAACATTTGCAGTGATTTCATCCATTAACAATTTTAAATTGTTAGCTTCATCTACATTGGCTGGTCTGTGCAATGTTAACACCAAAAATTTCTTTTTTGTTAATTTAAATTCCTCCCAAAAAACAGGTTTCTTAAATCTACTACGGTTTGCAAATAATGTGTCTATCATCACATTGCCCACAAAAAAAATACGCTCTTTTTTAACACCTGCTTTTTCAAGATTTTCACCTGCCCAAACTGTTGTTGTAAAAAAATAGTCTGTAATGCTATCTGTTACCATTCTATTTATTTCCTCGGGCATCGTAATATCAAAAGAGCGAATGCCTGCCTCCACATGGGTTACTTTAGTGTTTAGCTTTTTAGCAACAATACTACAGGCCATGGTACTTGTTACATCTCCTACTACCAATACCAAATCTGCCGGATTTTGAAGTAGTTCTTTTTCAAAAGCTATCATAATAGCAGCCGTTTGCTCAGCTTGTGTACCACCTCCACAATTTAAATTAATATGAGGTGCTGGTATATTTAATTGTTTAAAAAATGTTGCACTCATTTTTTCATCAAAGTGCTGCCCTGTGTGTACCAATCTAAACGATAGTTGGTGTTTATCTTGTGCCTTTTGAATGGCATGAATGATAGGTGCAATTTTCATAAAATTAGGACGGGCACCTGCAATTAATGTTATTTTCATTAAAATAAGTTTAAATGTGTTTATCTAAATGTTCAAAAAATGAATCAGCTTTTAATTTTTCTTTCTCCACATTTGTGGCTATTTTATGTTTAATTGAATCTGGGTTTTTTCTTATATTTTCAATTTGAGTGAATAACCTTTCTTCATCCATTTTAGTCATTGTTGGGTAATGGAAATAAAAATCCATTAAATCTAAATCTTTCATAATTTGATTTATTTTACCTACATAATTATATGAAAAATTAGTATTGTCAAAAGCAATTGTTGGAACATTATTTCTTAACCCTAATAGTGTCCCATGAAAATAATTAGATATATTCAATTTGCTAATCGAATAAAAATTGTACCACTCGAAAGGGGATATATTATAAATCATTTTCCCTTTATTTCCTGGTATATATTTATCTTTTAAAAAATTTCTTTTATAAAAGTGAATTGGCTCATGGTCATTTTTAATCTTCTTAATAATGCTTGGAACATACTTGTTTCCTGCAATCATTAATGTTGCAATATTTTTATTACTTTTTAAACCTGATTGTGAGGCAATATTTTTTGCGATATTTTGGTCTCCTTTTTTTAGTAAAATAGTTGGGTCACAGTTCCTGTAAATTTGCTTACCTGGTACAAGTTCATCTATAAAGTTATATGTTTCTTCATCTCTTACTCCTAGATAATCAAAGCTTTGAATGTGATTCTTAATAAACTCTTTTTCTTGTACTGTAACTTTTTTAAAGTCTGTACTATGAGCTGAAGCTGCAAAACTCATTTTGATACAATCTAATTTATTACCAAATAACCAATAAGGATTGTCTAATGTCATTTTTTGATATGCCCATACAGCATCACTTCCTACAATTAGTATATCATAATTTTTTTGAAGGTAATTTAATAAATCAGAGGTATCATCAGTTATAAATGTTTCAGATGAAAGATTCAATAAATCTAAATCTGATCTAAACTTCTTATATTGTAAGTAATATTCTTTCCCTATAAAATTATTTTTTATTGGTTCAGCATGATGCTCATTTTTCCATTTATATTCAAAATCAACAATTTCAGGCATTATTCCTGTTCGTTTAAAAACCTCTTTAGAAAAAGCAAAAGATTGCATAAAAGCACCATAATTTATGCTTCTATGAAAAGTTAAAATTCCAATTCTTTTCATTTTATGTTGTTTTTATTGATTTACTACTTTCAAATACCACAGTATAATCTTCATAATCAAACCTTTCTGCATAAGCTACTTTCAAATCTTCAGAGATATCACCAATTCCAATAATTAAAATAGGTGAATTATCATGTGTAATACCTAAAATTTTATAAATAGCGTTTAATTTCTTTTTTGCTATACCCAAATTTAATGATATTGTTCCCAAACCTAAAGAATGTAACGCATAAATTAAAGACATTGCATACATACCTCCACTAACCTGTGGCTGGTGATGTTCAGCTCCAAAAAAATGAGTATAACTAGAGGTAACAACTATTATGCAGGCTAAATCATCTTTAAATTGCCTTCCTCCTTGTTGAATAGTTACAATTTCAGAAATAAGTCTCTTATCAAAAACAACATAATTTTTCCAAGGCTGCCTATTACATGGAGAAGGTGTTTTTTCTGCAATTTTAAGAGCTTTATAAATTTTATTAGGAGCAACAGGTTTCCCTGTAAAATTTCTAATGGAGAACCTATTTTTAGCAAACGTTTCAAAATCAATTTCTGAAGCTTTTAGTATCTCTTTTTTAGTCACTTGCAAAGTACCTCCACCATAATTTTTAAGCTTCTTTTCTTTTAATTTAATTACCTGATTATAGGTATTAAAAATTTGTTCATTCAACTTAAAATTATGCTTAGCGTGAAAACTTATATACTCACTTATAGGTGCTAACACATAATTTAAAACCGTATAATCTTGAAAGTTTTTCAAATAACTAATGGTTAAATTTAAAATATGTATTACCCTTGGCTGTCCAAATCCTATTTTAATTTCTTTTAAAGACAATCCTTTCTCAATTGTATGCAATTCCATTAAAAGGTAAGCACGCTCTTTATCTAAACTTTTAGATCTTAAACTAGATCCCAAATGCTTAATAATTAAATTATATTCGTCATAAACTGCTTTAAAAGCGTTATATCGTCTACCTATTTCATGTCTTATCTTTTTTAACATCTTATAAATTGGCTTAATTTAAATTGTGTTGAATTAATTGTATTTTTTACTTTTTACTTTCATATAAACTGGATAGTAAATAAAAAACAACCACTTAGAAAAATTAAAAATTAAAATTAACCTTTTAAAAATTGTACTTAAACCAACTGTTGATTTTAACTCTAAACTTTTATTTTTAATACTAGCTGTGATATTTCTATATGTTTTTATACTGAAATTTGTTGCAGATGGTGCTAATGCATGAAGAAAGAATTTAGCATGTAACTGGTTTAAAAGTGCTATTGACAATTTTTCTTTCTCATATTTATTTCTAAAAACTGTTAGATCTTTAATTGCATTTAAAAATCCATCTGAAGATATTTTTAAAAAAAATAAATTAGAATTAGTTGCAGACCCTGGTCGTGTGGTTCTTTGGTAAAATGTTTCATTATCAAAACCAACATTTTGTGCAACTGCAAAAAATTTACCTATAAATACGCCGTCTTCTAAGTAAGGAACGTTTTTAGGGTATTTGATTTTAAATTTTTCTATAAATGATTTTTTATAAATAATAGCTACAGACCTATCAGGATCTTGCACTCCTTTTCCTCTTGCTAAAAAGTAGCTTTCAAAACCTGTATATACTTTTATCTCTTTATCTGAAAAATTAGTTACCCAATAACTATTACCATATTCATCAAAAAACTCATAACCCAAATATAAAGCATCTAAATTTTGTTTTTTAACTCTCTCTAAAACTCTTTTAAATGTATTTGACACTACATAATCATCAGGATCAATTGGTAGTATATAAGTCCCTTTTGCAATAGCTATGGCGTTGTTCCTTGCCATAGAAACCCCTTGATTTTCTTGGTTGATTAAAACTATATTAGAAAATTCTTTTTGAAGATCTTCTACAATCTCTTTACAATTATCAGGCGAACCATCATTGGTCACTATAATTTCATAGTCATTTTTAGGTATGTCTTGATTTTCTAGACTTCTAATGCACTTTTCAATATAAGTTGCAACATTATATGCTGGTACTATAATACTTAAATCCATTTATTAACTATAAAATTGACTGTTGTTATATACCCTCTTTTTAATTGCATACATATATTGAAATGGATTTAAATATACTGTTGCAAATTTATACATGATATTATAAATTGTTGTTTTTTTATTCCAACCAAACTTTTGAAAAATAGTTGATATCCAATACGTATGTTGTTCTAATTTTGCTATTTCCCAAGGTAAATAAGGATGTGCATATTGTTTTCTAATTTGGTGTGATTTTAAAACTGAAGGTTTAAAAATAACTTGATCACCCACATTGTTTAATGCCTGTTTATGAATTCTGTACCCAACCGTTGGTTTATGAAAATAATATAATTTCTCACCAGCCTTGGTTAATTGCAACCACATAGGGTAATCTTCAACTAAACGGTTGTTTTCATTATAACCACCAACTTTTAATGTTGCCTTTTTGTTAAAAAAATAAGACGGGGTATAATGTATTTTATCTGATTTTAATAATAACTGATATTGATCTTTTGCGGTAAAAGAAATATCCATTAAGTTATGAGGAAACTCTAATGGAGTTGTTTTTATATAATTTTGTGCTCTGAAATCATCTTGGTACATTTTTACCTGACTAAAAATAATGTTGGCTTCTGGATTGTTAGCTACAAAATTCATATTGTCTTCAATACAATTAGGTAATAACAAATCATCACCTGCAATAAACTTAATCCAATTTGAAGATGAAGCTGCTATACAACGATTGCAGTTTGCAGAAACCCCTGTATTTTTTTCTACTGTAATTAATTCTACGCTTACAAATCTTTTGTGATTCTTTTCTTGCGCTAACCAATTATTCACTACTGTTATAGTACTATCTGTTGAATAATCATCTGAAACAACCAAAGCAATATTTTTATATGTTTGAGAATAAATACTTTCCAACGTTTCTAAAACATAGTTAGTAGAATTATAGGTAGTTATTGCTACAGTAACTAACGAATTCATTTTTTTAATTTTAACTTTATCGTTTCTAAAATCTCATTCAAATTCATTCGTTTATTTAATTCATATACATTATACCAAATTGCTATAACAACAATAATGCTACTAGAAATATACGCGTAAGGAAATCCAATAAGTTTTATAAAGAAAAGACATATACCTAAAAAAAATAAACATATAAATGTTAACTTAAACACTTCACTAGAAAACTGAAAATTATATTTTCTTTTAATAAGAACAATCATAAATACACTTGACAAGCTGTACAGTGTTAGCATAGAAATTCCCAAACCTGCAATACCGAATTTAAAATAAAAAATAACATTAAATAATAATAGTATTAAATTAACTATTGTTTCAACCAATAAAAATAATTTATTATTTCCTTTAGCTATTAATATAAAACCTAGTACCCAAACTAACCCTTTTAGAGGAATTGCAATTACTGCCCACATAATATAGTCTAAAGTTCCCAAAAACTCAGAACTTAATAAAAGTAAAATTAATAAAGGTGCAGTTGCTAATATTAAAATTAAAACGATATTTAAAATCAATACTACCAATTCTGCTTGCTGATTTACCAACTCTTTCCATTTTATTTCATCATTTATAACACCTGATAATCTTGGAAAATAATCCATTCCCATGGCAGTAAATACCATACCTACATAACTAGAAACAATGGTTAACCCTGCATTGTACAGTCCTAAATCTTCTAAAGAACCTACTTTTACTATAAAGGTACTCAACACAAAAGCCACTCCAGAAGCTAACAAGGTACTAGCTGACATACTAAGCCCTAATACTACCATTGGTTTTCCTTTAGTAAAGGTTTCAGGCCAACTAATATGTACAGTTTTAACTTTAATCTTAAAATTAAAATATAAAGAAACTAAAAACGTTACAAAAGCTGATGCAATAATTGCGGGTACTACTCCTTGTATTCCATAAAAATAAAATATGGGCAATGCGACTAACAAACCTGCAATAGAACCATAAATAGTTGCTTGCGCAAGGTATTTTACTTGTCTTGTTCCTCTAAGATATGTGTAAATCCCTCCAGCTAATGCTCCAAAAATAAAGGTAATAGAGAGCCAAATATAGGATGTTGTATAATCGCTATTTCCAAATGCAACTTTACTTAATAAAGTTGAAAAAGAAACAGTTACTAAAACACCTAACAATGCCGTAAGCCAAATCCAACGTTTAAAAACAGTAAAAGTAGTGGCTATTTCTTCTTGATTTCCTGAAGCATGTGAAATTGAAATATCTCTAACCGCACTTTCAGGAATTCCTAAAGATGTTAATGCTTTTATAATATTTAGCCCTGACATTAACAAGCCATTCAAGCCCATTCCTGCTGTTCCAATTAATAGCGCAAGTGCCTTCCCTCGAATAATAGTTATCACAATATTTATTACCTGAACTCCTCCAAAAATAGAAGTAGCTTTAAAAATTGATCGGTATGATGTTTGTTTTGAACTCAATTTATGATAAACTATTAATTATCGAAACTATTTATAACTTCAACAACTTTAACCATTTCCTCCTCCGTTATTACTGAGCTAATTGGTAAACTTAAAACGGTGTTATGAATATTGTTAGTTATAGGAAAGTCTAATTGGTTTAACTCTTTATAAGCTTCCTGTTTATTGGGAGGTATTGGGTAATGAATTAAGGTTTGTATTCCTTTGCTCGTTAAATAGGTTTGTAACTCGTCTCTTTTGGGGTGACGAATTACAAAAAGATGCCAAACATGATTGAAGGCATTTTTAATATCTCTCGACTCCGCTCGAGATGACAAATTAGACTGAGCTTGTACTGAGCGTCTCTCGACTGAGCTTGTACTAAGCGTCTCTCGACTCCGCTCGAGATGACTGGTCGATGTACTCGAGATGACTGGTCGAAGTGCTCGAGATGACAAGGTTGGGAGCTTAATTAAAGGGTTCTTAATATGCTCACAATAGTAAGCAGCCACATTTCTTCTTTGTTGATTCTCTTTGTCTAAATATTTTAGTTTTACACTTAAAAAAGCGGCTTGCAGTTCGTCCATTCTAGAGTTTAGGCCTTGGTATGCATTTTCATACTTTTTATAAGAACCATAATTTGCCAATGCACTTACAACTTTAGCTAATTTAGCATCCTTTGTAGTTACTGCACCTGAATCTCCTAAGGCTCCCAAATTTTTCCCAGGATAAAAACTAAACCCTGCAGCATCACCTAAAGCACCCGTTTTTATTCCATTCCAAGAGGCTCCAATAGCTTGGGCATTGTCTTCAATTATTTTTAATTGGTACTTTTTTGCTAATTGTTCTAATGCATCAGACCAACATACTTGCCCATATAAATGTACCACCATAATTGCTTTGGTACGTGACGTAATTACGTCTTCAATTTTTGAAACATCTAAGTTATAGCTTTCGTCAGGTTCAACCAATATTGGTGTTAACCCATTATCTGAAATAGCTAACAAACTTGCTATATAGGTATTTGCAGGTACTATCACTTCATCACCTTTTTGTAAAACACCCATTTCTATATAAGCCTTCAAAATTAAACGCAAAGCATCTAACCCATTTCCTACTGCAACAGCATTAGTTGTTCCTATATAATTAGCTAACTGGTGTTCAAACTGCTGTACTTGTTTACCCAATAAGTACCAACCTGAGTCTATAACTTTAGTTGCAGCCTCCTTTAACTCTTGCGCGTATTGGGCGTTTATTTTTTGAAGATCTAAAAATTTAATCATGTGCTTCAATTTTGTTTATTTCAGCTGGTGTTAAACTTCTAATTAATTTAGCAGGACTTCCTCCTACAATTGAATAGTCTGGAAATGAAGAATTTACAAAACTATTTGCTGCAACAATACAATAGTTACCTAAAGTTACATTTGGCATTAAAATAGCACTTGCTCCAATCCAAGTATGATCTCCTATGTGAACTTCTCCTTTTATAATAGGGAATATTTTTTGAAAAGATAAAGATGCATTTGGCCCAGAACCTGACATTAAGTTTACATTTTGTGCAAAGCTCACATAATTACCAATAGTAACTTTTGCATTGAACCCTTCAATAATACAATTTAAGCCTACATAACAATTTTTTCCCATTTCCAAAATACAGTCTTTAGCACCAAATATGCTAACGCCACCTGCAATTTTTGTTTCATCACCAATTGATACATTATTGATACTTGAACTTTTCTCTATAAATACATCTTTTCCTAAACTAATGTTTGAAGTTATCATTTATCTATTGTATTTTAATATGTATTCATTAATTATTGCAAAAAAATAATCAATATCAATTTTAGACAAGCTTTGATGGTTTGGAATAAAAAATGCGTCTTCACCATAAAAAACACTTGATTGAACTCCATGATTCCATAAAAAAGTTTTTAACGTATTTAAATCCTTAATTATTGAATTATTGTTAAGCATTAATGAATTTGGCACTATTTTGTTAGTATTCTCAAATCGTTCTGTAAAACCAAGATTTACAAACTTTGAAACCGCATACTTAAAATTCTCTTCTCTTTTTTGAAGTAATTGAACTTTATTTTTTAAATTGTATGAAACAACTTTTTGAATGTAGTTTTTATGTTCTTTATCTAATAAAGTACTCGTTTGCTTAATGATTTTTGTATTAGAAACTAATACGCCTCCTATTTGGATAGGGAAAAATTTAGGGAAACTATATACTGTAAAATCTCCATAACTACCTACTCTATTATTAGTATCCTGACTAAAAAAAGTGGTACAACAGTCTTCAATTATTGGCAAACCTGTTGCTACTACTTTTTCCATAGTTGGATACGGATATCCAAATTCATGATTTACAAAAATTAGTGTGGTTTCAGGTATAATTTCTCTATTCCAATTGCAAAATTGTTCAATTTCTTTAGTGACGCATGAACTGATATAAAAATTTTCAGAAGTAGTTAAAATTGTTACTATATCGTTTTTAGTTAATTGATATGTAGCTAATGCCATTTTAATGGCTTCTCGTCCATTATATGTATATACCCAATTTCCTTTTCCAAACTTTTTATTAAAATGACTTTCAGCATATACATCATCTTTTAATTGCATATTAAAAGCTACATCCCTTGTTTTAAAAGGACTAATTCTATAATCGGGATGTGTATATGGATCTGGATTAATAATAAACATTTTCGGATATATTTAAATTTTATTTAACTCCAAGTAAATGAATATCTTAATGAGGAATCACATTCATGAGTCTCTTTAAATCTAAGTAGACCTTCATTTGGCACACCTGATTCAGTTGATGTTCCTAAGTCTATAAATTTAAAATTTTGTGCTTTATAAAAACTCCAAAGATTATAAATTAAAAAATCCATAGCTCTTACGGGTCTACCTTCAATTGTATCTCCCCAAAATACAGCATAGGAGATATGTTCATGTGCACGATAAAATATTGCTCCTGCAACTAATTCACCATCAGGTTTATTAACTCTAAAATAATCTGTTTCAAATATTTCAGCTGTATTCAGTAAGTCTTCAAAAGTCATAAAAATTGACCTTCCCATTCTTGCTCTATTATCTACAATTAAATTATAAATTAATTCCATTTCATCAATGGAATCAACTTTTTTAAATTCTAATTTATTTTTTACTGCCTGATTATAATAAGTTCTACTTGCTGCATGTGTGAAAACACCTTGAAATTCATTTAAGTTCACCCAGTTTGTAATTTCTGGTGTCTCCATTTTTAAACCCAAACGTGTAAATACATTTACCATTTTTGCATTTAGTGACTGTGAGTAAATATTAGGTGGTAAAGTTATTTTTATTTGAGTTATATTTTCTGCTTTTGTATATTCAAACAAGTCATTCATGAAGCTTTCAATAACTTCAGGATACATTTTATCATTTTTAAAATGAAATCCACCAAATGGGGCTGAAAATGGAGATAATAAAACACCATTTCTAACTCCTGCTATTAAACCAAGTTGTACCTTTTTTACATCTTGAACCAAATATAAAATAGCATCAACTTTTCCTTTATTTAAAGTAATAAATTCTTCAGAAATAAATTGATGAGGGTTATTTGGAAAATAATAACTAAATTTTTCTGAATTAATATTCAATATCATTTTTCTAATAAATTAATGTTGTCATATTCATTTGGGCTCACTTCTATAACTTCCATGCTACATACTTTTCATAATTTCTTATATAATCATTTTCGTTATATTCTTCTGAAGCTAATACCATACAAATAGAACCAGAAGAAAAATTATCTAAAGCTCTCCATAAACCTGGTACTATATGCAATGCTATATTAGGGCGGTTTAAACTAATTGTTTTTTTAGTTGTGCCATCATCTAATAGTACATCAAAACTACCACTTGCTGCAACTATATACTGTTCTAACTCATAATGCGCATGTCCACCTCTTGATTCTCCACCTGGCACATCGTATAAATAATAAATCCTTTTTACATTAAAAGGTATATTAGTGTTGTTTTCTACAACAGTTATATTCCCTGCATTGTTATGTATTTTAGATACATCAACAACCCTACAATCAAAAACAGTATTTTTACTTTGATTCATTTTTTAGTTGCTTAAATTCATCAAAATTATAGAGATAATCTTTATCATCATATTTTATAGAAGACACTATTAAGGCTAACGAATTTGTTGAGAAATTTTCTAATCGTCTCCATAATAAATTAGGTACATACAATCCATAATACGATCTGTTTAAACTGTATTTTTCTTCCGTTGAGCCATTATTTAAAACCACGTCAAAACTTCCTGAAAGTGCAATAATAAATTCATGGGAGTTTTTAAACGCATGGCTTCCTCTAATTTCACCTCCAGGAACATCATAAACCCAATAGGTACGTGCAATTTCAAAAGGTATATGTTTTCCTGACTCAAAAAAGCTTAAATTGCCTCTAGCATCTAGTATTTTTGGTAATTGAATTAGCTGAACTCCTTTCACAATTACGCTACTATTTTTTTAATATATGCTCCATAGTTACTTTTACCATACTTTTTTGAAGCCTCTAGTGCTTGTTCTTTAGTAATATACCCATGTAAATATGCTATTTCTTCAAGACAAGCTATTTTAGTATCTGTTCTCTGTTCTACAACTCTTACAAACTCTGTTGCAGCATCCATAGAGTCAACCGTTCCTGTATCTAACCAAGCCATTCCACGATTCATAACACCTACTTCTAGTTCACCGGCTTCTAAATATAGCTGATTTAATGTGGTAATTTCTTTTTCCCCCCTTGCTGATGGTTGTACTTTTTTTGCAAGTTCTACTACTTTATTGTCATAAAAATACAAACCAGGTACAGCATAGGATGATTTTGGGTGTGTTGGTTTTTCTTCAACACTTAACACTTTATTATTTTTATCAAACTCAACAACTCCATACCGTTCAGGGTCTTTCACTGGATACGCAAATATAGCAGCACCTTCAATATTAATTTTACTTCTTAATAAAGTTCCAAAACCATTTCCATAAAATATATTATCACCTAGCACTAATGCAACCTTATCATTTCCTATAAAATCCTCGCCAATAATAAAAGCCACTGCCAATCCGTTTGGTTCTGGCTGAACAGCATATTCTAATGTACACCCAAATTGAGAACCATCACCTAATAAATTTATAAATGCTTGTTGGTCATGAGGTGTCGTAATAATTAATATTTCTTGTATACCTGCTACCATTAATACCGATAATGGATAATAAATCATTGGCTTATCATAAATTGGCAATAATTGTTTACTTACTGATATTGTTAATGGATATAATCGTGTTCCTGATCCTCCTGCTAAAATGATTCCTTTCATTTTTTTAATTTGTCTTGCAGTCGTGCGGTCTTGCAGTCGTGCGGTTTTTATTTATGTGTCTTGCAGTCTCGCTTCGCTCTTGTTGTGCTGTCTAGCGGTTGCGCTTCGCTTTTTTGTTGTCTTTTTTTAACGAAAACTAAGACGAAGACTGTTGGTTTTTGTGCTATCAATATTTTAATTCTCTTTATTGTTTTAAAATTAACAGTTTGTTTCTGTCGTTTGTTTTGTACTCCTCAAACTAACGTTGTGTTTTGTCATTAAAGAGTCGAATGTAATGAAAACAGCTGATAGTTGTTTTTAATGAAGGTACTAGGTGGCGCATAGGAATAGTAGAATGAAGTTACCTGCTTTTTTAAGTTCCAATCATAAGATTGCTTCGTCGCATACTCCTCGCAATGACGTATCCCTCTTTATTTTGTAATGCTGAGCTAATAGAATTAGCTCTTCATTAACTCCTCATCACTTTTTTATATACCACTCGTACATTTTCTGAATGCCTTCATTTAATTCAACAGTGTGTTTCCACCCTAATTGATGTAATTTTGAAGTATCTGTTAACTTTCTTAAAGTACCATCTGGTTTCTCAGTATTAAAATATAAAGTTCCATTAAAACCAACAACCTGTTTAATTGTTTCTGCCAAATTTTTAATAGAAATTTCTTTCCCTGTACCTATGTTAATATGTGTATTTCTAATTTCTGAATGCTCTTTAACTTTTGATTGATGAGATTTTGAATCAACCTTTTGATACTTCGACAAGCTCAGTATGACATCTTCAGGATGACTATTATTATCTAAATTACTTAGAGCTATAAGGTCTTTAAAATTTTTGTTTTCCATGATATACACACAAGCATCAGCCATATCTTCACTCCAAAGAAATTCTCTCATTGGCTTTCCTGAACCCCATATTTCTATGGATACTTGCTGCTCTAAATTATGAGATCCCCAGTCAAGCTGAGGATGACGATTAGATTGTGGTGTTGTTTCATGAGATTGCTTCACTTTGTTCGCAATGACGTTAGGTTTGGAATGATGATTTTGGTTAATCCCGTATTTATTTAGTATTTCTAAAATTTCTTCTTCAGTAGCATTCCCATTTACAGTTTCAATTGGAAGTTTATTTACATCTTTTCTTATCGCTTCCCAATTATTATTTTCTAGGGCTTTGCCTAAATGTATTTTTCTAATTAATGCTGGTAATACATGAGATTTTTCTAAATCAAAATTATCATTTGGCCCATATAAATTAGTTGGTTGTACCGAAATAAAATTAGTTCCATATTGAATATTATAGCTTTCACACATTTTTATACCTGCTATTTTTGCAATTGCATAAGGCTCATTGGTATATTCTAAAGTATCTGTCAGTAAATATTCTTCTTTCATTGGTTGCTCACAATTTTTAGGATAAATGCAAGTGCTACCTAAGAATAATAGTTTTTTTACATTATGAACATATGCTTGATGAATTATATTATTCTGAATCATTAAATTCTCATACATAAATTCACCTCTATAGGTATTATTAGCTACAATCCCACCTACTTTTGCTGCAGCTAAAAACACATATGTAGGTTTTTCGCTTTCAAAAAAATGAGCAACCTCCATGGTATTTGTTAAGTCTAATTCTTTTCTAGAACGTGTAACAAAATTACTATAGCCTTTTTCTTTTAAGCTTTTGAGTATGGCTGAACCTACCAATCCGTTATGGCCTGCTATGTATATTTTATCTGATTTGTTCATGTATTAGTTATAATCTTTCATATCAAACTGTACTAAATGTATCTCAACTTAACTTGTACTGAGCGTCTCTCTACTGAGCCTGTGCTGAACGTCTCTCGACTCCGCTCGAGATGACAGACGAAGTGCTCGAGATGATACGTCTAAGTACATATTCTATTTTATCATTCAAAATAGTTCAATGTTTCGTATCCTCCATCTTTTAAATATTGATCTTTTTGCATTAAAATAACATCACTTTCAACCATTTCTTTTATCAATGCTTGTAAATCGTATTCTGGTATCCAACCCAGTTTATTATTTGCTTTTGATGGGTCTCCAATTAATAATTCAACTTCTGTTGGTCTAAAATATTTAGGATCTACTGCCAATACTTCTTGTCCTATTTCAACTTGAAATTTAGGATTAGCACACGATTTTACATAAGCTTTTTCTTCAACCCCTTCTCCTTTAAATTCTAATTCAATACCGACTTCTTCAAATGCCATTTTTACAAAATCTCTAACTGTAGTTGTTTTCCCTGTAGCAATCACCCAATCTTCTGGTTCATTGGCTTGTAAAATCATCCACATCATACGTACATAATCTTTTGCATGCCCCCAATCTCTTTGCGCATTTAAATTTCCTAAATACATTTTATCTTGTAAACCTAAAGCAATACGTGCTGTTGCTCTTGTAATTTTACGAGTCACAAAAGTTTCACCTCTAATAGGTGATTCATGGTTAAATAAAATTCCATTACACGCAAACATATCATAGGCTTCTCTATAATTTACAGTAATCCAATATGCATACATTTTAGCTGCTGCATACGGGCTTCTTGGGTAAAATGGTGTTGTTTCAGATTGTGGTACTTCTTGTACTTTTCCAAACAGCTCTGAAGTAGAAGCTTGATATATTTTTGTTTTTTTCTCTAGTCCTAATAATCGAACTGCATCTAAAATTCTTAACGTACCAATACCATCAGCATTGGCGGTATATTCAGGCACTTCAAAAGACACATGTACATGACTCATAGCTGCTAAGTTGTATATCTCATCAGGTTGAATTTCTTGAACTAATCGAATTAAATTCGTACTATCAGTCATATCTCCATAATGCAACACAAAATTTCTATTTTCAATATGAGGGTCTTGGTATAAATGATCAATTCTATCTGTATTAAATAATGAAGATCGTCTCTTTAAACCATGAACTATATATCCTTTTTTTAATAAAAACTCACTAAGATAAGCTCCATCTTGTCCTGTTACACCCGTAATTAATGCTACCTTTTTTTCTGATTTCATATCTTCAATATTTACTTATTTAATTTCAACTTTATTAATTTTTCATGGCTTCGCCCTGTCAGTCCCATTTTTAGTACTAACTAAGCAAAATTTACAATTTTATTTATCGCTATAAATTTATAAATTCTTTGTTAAAATAACCTTTAAACCAACATTTATTAATAATAATTGTAATCGATTTTCTCCAACCTGTTCAACCATGGCCTCCTGCCCTTTGAATGGTCCTGTCTCAATTTTCATTACATCACCGGTCTGTATACCTTCAACTCTAACTTTGTGACTCCCGTCAACCCAATCCTTCAAAATAGAAATTTCATTATCACGTACAATCGCAGGTTTACCTAACCAAAAAAGATAACGGACAACACCTGGAACCTGAAATACTAAATCTCTGTTTGCTGAATCTATTTGAATAAAAATATAGGAAGGAATTAATGGGGTTTCGACTTTCTTTTTTCGATCTGACCATTGTTTAATTTCTGTAATTAGGGGGCAATAAGCCTGTAACCCCATTTTTTCTAATTGGCTAGCTACTTTCTTTTCATTTCTAGGTTTTGTATATAACACAAACCAATGCTTCATTTCTTAATTTTTCAGGGGTTAAATAAGATGATTTTAAATAGTTAATCTGTATACTTTTCTACAATCTACATTCAAGTTTCATTTTTTATATACTGATTATTTTGAGAATACTAAGCTTCAAGAGTTATTTCAACTTAATAATTCTCTTAAATTAGAAAATTATTTTTTTCATTGCTGAAAAATAAACAAAAAATATAGTTTGTTGGGTGTTTTCTTAAAAAAAATAAAAATTTATTCTTAAAAAAGAAACCATCAATTAATTTAACACTCTGGAGACTTTATAAATATGTTAATTCAAACCATAGAAATATCACATCATTATTTTTTAATTCAACAAAAAAGGTGAGTTATTATTTAGGAATTTGGGATTGGGATTTTGTGGCCTAGTGCTAGTAACGAAGACAAAGACAAATTTTCTCTGTTGGAGCTTTGCTACTAACTCAACCGTCATTCTCGTGAACACGGGATTCTTTTGCTTAGGAGTACATAGTAACATTTAGATTTGGCATGGGCAGATCCCCAAAGCTGAGGGTGACTTTGTCAGGCTGAGGGTGACATTTTCGGGGTGCCATTCACAATCCGTCATGCTGAATTTCACTCATCATTTTCAGCTCCAACACGCCAGCTAGCTCAATCGCAAAAATTCTTCACTGAAGAATTTCTTAACGCTCTGCCCTACTTTTCAAATGGATGCTTTGCTAACGGTTTTTTTACAAACGGATGATAATCACCTATTGCACCTATTGGGTCTGCATGTCGTACAGCATGAACTATTTCTATAGCTTGGCGAGGTGCTTCTAACCCGTAACCGTTACCTTTTAGAATTTCTTCATATGAAATGGTGTGTAAGTCTGTGAAACCTCCACTAAATTCTAATGCTGAACCTTCAATAGTAATAGAACGATACGTTGTTTGCCCTTTTGCTTTTATTTCATCTGGTAACACATCATAATTGATAGATAAAAACCAACGAACACGCGCCTGCTTAAATTCTAAATAACCTGCAGAACGATCGTGTGTATTTACATGAACTACATTTTGTTTCAGACCTCCAAATATCCATGAGAGCATATCAAAAAAATGAACACCAATATTGGTCGCAATTCCTCCTGACTTTGATTCATCTCCTTTCCAAGATGTATAATACCAATGTCCGCGAGATGTTAAATATGTTAAATCAACATCATAAATTTTATCTTTTGGTCCATTCTCAATTTTTTCTTTTAATGCAATAATACTTGGATGCACTCTTAATTGTAAAATATTATATATTTTTTTACCTGTTTCTTTTTCAATCATTCCTAACGTATCCATATTCCAAGGATTCAACACCAATGGTTTTTCGCAAATAGCATCTGCTCCTTGACGTAATGCAAAACGGATATGTGCATCATGTAAATAATTTGGTGTACAAATACTTACAAAATCTAATTGTTGTTGTTTCTCAAATTTTAATTTTGAAATATGACGATCAAAACGTTCAAACTCCGTAAAAAAATCGGCATTAGGGAAATAACTATCTATAATTCCAACACTATCAAATTTATCGAGTGCAGCAACTAAGTTGTTGTTGGTTTCCTTTATAGCTTTCATATGACGAGGTGCTATATAACCACTTGCTCCTATTAATGCGAAATTTTTCATAGTTCTTATGTATTGCTTTGACTAAAACGAAGACGAAGGCTTTAGTTTCGTCATCAGTTGGCTTTTGAAAAAAGCTGCGGAAATCTGCTAATAATGATGAGATTACCACGTCGCTATCACTCCTCGTAATGACGGTTTATTTTCAAGTATTTATCTTAGTCTTAGTCCTCTTTTAGTTTTGTTTTATTCTTAGTTATTATTCCCCCTTTGGGGGTTAGGGGGCTCATTTCCCAATCTGATAATACTCAAATCCTTTTTCGGCTAAATTAAACATATTGTACTGATTCCGACCATCAAAAATAACTGTTGTATTCAACATTTTTTTTATCTCATCAAAATCTGGTGAACGAAATTCTTTCCACTCAGTTAATAACACCATAGCATCAGCATTTTCTAAAGCTTTGTATTTAGAATCTACATACGTTATATTTTCTATATTTTTTAAGTAACAAGCTTCTGCTTCATACATTGCTTTTGGATCGTAAGCTTGTATTTTTGCGCCTCTTTTTACCAATTCCTTTACAACATAAATTGCAGGCGCTTCACGCATATCATCAGTTCCTGGTTTAAATGCCAATCCCCAAATACCAAAAGTATTACCTGTTAAATTCTCTCCAAAACGTTTAATTATTTTATTAGCTATTACTAATTTTTGCGCATCATTTACCTCTTCTACTGATGAAATTAATTTCGCATCATAGTCATATTCTGAAGCTATTTTCTTTAATGCTTTTACATCTTTAGGGAAACAAGAACCTCCATAACCACAACCCGGGTAAATAAAGTTATAACCTATCCTACTATCTGAACCAATTCCAATACGCACCTGATTTGCATCAGCACCTACTTTTTCGCAAATATTAGCAACCTCATTCATAAATGAAATTTTTGTTGCCAACATGGCATTTGCAGCATACTTTGTCATTTCAGCAGAACGGATGTCCATTGCTATAAAGCGGTCGTGCGACATACTAAATGGCGCATAGAGTTGCTTCATTTTTTCTACAGCATAGTTATTATCTGCACCAATAACCACTCTATCGGGTTTCATAAAATCGTTAATTGCTGCGCCTTCTTTTAAAAACTCTGGATTTGAAACCACATCAAAATTAATAGTTACACCTCTCTTATTTAGTTGCTCTTGGATGGTTATTCTCACTTTATCTGCTGTTCCAATTGGTACAGTAGATTTATCAACTACAACTATACTTTCCTGCATGGTTTCTCCAATAGATTTAGCAACTGAAACTACATATTGCAAATCGGCCGAACCATCATCGCCCATTGGAGTACCAACTGCAATAAAAACAATTTCAGCATTTTCAATGGCTGTTTTAAAATCTGTAGTAAAATATAAATTTTTATTTTTTACATTTTTCAACACCATAGCCTCCAAACCAGGCTCGTATATTGGAATGATACCTTTATGTAACTTTTCTATTTTTGATGAATCTATATCTACACAAGTAACTTTATTTCCCATTTCCGAAAAACATGTTCCTGAAACCAATCCTACATATCCTGTCCCTATTACTGCTATGTTCATTTTTTTATTTTTTTGACGAAAACTATGACAAAAACGAAGACCTTTTTGACTTAGACTTTGACTTTGACGAAGACCCTTTTGACCTGAACTTTGACGAAGACGAAGACCTTTTTGACTTTGTCTTAGTCTTAGTCTTAGTCTTAGTCTTAGTCTTAGTCTTAGTCTTAGTCTTAGTTTTAGTTTTTACTTAACACTCGTTTTCTTAAAGCACTTATTCTTTTTTGTAAACTTATTAATTCTTCAATAATTATTATTGAATTCTTGTCACTAATATATGTTCTTTTGTTCGCTATTCTTAATTGTGTTTCTAATTCATAGGCCGATCCTAAACTAAACTCTAAAAATCTAGCAAAATCCTTTTCAGAACTTCTCCCAGCCCCTTCAGCGATATTTGAAGGAATTGAAACAGCAGATCTTGTCATTTGAGAAATTAAGGAATATCGTTCATTATTTGGAAGTTCATCAACAATATTATACACATTATTTACCAACTCCATACTGTCAATCCACACATCGTAATTTCTAAAATTTCTCATAGCTTATTTTGATTAACGAAAACTTTTTTCTTTTAGTTTTCGTTTTAGTCTTTGTCTTTGTCTTTGTCTTTGTCTTTGTCTTAGTTTTTCTCTTAGTTTTTGTTTTAGTCTTTGTTTTAGTCTTTGTCTTTGTCTTTGTCTTTGTCAATTACAGCTTCCCATCTACTTTACAATCTAATGCTCCTTTTACATCATAAATAATTCCATTTTCATTTAAATAGTTGTTAAAATCTATGTCTAAGAACTCATTATGCGAAACAGCTAACACAACACCATCAAATTTTACAGAAGGAAGTTTTTTTAATGTTTCAATACCGTATTCATACATCACTTCTTCTGGATTTGCCCAAGGATCAAAAACAGTGACATCTGTACCAAAATCTTTTAAACTTTGAATTACATCTACAACTCTTGTATTTCTAACATCTGGACAATTCTCTTTAAAGGTAATTCCTAATACTAAAATTTTAGCGTTCTTAATTTTAGCTTCATTATCAATAAATAATTTAATTATCTCTGTAGCTACGTAACTCCCCATACTATCATTCATTCTTCTTCCTGCCAAAATAATTTCTGGATGATATCCTACTTCTTGTGCTTTTTGAGCTAAATAATATGGATCTACACCAATACAATGACCGCCAACCAAACCTGGCTTGAATGGTAAAAAGTTCCATTTTGTACCTGCAGCTTCTAACACTGCACTTGTATCAATATCTAATAAATTAAAAATTTTAGCTAATTCATTTACAAAAGCAATATTAATATCTCTTTGTGAATTTTCTATCACTTTTGCAGCTTCAGCTACTTTAATTGTAGGTGCTAAGTGTGTGCCTGCAATAATTACTGATGCATATAAATCGTTTACTTTTTTACCAACTTCTGGAGTTGATCCTGATGTTACTTTTAATATTTTTTCAACAGTATGCTCTTTATCTCCTGGATTAATTCTCTCTGGTGAATAACCTGCAAAAAAATCTTTGTTAAAAATGAGTCCAGAAACTTTTTCTAAAATAGGAATACACACTTCTTCTGTAGCTCCCGGATACACTGTTGATTCGTAAATAACAATATCTCCCTTTTTTAATACTTTCCCAACTGTCTCACTTGATTTTACTAACGGAGTTAAATCTGGTTTGTTATTTTTATCTACAGGTGTTGGCACTGTTACAATGTAATAATTACAAGATTCAATATCTTGAATAGCTGTTGAACAATACAAGCCTATTTCATTTGAGGGTTTTTCTACCAATACTTTTTTAAGTACATCATTTTCAACTTCTAAAGTTGCATCAACACCTTTCATTAATTCAGAAACACGTTGCTTATTAATGTCGAAGCCTATTACTGGGTGTTTTGTGGCAAACAAACGTGCTAATGGTAATCCTACATATCCTAATCCTATTATTGCTATTTTTATGTTTGAGTACTTAGGAAGTAGGGATTGGGGATTGGGTTTATGTTCTTTTCTCATGTCTGTTGTGTTTATTCTTCTTTTTTAATTATTGATAATTTCTTCTAATTCCTATTATGCAATTCTTTGACTTATTTTATGTATTAATGCCGTTAACATTTTAGAGATACTCAATAAATCTTCTTTTAAATTATTTTCACCTATTTTAATATAACCAAGATTTTCTGAAATTAACAATTGTGTCTCAATTTCAGATGCTGATGCCCTTGCTATAAATAAAAACCGAACATATTCTTTATCGGTTTTACGAGCTGCACCTTCAGCAATGTTTGATGGAACAGAAACAGCTGCTCTCCTTAATTGACTAATCAAACCATACATTTCTTGCTTAGGAAAGGAACCTGTTTCCTTATAAACTTTAGTAACAAAATCAATTGATTTTTGCCAAACAATTAAATCTTTATGTGTTTTCATAGCTGTTTTTTTCAAGCTCTATTCCTAGTCCCTAATTCCTAATCACTAACATTTAGGTTCTCCCAATACCACTTAACAGCTTCTTCCAATCCGTTTTCTAAGGAATATTCGGGTTTATAATTTAATAATTTTGTTGCTTTTTCTATAGATGCTAATGAATGTGGAATATCTCCTGCTCTTTCTGGGCCGTACTTAATTTCAACAGTTGCAATTTTAGAGTCAAATTTAGCCAGTTTACTTTTTAATGCTTCAACTAAATTATTTAATGTTGCCCTTTCTCCAAAAGCTGTATTATATACCTGGTTTAAAGCAGCTTCGTTATTTGAACTAATTGCCAATAAATTCATTTGAATTACATTATCTATATAGGTAAAATCTCTTGAAAATTCACCATCACCATTTATTAAAGGCGATTCATACTTCATTAATTGCATGACAAATTTTGGAATAACGGCAGCATAAGCTCCGTCTGGGTCTTGTTTTCTTCCAAAAACATTAAAATAACGCAAACCAATAGTGTTTAAACCGTACGTTTTATAAAATATTTCAGCATACAATTCATTCACATATTTAGTAATTGCGTAAGGTGATAACGGTTTTCCAATAATAGCTTCAACTTTTGGTAATCCTTTAGAATCTCCATACGTTGATGAACTTGCTGCGTACACAAATCGTTTCACATTTGCATCTCTAGCAGCAGTTAACATATTTAAAAATCCAGAAATATTAACATCGTTGGTTGTTTTAGGATCTATGATTGAACGTGGAACAGAACCCAATGCTGCTTCATGCAACACATAATCTACACCTTTACAAGCTTTAGTACAATCTTCAACATTTCTAATATCACCAACTAGTAGTTTAAAGTTTGGGTTTACTAGTAAGTGTTGAATATTTTCACGCTTTCCGGTAGCAAAATTATCTAAACAAACTACGTTGTTTTTAAGCTGAAGTAAGGTTTCACATAAGTTAGAGCCAATGAATCCGGCACCTCCTGTAACTAAAATTTTACTGTTACTTATGTAATTATCTTTCATTCTTTTGGGGATTATCTGTTTTTGTTTGTTGATTTTATTTGACTAAGCCTTTTTTCTGTTGTCGGTTTTTGGTCTTAATTCAACTTCTTCATTTCTTAGAGAAAGATTGCTTCAATCGTTCCTCTTTTGCAATGACGCTTCTAATATATTTACAACTATTTAGTTTTAGTCTTCGTCTTGGCCTTTATATTTTTTTAAATACCATTCAATTGTTTTTAAAATACCTGAATCAAAATTTTCATCTGCTTTCCAACCTAATTTAGTTTCAATTTTATTGGCATCTATTGCATATCTAAAATCATGACCTGCTCTATCTTCAACATAGCTAATTTGATCTTTATAACTTTTATCTTTTTGCGGTACTAAACCATCTAACAATTCACATATTTTAGCTACTATATAATTGTTATTTTGCTCGTTTTTACCTCCAATATTATATACTTCACCAGGTTTTCCTTCAAAATATCCCAACTCAATTCCCTTACAATGATCTAACACATACAACCAGTCTCTAATATTTTTTCCATCTCCATACACTGGTATATTTTCTCCTGCTAATGCCTTTCTAATAACTGTTGGAATTAACTTTTCATTGTGTTGTTTAGGCCCGTAATTATTTGAACAATTTGTAATTACCGTATTCATTCCATAGGTATGGTGGTAACTTCTAACAATCATATCACTCCCTGCTTTTGAAGCACTGTACGGTGAGTTTGGTGCGTAAGGCGTTTCTTCAGTAAATAAACCTGTTTCCCCCAAAGTTCCATATACCTCATCCGTTGAAACATGTAAAAATTTATTATTTTCAAATCCTTTTTTATACACAAAAGGCTTTTCCATCCAATATTTATAAGCAACATCTAACAAGGTAAAAGTTCCTTTTATATTTGTTTCAATAAACACTCCTGGATTTGAAATAGAATTATCTACATGAGATTCTGCAGCTAAATGTATCACTCCATGAACTATATAATGCTGAAAAACACGCTCTATTAATTCTCTATCGCAAATATCTCCATGCACAAAAGTGTAATTTGGTGCTTTTTCAACGGATTTTAAATTTTCTGAATTCCCTGCATAAGTTAGTAAATCTATATTTACAATGTTATAATTAGGATATTTATTCACCAAATGTTCTACCAAATTAGACCCTATAAATCCGGCTCCTCCTGTTACTAATATTGCATTCATTTAATTATATTTTATATGTTTAGGCAAAGGGTTAAAGATAAAATTTTATAAGGAATGCACAAAAGGTTTCAATTCTTATTTTAAATGAGACAATTAGATTCCTTAACTAGTAGTATTCATGTGCTCTAAACAATTTTTTAGTGAAATTTTCCAAGTAGGAATTTCAAGAGAAAATACTTTCTGAATTTTAGCTGTATTTAACAAACTAAATTTTGGTCTTTTAGCTTTTGAATTGAATTTTTTTGAAGAAATTGGCAGTACAACACATTTATTTTTAGATAATTTTACAATTTCTTTTGCAAACTGAAACCAACTGCAATTACTTCTATTTGCATAATGATATACTTGTACACCATTGCTTTTTAACAAAGGAATGATTTGTAATATCGCTTTTGCTAAATCATACACATTGGTTGGGGAACCAATTTGATCTGAAACTACAGAAATTGATTCTTTCTCCTGACTTAACTTCAACATTGTTTTTACAAAATTATTACCAACATTTGAGTACAACCATGAAGTTCTAATAATTATTGAATTGTCTGGGTTTACTTTCAACAACGCTTGTTCACCTCTTAATTTTGAAACCCCATACACATTTTGAGGATTGGTTTTTGAAGTTTCTACATACGGAATTTCAGAAGTGCCATCAAAAACATAATCAGTTGAAATATGTATGATTTTAATTGCTTTTTCTTTAGCAATTTCAGCCAAATTTTGAACAGCATCACTATTAATTTTAGTTGCTAAATTTGGTTCGTCTTCAGCGTTGTCTACATTTGTATAAGCTGCACAATTTATAATTACTGCTATATTATTTGCTGAAACAAACCTAGAAACCTCTTCAAAATTGGTGATATCTAAATTACTTTTATCGGTAAAAAAGAACGTATAATTAGAAAAGTTATGTTTAAAACTCTTCAATGCCAATCCTAGTTGTCCTTTTGAACCTGTAATTAGTAAATTATTCATTTAAACTAAAATTTTCCTCAAACAAATCAGCTTTTTTAAAAGTTGACTGGGTTTTATCTTTATCAGAAATTACAAGCAGTTCTTTCGATAATTTCCAATCTATTTGCAACGTAGTATCATTATACATAATTCCTCTCTCAGATGCTTTATGATAGTAATTATCAACTTTATAACAAAATATAGCCTCGTCACTTAACACCACATAACCGTGAGCAAAACCTTTTGGAATGTACAATTGATACTTGTTTTCTTCACTTAACTCAACCGCTTCATAGTTGCCAAAAGTTGGTGATCCTTCTCTAATATCAACAGCTATATCTAACACTGCTCCTTTTACAACACGCACTAATTTTGCCTGTGCAAAAGGTGGTAATTGATAATGCAAACCACGTAAAACTCCTTTGGTAGATTTTGCTTCATTATCTTGAATAAAATGAATAGAACCTCCAATAAACTGTTCAAATAGTTCTTTTTTAAACGATTCAAAAAAATAACCTCTTTCATCATTTAAAATAGTTGGTTTGCACAAAACTACATCCGGAATTTCTGTTCTAATAAATTTCATGTTTTAAACTATTTAGATCTTGCTAAATTAACTATTTATCGCAGATTTTTGAATTATTTCAAAAAAATGAAATAAGAAACAACGTTTAAATTATAAAATGTGACCGTTTTTTCTTTCCCTTACAATATCATAATTGTATTTAGTTACCACTTATTTCTAAACCTTAGAAATAACTATAACAAGGTTTATTATGATTTTAATTAATAAATCATCTATAAAACTAAACGTGAAAATAATTTTTAGTACTACTAAAAAAAATTCATTTAAAAGCTTCATTACACCGTTTATTTATAAATATTAACCATTTATTTGATTAAATATGATATTTATCATGTAATTTCTTGTGATTATAAAGTAATTTTATTAAATATTTTACAAATTTATTTGAATAACAGTTTTTAATTAATACTTATACCCTTAAATTATGAAAACAAAATTATTAAGTTTAGTAGCTATTTTTATGATAGCAATTTTTTCAAACAATATGATGGCACAAACCAATTCGGCTGCTGTTTCATCTGATGCTTTTGCTACAATTGTTGCTCCAATTTCAATTCTCCATGATGGGAATGATTTACAGTTTGGTACTATTATTTCTGGAATTGGTACTGTTGAAGTAACTACAGGCAGTGTTAGAAGTTTTTCAAATACTGATTTAAACCCAGGAGATCAAGGTGTAACACCTACTGCAGCCGTGTTTAGTATTGCGGGTCAAGCTAATTACACGTATTCTATAGCATTTACAAATGCTACTGAAAATTTAACAGAGCCAGGATCGTCTGATACTATGAGTGCTGGCACTTTTCTTGCTTCTACTTTAATTGATGGGGCTGGTTTAACTGGTACGTTAGATGGAAGTGGTGATGACACATTAAATGTTGGAGCTACTTTAACTGTAACTAGTGGTCTAACTGCTGGTACATATGCAGGTACTTTTGAAGTAACTGTTGCCTACAACTAAAAACTCTTTTAATAATAAACCCAGGTATCTTGAAGTTCAAGATACCTGGGTTTATTAAACCTTATAAAATGGTACTGTTATGAATTCAAAAGTTAAAGATTCTATCATCTATACACATTTGTTTAGGTATATTTTGCTTTTTGTTTTTCTAACCACGTTTGTAAGCCCTTTATTTGCACAGGGAGATTTATTAATTTATCCAAGACGTATTGTATTCGACGGAAAGAAAAAGATTAAAAAGCTTGTACTATCTAACACAGGTAAAGACACAGCTGTTTATAACATTTCATTCTTAGAATATAAAATGAATACAAATGGAGAACTAAAAATCATCTCTGAATCTGAAGAAGGATTAAATTTTGCTTCTTCTAATGTACGATTTTTTCCTCGTAAAGTTGTTTTAGCTTCTGGTGAAGCACAAACAGTAAAAGTACAAATTAGAAATACCCAGAACCTAACTGATGGCGAATATCGTTCTCATTTGTATTTTAGAGCTGAGGAAGATAAAAAGCCATTAGGGCAAACTAGCAAAAAAAAGGATTCTACTATTTCTGTACAATTGAAAGCTGTTTTTGGAATTGCTATTCCTTGTATTATCCGTAAAGGAGATAATACCACTACTGTAGCTATTTCAGACTTACAGTTTGTAAAAGAAAAAAACACTTCCTATGAATTGCAGTTTAAACTAAATCGCAATGGAAACATGTCAACCTATGGCGATTTTACCATCAACTATATAACTACAGATAATGTAGATTATGAAGTTGCTAAAATGAAAGGCGTGGGTGTTTATACGCCTGGTAATTTAAGAACCATGAAAATCAAATTAAATAAGCCAGCAGCTATAAATTTTATAGGTGGCTATTTTAAGATTTTTTTCACCCAAAATGAAAGTAAAAAGGTACTTACAGAAGCTATTTTAAAACTTTAAAATAGGAATTGTAATACTTTTATTCTAAATGAATAGCACTTAAAAAGATAACTAATGAATATAAAAAGAAAAACCTATAGGTTACCACAATTACTGTTATTCATAACAGTTTTTCTTTTTATAACTACGGTAGCTGCACAACCGGGCTTACCAGAACGTGAAATTACAGTTTTACCAACACAACCTATAGATTTTGGTGTTTTTACCGTAACCGGAGCTGGTTCTATTGAAGTAGATTATCAAGGAACTGTAACTGTTACTGGTGGTGTTTATTCTGTAGATGACACCTCTGTAACTCCTGCCATTTTTGAAATTAAATTATGTCAAGGAAGAACTGTTACTATAGATTATGATTACTCAGTAATGATTGATGGAGGTAATGGAGGGCAACTTGAACTCATTATTGGTCCAACAGAACGAGGCATAAGCGGTGCTATTTTTCCTGTAGACAATAATTGTGATTTTATTACCATTCTCAGAGCTGGAGGTAAACTTATTGTGCCTGCCAATGCAATACCTGGGGTTTATACGGGTAGTTTTCCCATAACTTTTACACAAGAATAAATGAATATAAATAAACCATATCACCCTTCTTTTTTTCTACAAGTAGTTAGAAAATGTAAGGGAATGGTTCTATTCTTTTTATTCTTTACTATTTATACAATCCAAGCTTCTGATTATATAAAAGAAATTCACCTTGATCCTATCAATACATTTGATGAAGTACCTGTTGAAATAATTGTAAAAGGGTATTTAAGGTTTGAAGCTGATGTAATTATCACTGATACACATTTAGTTTATGTAAATGTTGAAGAATTATTTAAAAATTTAGGAATTTTTTGTGTAGCTGAAAATAATGGAAATATCCTAAAAGGATTTATTGAAAACGAAAATACACAATATCTAATTGATTTTGATTCAAAACAAATTAATAAAGGTGATAAAACAGTGAAATCAACTAATGGTATTGTAAAAGAATTAGGTAACATATATATTGAAACAAGCATCATGAACGAAGCTTTTGGTTTAAACATGTTATTTAACTTTCGTTCATTATCAATTAAGTTGGAAGCTGATTTTGAATTACCAATGGTAAAACAAGCAAGGCTTGAAAAAATACGCCAAAATGTATCAAAGTTACAATCTAAAAATGAAGTAATTATAGATACAATCATTGGTAGAAATTACCACCTTTTTAATGGAGGTGTTCTTGACTGGTCAATTTCTTCAAATCAGTCAGAAGGTGAAAAAACAACCAATCGATTTTCTTTGGCACTTGGTAGCGAATTACTATATGGAGAAGCTAAAGTAGCTTTTAATTATTACGACCAAACAAAATTTGACAGACGTCAGCTCTATTACAATTGGCGTTGGGTAGACAATGACAACAATTATATGAAACAAGCACAGGTTGGGAAAATTGGTTCACAAACTATTGCTTATTTAGGAGCTCCTTTAGTAGGTGCAAGTTTTAATAATTCACCAAATACCATACGAAAAGCTACAGGAACCTATACTATTAGTGAATATACGGAACCTAATTGGACTGTGGAATTGTATATAAATGATATTTTAGTAGATTATACTGAGGCTGACGCTTCAGGACTGTATGAGTTTAAAGTGCCTATTGTATATGGATATACGACTTTAAAATTAAAATTCTTTGGCCCTTTAGGAGAAGAACGGATAGAAGAACAAACCATGAACACTCCCTATACTTTTATGCCAGCAAAAGTCATGGAATACAATGTTTCAGGTGGTATTTTAGAAGATGGAGATGGAAGCAATTTTGGACGTGGAGAAATTAATTATGGTATAAACAGGTTTGTAACCATTGGTGGTGGTCTAGAATACTTATCAAGTATTGAAGATACTCCTCTAATTCCTTTTGCCACTTTAGCATTTCAACCATTTTCTAAAATGGTGATTCATATGGAATATGCTCACAATGTAAGTCTAAAGGGATTGTTAAACTATAACTTTGGTAGCAATGCCTTTTTAGAAGTTGACTACAGTAAATATGTTGATGGCCAGCAAGCTACACTTAACAACACGAATGAAGAACGAAAAGTACGTTTGTCCTTACCGTTTAAAATGAATAAAATAAATGTAAATACAAAATTGAGTTTTAATCAATTGGTGTACGATGCTTTTAATTTTAATCAAGTAGACGCTTTGTTTTCAGGTCGTTATAAAAATTATTCCGCCAATGCTTCTTTAGCTTCCAACTGGGTAAATGGTGAGCAATCTTTTATGACTTCTACGGTTGTATTTTCTCGTAGACTGAGAAGTGGATTCATAATACGACCTACATTCCAATACAATATTACAGAACGTAAAATGATGCGTTACCGTGCCGAAATTGAAAAAAGAGTTGCTAAAATGTCTTTTTCTGCTTCGTATGAACGGAATGTACAATATGGTACTGATAATGTTTTCTTTAGTTTTAAATATGATTTACCTTATGCTCGTACAGGTTTTACTTCATCTTATAGTAATAACTTATATAGTATTTCAGAAAACGCTCAGGGAAGTTTAGCTTTTGGAGCTGGAAATGGAACTATAAAAGCAGGCTATAATTCAGCAATAGGCAAAGGAGGAATTTTATGTTATCCTTTCCTTGATTTAAATCAAAATGGTATAAAAGAGACTCAAGAACCAATGGTATTTATAAAAAATGTGAAAGTCTCTGGAGGAAAAGCTATTACTAGTGAAAAAGACTCCATAGTTAGAATCTCAGATTTAAATGCCTTTATAAATTACAATGTAGTATTTTCTAACAGTAGCTTAGATAATATTGCTTGGAAATTTAAACACAACAACTATCAAGTTTTAGTTGATCCAAATCAATACAAAAAAGTAGATATTCCAATTTTAGTAGTAGGAGAAGTAAGTGGAATGGTTTATTTAAATAAAAATGATGTCGCTAAAGGTCAAGGTCGTATTACGATCCAAATTTATGACAAAAAAGGCAACAAAGTTGCTGAAACATTGAGTGAATCGGACGGTTATTATAGCTATTTAGGCTTAAAACCAGGTGCATATAGTATTAAAATTGATGAAGAGCAGTTGAAAAAATTAGGATATCTAGCTGCACCATCGTATCAAAAAGCGGTTATAAAAGTATTGGCTGATGGAGATATTGTAGATGGACTTGATTTCACCATAAATCCTCCAAAAAAAATAATTAAAAATACTACAACACAAATAGATACTGTTCAGGTTCTTCCTATTCAAGAGCTTCCAATTAAAGTTAATTTGGCTAAAGAAAAACAACCTAACTTAAATAAAAAAACAACTACAAATGAACGCTCTTATACCATACAAATAGGGATTTTTAAAGAAGAAGCAACTTCAAAACAGTTGTTTAATTTAACTCCTGTTTTTTATGAAATACTTCCAAATGGTGATTTTAGGTATATTTTCGGAAAATACAGTTCTTTAAAAGTTGCCGCAAATGCTAAAAATGCCTTAATGTTAAAAGGAGTAAAAGGAGCTAGTATCATAACTTACCAAAATAGTGATGAGAAAGATTTAATTGATTTTAATACTAAAACTAATCAGAATAGTAAAGAAAAAGAAACCCTAAATGATGTTGACGCTAGTTTTGGGAAAATTTCTGAAATTAAAGAGTCGTTTTATAGTGTACAAATTGGTGTATTTAAAAATAAAGTAACACCAAAACAGCTTTTAAATTTAACACCTATCTTTTACGAAGTATTGCCAAATAAAACAACGCGCTATATTTTTGGGGAATTTAACCTAAAAAAGGATGCTAAAATAGCAAGGAAAAATAGTGTTGTTAAAGGAATAAAAGACGCCTACGTTGTAGCTTATCAAAATGGAAAAAAAATTGATGTATATGAACTAGATAAAATTAGAAAACAAGCGAATATAATGAATGGGAAAATAAGCGGATCTATTCATTTTAATAATTCAATAGAAAAAAATACTATAACAGTTCAACTATGGAATAAAAAAGGTAGTAAAATTTCAGAAACAGCAACAAACACTAAAGGTAATTTTAGCTTTTATGACGTGAAAATAGGTGAATATGTAGTTCGTTTGGATAAAAAACAATTAGAAAAATTAGGATATAAAGCGATTCCTTTAACACATAATGCAGTTATAAAAGTATCTGATGAAGGTGACATTGTTGAAGGATTGGATTTTGTATTAACCAATAGTAAAGATTAATCATAATGAAAACAAAAATAATAAGTTTCGTTCTGTTTTTAACTATTCAATACAATGTATTGGGTCAGGCTGCTGCAAGTTGGAATTATGATACACAAACAGGTACGTTAGGAACAACTTATGACTGGGTTGACTGTTCTGGAGGAACTAACATTGTTTCAGGTGATGATAGCCAAGCAACCATCTCTTGGCCTTTTGATTTTAGTTTTTATGATAATAATTATACTACTTCTAACAACTTAAGTATTGCCACTAATGGTTTTATACGCCTTGACGGTAATGGTTCTACAAACTATGGTCTTGCAAGTAATTTTACGTTATCTAGCACTTCTTCAGAATTAGGTCAAATTATTGCGTTGGGTGTTTATGATGGAAAAGTTGGTGATAATGGTGGTTGGGTGCGTTCTTTAGTAACCGGCACAGCACCAAATAGAATATTTACAATTGAGTATAATAATCTTGAAATTGATTATAATGATAGAAAATATGCTGATGTTCAGGTTAGTTTTTATGAATCTAGCAATAAAATTATTCTAAAATTAGGAGCTGATGATATTACTAAAAGCGGTGTTGATCTAGGGCTTCATAGTGGTGTAAATACTTATTATAACAAGTGGCAAGAAATAGTAAGCGGAACTAATAATACTTGGATTGAATACACTCCTGGAACTCCAGGACTGCCACCAACAAACGATCCGCCTTTAGCAAGTTGGAATTATGAAATAAAAACTGGTGTTGTTGGAACTACACACAATTGGATTGATTGTTCTGCAGGTTCAGTAATAGTTTCTGGTGATGACAACCAAGCTTCAATTAACTGGCCTTTTTACTTTAATTTTTACGATAACACATACAACACTTCAAACGCCTTAAGTTTAGCTACTAATGGTTTTATTCGTCTTGATGGTTCTGCCCCAACTGACTATACGACAGCTGAAACATACAACTTAACAGATACTGCAATTAATCTTGGGCAAATTATTGCAATGGGAGTTTCTGATGGAAATGTTGCTGATGCTGGTTCTTGGACACGTTCTTTAGTTACTGGTACAGCACCAAATAGAATATTTACAATTGAATATAATAATTTTGAAATTAATTATAATGCGAATAAATATGCTGATGTTCAGGTTAGTTTTTATGAATCTAGCAATAAAGTAGTACTAAAATTAGGTGCTGACAATGTTACTACAAGCAGTGCTGATTTGGGAATTCATAGTGGTGTAAATACTTTTTACAACAAGTGGCAAGAAGTAGCAAGCGGGACTAATAATACGTGGATAGAATATACACCTCCTTTTATTGAAGTGAATGCCACTATAGGAACATTAACAACTTATTACGCCACACTTAAAGATGCTTTTGATAAAATTAATGATGGAACTCATCAAGGAAGTATAACCATTAAAATAAAAGAAAACACAAATGAATACTCATCAGCTATTTTAAATGCTAGCGGTACTGGAAGTTCAAATTATTCGTCTGTTAATATTTATCCTACAAAAACGGGACTTTCAATCAATGGAGATTTAGCAACAGCACTTATTGACCTAAATGGAGCTGATAATGTAACCATAAATGGTAGCGTAAATGAAATTGGATCTGCTAAAGATTTAACATTCATAAACTCAAGTACAGCAAGTACTGCTGGTACATCAACAATTCGTTTTATTAATGGAGCCACAAACAATACAGTAAAAAATAGTACTATTAAAGGTTCAGAAACAAATACCGCTAGTGGTGTTCTCCTTTTTTCAACCTCAAATACCGGAAGTGGAAATAGTACAAATACTATTATTAATAATAACATAACCAATGCTGCAGGTACAAATAGACCTATAAACGCAATTTATTCATTAGGAACTACAGGGAAGGAAAATAGCGGAAATAGTATTAGTAATAATGCTATTTATGATTTTCTGAAACATAGCACCAACTCTAATGGAATTTATTTGAATACCAACACAACTGATTGCACCATTGATGGAAATAGCTTTTATGAAACAACAACTTTTGTTCCTACAAACTCTGTAACTTACAATGCCATATTAATAGACAATTCTACAGGTAATAACTTTACCGTTTTAAATAACTATATAGGTGGAAATGAAGCTTTGGGCGTAGGTACTTGGACAAAAACCAATGCAAGAAGTAATGTGTTTTCTGCCATAAACTTAAATGTTGGTACTACCACTGCTAGTTCTATTCAAAATAATATCATTCAAAATTTTAGTTGGGGTAATTCAGGAAATGCTGTATGGAAAGGTATAGATATTTTGGGTGGACATGTAAATATCGGTACTACTACTGGTAATATTATTGGTGCAGCAACAGGTACAGGAGCTATAATTGTTACTGGAGCAACTACAGGCCAAACTTTAGAGGGAATACACATATCAAGTACAGGGGCCGTTGATTGTCAGAATAATACTATTGGATCAATTACTGTTAACAACGGCGCTGCATTGGCAGGTAACATTTATGGAATTCATAAAACAGCAGCTTTAGGAACCACAACTATTAGCAACAATACCATTGGAAGTACAGTTACTGCAAATAGTATAAATGCAAGTTCAACAAGTACAAGCAATGCTCAAGTTGTTTATGGTATTTACAGTGCTGGCACAGGTACAATTACACTATCAAATAACACCATTTCAAAACTTAATAATGGAACTACAAACACCTCCGTTGGAACGCTAGGATCAGTGAATGGAATCACTTCAATAAATGGGACAAGTATTATTTCTAATAATACTATTTATGACTTAGCTATCGCAAATGCCAACACAAATACAAGTAGCAATGCTTCAATTTGTGGTATGGCTATAACCGGAACAAATCCTAAAACCGTAACTGGAAACACCATTTATAATTTATCAAATACCTATGCTTCGTTTGCAGGTTCTATAATTGGACTGCTTTATGAAGGGAGCATTTCAGGAACTAATAGTGTTTCTAAAAATTTTATTCAAAGTATCTCTGTAACAGGTGCAAGTTCAACATCAGCAAATATTTATGGTTTAAAAATAGCTTCAGGGGTTACTACGTATTCTAACAATATTATCAATTTATCAGGAAATACTAAAACTGCTGTTTATGGAATTTATGAAACTGGTACAGCAAATAACAATAATAACTTTTATTTCAATACAATTTATATTAGTGGAAGCCTTACTTCAGGAAGTACAAATAAGTCATACGCATTATATAGCAATGCTTCTACCAACACTCGGGATATTAGAAATAATATATTTATGAATGCCCGCTCAACTACTTCAGGTGCAAACTTACATTATGCTGCTTATTTTAATTATACAGCAAGTACAAACATTACACTTGACTATAATGATTATTTTGTTTCTGGAACTGGAGGAGTAATAGGTTACTGGAATACAACAAATAAAACAACATTGCCAATTATTACAGGGCAAGATGTGAACAGTTTAAACACCAATCCAAATTTTAGCATTCCTGGAGGAACTAATTCTTCTGACTATATAACATCTGCATCTATACCAGGTGTTACAATACCAAGCACAACAACTGATTACGATGGAATTTCAAGAGCCAATCCTCCTAAAATGGGCGCGTTGGAATCATCTCTTGGATTTATTTGGCAAGGTACCACAAGTACAGATTTTGCAACTGCCACCAACTGGCAAAATGGAGCTACCCCTCCAAATGGAGCTGATATTGAGTTTGCTGTAACACCAACAAATGATTGTGTACTTGATAGTAACCGTACATTAAATTCAATTACAAATACTAGTAATAAAAAATTTATTATCAATGGAAAACAATTTACTTTAACAGGCAATATAGTTGAAGATACTTCCAGCCAAATAGATGCTTCAGCAACAGCATCAATAGTAATTTTTGAAGGAACCGCAGCACAAAGTATTTCTTCAGTAGCATTTGTAAACAATACTATTGACGGACTAACACTAAATAACAGCAACGGATTAACATTAATTGGAGATCTTGTTGTTCCAACAGCACTTACACTCACAAATGGTGCTTTTACTATTGGGGCAAATACTTTAAGTATTAATGGATCTATTACAACAACCTCTGGTTCATTAAATGGAGGAAACACAAGTAATATTAGTATTGGTGGAAGTGGAGCAAGCACTAATTTACCTGCAATTACACTTCAAAATTTAACGTTAAACCGCTCAAACGGTATTAGCTTAGAAGGAAATGTGAGTGTTGAAGGAACTTTAATATTAACTTCAGGAACTTTAACTGTAGGAGCAACTACTTTAACAATTTCAGGAAATACACCTACAAGAACTTCAGGAAATATTGATTCAAGTAATGCAGAAGCTAACTTAGAGTTTACAAATACAAGTGCAATTCTTCTACCAACTTCAATTTTTACAGGAAATGTAAACAATTTAACTATTAACGGAGAAGGAATAACTGTTAGTGACGATTTGACTGTTGATGGGATTTTGAATCTTCAAAGTGCAAATCCATCTTCTATAAAAGGAAGTTTGGATATGGATACTTTTACATTAAACATGGGAGTTTCCGCCACTACAATTGGCGTAGGAGATGTTGTAGGAATTGTTAGGAGAGAACATACTTTTATAGGCAATATTGAATACACTTTCGGTAATAAAAATACATCTATTGATTTTTCCAATGTTGCAGGTGGTGTAAAACCAGTTTGGATAAGTTGTAAAATAGCTATTGGAACTGCACCAAGTTGGAGAACTGAAGCTATAAATAGAATTTATAGTTTTGCACAAGATGGAACAGGTACTGATAGAACAGTTACGCGTTTACATTATCTAGATTCAGAATTACATGGAGCAGAAACTGATGAGAGCAAATTAGTGTTTTGGGATGCATATCCAGGCCCAAGTTTTACCAATACATTCCCTCGTAGTAAATCTAACAACAATACTACAGATAATTGGATAGAGTTAACAGGTATGGCTATTGATTTTATAGCTACATCAACTGTGTTAGATGTTAAACAATGGGGCTTAAGTTATTCTAACGTAACAAAAAAAACATGGACAGGAAATGGTTCAATCTCTTTTGTAGGAGATTGGAGTTTACCCGGAAACTGGGATGGTGGTGTACCGCTTGCAACAGAAGATGTTTTAATTCCTGCAACACTTCCAGTTGATACGAATGGATATCCTACTAGAAATCTGAATAGCGGATCAGTTCCTGCTGTTGCTAAGACTATTGAAATTGAGCCTGGAGCATCTATTACTGTTGATAATTATGATATTACGGTATCTGGAGATGTGGGTGCTTGGATTAATAATGGTCTATTTTACCCCGGAACAGGAAAAGTAATTTTTAACCACGGAATACCTGCTGAAATTGTAACCATTGCAGGAATAACAGATTTCTATAACATTGAAGTTGGACCAAATACAACTTTTCAACCTGTTTCTGGTAGCATTTTAAGAATTGCAGGTGCTGGTACTGCTGATATTACAAGTTTTGTAGATTTTTCAATTATAAATAATACGGTAGAATGGAACGGTACAAATCAAACGATTGTAAATCCAAATGGAATTGGAGGAGATAGTGGTTATTATAAACTTATTCTTAGCGGAAGTGGTATAAAAACAATGCCTACTACAGCAATGACTATTGCTGATGATTTTATCTTAACAGGAAACCTTACCGCTACTGCACAAGCACCATTAACCATTGGTAATGAACTAGAAATTTTGAATGAAGCTACTTTTGCTACAGGAGCTTTTAATCACAGTGTAGGCGGGCACTTTGATGTTGGTGGGCACTTAACTGCTGGTACCTTCATCCCTACTGCCGGAACAACAATTACGCTTAATGGAACAGCAGTGCAAAATATTTATGGAGACGCTGCAATAAGTTTTGAGAATTTAATAATAGATAATAATACTGGTGTTGATATATTTATGGATTTAGTTGTGGATGATACACTAACACTTACCAACGGAAATATAAATGTTGGAAATACTACCTTAACCTTAAATGGAGACGTTATTAAAACAGCTGGTTTTTTAAATGTAAGCTCTTTATCATCATTAACTTTTGGTGGAACTGCTGCGTTAACTTTACCAAGCTCATTGTTTTTAACAACACCATCAATTAACAATTTAATTGTAAACAGAACAGGTGGTATTATAGCCAGTTCTGATTTTACAATAAATGGTATTTTGAATTTACAAAGTACAAATCCATCAACAATTATTGGAAGTTTTGATACAAGTAGTTATATCTTAAATATGGGTGCTACAGCTACAACAATAGGTGTTGGAGATGTTACAGGGAAAATTAAGCGTACCACCATTTTACCAGATATTGAGTATACATTTGGTAATCAATATACAAGTGTTACATTTCCAAATATAGGAACATTACCAACAGAAATAACACTAAAAGCTAATATTGGCACAGTACCTAGTTGGAAAGCGGATGGTATTAAAAGAGTTTATGATATTAGTCATGTTGGTGGAAGTGGAACTAGAGCAGTCATTAAATCACATTATCTTGATAGTGAACTAAACGGATTAGATGAAATCAATTTAAGTTTCTTTAGTTATCAATTTCCTGCAACCTTATCTGATCGTGGGCTTACAGAAATAAATACTACTGACAATTGGATTACTTTAAGTAATGAAGATTTTGGTAATTTACCAAGTAGCTTTGGGGTAATAGAACACAGTTTTGGAGTATCAGATTCAGATATAATCACTTGGGAAGGTTCTACAAGTACAAATTGGTATGATTCTGCTAACTGGGATCCTGCTTTTGCACCAGATGCCACAAAACATGTGATTATTCCTGATGCTTCTTCAACAACATACGACCCTATAATAACGGCAAGTACCAATAGTACCATCCTTTCACTAGTAATACAACCAGGAGGTGTTTTAAACGCTGGAACTAGTTCTCAACTCACTATATTAGCATCCTCAGGTGCTTGGGATAATGTTGGAACTTTTAATGCAAGTACAGGTAAAGTAATCTTTAATAATGGTGTAGCTTCAGAAATTGTAACCATTGCAGGAATTACAGATTTCTATAATATTGAATTTGGAGCAAACACAACTTTACAGCCAGTTCCTGGTAATATTTTAAGAATAGCAGGAGCAGGAACTGTAGACATTACTAGTATTGTAGATTTTTCGACTGTGAATAATACGGTAGAATGGAATGGTGGAAATCAAACCATTGTAAATCCAAATGGAATTGATGGTAGTACTGGCTATTACAATTTAATTTTAAGTGGAAGCAACACTAAAACGATGCCTATTACACCAATGAATATTCAGGGAGATTTTACAACCTCAGGAACTGCAAATGCAACTGCTGCGGAAGTTTTAGTAATATCTGGAAACACATTAATTGATAACGGCTCTTCTTTTTCTACAGGAAATTTCAACCATTTACTGGCAGGTAATTTTGAAAACAATGGTACTTTTACGGGTACTACAGGTAGTGTTATTACGTTTAATGGCACAACCTCACAAACTATTTTAGGTACTTCAACAACCAGTTTTGATAATTTAACGATAGATAATGTACTTAACGTAACCCAAACTTCCAATGTAAATGTAAACAACGTTTTATTATTAAACGATGGAAATTTAATTGTTGGAAATGCAACCTTAGGAATAAACGGAACCATTAGTAATCCTGGAGGTGCTATTGAAGTAAGTGCGGTGTCTAATCTTAGTTTTGGAGGAACAGCTGCATTCACATTAAATAATAATCTATTTTACACAGAACCATCTACAAATAACGTAACTATCAATCGTTCAGGAGGAGTTACATTGGGTAATCAAAATATGAGTATTGGAGGAACTTTGGCATTAACTTCGGGAACATTTACGCTGCTAGCAAACACACTTACATTGTCAGGAAATTCTCCAACAAAAACATCTGGAAATATTGATGCTAGCGACAGCAATGCTGAAATAGCATTTACAAACACTTCTGCAATTACACTTCCAGTAGATTTATTTAGTGGTAATGTAGCTAATTTTAATGTAAATGGAATAGGTGGTGTTATTTCAAATGGAAATATAGCTATTACAGGTATTTTAAATTTGGAAAGCGCTAATCCTTCAACAACTAAAGGAAGTTTATCTATGGAATCATCTTCTATTCTTGATATGGGTGCAGATGCAACTACAACAGGAATTGGTGATGTAACGGGTATTGTTAAACGTGAACATATTTTTGCTAACGGTGTTGAGTATAGTTTTGGAAATCAGTTTACCACCATGAATTTTTTAGATGTACCAGATAATGAAAAATCGAAATGGATTCAGTGTAAAATTACAATTGGAACGGTACCAATATGGAAAAATGATGCAATAAAACGCAATTATAGTTTTTCACAATTTCAAGGTGATGTAGTTGACCCAAAAGGAACCGATAGAATGATTTTTAGGTTACACTATCTTGATTCTGAATTAAACGGCTTAGATGAATCTCAATTAGTGTATTGGGATGCCTATGACCCTGCTTTTGGAGTGAATAATTTTGTTGAAAAATATGCAAGAAGTTTCAATGACCGTAATACAACTGATAATTGGGTTCAGTTAAATGGTCCATCCATAAATTATATTTCAACTTCAGACCAATTAGATGTGAAACAATGGGGTTTAGCATATTCATATGATGTACACCTTCACACTTGGACTGGAAATGGTTCTCCATCATTTGATGGCGATTGGAGTTTACCTGGAAATTGGGAAGGAGGAGTTCCAATAGAGACATGTCCTGTCTTGATTCCAGATCCTTTAGACTTACCAGCTGATAATAATGGCGATGAATATCCATTCACTAATTTGCTTCCAATTCTTACCCCTGCAAAAGCATTAACATTAGAAATTGCTAATGGAGCAACTTTCGAAATAAAAGAAGATTACGATATTACAATTTATGGAGCTACTAATGCTTGGGTTAATAACGGCACTTTCATCCCTGGAACTGCAAATGTGATTTTTGCGAATGGAGATCCTGCAAATACAGTTACTATTGAAGGAACAACTAATTTTTATGATATAACTGTAAATGATAAAACGTGGTTACAACCTGCAACAGGAAGTGTAATTGGAATAGAAAATGAACTTTATTTTGTAAATGGTAGTATTCTTGATTTTAGCACAAATAATAATACGATAAATTATAATGGAGGAAACCAAACAATTATTAAACCTAATGGAGGTCCAAATGGCTATTATAATTTATGGTTAAGTGGAGATGGAATTAAAACATTTCCAGCACTTGAATGTGATTTAATAGGGGATTTATCATTGTCAGAAAGTGCTATAGCTACAGCTATAAACGACTTAAATGTTGGTGCAAATCTTAATATATCAAATACATCAAAATTAACTGTCGCTCCAAATATTAAATTATCTATTAATGGTACAATTTCAAATTTGGTTGGGAATATCGGATTGGTATTGGAATCTTCAAAAACAGGTACAGCTTCTTTAATCCATCATACAGACAATGTTCCCGCTACAGTTGAGAGATACATTAGCGGAGATACTGAAGATTGGCATTTTCTATCATCTCCTGTTTCTAATCAAACAATAGCAGGTGCAGGTTCAGATTGGGTGCCAGCAGGAACTTACGGAAATGGTACGGGCTATGATTTATATGTTTGGGATGAACCAACACCATGCTGGGTGTATCATAAAAATGATGGAGGCGTGTTACCAGATGATCCTGAAAACCCAGATTGGCCAGCTGCCCACCCATTGGCCGATTTTGTACCCGGTAGAGGTTATTTGTATTCAGTTGAGGCATTAAACCCAACCAATGAGTTTGTAGGTAATTTAAACAATGGCAATGTAAGTTATCCTCTAACAGCAAATAGTACTGCTGATCCGTTGATAACTGGATTTAATTTAATTGGAAATCCATACCCATCTTCAATTGATTGGAAAGCTTCCTCTGGATGGACACGCTCTAATTTATTAGATTCTGGTGGAGTTGGAAATTACGATATGTGGATATGGAATCCCGCTGCTAATAACTATGGTGTTTTTAATTCAGCTGACTTGGTTGGTACAAATGATGTAACTCAATATATAGCACCAATGCAAGGCTTTTTTGTAAGAGCTGCAAGTAATGCCAATATTAGTATGACCAATGATATTAGATTACATACTGGTGCTAGTAATTGGATGAAATCAAGTGATACTAAAAACAAAATAAGTAATCTTAAAGTTCAAATAGCTTCTAATTCAGGATTTGGGTTTGATGAAGTTTTACTTCAATTTGGGCATTCTTCTAACAAATCTGGTGCTGCTAAACTTTTTAGCACAACTGAAACTGCACCTTCAACATATTTTAAAGTAGGAAATGAAGAACTATCTGTAAGATATTTGACCGATACCATTGATAATCCTCTAGTTCCATTACTATTTAAACCTGGGGTTGATGGAAATTACACATTGAATTTAGATTTAGATTTTTCAGATTTTGATTATGTACTATTAGAAGATCAAAAAACAAAAACATTTCATGATTTATTAGAAAACCCTACATACCAATTTAAAGGTTCTAAAAATGATGACGCTAATAGATTTGTGTTGCATTTTACAGCAAAAGAAAACAATAGTGAAGATGATTTATCTGCACTTATATATTATGATGGAATTGATATAATTGTAGATCTTACTTTAGTTCCTGAGCAAACAGAAGTTGTAATTTATGATATGCTTGGTAGAAGAGTCCTAAATCAAAATCTAGAAGGGCAAACTGTTCATCATTTATTGGTAAATTCAAAAAACCAAATATATATTGTGGTTGCCAAAAGTGTAAATAAACATGTAAGAAAAAAATTACTTGTTTATTAATTTTAAAAATCTGTTCTTTCTAGAAATGAAAGAGAAATGATGGTTATTATCACAGGAAGAAACTCTTGTATACAAATATGCACATCTCCTAAGTCTTAAAAATGATGCGCCTAAAAGTGAGTTAGAAAAATTTGGAATCTCAGATAATGCTAGTATTAGATGCTACATTAGAAAAAGATGGTGGCACAGGTTACAAATATTAATTAAATATAACCTATAAATAATGTCTTACAGCACCTATTTAGCAGTTGCTTGACTTGTATTTAAGAAAAATAAAAAAAGCATCTCAATTGAGATGCTTTTTGCGGTCTGGACGGGACTCGAACCCGCGACCCCCTGCGTGACAGGCAGGTATTCTAACCAGCTGAACTACCAGACCGTTGCTCTTAGCGGATGCAAATATAGTAGTGTTTTTTATATCTACAAAGCTTTTTTTAGAATATTTACAAAAATCTTTTTCTACTAATTAAATACGAAATTAATATTTGATGAAACCCCTTTTGAATATCTACAGCAACATAATCTATTTTATACTGCATGCATTTCATTTTCAAATCATTGAAATATTTTTCAACCTCAATCTTATACTGTTTTTTTACTGATGAAGCATATAAATTTATTTCTTCTCCAGTTTCAACATCCACAAATTTCTTAGGAGGATTTTCAAAATCAAAATCTAATTCTAGTTTTCCATCATAGGTATGAAATAAAACTACTTCGTGCTTATTGTATTTTAAATGGCGTAATGCTTCAAATAGCTCATTTTCATTCTTAGTAGTTTGAAACATGTCAGTAAACAAAAAAATTAACGATCGTCTATGAATTTTTTCGGCTATTTCATGTAAAACTGTATATGTTTCTGTTGAAGATTTGGATTGTTGTTTCAATAAATTTTCTAAATGATTTAACAACATTCTTCTATGCCTATCACTTCCTTTTGCTGGCGCATAATAATCGTCTTTATCACTATACACACTCAATCCTACAGCATCTCTTTGCTTTTTTAATATTTCCATTAATGCAGCTGAAGCAATAGTTGAAAAACCAATTTTACTTAAATTATCTATTGAAGGATTCTTAACTATTGGATAGTGCATCGATGCCGAGTTATCTATAATTAAATGACATCTTAAATTGGTTTCTTCTTCGTACCTTTTTACAAATAACTTTTTTGTTTTTGCATATAATTTCCAATCTATGTGGCGAGTACTTTCTCCTTTATTATACAATCTATGCTCTGCAAATTCAACTGAAAATCCATAAAATGGACTTTTATGCATCCCAGTAATAAAACCTTCAACAACTTGATTTGCTAATAACTCAAGGTTGTTTAATTCAGAAATATTTTTTACTGATGAAGGACTCATTTATTACATTTTGAATTTTGTAAATATAGTATTTTAAATAGAAAAGGCTTAACATAATTGTCAAGCCTTTTCATATTAATTTATAAAATATCTTTTATAAATGTGCGTCAATTTTTTGAGCGTATGTAGCTTTTGGTGCAACACCAACTTGTTTTTCAACAACCTCACCGTTTTTAAATACTAACACTGTAGGAATATTTCTTACCCCATATTTAGCTGCAAATTCTTGGTTTGCATCAACATCAACTTTACCAATTACTGCTTTTCCTTCATATTCAGAAGTTAATTGATCCATTATAGGAGCAACCATTCTACAAGGTCCACACCATGCTGCCCAAAAATCAACCATAACTGGTTTGTCTGATTTTAAAACTACTTCGTCAAAAGTTGCGTCTGTTATTTCTAATGCCATACTATATTTTTTTAATTATTAATTTCATTATTTACTCATACAAAAGTAAACAAATATTTTACCATTACAATTCAACATTTATTACTTTTCTCTATAAAACTATTAACAAAAGTGATTTTAAAATAAATTTAAAAAACTTTGCTTGCTATAGCTTTTATATTATCTGATTTTCCCATAGAATAAAAATGAACTACAGGTACTCCTTTAGCAATTAATTCTTTAGACTGCTCAATTGCCCACTCTACACCAACTTTACGAACTTGCTTGTTATCTTTACATTTTTCAACTTCTGAAATTAATGCCTCAGGAACATCTAATCTAAAAACTTGAGGTAAAATTTGTAAATGGCGCTTCACTGCAATAGGCTTTATCCCAGGAATTATTGGCACAGTAATTCCAAAATCACGTGCTTTTTCTACAAAATCGAAATATTTTTTGTTATCAAAAAACATTTGAGTTACCACATAATCGGCTCCTGCATCTACTTTTTCTTTCAATCTTTTCAAATCTGAATCTAAACTTGGTGATTCTAAATGTTTTTCAGGATAACCTGCCACACCAATACAAAAATCGGAATTATAAGGTGTTTCAATTATTTCATGTAAATATTTTCCTTGATTTAAATCTTTTATTTGAGCTACCAAGTCTGTTGCGTAATGATTTCCCTCTTTAGTTGGTGAAAAATATTTTTCATGTTTCATAGCGTCACCACGCAAAGCCATTACATTATCCAATCCTAAATAATGACAATCTACCAACACATATTCTGTCTCTTCTTTGGTAAAACCTCCACATAATACATGTGGAATTGCATCAACATTGTATTTATATTTTAACGATGCGCAAATACCAACTGTACCAGGTCGCATACGTGTAATTTTTCTATCTAATAAGCCTTTTTTCTCTATATAAACATACTCTTCTCTTGATGTAGTTACATCAATAAAAGGTGGTTTAAACTCCATTAATGGATCAATATTATTATACAATTCCTGAATATTCTGACCTTTTTGTGGCGGAACTATTTCAAATGAAAATAAAGTTTTCCCGTTGGCGTGTTTAATATGTTCTGTTACTTTCATAATTTACTCTGCTAAATTTGGATTTAGCCATTTTTTAGCTGTTTCTTTATCCATTTCTTTTCTTGAAGCAAAATCTTCAACTTGCTCTTCTGTTATTTTTCCTACTCCAAAATATGTTGCTTTTTCATTTCCAAAATAATACCCAGAAACTGATGCTGCAGGCCACATTGCCAAACTATCTGTTAATTCAACTCCAATAGTTTCTTTTACGCTTAACAACTCCCAAATAGTTAACTTTTCTGTATGATCTGGACACGCAGGATATCCTGGCGCTGGTCTAATTCCTTTATAACTTTCCTTTATTAATTCTTGATTGGTTAATTCTTCAGAAATTGCATATCCCCAATGTTCTTTACGTACTTTTTCGTGTAAATATTCCGCAAAAGCTTCTGCTAATCTATCTGCCAATGCTTTAACCATAATTGAGTTATAATCATCGTGATCTTTCTCAAACTCAGCTGCTAATTTAGCAGTTCCAAATCCTGTAGACACACAAAAAGCACCCACATAATCTTCAATATTGGTTTCTTTAGGCGCTATAAAATCGGACAAGGCAATTGAAGGAATTCCTTCTTTCTTTTTTAATTGTTGACGCAAGGTTACAAATTTAACATTTACTTCATTTCTAGCTGAATCTGCATATACTTCAATATCATCTTCAACAGTATTTGCAGGGAAAATTCCAAAAACAGCTTTAGCTGTTAATAATTTTTCATTCAACATTTTAGCCAACAATAACTTTGCATCAGTAAACAAATTTGTTGCTTCTTCCCCAACCACTTCATCAGTTAAAATTGCAGGGTATTTACCGTGCAATTCCCAAGTTCTAAAAAACGGGCTCCAATCAATATAATCTACCAATTTAGATAAATCAAAATCTTCAATAACTTGTGTTCCAATAAAATTTGGTGTTGCTATTTTAGTTGAATCCCAATCAATGCCAAATTTGTTATTTCTAGCTTCTGAAAGCGATACATATTCTTTTCGTTTAGATCTATTTAAAAACCCTTCTCGCACTTTTACATAATCAATTTTAATATCACTCACATACTGCTGATTTTTTCTTTTATTCAATAAATCTCCAACTACAGTAACTGCTCTTGAAGCATCATGCACATGAACAACGGCATTTTTATATTGCGGATCAATCTTCACAGCCGTATGTGCTTTTGAAGTAGTTGCACCTCCAATTAATAACGGAACTTTAAAATTTTGATGCTCCATTTCTTTTGCTAAATAAACCATCTCGTCTAGTGAAGGAGTAATTAAACCACTTAACCCAATAGCATCAACATTCTCAGATTTTGCAGTTTCAATTATTTTTTCAGGTGAAACCATAACACCTAAATCTACAATATCATAATTATTACAACCTAACACAACACCCACAATATTTTTACCAATATCATGAACATCACCTTTTACAGTTGCTAATAAAATTTTTCCGGCCCCTCCCGTCCCCAAAGGGGAAGCTTTTAATTCTCTTTTAATTTTTTCAAGAACAAAATCTAAATTAGATAAAACCTCTTCATTTGTAAAACGTATTACTCGATAACCTTCTTCTTCTAACCAACATGTTCTTTCTATATCGCTTTCTTTATTTTCAGGTAATTGATGAATTAATCCATCTATTTCAATAATTAAATTTGTTTTTAAACAGATAAAATCCGTTATATAACTACCTATAATATGTTGCCTTCTGAATTTATATCCATCTAATTTTTTTCCACTCAACACATTCCATAGTAACGCTTCAGCTTTCGTAGGTTGATTGCGCATCTTTTGTGCATAATCTCTTAGCAAACCATACAATACTGGATTTGCCGTTTCCCAATGAAAAGTCCCCTTTGGTGATTTAGGAGCTTCTTTTGCGGCATCTATATATGGTAATAAATAGGCTACAGCTTTTTTCATTACACGAGCCGATTTTACCACTTGAGGTAAAAACATTTTTCCTGAACCAAATAAATCTCCAACCACATTCATTCCAGTCATTAAATTAATTTCAATAACTTCAATTGGCTGTGAAGCATTTATTCTAGCTTCTTCTACATCTTCCAAAATAAATTCGTCCAACCCTTTTACAAGTGCGTGTGTAATTCTGTCTTGTACTGGTTTTTCTCTCCAAGATAAATCAACTTTCTGTTCTTTAACCGAGCTAATTACAGTTTCGGCAAAGGTTAATAATCGTTCAGTCGCATCTTCTCTTCTATCTAAAATTACATCTTCAACATGTGCTAATAAATCTTTCGGAATTTCATCATAAACCTCTAACATTGATGGATTTACAATCCCAATATTCATTCCTGCTTTTATAGCGTGATATAAAAATACTGAGTGCATTGCCTCACGTACAGCATTATTTCCCCTAAAAGAAAACGACACATTACTTACACCTCCACTAACATTTACATTTGGTAAATTATTACGAACCCAACGTGTTGCTTCAATAAAATCGATGGCATTTTTTTTGTGCTCATCCATTCCTGTTGCAACAGGGAAAATATTTAAATCGAATATAATATCTTCTGAAGGAAATTTGACTTTATTTACCAAAACATCAAACGAGCGTTTTGCTATTTCTATTCTTCTTTCGTAATTATCTGCTTGTCCAACTTCATCAAAAGCCATCACAATTACAGCAGCCCCATATCTTTTAATTAATGTTGCCTGACGAATAAATTCTTTTTCACCTTCTTTTAAACTAATAGAGTTTACAACACATTTACCTTGCGCTACTTGTAAACCAGCTTCAATAATTTCCCACTTAGAACTATCAATCATAATTGGAACACGAGCAATATCAGGTTCAGCTGCAATAAGATTCATAAAACGAACCATAGACTCTTTTCCATCTATTAAACCATCGTCCATATTAATGTCGATAATTTGTGCGCCACCATCTACTTGATGTCTTGCAATTGCTAATGCTTCATCAAACTTTTCTTCTTTAATCAATCGTAAAAACTTGCGAGAGCCTGCTACATTTGTGCGCTCACCAACATTAATGAAATTACTATTTTCATTCAATATTAATGGTTCTAACCCAGAAAGCTTTAGATATTTTTTTATTCCACTTCCCATTATTCAATCAAATTACTTTCATTAACGCCAACTCTAGGCTTATAATTTTTAGCTAAATCAGCTATTGCTTTAATATGTGCTGGTGTTGTGCCACAACAACCGCCAATTATATTTATTAAACTTTTATCTAAATACGTTTTTATTTGATTGGCCATTTGCGCTGGCGTTTCATCATATTCTCCAAAAGCATTAGGTAAACCAGCATTTGGATGTGCTGAAATTCTTAATTCCGATTTTTGAGCTAAAACTTCTAAATGAGGTGTTAACTGACTTGCGCCTAACGCACAATTAAACCCAACAGATAGCATTGGAATATGTGATACTGAAATTAAAAATGCTTCAGCCGTTTGACCAGATAATGTTCTTCCACTAGCATCAGTAATTGTTCCACTTATCATAATTGGAACGTCTATTTTTCTTTCTTCCTTAGCATCTTCAATTGCAAAGAGTGCTGCTTTTGCATTTAACGTATCAAAAATTGTTTCAACCATTAAAATATCAGCGCCACCATCTAATAATGCTCCAGCTTGTTGTTTGTATGCTGCTTTTAACTCATCAAAAGTTACAGCTCTATAACCCGGATCGTTCACATCAGGTGACATACTTGCCGTTTTATTTGTTGGACCCATTGAGCCTGCTACAAATCTTGGTTTTAAAGGGTTTTTAACCGTAAATTCTTGTGCAGCTTCTTTGGCTAATTTTGCAGATTGAAAATTAAGTTCATATACAAACTCTTCCATTTCATAATCGGCCATTGCAATGGTAGTTCCTGAAAAAGTATTGGTTTCAATAATATCAGCTCCAGCTTCTAAATACTTTTTATGAATTTCTTTTATTGCCTCAGGTTGTGTTAGTGAAAGCATATCATTATTTCCTTTTACTGAAATATGAAAATCTTTGAATTGCTCACCTCTATAATCTTCCTCTGTAAAATTATATTGTTGAATCATGGTACCCATTGCACCATCTAATACTAAAATTCTTTTTTTTATTTCTTCTTGTACTGTACTCATTTTCATTATTTTACATAATTACAAAATTTACATTAGGAATAATTTTATTTCTACTTTGCCCCGTATAAGTTTATCCTTTTTTGAAAAAAAGATATAACAATAAACCGACCGTTTATAGTAACGCCCTAAATAGTTTTAAAAAAGAAAGATGGTTCTTTATGAAGTTTTCTTTGGTTATCTTCCCACAATTAATGCGGTAGAACGTAGCACCTTCTTTAAAAATAAAGGGTTGCTAAGGCTTCAACAGGTCTAATCCCTCTGCCTTTCTTAATAACTGATATCAATGTGTTTATGAACTTGACTGCAAATA